>ERZ795030.4317-NODE-4317-length-14094-cov-4.770995_pt1 | contig 14094 bp, 10 predicted proteins | sample MGYA00375122_ERZ795030 | MGnify/ENA primary metagenome ERZ795030 (study PRJEB30165, sample SAMN05720146) | activated sludge metagenome | isolation source: anaerobic digester from wastewater treatment plant | place: Japan | collected 2015-04-20 ...
CTGTTTTCATCCTTTCAGAATAACGCCGAAGACGTCGGGAAAAGCTCAGTCAAATATCACCTCTCATCTCACATACAGGCGATCGGATCGAGCCGTTCTGCCCTCCCTGCGGGCTCTTTCCGTTCTTGGTTCCCGGGTTTCCGCCACTGAACTGGCAGGCTGAGGTATGCCCTCCCTGCCGGGACTGGCTTGCTGATCGATTCGGCAAGGCCTCGGCCGTTCGAATTTCAGATCCACTTTCGGCGCCTCCGCGTCTCTGTGTGAGATCATTTTCCTTGTTTTCAGAACGGCCTGGTCTCGTGAAGTCCCCACCACGTCCCCCGCGTTTTTTTCATCCTCCGGCGTCGCGCAACGCTTGACTGGCGGATTTCTGCTGGCATGATAAGGACCCCAGGGTCCGTAGTCAGGAGCCAAACCGATCGATCTTATGTCTTACTGTCGTTGCATCGCCTCAGCTCGCGTGGCCGTGTGGGCCCTTGCGGCCCTGCTGCTCGGTTGCGGCGCAACCGCGTCGCGCCAGGCCGAGGGCGGCCCGGTCCAGATCGAATACTGGGAGAAGTGGACCGGCCATGAGGGCGAGGCGATGCGCGAAATCGTGGACGATTTCAACGCCTCGCAGAACGAAATCCACGTTAATCTGATCACCGTCAGCCAGATCGAGCGCAAGATCATGCTCGCGATCATGGGGGGCCATCCGCCCGATGTCGCCGGCCTCTGGACGCACTGGCTGCATATCCTTTGCGAACGCAATGCGCTGCACCCGCTCGACCGGCTGATTGCGGAAGCCGGCCTCTCGCTGGACGACTACCTGCCGGTCTTCAAGGTCCTGCTGTCGGATCGCGGCTTTATCTTTGCCCTGCCGACCTCGGGCACTTCCGTCGCGCTCTACCGTAACCGCCAGCTTTTCCGCGAGGCGGGGCTCGACCCGGACCACTCACCCACCAGCATCGCCGAGCTGGACGCCATCGCCGAGCGGCTGACCGTCGTCGAGCAGCGGCGCGACGGCAAAATCGTCCGGCTGCCCTACACCGAACTGACCGCCGCGGAGAAGGAGGCGCGCAATTTCCGCATCGTCCAGATGGGCTTCGCGCCGGCCGAGCCGGGCTGGTGGACGATGCTGTGGTCGACCTGGTTCGGCGGCGCGCTGTGGGACGGCGAGGAGAAAATCACGGCCGACACGCCGGAAAATCGCGCCGCGTTGGAATGGTTCCGCTCCTATCCGCTCAAATACGGGCTGGACAACATGCGCGCCTTCGCCTCCGGGTTCGGCGTCTTCATGTCGCCGCAGAATCCTTTCTATTCAGGCAAGATCGCGATGGTGCTGCAGGGCGTCTGGATGCCCAACTTCATCGAAAAATACGCCCCCGATCTGGATTGGGCGGCCGCGCCGTTCCCCGCCGTCGACCCGGCGATGAATCCGATCACGATCGTCGAGAGCGACATCGTGATGATCCCGCGCGGCGCCCGCCATCCGCGCGAAGCCTTCCGCTTCATGACCTACCTCCAAAGGCCGGAGGTGATCGAGCGGCTGTGCCTGGCGCAGCGCAAGATGTCGCCGCTGCGCCAGGCCAGCCCGCACTACCTCGAGACGCACAAGAATCCGTTTCTGCCGATGTTCATCGAGATCGCGCGGGGGCCCGGCGCGCGCATCGCGCCGCGCGTCCCCGTCTGGTACGAATACATGGCCGAAATCAATGCGGCCTACGACAAGGTCGGCTCGCTGACGGCCACCCCCGCCGAGGCGCTGGCGCAGGTTCAGCGCCGTGTCGAGTGGAAGCAGCGCCGGGCCCAGGTCCGCTGGGACGCCGTCGGCCCGGCCCGCCTGCGCGAATGGAGCGAGTGGCAACCATGAGGACCGCCGCCAAGCTCCGCCTGCGCAACGGCCTGCTCTTCATCAGCCCGTGGCTGCTCGGTTTCGCCCTGTTCGTCGTCTATCCCGTCGGCGCCACGTTCTATTATTCGTTCTGCGATTACGACGTCCTCTCGCATCCCGTCTGGCTCGGCTTGCAGAACTACCGCGACATGCTGACCGACACCGTGCTGTGGCAGGCGCTCGGCAACACGCTGCTCTATGCCGCCGTCAGTCTGCCGTTGGGGCTGGCGCTGTCGCTGGGGCTGGCGCTGCTGCTCAACCAGCCGATCGTGCTGCGGCCGCTGTTCCGCACGATCTTCTTTCTCCCCTCGCTGGTGCCGGCCGTCGCCCTGGCGATGCTCTGGCTCTGGATGTTCAACGGCCAGTTCGGCCTGCTCAATATCGCGCTGGAGACGTTCGGCATCAAGGGGCCGATCTGGCTGGGCGATCCCGCCTGGACCAAGCCGGCGCTGGTCATCATGAGCCTGTGGGGCGTCGGCGGCGGCATGATCATCACGCTCGCCGCGCTGCAGGAGGTCCCGCGCGAGTTGTATGAATCGGCCGAAATTGACGGCGCGCGCGCGCGCCACAAGCTGTGGCACATCACGCTGCCGATGATCTCGCCCGTGCTCTACTTCAACCTGATCATGGGGCTCATCGGTGTGATGCAGATCTTCGCCCAGCCCTACATCATGTTCGGCGGCAACGGCGGTCCCAGCCGTTCCGCCCTGTTCTACGCCGTCTATCTGTATGAGAACGCCTTCACCTACAACGACATGGGCTACGCCTGCGCGATGGCGTGGATCCTGTTCCTGATCATTCTGGGCCTGACGCTCATCGCCACGCGCGCCACCCGGCGCCATATCTACTATGCGGGGAAGGCGAAATGAAAATCCGCCCGCTGAACGCCCTGCTGCTTCACGTCGTTGTGCTGCTGGCCGGCGTGGCCTTCGCCTTCCCACTCGCGTGGATGGTCCTGACCGCCCTCAAGCCGCTCGAGCAGACGATGACGCTGCCCCCCGTCTGGCTGCCCCACCGGCTCTACCTGCCCGACACGGACCCGCCGGTCGAGGCGCGCCAGGTCGGCCGCTTCGAGCGCCCGATGGTCCGGATCGAGCGGGACGACACGGGCGAGACCGAATGGGTCCCGCGCGAATACGTCAGCGGCGGCGAACTGCGCGTCATCTCCAGCACCGGAGAGGAAACCGCCCGCTTCGTGCACGTCCTGGAGGAGATCGACGCCTCGCCCGAGGCGCCGTGGTACCGCCTGCGCGCGATCCATCCCGACGGCTCGCTCGGCGAGGAACGGCTCCTGCCCGCCAATCAGGTGACCCGCCGGATCAGCCTGCGCTGGGACAATTTCATCCTCGCCCTGCGCGCGATGCGCATGTTCCCGCGCTACCTGGCCAACACGGTGGTCCTCTGCCTGCTGACCGTCTGCGGCACGGTCATCTCCTGCGCGCTGGTGGCCTATGGCTTCTCGCGCATCGACTGGCCCGGGCGCGACCGGCTGTTCATCCTGGCGCTCGCCACGATGATGATCCCGTTTCCCGTCGTCATGGTCCCGCTCTATGGCCTCTTCCGCTGGCTCGGCTGGATCGGGTCGCTGAAGCCGCTGTGGGTCGGCGCGTGGTTCGCCCCGCCGTTTTACGTCTTCCTCCTGCGCCAGTTCTTCCTGACGATCCCGGCGGCGCTCGCCGACGCCGCCCGCATCGACGGCTGCAACGAGTTCGCCATCTTCCGGCGCGTTCTGCTGCCGCTGGTCAAGCCGGCCCTGCTCGTCGTCGCGCTGTTCCAGTTCATGGCGACCTGGAACGACTTCCTCGGGCCGCTCATCTTCCTGACCGATCAGCGCGACTTCACGCTGGCCCTCGGACTCCAGTACTTCCAGAGCCAGCACGGCGGCACCGAATGGCACTATCTGATGGCGGCCAGCACGGTCGTCATCCTGCCCGTCATCGTACTGTTCTTCTTCACCCAGCGCACGTTCATCGAAGGGATCTCGATGACCGGGCTCAAGGAGTGAGCGCGGGCCGGCGGCCGCGATCGGTCGCATCCGACCGATCCGACGGATCTCCATCTGCTTGAATCCCGACTGGTTTTAATTGTTCTCGGCCGGATTGTCGTTTGCCTGATGACAACGCTTCCACCCGGGTGCCACAATGCCTCCATCCCCGCGTGGAAGGATGCCCCGTTCACCGAATGGCCGAGCCGACGCCCCCGCCCCAGTCCGCCTCCGATCAGCCGGATGAGGCGACCGACGACAGCCCGCCCGCGGCGCGGCCGGCGCCCACCGAACGCGGCGCGCCGCCCCCGGCGGCATCCCTGATCTGGCTCCAACCCCTCTCGCTCGCGCTCCTGGCCATCGCCGCGTTCTGTCCCGTGCTTTCCAACGGCTTTCTGCTCGGCAACGAATTGTATCCGCCGGGCGAACCGACCGCCCCGGCGCCCGACACCTGGCGCCACGCCGAATCCCTCCTGACGGCGGGGCATCACGGCCGGCTCGGCCATCTCTTCCTGCGGGTGGAGGGCCGGCTCTTGGGCGACCGCGCCGCCGCCTGGCATCTGGTCAGCCTGTTGCTGCACGCCGCCAACGCCGTGCTGCTCTGGCTCCTGCTGCACCGCTTGCGCGTGCGCGCCGCCTGGTTCGCCGCGGCGCTGTATGCCGTTCACCCGCTCCACGCGCAGGCGATTGCGCTGATCAGCGAACAACCCCGCCTGCTTGCGGCGGCCGCTGCGCTGCTGGGCGCCCTCGGCTGGGTCCGGTTTGCCGCGCGGCCGCGCTGGCCGCTCTACGCCGGGGCGCTGGCGCTCCTGGCGATCGCGCTCGCGATTCACGCCTCGGTCTGGCCGGTCCCGTTCGTGCTGGCGGTGCTGGCGCTCTGGCGCCGCGAACGGTGGTCGGTGCTTCCGCTCGGCCGCTACCACCTGCTGCTGGCGCCGGCGATGCTGCTGGCGGCGTGGGTGGCGCTCGCCGATGCGGCGCCGGTCCAGGAGCACCTGGTTTCAATCGCCCACGTCAGCCCGCCCGAGCGGCTGCTGATCGCGGCCCGCGCCGTCGGCCTGCATGCGCTCCACGTGGTCTGGCCCGCCGGCCTGGCCGCGTTCTACCCGCAATGGACCGTCGCGTTGACGCCGCCCAACCTGATCCCCATCGGGCTGCTGATCCTGGCGTTCGTGGTCCTGCTGGTTCTGAGGTTGGCCGGCCGGGCGGGGAACGAACCGCTGGCGGCGCTCGCGACCTACCTGCTGCTGCTGGCGCCGGCGCTCGGGCTGTTCGACCGCTCGATCCTGCGCGATGCGTATGTCGCCGACCGGTTCCAGTACCTGGCGGCCGCCGTGCCGCTGGCGGCGCTGGCCGCGATCCTGGCCGGCCTGTTCGCGCGCTTGCCGGCGTCGCTGCGCGATGTCCGCCGCGCCGGCGCGGTCACCCTGCTCGTCCTGCTGGCGGTCATCAGCCTGCGCCAACTGGGGCCTTACCGCGATCCCGACCCGCTGCTGCGCCACAGCCTGGCGCGCCACCCCGAGTCGGCCGCGGCCCATACGCTGCTGGCCACGCACCTGCGCGACCGGCAACAGCTCGACGCGGCGGCCGCGGAGTATGCCCGCGCGGTCGATCTGCGCCCCCGCGACGCGCGGCTGCGCAACGCCCTGGGCGCAACCTTGATGGTCTTGAAAAGGAATGAGGAAGCCGAGCGCGAGCTGCGCGAGGCCCTGCGCCTCGATCCCGGCTCCACCCCCGCGGCGACCAACCTCGGCCTGCTGCTGATCGGCCTGGGGCAATTCGCCGAGGCGGAACAGTTGCTGATCCGGACGCTCGCCGTGAAGCCCGACGACGTCCAGCTCCACCGCGCGCTGTCGGACCTGCTGCTCGCGCAGCAGCGGTTCTCCGAAGCCGAGGACCACCTGCGCCGCATCCTGGATCTGGCGCCGGAGCAGCCCCAGGCGCACGCCGTCCTCGGCGATCTGCTCGTTCAACTGAACCGGCCCGATGAGGCAATCGCGCGGTACGAAGCCGCCCTGAAGCTCGAGCCGCGGCTGATCGACGCCCGCTTCAACCTGGCCAACCTGCTCGCCGAGCAAGGGCGCTTTGATGAGGCCATCGGGCACTACCGCAACGTGCTTGAGCTCCAGCCCGACGCGGGGGCGGTCCACTTGAATCTGGCCACGGCGCTGGAACTGACCGGCGCAAGGCAGCAGGCGCTGGAGCACTACGCCGAGGTCCAGCGCCTGGCCCCCGACCTGATCACGCCGGCCATCCGGCGGCGGATTCAGAGCCTCTACTGAGCGGCCTCCGCCGCCATCGGTTCAAACCGGCCGCGCCCGCGGCCGATCAATCCCGCGCGCCGAAACGCAGCGGCCAGAGCGCCGCGGCCTGTTGCAGGTCCTCTTCGGTCTTGATGATGTGACCGGCCAGCCGGTCCAGCGGATGGAACGCGACGCGGCCGGCATAGGTGGCGGTCCGCCCCGCGGCGAACGCCTCCAGGTAGGTCGCGCGCCGCCAGCCGGTGATGCTCCACGTCACGCGCTGGATCGGCCGCAGCTCCTGGGAGTTGGTCTTCTCGGCAAACGTGAAATTGACCGGCCGGCCGTCCAGCGCGCACTCGATCTGCTCCAGCGTGCAACTGAGCTGCACGTCGCAACCGTCGGCGAGCATCGCCTCGACAAACGCCCGCACCTCCTCCGTCGTCAGCAGCGGCGCGATCGAATGGACCTGAATCAGATAGTCGCACGGGTGCGCCAGCAGAAACTCGTGCACGAACTGCTCGGAAGTGGCGACGTTGTTGGCCAGCTCCGGCGGACGGCGGTGGAACCGCGCCCCCTCGGCCTCGGCGATCCGGCCGATCTCCTCCGCCTCGGAATTGACCCAGATTTCGTCGAACACGCCGGCGGCGCGGCACTTGCGCACCGCCCACGCCACCAGCGACGCGCCGGCGATTTCACGCAGGTTCTTCTGTTTCAGCCGCTGGCTGCCCAGCCGCGCGGGGATCATGGCGAGAAGGCGAGGGTGCGAGGTCACGGTGACTCCATCCTTCGAGTTTGACCGGTCGAGGGGCAGGGCGCGGCGGCGCGCCCGACCCGGGTGATCAAGATAAGGATTCCGCCCGCCGCGCTCCACTGAGAATCGCCCGGAAAATTGACGTCGGCCATGGAAGCGCAGGGGCCGAGCCGCAAAGGAGAACCGGAGTTGTCGGGATCGGGATCGGGATCGCCATCGAAATCGGTATCGTTACCGATTCGGCGGTTCCTCGGAACCGTACCGGTGTCGCCGTGTGGCGTGGCAACGCTCGGGCGCCGCGCTTGAAACGGGGCTGCCGGTTCGCCAGCCCCATTTTTCTCGTTGACAGACAGAACGGTCTGTCATATTCTCCCCCACCATGAAATCGCCGACGTCCCACTCCCCTGTCCGCCAGCGGATCCTCGACGCCGCCGCCGACCTGTTCTACCGCCAGGGCTACCGCGCCACCGGCATCAACCAGATCATCGCTGAGTCGGGTGTCGCCAAGGCGTCGTTCTACGACCATTTCCCCTCCAAAGACGACCTGCTGCGGGCCTACGCCATCGAAATGTCGCGCAAGGAATTCGAACTCGTCCGCCAGGAAGTCGACGCCTTTCCGACCGCTCGCGAACGGTTCTTCGGGCCCCTGACCATCCTGCCGCCCTGGTTCGAATCGAGCGATTACCGCGGCTGCCCGTTTCAGATCATGGTCGCCGAGGCGCCGCCCGATTCGGCCGGCGTGCGCGAAGTCGCGCGCCGGCACCGCGAGACCTTCCGCCGCTACCTGCACCAACTGACCGGCGCCCTGATGGTGGAAGAACCGACGCTGGCGCGGGCCGACGCGGCGATGCTCGTCGACAGCTACCTGTTGCTGTTCGAGGGTTCCATCGCGCTGGCCGTCGCGTATCGCGAAAGCTGGCCGGTGGAACGGGCCATCACCACCTTGGAAACCTTGCTGGACAGCCAGCGCCGCTGACTCTTCTTTTTTGACGCGAAGAGCAGACATAACGGTCTGTCTTTATTCATGATAGGCCGATCATCTTTTACGAAGGGATCCGCACCATGTGCATTGCCTGCGCCACCTCCCCCCTCGACGCCGCCCGCAAGGACGCCTTCGGCGACGCCCTCCTCGCCATGCTCAACGGCGGCATGACCTGCCTGATGATCTCGCTCGGCCACCGCGCCGGCCTGTTCGACGCCATGGCCGACGGCGAACCCCGCACCCTGGCGATGCTGGTCGACCAGACCGGCCTGAACGAGCGCTACGTGCGCGAATGGCTCGGCGCGATGGTCGCCGCCCGCATCATCGAGCGCGACCCGCAAACCGGGATGCACCGGCTTCCCCCCGAACACGCCCATTGGCTCAGCCGCAACAACCCGACCGGCAACATGGCGGTCTTCGCGCAGTATCTGGCCGTGCTGGGCAGTGTCGAGGACGATGTGCTCGAGTGCTTCCGCCGCGGCGGCGGCGTCCCCTACGCCGCCTTCAAGCGCTTCCACGACGTGATGGCCGAGGACAGCGGCCAGGCCATCGTGCAGACGATCGTCGACCAGGTCGTGCCGCGGATGCCGGGCCTGCACGAGCGGCTGCAGGCGGGCATCGACGTGCTGGACGTCGGCTGCGGCCGTGGCCTGGCGATGATGCAACTGGCGGCGGCTTATCCGCGGAGCCGGTTCACCGGCTACGACCTGAGCGAGGCGGCCGTGGCCGAGGCCCGGCGCGTCGCCGCGGAGCGGGGACTGTCCAACATCCGCTTCGAGCAGCGCGACCTGACCGACTGGGACGAGCCGGCGAGCTACGACTGGATCACGGCGCTCGACGCGATCCACGACCAGGCCCGGCCCGACAAGGTGCTGGCGGCAATCCGCCGCGCCCTGCGCCCCGCCGGCGTCTTCCTGATGATGGACATCGATGCCTCCAGTGAATCGGTCGACAACATCGACCACCCCCTGGGCGCCATGATCTATGCCATCTCGTGCATGCACTGCATGACTGTCTCGCTCGCGCAGGGCGGGATGGGCCTCGGCGCCGCGTGGGGCGTGCAACTGGCCGAACGAATGCTGCGCGAGGCCGGGTTCGAATCGGTCCGCATCGAGCGCATGGCGCACGATTTCCAGAACGCCTACTTCACCATGGAGACGTGAGGCCGCCACCCCGGCGGTCGGTGCTTCCTTCGCCGCCGCCGGCGATGCGGGCCAGGGAATTCGCTCCCAGAAATCCGTCGGATCCGGCCAGGCGGACGGATCCGGCGGATTTCAGTCTCTCCTCTGGCGACCTCTGGCGGGGGCGGTCGGCCGGTCGAAATCCGCCGGCGCTTGATTTTTCCGGATTTTTGCGCCCGAATAGATCCTCCGGGCCGCCCGGCGCGGTCGGGCGCCCCCGGGCCGGTGCGACCCCCTCGAGGATGCGGCTGCCCCGATGAAATGCCCCGCCTGCGGCTCGATCGATAACAAGGTCGTCAATTCCCGCCTCACGCCCGACGAGACGTCGATCCGCCGGCGGCGCGAATGCCTCGGCTGCGGCGTCCGCTTCACCACCTACGAATATGTCGAGCAGACGCCCGTGATGGTCGTCAAACGCGACGGCCGGCGCCAGCCCTTCGACCGCCAGAAGCTGATAAGTGGCCTGCTGCGCGCCACCGAGAAGCGGCCCGTCTCGATGGAGGAGATCGAGCGGATGGCCCACGACATCGAGAAATCGCTCTACAACGCGATGGAAAGCGAGATCAGCTCGATGCGCGTCGGCGAGATGGTCCTGAGCCGCCTGCGCAAACTGGACGAAGTGGCCTACGTCCGGTTTGCCTCGGTCTACCGCCAGTTTCGCGACATCGGCGAGTTCAGCGACGAAATCCAGGGCCTGATCCGCGAGCGCGACGCCGCCGACGACGCCCCCAGTCCCCCCGAAGAAACATGAGAGTCCATTCCACGTCCCACGGCTTTCGTCCTCGTAATTGCCCCCAAAGACCTCCCTGACAATTCGGCTCTCGGCTCTCGTCCCTCGTCCTCGGCTCTTGAAATCCCCTTCTCTCCTCTTCCTCACGGTGAACCCCGGTTCATGCGCATTCGGATTCGTCCTCGCTCCCCGATCCCCCCTCAAACGCAACCGCCCCGGCCACTGCGCGCGGCCGGGGCGGGTTCTGTTCCACTTCCAACGGTTTTACTTGGCGTATTCAGTGACCCGGTATTCCCGGCAGATCGTCACTTTGATCTGGCCGGGGTATTCCAGTTCCTGTTCGATCTTCTTCGTCACGTCGCGGGCCAGCAGGGCCGCTTCGTTGTCGTTCACCTCTGTGGGTTCCACCATGATTCGGAGTTCACGTCCGGCCTGAATCGCAAAGGCCTTGGACACGCCGGGGAAGCCGGTGGCAATCGCCTCGAGTCGTTGCATGCGTTTGATGTAGTTCTCCAGTGACTCGCGGCGAACGCCGGGACGGGCCGAGCTGATCGCATCGGCCGCCTGCACCAGCACGGCAATGATCGTTCGTGGTTCTTCTTCGTTGTGGTGTGCCGCGATGGCATGGACGACCCCGGGTGCCTCATTGCATTTCTTGGCAAGGTCCGCGCCGATCAGAGCGTGGGTCCCTTCCATCTCGTAGCTCAGGGCTTTGCCGATGTCGTGCAACAGCCCCGCGCGCTTGGCCACGTCGGTGTCGGCGCCCAGCTCGCCCGCCATGTGCGAACACAGCCGCGCCACCTCCACCGAGTGGGTCAGGATGTTCTGTCCATAACTGGTGCGGTATTTCAGCCGCCCCAGCGTCTTGATCAACTCGGGATGCATGTCGCTGATCCCGAGATCGAAGACGGTCTGTTCACCCACTTCGCGGATGTGGTCGGCCAGTTCGCGTTCGACCTTGGCCACCACTTCCTCGATGCGACCGGGGTGAATTCGACCGTCGCCCAGCAGGCGCTCGAGCGTCAGGCGCGCCACCTCGCGACGCAGCGGGTCGAAACAGGACAGCACGACGGCTTCCGGCGTGTCATCGACAATGATGTTGCAGCCGGTCGTCGCCTCCAGGGCGCGGATGTTGCGCCCCTCGCGTCCAATGATCCGACCCTTCATCTCGTCGTTGGGCAGATTGACGACCGAAACCGTGGTCTCGCTAACCTGGTCGGTGGCGCATTTCTGGATCGCCAGCGTGATGATCTGGCGCGCCTTCTTGTTGGCCAACTCCCGGGTTTCGGTCTCCACGCGACGGACAAGGGCGGCCGCGTCGTTGCGCACGTCGGCCTCCAGGATCTCGAGCAGGAGCTTGCGGGCCTGGTCGCTGGTCAGGCCCGAAATCTCCTCGCAGCGGCGGATCGCCTCGGCGCGTTGCGCCTCGACCTCCGCCGTCTGCCGCGCCAGCGCAGCTTCGCGGGCGGCGCACTGGTGGCGTCCCCGTTCCAGCTCCGCTTCCTGTCCTGCAATCGTCTCCTCCCTGCGTTCGAGCGCCTTTTCGCGCTGCGCCAGCTTCCGCTCGCGCCGCTCGGCCTCGTGGCGCCGCTTGGCCAGTTCCCGTTCGACCTGCTTGACGCGCCGCTGGGCCTCTTCCTTGGCTCGCTGTTCGGCAAGTTGGAGCGATTTGTCGGCTTCCGCCCGCGCCGAATCCAGGATTAACCGGGCTTCCTCACGGGCGGATTGGATGCGATTAACGGTCGCCCGCTTCTGGTAAAACCGGGCGCCAATGACTCCGATCAGGCAACCCACAGCGGTCCCGGTCAGGAACAACGCTGTGGATTCCATCAGGTAATCTTTCAACCTCCTGTGGATACGGGTTGGTGTCAGGGCAGATCAACATCGTCCGCCGGCGCCCCGTCCCAGGGACCGAACCCCGGCGGCAAGACCTCCCAATGAGGAAAGTCTCCCCAATGTTAGAATTCGACGCAAGCGCCCGTTTGTCAAGGTGATTTCCTGATCGGCGCATCGGCTGTTCCCCCACCGCCGCGCCGCCAGAAACCCCTCGCCAAATCGACTTGCCCCTCCTTAATATGCCCCATGTCCGGTTTGGCTCAAATCCCCCCGGCCCCCTCCGTCCGCCCGCTCCAGGCCTTGCTCATCAAGCCGGCCGGACCCGACTGCAATCTGGCCTGCCGCTATTGTTTCTACCTGCAAAAGGCCGCGCTTTTCCCGGATTCCAGGTGCCACCGCATGAGCGACCCCGTGCTGGAAGCAACCATCCGCCAGGCACTCGAATCCGGCTCGCCGATGGTCAACTTTGGCTGGCAGGGGGGCGAGCCGACGCTGATGGGTCTGGACTTTTTCCGCTGCGCCGTCCAGCTCCAGCAATCGCTCAGCTTCCCCGGTCAGCAGGTCGCCAATGGACTGCAGACCAATGGCCTCCTGCTCGACGAGAACTGGGCCGCGTTCCTCCGCGACCATCGGTTCCTTGTCGGCCTCTCCCTCGATGGCCCCGCCCACATCCACAATCATTACCGCCGCACGGCGGGCGACGCCGATTGCTATCCGCGCGTGATCCGCGCCGCGCGGCGGCTGCGCACGGCCGGTGTGCAGACCAATGCCCTGACCGTCATCCATGACTATTCCGTCCGCTTCCCCGAGGAGATCTACGATTTCCACCGGAGCGAGGGCCTGCGCTGGATGCAGTTTATCCCGTGCCTCGAGCCGGATCCGGCCGCGCCCGGACGCCCCGCCGCGTGCTCCGCCCCGCCGCGGGCCTACGGCGAGTTCCTCTGCCGGGTCTTCGACCGCTGGATTGCGGACTTCCGCGACGGATGGCCCCGGACCTCCGTCCGCTGGTTCGATTCGCTCTTTCACACCTACGTCGGCCAGCCCGCCCCCGAATGCACCCTCCTGCCTGAGTGCGGGATTTACGTCGTCGTCGAACATAACGGCGACGTCTATAGTTGCGATTTCTACGTCGAGTCGCGATGGCGGCTCGGCAATGTGCTGGAGGGCGACCTGCTCGACATGCTGAATTCGACGCGCCAGCGCGAGTTCGGCCGGATCAAGGCCGCGCTCCCCCGCGAATGCGCGGATTGCCCCTGGCTCGACCATTGCCGCGGCGGTTGTCCCAAGGACCGGCAGTTCACCCCCTCCGCCGGCGGTACAAATTACTTCTGCGAGTCGTATCGCCTGTTCTTCGAACATGCCGACGCGCGGCTGCGGCGGCTGGCGGCGGACTGGCGCCGACGCCAGGCTGCGAGCCCGGTCGGCGGCGCGACAACCACGAGCCCCGCCCGACCCCGTCGCAAACGCGTTCACCGCCGCTGACCGGCACCGCGCGCGGCTTGGCATTGCCCCCAATTGTTATCACTCATCGTTATCACTCATCGTAATCTTCCCTGTTCATAACCATCCCCTCCCACCCCGGATTCATCCTCCGCGCCTGCACCCCTCCGCGTCTCGTCGGCTCGGCGTGAGACCATCATCCCCAACGGCCCTCCCCCACAATCCGGCTCCCGGCTCTCGCCCATCGTCCCCGGCTCCCGAAAAGACCTTACAAGATCCACGACCGGGTGTCGGACCGCCGCCCTCGCCGGTCCGCGATGGCGAAACTTGCCGAACGACATGGCCGAACAACATGCAGGACGCATTCCGGCTCCGGCCAATCAGGAACCGCGCCAGCGGTTCGAGATCCAAGCCGTGGGTTGCATGGTCGCCCGGCGGCCATGCAACCCACGGTCAGCGCGGTCAACAACCCCGAACCGATTGATCGGCTCGATAATTCAATTCTCCGCTGCGACCGACCACACGCAGAACGCCAGGCAAGGGCCTCACGCCGAAACCCCGAGACGCCGAGATCAAGAGGTCGGAAACGATTTGCCGCGCGCGGCCGGGTTCATGCCGCCGGGGCGGGGCGGAAGCCGTTCCGGTCGGCGGCGGGCAGGTGGCGGTGGATCATCCGGCCCAAGTCGCGGATCTCGTCGCGCCGCGCCGAGTGCCGCCGCCAGATCAGCCCCACCCGCCGCGAGGGGACCGGGGGCTTGAACCGCCGCACCGCCAGCGCGCTCTGGCCGCGCACTTCGACATCGAGCGCGAGCCACGGCAACAGCGTCACGCCGATGCCGTTCGCCACCATCTGGACGAGCGTCCCCAGGCTGCTGGCGCGGAAATCGTCGTTTTCACGGGCGCCGGCCATCGCGCAGACCTCCAGCGCCTGTTGGCGCAGGCAGTGACCTTCCTCGAGCAGCAGCACGCGGCGCTGCGCCAGCTCGGTCACCGGCAGGCGCCGCGTCGACTGGCGGCCCCGCCCCCGCGGCGACAGCAGGACGAAATCCTCCTGATACAGCTCCTGGACCTCCA
>ERZ795030.4323-NODE-4323-length-14084-cov-7.531043_pt1 | contig 14084 bp, 15 predicted proteins | sample MGYA00375122_ERZ795030 | MGnify/ENA primary metagenome ERZ795030 (study PRJEB30165, sample SAMN05720146) | activated sludge metagenome | isolation source: anaerobic digester from wastewater treatment plant | place: Japan | collected 2015-04-20 ...
CCGCGTTCGCCCACAACTTCGGCCTCGCATCCTCGGCCCAAGGGACGACGGTGGGAGGCAGAACAGCCACCATCCTCGGTTTTGTCGTCATCACAGCCATCGCATTGGTCATCATCCACGCACAGAAGAAGGAGGCAGTATATGGAAATTGATGCACGGGGTCTCTCCTGTCCACAGCCGATCATCGAGACACGAAAGGCGATTTTCGACAAGGTGACGAGCTTCTCGGTGCTCGTCGACAACATCGCGGCCAAGGAGAATGTGACTCGATTCGCAAAGACCCAGCACTACGATGTCGTCGACACCACCACCGAATACGGGTGGAAGTTGGATTTGGAGAAGCGATGACCGAGTTCATCGCCACCTTTTACAGCCAATACGGCGCGGTGCAGTTCCTCAAGCATGCCAAACAGCACCAGATCCCGTGCCGGCTCGCACCGGTGCCCAGAAGCCTCTCATCATCCTGTGGCACCTGTGCCCATTATTCTCACCACGAGTGGGACACCGGGTTTGTGATGAGGGATCTCGAGACCGTCTATCGAAGCAGCGAAGGGGGGTATGAGGTGGTCCATCACGGAACGTGACGGATTCTTCTCTCCTTGAATTCGGTGTCGTGATGTATGCTCACGGCACAACACACCATGCTCTTACACATTGATGGAAAGAGGGGACGCTCCCTCTCTTTGTCTGGACAATCCATCCAAAATCGGAAGAAATCGAATCTTTTTAAGAAGAAAACGTACCTTTTTCCACGGTTCGGCGTGAACGCGGAAGATAACACAACAAACTCAAGAGAATACCTCATGTACTTCTGGTCCGGCAGGCCGTAGCCTTTTATACAGGATGCGGCGTTGCCGCTATTCAACCATCCAGTTTTTTGATTCCTGAAAGGAGGATAGCATGAAAAAGACATTAGCTATTTTGATGGTTCTAGTGCTGCTGGGATCGGGCGTTCTGTTCGCAGCCGGCCAGAAGGAGACTGGTCTGATCAAGATTGGCATCGTCAATCTCCCACCAGAAGAGTCCGGATATCGACAGGCCAACGTTGAAGACATGAACACCGTCTTCTCCAAAGCCAATGGCTATGATGCAAAGCAGACGAACACCGGCGACAACAGCGAGCAGATCGCCGCCGCCAAGGGGTATATCCGCGACGGCGTGGACTATCTCCTGATCTCCGCGGCGAATGCCTCCGGATGGGACGACACCTTGAAGTCAGCCAAAGATTCCGGCGTCAAGGTAATTCTCTTCGACCGCTCGATCGATACCGCCGAATCCAACTACCAGGCGGCCATTCTCTCCGACATGGCGTATGAAGGTGAGAAGGCGGTGGAGTGGGTCTTGGGCTTGGGTCTTGAGACGGTCAACCTGATCCTCATTCGCGGACAGATGGGTTCAGCGGCTGAGATCGGCCGGAGCGCAGCAGTGCTCGATGCCGCCAAGGCTGGGAAACTCAACATCGTCGCCGATGGAACCGGTGGAGACAGCTGGAGCCTTGAGGAAGCGCGCAGGGTCGTTGAAGCGGCCATCGCGGCAGGCAAGGATTTCAACGTCATCTACGCTCAGAACGACGGCATGGCACAAGGTGCGGTCCAGGCGCTTGAGGCAGCCGGCATCAGCCATGGCAAGGGCGGCAAGGTCAAGGTCATTGGATTTGACTTCAACCGATTCGCCCTTCGCAACGTACAGGCCGGGTACTGGGATGCCGACATGCAGTGCAACCCACGCCAAGCTGCTGAGATCTCCAAGTGGATCAAGAGCGGAAGTCTCCCGAGCGGAATCGTCTATCAAGAAGAGCTGCTCTTGACAACCGATACGATCACCGATGAACTTATTGATAAGTGGGGCATCAACGCGGACCCCGGCAAGGGTGTGATTACTCGCTAAGTATTCACCATCGCAACAATGCATGGATGCAGTGCGGTACGCGGATTCGATTCCGCGGCCGCACCGCAGTTGGTTTGGATCGTCTCAGTACAAGGAGGTCTTTGATTGCTGGGGAACACCATACTTGAAATGAGGGGCATCAGTAAATCATTTCCTGGGGTCAAAGCGCTGGACAGCGTTGACTTCACCCTGCGCTCAGGGGAGATCCATGCCCTCATGGGCGAAAACGGGGCAGGTAAATCCACACTGATCAAAGTCATCGCCGGAGCCTACGAGAAGGACTCGGGTTCCATCACCTTGGAGGGGGCGCCGATCCACTTCAAGGCGCCTCAAGAGGCGCAGAACAACGGAATCGGTACGGTCTATCAAGAGATCATGCTCTGTCCGAATCTGACTGTGGCAGAGAATATGTATATCGGCCGCAGCCACAGCCCCATCGTCAATTGGAAGCAGATGAATGAGCAGGGCCAGCGCTTGCTTGCATCACTCAATATCCCGGCACGGGCGACGCAGGAGCTCTCAAGCTGTTCGCTTGCCGTCCAGCAGATGATCGCCATCGCCCGCGCAGTCGATATGGACTGCAAGATCCTCATCCTGGATGAGCCCACCTCCTCCCTTGACGAAGATGAGGTGCATACCCTCTTTGCGCTCATGCGTGAGCTGAAAGGGCGCGGGGTCGGCATCATCTTCATCACCCACTTCCTCGAACAGGTCTATGAGATCAGCGACCGGATCACCGTGCTGCGCAACGGGAAGCTGGTCGGCGAATATGAAACCATCGCACTCCCCCAAATCGAGCTCATCTCCAAGATGCTGGGCAATGAGCTTGATGACATCACCGGTTTGAAAAAATATGAGCCGGATGTATCCGACGCCTCCGTCCCGGTCTTTGAAGCGATCGGCCTTTCGAGCGTCGCCGGGGTACGGCCCTTCGACTTCACCATCCAAAAAGGTGAGGTGAACGGCTTTGCCGGGCTCCTCGGCTCAGGGCGCAGTGAGAGCGCCCGCGCCATCTTCACCGCGGACCGGACAACCGGCGGGGAGGTGCGGATGAAGGGGAAGCGGGTGAAGATCAAGACACCGCTCAATGCCATACAACACGGGATAGGGTATCTGCCGGAGGACCGTAAGGGCGACGGCATCATCGAGGACCTGTCGGTACGCGACAACATCATCCTCACCCTGCAGGTGCTCAACGGCTTCTTCAAGCCGTTCTCCTTGAAGCAGGCACAGGAATTCGCCGAGGAGTACATCGAGCGGTTGAACATCAAGACCCCGACGGCCGACACCCCGATCAAATCCCTCTCGGGAGGCAACCAGCAGAAAGTCATCCTGGCCCGCTGGCTGCTCACGCATCCGGAGTACCTGATCCTCGATGAACCGACGCGCGGCATTGATGTGGGGACCAAGGTCGAGATTCAGAAACTGGTGATCGCGCTCGCCCACGAGGGGATGAGCGTGACGTTCATCTCATCGGAGATCGACGAGATGCTGCGCACCTGTTCCCGGTTGATCGTCATGAAGGACCGAGAGATCGTCGGGGAGCTGCGGGGATCGCAGCTGACGGAGAGCGCCGTGATGAACGTCATCGCGAAGGGAGGAAAGAAATGATGCGCAGCTTGATGAAACGCTTCTCCCACCTCTTCCTCCCCCTCTCGGTCATGGCGCTCCTGATCATCATCAACCTGGTGAAAGGCGCCGATTATTTTCGAATCACCATGGTCAACGGTGCCTTCTACGGCAACATACCGAATATCTTCTTCGGTGCCTCCGAGTTGGTCATCCTCTCCATCGGGATGACCTTGGTGACCGCAGCCTCGCGCGGTCAGGACATCAGCATCGGGGAGAGCGCGACCATCACGTCCGCCGTCTTCGTCCAGTATGTCCTGCAGGCCAATGAGGTCACCCTGCTCACCATCCTGGTGGCCTTCCTGCTCAGCTCTGTCGTCGGCTTGGCCCTCGGCGCGTTCAACGGCACCCTGGTCTCGATCTTCAAGGTCCAGCCGATGGTCGCATCCCTCATCCTCTTCACGGGGGGCAGGTCCATCGCCTTCATGATCGACGGAAAGCTGTCTCCCATCCTGGCAAACGATCTGTCGAACAAGATCGGCACCGTGATCCCGGGAATCCCGATCCAGACCCCCATCATCCTCACGGTCATCTTCATCGCGCTCACCGCAGTGCTCTTCAAGACGACGAATCTGAGGCTCTATGTGGAGGCGGTCGGGACCAACCCGAATGCGGCGCGCCTCAATGGCATCAATCCGAAGAAGGTCATCTTCCTGACCTTCTTGATCATGGGCTTCTGCTCGGCGTTCGCCGGCTTCATCGCGGTGAACAAGGCGGGTCGCCACGACAGCGTAAACCTGCTCAAGCTGATCATGATGGATGCGATCCTCGCCGTGGCGATCGGCGGTAACTCCCTCAATGGGGGTAAGTTCAGCATCACCGGCTCCATCATCGGCGCATACACCATCGAGATGCTGAACCGGACGCTGCTGAGGCTGGAGATCGAGCCGGCGATGATCAAGGTGTTCAAGGCGGTCTTCATCATCATCCTCATGGTGGTCGCATCACCGGTGGTCAGGGCCTCCATCACGAAGGTGGTGGACAAGGTTCGTGGCAAGGGACGGGGGGCGAGCGCTGCAATGACCGTGAAGGCGACCGGAGATGGGGAGAAGGAGGAATAGGATGGCGGGTGTGAATGCAATCAAGGGAAAGACACGGCTGTCGAACTCGAATCTTCTGTTCCTCATCGCTGCCATCATCTTTGTGCTGATGTACCTCTTCGCGATCATCATGTACCCGGGCAGCTTCTTGCAGTTCCAGACCTTCTTCGACTTGTTCAACCTCAATGCCCCGCTCATCATCATGACGCTGGGCTTGTGCATCGTCATGATCGGGGGAGGCATCGACATCTCCATAGGCGCGGTGTGCGGCTTGGTGACGATGGCCTGCGCCTTCTTCTTGGAATCCGGCATGGGGAGCATTTGGGGTGCCATCCTCATCTCACTGGGCATCGGCATCATCTTCGGGGTCTTGCAGGGCTACCTCATCGCCTATCTGGAGATCCAGCCGTTCATCATCACCTTGTCGGGGTTGTTCATGGCGCAGGGTCTGTTGACGACGCTGCACAAGGATCCCATCAACGTGACCGTGCCCGCCTTCGTGAAGCTGCGGGACTTCGACATCGTGATCACCTGGCTCGGCACGAGAAACCGATTGGGTGTCTTCATCCCGTGTGAGATCAAGCCGGGCACCATCATCGTCGCGATCCTCCTCGTCATCCTCGCCTCCCTGATGAAGTGGTCGCGCTTCGGGCGCAATGTCTACGCCGTCGGCGGCAATGCCCAGAGCGCCAACATGCTCGGCATCAACGTGAAGCGGACGATGTTCACCACCTACGTGATCAGTGGACTGACGGCCGGCATCGCGGGTTTCGTCTACATCATGACCACAGGGGCCGGCAATGTCGGCAACGCGGCTGGAGCCGAGATGAAGGCGATCGCCTCGGCCATCATCGGGGGCACCCTGCTCAACGGCGGGGTGGGGAACCTACTCGGCGCGCCGATCGGGACGCTGACGCTTCTGGTGATCAACGAGCTGATCCGCGCCGCGGGCGTGCAATCGAACTTCCAAGCGATGGTGAGTGGGCTTCTGCTCTACTTCTTCATCGTGCTGCAGAGCATCATCATGTCGCTTCGTGACAAGCGGGGATTCAAGATGGCCCTCCCACCCTGGCTCTCCCTCTCAAGCAAGGGGCAGGGCGAGACGCAACAGAAGCGGTGAACAGGGAGCGTCACGTCAGACATTTGTCCCCGCTTCTGAATTCGCGCGGCGAGATGCCGGTATGCTTCTTGAAGATATAGCTGAAGTAATGGGGATCGCCGAATCCTACATCATAGGCGATGTCGGCGCTCCGCAGTTGCGTGGTCAGCAGCAGCTCCTTTGATTTATTGATGCGGACCCGGGTAAGATAATCGATGAAGGTCTCACCGGTCTCCTGTGAGAAGATGGTGCTGAAATGGTTCGGGCTCACATCGGCGGCCGAGGCAACGGAGTGCAGGGAGATGTCTTGGTCGGTGAAGTGAAGCTGTATATACTGCTTCGCCTTCTGGATCATCGCATAGTACTTTCCCGCCGATCGTGAGTCCCGGAACTCTATGAAGGTGTCGAGGATCAAACGCACCCCTTCGCTGAAGGTCTCTCTGGAGCTCGCCATCTCTGAAAGCTGCGTCTTGTGCAGTCCCCAGGGGATGACCTCCTGGACGACACCCCCCAGTTCATCGATGATCTTGGAGATGGCCACCATGAGGTCACACAAGAGGTAATACCCGATGAGCGTGGTCTGGAGCGAGTGGTCGCCGATCATCTCTATATACTGGGCGATGATCTCATCGATGCCTGATTTCTTCACATACTTGAGGCGCTCCGATATCGGGCTTCCATCCAGTTTCAAGAAATCAATCTCGGAGAGGGCGTTGAGGTCATGGGTCCCGATGATGAGATTCTGGCCGGTCTTGGCGGAGAATTGCACCGCTTTCTCCGCTTCGGCATACGATTGGGACAAGCTGCCAATTCGCTCGACCACCGAGCCGATCCCGATCGTCACCATGCACTGTGTGTTGCGTTCAACCTCATATTTGATCGCCTGACCGAGCGTGTACACCGTCTCCTCAAGCGACTCGGCGCCCAGCTGCATCAACAACAAGATGATGGAATCCCGACTCTGGGAGAAGCACAACACCTCCTCCCGATTGTCGATGAGGCTGTTGATATGGAGCTTGGCGGTGATCAACTGCGCATAGTTCTCAGAGGTGGTGGAGAGCTTAATGAGGACGACCAGGTAGCCGTGGGCGATGAGGTCCAGGCCCATGTTCGCGCCCGCTTCAAGGGCATCTTCCGTATTGACGATCCCGGTCACCAGGTCGCATAACCAGCGTTCCCTGATCAGGTCCGTATTGGACTGGGCCTGTTGTTTGAGGTTCTCTATGCTGAGAAGATGCCGCTTCTCCGCCTCGATCGTATCCACCAGCTTGTTGAGCGTCTCCAGCATATCGGCGGCGGAAACGGGTTTGAGCAGGTACTCATCGACCCCGATCGAGATGGCCTCCTGGGCATACTGGAATTCGTCATGACCGGAGAGGATGATGATCTTTATCCAGGGAAGGATCTTCTTGATGATCCGCGAGAGGCTCAGCCCATCGACGAACGGCATCCTGATGTCGGTGATCAAGATGTCCGGTTTCACATCCTTCATGATGGACAGGGCCATCTCGCCATCCGACGCTTCACCGACAAGGACAAACGGCCCCGGCCCCGACTGTATGCTGTTTCGCAGTCCTTCCCGTACCACGATCTCATCTTCTGCAATGAACACCTTATACATTGGATCCCGCCTCCGGGATGCTGAAATACACGGTAGTCCCCTCGGTATACCGACTTGTTATTTCCAGCCTCGTCTCTCTATCATAGTACAGCTCAAGACGCTTGTTGACATTGTACAAACCATAGATATTGTCCAAATCCTCGAGGTCGGCCGAACCGCTGATCTGCTGTATGATGTATGCAAGCTTCTCTTCCGTCATCCCGATGCCATTGTCCTGTACGGAAAAACAGAGGCGCTTGTCTTCTCGCCAGCCCTTCACCGTGATGCGTCCACGGCCCCGTTTATGCTTGATGCCATGGTAGAGGGCGTTTTCAACGAGCGGCTGGAGGAGCAGCTTCAAGATCTGACAGTCAGCCATCTCGCTCTCGTACTCGATCTCATAATCCAGGATGTTCCGGTACCTGATCTTCTGGATGGTCAGATAGCTTCTGACGTGTTCGAACTCCTCTCTGATCGTCAAGAAGTCCTTGCCCTTGTTGAGGGATATCCTGAAGAAGCTCGAGAAGGCGCGGGTGATGTCGATGACCTGGTCAGTCTTCTTCTCCTCGGAGAGCCAGACGATCGTATCGAAGGTGTTGTAGAGGAAGTGTGGGGTGATCTGGGCCTGGAGCGCCTTCATCTCCGATTTCTGCAGGTTGTGCTGCTCCCTGATGTTCTCTTCGATCAGGGCTTGGATCTTGACCGCCATGATGTTCAGGTTGTCGGTCAGGCCGTCGAGCTCGGTTATCTGGGGGAGTTTCACCCGTGCGGTGAAATCTCCCTCAGCGATCCGTGTAGAGAGCTCCTCAAGTTTCTTGATGGGATTGTTGATGCTGGCGGTCACCGAACGCTGCGTCATGACGGCGAAGATGGTGACAAAGAATACGGTGAGGATCTGGATGACGGTGAGGATGAACGTCATGCGCTTGTGATGTTCATTCGTGATCGCCGCCGACTCGATCACGCGGACGGTGAAATCCTGCAGGATGTCGGAGATCAGGGCCACCACAGCTCGAATCTCATCGAGGCTCTTCTCATTGTCACTGACCGGAGAGTGGTGGGCCATCTGGTCCCCCAGCCGGTCGACGTAGCGCTTGAGGGTATCGACGGCGCGGCCGGCGACCTCAAGCAGCTGCCGGTTCTCCCGCTCATCGGTCGTTTTCATGATGTCTTCCAGGCTCGCATTGATGCCATCGATGATGTCGTACTGCCTGCCTTCATCGAATTTCTTGTTTCCCGCGACGATATCCCAGATCTCGTCGGAGATCTCCACCTTCACCGTCTGGTTGAGACGGTCCGCCTTGCTGACGTTGGTGATGATGAGGTCGTAGCGGACCATCTGGACAACAAACGAAGAGATCATGATGACCGCAGGGATGATCATCAAGAGGATGATGATCACATAGGAGATCTTTATCCGCTCTTTTATGCTCCGGCTCTTAAAGACTGAGAAGATCCTTTCTATGACGGAGATCTGATGCTGCATGCTAATACCCACGCGGTTCTATGAGTGAGAGGTCATCGGTCTCATAGAACACTTCCTCATGGACATATTGGAGGCGTGGGATGCTCTGTCCGGCCGCCAGCTTCTCAGCCAGCTCGATGATCTCAGGACCGGTCTTGGGATTGCACTCGATGACGCAATTCACCTTGCCTTCGATCAAGGCATCGATGGCCGCTTGCTGCGCATCGATGGTGATGATGACGATGTCTGTGCCGGGACGAAGTCCTCGCTCCTCCATCGCCTCGATGACCCCCAGCGTCATCCCGTCATTGTGGGAGTAGATGACGTCGATGTCATCATACAGGTCAAGGAATTCAACGGCCAATTCGTACCCCCTCGAGCGGAGGAAGTCACCCGACTTGCTGTAGATGATGCGAAACCGCGGATGCTCATCCAGGACTTCCCTGAACCCCTCGGCTCTCCCGATGGCCACCGATGAGCCCTCCGTCCCGAACAACTCCACGATGTTGATCTGCTCTTTGCCGCTCTCTTTGAATTTATCCAATACGAACAAGCCGGCATTCCGGCCTTCCTTCGGGCTGTCGGTACCGATGAAGCCTGCATACAGCCCTTGGTCCTCGACATGGATCTTGCGGTCGGTGACGAGAACGGGAATCCCGGCATCCCGGGCTTCCTGCAGGACATTGTCCCACCCATCGGTGACGATCGGTACGAATACGATGACATCGACTTGATAGGCGATGAAGGAGCGCAACGCCTTGATCTGATTCTCCTGCTTCTGCTCAGCGTTGTCATACACCAGCTGCACCCCCCTTCTCGCGGCAGCCTCCTGCACCGAGCGGGTGTTGCATGTCCTCCACGCGCTCTCAGCACCGATCTGCGAAAACCCGACGATGATGCCGCCATTGTTCTCTCTGTGGGAGACACGCTTCTTCTGAGCGCTGCATCCCGAAAGAGAAGAGATGATCATGACAAGGATGATGATGCCCAGTCGAATACTGATCTGCTTTTTTATTCGTACCATGAATAAGACCCTTCTGTGTGCATGTTGGGTAATTATACATTCACTACACAAGAATTTACAAGAATAATTGGGCCGTTTGCCCATCCCTGTCACCCGAGGGCGCTTCTCATCCTACCCTCTCTGCTGGTATTGAACGAAGGGGAATCCTCATCCTTGGGATAGTCATTGTATCCCGGATTCAAGTGCTGATTGACACGGTATTTACCCATAGCCTATAGTTTTATATCTCGCGTTCAAGAAGGAAAAACTATGAAAAACGGTGTGATGCTGATAACCTATCCTGATTCTCTTGGCCGCAACCTCAGCGATCTTTCGAAGGTCGTCGCCCAGTATTTCTCCAAGGCCATCACCGGTATCCACATCCTGCCGTTCTTCCCCTCCTCAGGTGATCGCGGCTTCGCTCCTATGACCTACCAAGAGATCGACCCGGCATTCGGTACGTGGTCCGACATGCGGGCGCTTGGACAAGCGTACGAGCTCATGTTCGACTATATGATCAACCATATCTCGGTGCGCAGCGAGTATTTCAAGGACTTCGCAGAGAGGGGCGATGCCTCGCCGTATAAGAATCTGTTCATCGACTTCGACACGTTCTGGGGAAGCACCCCGACCGAGGAGCAGATAGGCAAGATCTACAAGCGCAAGCCGATGGCTCCGATGCGTGCGATCACCTTTGCCGATGGGACGAAGCGCAACATCTGGTTCACCTTCGGTGATGACCAGGTGGACCTCAACTTGGAAACGGAGGAGGGGCTTGCCTTCCTGGAGGAGAACCTGAGGTTTCTCTCAGCGCAGGGGGCGGCGATGATCCGCCTCGATGCGTTCGCCTATGCCACCAAGGTGAAGGACACCGATTGCTTCTTCGTCGAACCGAAGGTGTGGGAGATCCTCAAGCGCTGCGCCGATGTGCTGCAAAGCTACAACGTCAGTCTCCTTCCCGAGATCCACGAGCACTATTCCATCCAGAAGAAGCTTGCACAAAACGGGTATCCAGTCTACGACTTCGCCCTCCCGATGCTGGTGCTGCACGCCTTGTACTTCCATGACGCCTCCTACCTTTCCCACTGGTATGAGATCTGTCCGAGAAACCAGTACACCACCCTCGATACCCATGATGGCATCGGGGTGGTGGATGTGCGCGGTCTGCTCCCCGATGAGGAGATCGAAGCGACCCGGGAGCATCTCTTCACACACGGGGCGAATGTGAAGCGGATCTACAATACCGCCACGTACAACAACCTGGACATCTATCAGATCAACTGTACCTACTACTCCGCCTTGGGCGAGAACGACGACGCCTACCTTCTCGCCCGGGCCCTGCAGTTCTTCTCCCCGGGTACGCCCCAGGTCTATTATGTGGGCCTGCTCGCCGGTCGAAACGACATTCAACTGCTCGAGGAGACGAAGGAGGGGAGGAACATCAACCGCCACTACTACAGCAGAGAGGAGATCGCAGAGGAGGTGCAGCGCCCCGTGGTGCAGCGTCTCATCGCCTTGATGGAGCTCAGGTCGACGCATCCCGCGTTCAACGGCGACTTCTCCCAAACCCTCACCGACCCGCAACATTTGATCCTCACTTGGAAAAGTGAATCAGCGTCGATCGAGCTGCGCGCTGATCTGGAGAGCTATGAATTTGAGATAGTCGGGGACCTTTGACTCAAGGATCCTCATCTTCCATCGGTATGGTTCTACCGTAGAACCAGAACGGTCAAGACCTCTTTCATTCAATCGAAGTCCCAGTCTTTCTCTCTAAGATTGACAAACATGGAAGTGGATGTTGACACATCCTCTCTCTGATGGTGGACAGAAACGTATGTTCTGGGTAATCCCCTTGGAGGATATGAAAGAGAGTGTTGGTGCTATAGCCTGTAGTGGAGGTTGCTGAACATGATCATTGATGTGGATTTTGATTTCAGTACTGATGCAAGGGGAGGGGATCCCGACAGCACCAGCCCTACACTGCGAAGATATCATAGACTGTTGTGGAGCAAGATGCTCCCCAGCGGAAGAATATTTACATTGCGTGATGAAGTGAGCGGTGCCTATCTATACCATTCATCTGATTGTGGAGAGTTTTATTTGGGAAGTGATGCGATCACGCATTCCTACAAGAACCAAAGACGAAAGCAGTGGCTGATTCGACAAATCCCTCAGGAATCGGAAGAGCTGTTCCATGCTGGCTTGACGATCGGGGCATACATCCTCTTTCCCAACAGGCGGATCGATGGCAAGCCTACGATCAACCAAGAGAGAGGCGTCAACAACCTCATCGATGATCGTTTCGATTTGACCTTGGAATGCATTCGCCGTTTCTATTCGGGTATCGAGAGTCCGCTGTATGAAACGCTTCAACGATATGCAAGTTTCTTTGATCTGTTTCAGGATTTTGATGGCTATGTTCGATTCTTCCTCTTGGATGATCTGGTTGACGGGAATGGGAGTGTACGGTTCTATTTGCCGTTCGATGGTTTTGCAACTCCCCCAATATTCCGCGATACCACCGACTATCTGGAGTATAAGCACCGGGTCCTCAAGTTCATCCGGTCAAGAAACAGAAGGATTGCGGACTATTCACAATCAATGAATACCCTCTCCGAGAGCTGTACGTAAGAGGGAGGCGTATCAGGAAGTAGCTCAAAAAGAAATTATTCAGAGAGTCCCAGAGGTGCTTGCCTCCCTTCTGGAGCCATCTCACCCTATAGGTGATGAGGCAATCTCATGGGCCGGTGCCATGTCATCCACCACGATCATGCATCGCTCCTCATCGCATCAAGATTACCTTCCCAAGAGAGTTCTCCCCTGAGCTCGCGTATCTTTGCTTGTTTCTTCATGACGATGAGGAGCTTGAGGCCTTCCTCCACCGCCTCTCTTTTGGTCTTGAGACCGGAGAGCGTGAGCGCCTGCTGCATCAGTTCATCATCGATGACAATATTGGTCCGCATGGGTACCTCCGAATAGTGATGTGTATCATATAGGGTAGGTATACACATTATCGCCTCCTCGTCAAATTATTGTCTCGGTACTATCTGCATCGATGACCAGTCGTGTCGCACGATCAGAACATGTTCCCCTCCAAGAGCGAGAGGTACCCCTCCTCGCAGAAGATGAGATGATCCAAGAGCTTGATGCCCAAGAGTTCCCCAGCTTGTCTTAATCGCCTCGTGACGTCCCGGTCGTCCGGGGAGGGCTGGAGATTGCCGCTCGGGTGGTTGTGGGCCACGATGATGGCGGTGGCCCGTCCTCTGACCGCCTCACCAAACACTTCCCGTGGGTGTACGATTGTTCTGTTGACCAAGCCGATCGAACAGACGTTGATGGAGAGCACCTCGTGGGCCCCGTTGAGGCAGATGGAGAGGAAGTGCTCCTGCATCCGCGTGGCGTAGTGCCTGATGAGGGGGTAGATGTCCGCCGGGGTGGCGATCTGTCGTCTCTTGGGGGGAAGGCGCCTCCGTCCCAGCTCCAGGGCTGCGCCGATGAGGGTCGCCTTCGCGGTGCCCAGGCCTTGGATTTGGATCAGTTCGCTGTGGGTCACCGTCGCCTTGCGGTCGAGGAGCTCCATTAAGTCCCGGGCGATGGCGGTGACGCTGCGCCCGCGGTTTCCGCTTCCGATGAGGATGGAGAAGAGCTCTTGGTCGGTGAGTGCTTCCACTCCCTTGGACAGCATCCGCTCCCGGGGTCTGTCGCAGACTGCCATCTCCTTGATCTTCAGATCATGTGGTTCGTTGATTATGTATCTCATACCTGCTAAGGGGAGGAAGGGGCCTGTTTGCTTGAGCAGGGTGGTGAGAGTGTGGTACAAACGATGGTATGCAGGAGCATATCCATCGAATCGGTGACTTGGCGCGCCTCTGCAACGTCACCGTCCGTACCATCCGGTACTACGAATCCCTCGGCCTCTTGAAGAGCGATTTCCGCTCTTCCGGCGGACAGCGCTACTACAGCGATGCCGATGTCATCTATCTCAAGCGAATCGCCGAGCTGAAGGAGCTCGACTTCACCCTCGCTGAGATCAGGGTCATCATCCACCTGGGAAAGGACGACCAGAGCGGGGAGAAGCGGCGCTTGGAGCTCTTGAGGCAGTACCGCATCAAGCTCAGCGAAGCGCTCAAGCGACAGGCGCAGCTGGAGAAGCGCATCGAAGACCTGGCCTGGCACATCGAGCAGCTGGAGAGCACCACTGAGTTTCAGCAGTGCCCGGGCCTCGAGTGCAAGCGGTGCAGCTTCGGTGAGCGCTGCCGCTTCCGTCAAGCATAGCTACATCTGCATCCGGAGGAACTCAGCAAGATAGCCGTCGATCTCCTTCGCGAGGGCGCGACTGGTCTCCTCAGCGCTTCTGTTCT
>ERZ795030.4331-NODE-4331-length-14064-cov-3.367264_pt1 | contig 14064 bp, 14 predicted proteins | sample MGYA00375122_ERZ795030 | MGnify/ENA primary metagenome ERZ795030 (study PRJEB30165, sample SAMN05720146) | activated sludge metagenome | isolation source: anaerobic digester from wastewater treatment plant | place: Japan | collected 2015-04-20 ...
CATATCTATTCTGGAAATTATTCTTTTTGGGTCACATCTATTGACAACGCAGAATGATTTTTTGATGTAATACAGCTTCATCTGTACTATAATCAAATTGTAAATCATTAATGTCATCTACAATTTTCTCTAATTCCTTTGTATTATTAGATACAGCACGCATTACGTCTGCCATTATCAGCATAGAATCAGAAAAATATGTTTTTAGAATGCTTTTATTTATATCTTTTTTGATTTCACGTAAACAATATTCCCATGATCCTGTTTTTACTTGTCCTGCCCACATATACTTTATTCCGTTCGCAACAGAGAATACAAGCCCATCGTAGCCTTTAACTTCTTGTCCTTTTTTCTCTTTGTCCAGATTCTTTCGAGGAACACGTTCGATATATTTTACTCTGGAGTATAGCATTTCAATATCATCAAAAAACGTTTTAATAAAGCAATCTAATGTTAATTCACCCATTAACCCATCTGTAAGTTTCTCTGTTTTAGGAACTCTGCTGTTATATGCTGCTCTTGCCGCTTTGTGTAAATCGTCCAACCTATGCTTTTCGTAATCCTTTTCAATTTCATTCTTTTCAAAAGCATAAAATATAATACTGTTAAAAATCAGATCTATAAAGGACTTTTCAAAATCAGGATCAAATACATGATGATATGGAAAATAGCGATAATTGTCTGAGTATGGAGTATATTCTACAATCATAGGTTTCAATTTATCACCGATCAAAGAGTGGTAAATCTCGACAGCATTCATTGGCTTATACTCCTTTCATTACTGATAAAACTAATCAAATCTATTAATCCAATAATCGTTCTGTAGCCATTATATTTTGATTTATCGGTCTGGCGGACGAAGGCTGCAAACTGCTTTTGCAGGTCAAGTGGCGGTACAAGAACAAACAGCTTTTTGAATTCAGGCAATGTTAGCTGTCCTTGACTTGAACCCGTACCTACTAAAGTCGATGCATCAATACAATGTTTCAAAAAAATGATATCCACGCACGTTTTAGGAACAACTGTTAACAAACGAACAACAGGTGTAAAAAAGGGTCTTCTTATAGCCGAATAACCTACTGCACCTCTTGCGGAAATGGTAATTGCTTCTTCTGCAACACGGTATTCTTTTGAAAAACACAGCAAGCCTCTTTCGCCTTCACCATTTGAAAAAACAGGATATTTATACTCTTCCGTTCTTTCTTGTGAATTGTCAATAGGCTTGTCACCACCAGCAAAAAGTTCCTCACACACTTCAGCTATGGGTAATTTGATGTAATTTTTATTGTTCTTATCTACATCACCAAAAATCTCGATAAATTGAGAATTGCAATCAGCCGATAAACTTCTTGCAGGAATTCTTGACATTCGCCTGATTCACCATAGCATACTGCAAGGTGGTATCAATGCTCTGGTGTCCAAGGAGCTGCTGCACCTGCTCAATCGGCATACCTTTGTCGATTGCCATTGTTGCAAGCGTCCTTCGGAACTTGTGTGGGTGTGTCTTGTGGATGCCGAGGTCACGTCCTATCTTCCGAAGACGGATCTCCACGCCGCTGATTTGCAGGCGGTCAAACGGTTTGATAAGCGAAACAAAGAGTGCTTCATTATCATCTGTTCTGCTTGCGAGGTATTTCTGCAAGTGGATCTTAGTCCTCGCATCAAAATAGACCTTTCGCTCCTTGTTGCCCTTACCAAATACAATACATTCTCGATTTTCAAAGTCCACGTCAGCCCGGTTGAGCTTGACCAGCTCTCCGACACGGATCCCGGTCGAGGCAAGCAGGTCGATCATTGCGAGGTCACGGGGATTGTCACAGTAGTCACGCATCAGCTCCAATGACTCATCCGTGTAAGTCTCTTTGACTGTTTTGCCGGTCTTGACCTTATGAATTCTCCTGACGGGGCTTTTCACAATGTAGTCCTCGTCCTCCAGCCACGAAAAGAAGGTTGACAGAATGCGGCGCACATTATCCAATGTGACCTTGCTGACCGTTCCTCTGCGCTGGTAAGTGTCGAGATAGGAGCGCAAGTCCTCTGTTGTGATCTGCTTCTCTGGCTTGCTGACTGCCTCCAGCATATTGCGGATGGTAGACTCGTAGTAGCGGAGCGACTTCTCCGAGCAGCCCTCCACACGCTTTGCGGCGATGAATGCAGGCAGCAGCTCGACTTCCTTCTGCTCCATTTCAGCAGCGATAACACCGGAGAGGTGCTTTGTCAGCACCTGCTCCAGCATTTTCATTTGTTTTTCCGTGAGAATGGTGTTCATCTCACCCTTGATGGCATTAATAACTGTGTTCAGCATAGCTGATTACCTCCTGATCTGGTATTGGCAGGAGGTAATCCCAATGACAAATCAGCCGAGATTTTCAGAAATGAGCTTTTTGTAGGTCGCATTCAGGGCTTCCAGCGCCTGAGTCAATTCAAATTTTGATTTATCGGTCTGCCTGTAAAAGACCTCATATTCATTTTGAAGCCCGATTGGTGGGACAGAGATTGATATTTTTTCAATTCTTGCCTTCGACAGTTCTTTAAAAGTCGCACCTGTTCCAAGCCCAATAAAATAATCTTTGTATATACGCAAGAGCGAAAACAAGTACACAGGATTGAGTTCAGGATGACATACAAAATTTTTAAACCCTTGATTACAGTACATTTCACACCCAGCAATAGCAGTTTTACCTATAGGCGCACGAGTAGTGAAAATAACCGTCCCTTCTGGAAAAGGCTTCAACCCCGCATTCTTCACCCCAGCCTCCGTTATATGGCGAACAGAATCGTTAATAATGAAAGAGTCCTCTTCGATTTCAGCGGGTGTAATCCATCTGATATCGCCGTCCCAGAACGCCGGTTCTGATGATTTTGGCGTACTACCAAGAGCAATATCTGTAACTTCAGGAAATAATTCAGAGTGCCAGCCACGTTCGTTAGTCAAGGGGTTTCCAAACATCTCGATAAATTGAGATTTCACAAGTTCGTCAGTCTTTTTCAGAAGCTCCTTGTATGCCTCGATAGTGCGGATTACCGCCCATAATGCCTTAGCCAGCTTACGCTGCTCCTCCAATGACGGCAGCTCAAATTCCAGCACTTTCAGGTCACGCCAGTTGATCGTGGGTGACAACGAACCGACAGAAATATTGATAGCTGCGTCGAGAAAATAATCTGAGCTTATGAATAGCGGGAAGAAGTCCTTGTCAATGACTTCTTCCTTCGGTCGAAGCACCATACCATGCGCAGAGAAGATTCCGTCAAAAGGAGCGATAGCCACCTTCTTCTGGTAGGCTCTGCGCTTTCCGAAGAGAACGTCTCCCTTTTTCATTACCAGCTTCTCGCCGATCGGCGCAACATCAGAGCCGAAACGAGTAACGGTCAGCGATCCAGTGTCCAGATGCTCCAAACCGAGATAGGTGTACTTGTCCTCCTCCACAGGCTTTTTCTTTTCTGTGCTATTGATAGCTATCTCATCAAACCGATATTTAGGCATCTGATTCACCTTCTTTCGTAAGCATCGTATTGAGCAGTTCAAAGCTCTCTTGCATCTGTGCGGATAGAGAAGTCCATTCCGCATATATTTCCTGCAAGCTGCGCTGATCGGTCTCTGCTGCGGCTGCACTGTCTTTTACATATAATGGAATGCTGAGCGAGAACGCATTGCTCTCCATCTCTTTCAGCGTGGCAACCGCTGCAAAACCGTTGATCGTTTCATACTGTGCATAGGCTTGTGCGATATTTTGGATGTGCTTGTCCTCAAGATAGCTCTGCGCATTCTTGCGCTCGACCTCGTTGACCGCATTGATGAACAACACCTTACCACGACGGTCAGGTTTCTTGTTCATGCGACAGATCACGATACAGGCTTCCATCGGCGAATTATAAAACAGATTCGCACCCAAGCCGATGACGCATTCCAGATAGTCGCCACGAATCAGCTTCTCACGCATTTCGCTTTCCTCATTGCGGAAAAGCACACCATGCGGAAACAGTATTGCGCAACGTCCTGTTTTCGGATTCAGACTCTTGATGATGTGCTGTAAGAACGCATAGTCCGCACGTCCCTGCGGCGGAACACCGAGGAAATTTCTGCCGTACTTGTCGCTTTCAAAAGCGGCTCTATCCCATTGACTGATGGAATACGGCGGATTGGCAAGTACCAGATCGAAGGTCTGGAGCTGACCATTTTGGATGAATGCAGGATTTTTCAGAGTATCATCGTTGACTATAGTGAAGTCCTTGACGCCATGCAGAAACAGGTTCATTCTGCCGATCGCAGAGGTCAGCGCATTGATCTCCTGTCCGTAAACAGCAACGTTGCGCCATTCCTTGCCCTGTTCTTTCAGGTATGCGATAGCGGAAATAAGCATACCGGCACTGCCGCAAGTGGGATCGTAGATTGACTCACCCGATTCCGGTTTCAGCATCTCGGTCATAAGATGTACGACCGTGCGGTTCGTGTAGAATTCTTGCGCTGTATGACCGCTGTCATCGGCAAACTTCTTGATGAGATATTCGTATCCCTGCCCAAGCTCGTCCTCCGGGCAGTTCTCAATAGACAGCGTTTTCGAGCTGAAATGCTCGATCAGGTCTTTCAGCAGGCGGTCAGGCAGACGGTTCTTGTTTGTCCATGCACCATCGCCGAATACACCTTGCAGTTTGTCAGAGTTGGCATTCTCGATCGCACGAAACGCCTTGACGATAGCGGAGCCGATATTCTCGGAAACGGAACGAACATCCTTCCAGTGTGCGCCTTTCGGCACATTGAAGCGGTGGTTCTCCTCCCATTTGAGAGCTTCCTCGTCACCATCGTATTCCTCTAAGATCTGAACGCACTCTTCGTCATACACATCGCAGATGCGCTTGAAAAACAGCAGCGGGAAAATATACTGCTTATAGGCTCCTGCATCAATGCTCGTGCGAAGCAGGATGGCGGAGTTCCAGAGGTAGGATTGCAGCTCCTCTATTGTGATTCGATTACTCACTGATGTAGCCCCCTTCCACAAGCAGACGCTTCATAGCTTCCTCCGCATCCTTGACTTTCTGTAATGCGGCGAAATACTGTCGGCGCACTTCCTCCGGCGGCACAGTTTCTGCTTCTTTCTTTTCGATATAATTATTGATAGCGAGGGTGTAGTCCTTCTGGCGAATATCGTCCAGTGTTACGATCTTGACCTGCTCAATGACATCCTCATAATTGGTGTACAGCGTGAACACCTTTTGAATGTCCTCTTCGGTCATAATGTTCTGCGCACGCTGCGGTGTATAGATGTTGGAAGCGTCGATCATACAAACCCTGCCGATATGGTTGCTGGGCTTGTTGTTGTTCATCACAAGGATGCAAGCGGACACGCCGGTACTATAGAATACACCCCCGACCAGCGTGATGATGCACTCCAGCTTATCCGAATCAACAAGCTGCTTTCGGATATTGCCCTCTTTACCGCTGCGGAACAGTACGCCTTGCGGAAGGACGATAGCGCAGCGCCCTTTTTTCTTATCCATAGAGCAGATCATGTGCTGTAGCCATGCAAAATCGGCATTCGAGTCGGTCGGCGATCCCCACATATTTCTGCCATATTTATCAGATGCAAACTGATCTGCGCCCCAGTTTTTGAGTGAGAAGGGGGGATTCGCTATGACGCAATCAAAAGTACGGAGTTGCCCTCCTTCTTCAAACGCAGGTGAACGAAGTGTATCACCCTGCACGATCTGCACGTCCTTTGCACCATGCAAAAACAGGTTCATTCTTGCAATCGCAGAGGTAGCCAGATTTTTCTCCTGACCGAAGATCTTACCGTATGTAAGTTGATCGTTGCCGATGTAACGAATCGCCTCCAGCAGCATACCTCCGGTGCCGCAGGCTCCGTCGTATACATAGTCTCCGGCTTTCGGAGCAAGAAGCTGAACCATCAGTTTGACGATAGGACGAGGTGTATAGAATTCTCCAGCGTTCTTCTTGGAAAGGTCAGCAAACTTTTTGATCAGGTATTCATTGCTGTCACCCATGATATCGTCGGAGTAGTTCTGGTTGCCGAGCTTGATCTTGGACATATGCTCGACAAGGTTCTTCAGACGTTCGTCGGAGAGCTTACCCTTATCCGTCCAGTTTGCATCATCGAAGCTGGAAAATACGCCGCTGAGGGTATCCGGATTTGCTCTCTCAATGCCGGTCATGGCTTTTACGATAGCGACACCGATATTCTCGTGCGCTTCACGGACGTCGTTCCAGTGGCACCCCGGCGGGATATCAAAGCTGTGATTCTCTGGGAATGCCGCATATTCCTCATCGCCGCCGGACTCTTCAAGTGCGATCTGTGTTTCCTCGTCATATACATCGGAGATGCGCTTGAAGAACAATATCGGAGTGACGTAGCTTTTATATTCATCCTGATTGATCGGACCTCTCAGGATATTACAGGCTTCAAACAGATGTGAAAACAATTGCTGGCTGGTTGTTTCTTCGCTTGAAACCGATTGAACGATTTTTTTCGCCATTATAACTCTCTCTTTCAAAAAGTTTTATTTCTTGAATTGGCAACTGCCTATACATATTTGATTATATCACATTTTTACGAGTTTTGCAACGAGAAAACGCAATTATTTCACGCATTTCAACAAATAAGTCTGAATGGAAGTCAAGATAACAGTAAAAATCCGCATACTCCTTTCGAATATGCGGATTTTCAATTCTATTTATTCACCTGAGCATTTTTTTAATCCATGCAGGAGCTGGATATAAACACACTCCGCTCGGTCGTGTTCCTAACCGTCCGTTAACATCATAAACACGCTGTTGCCTGTTCGTAGTCCATCCATACGTCATGTTAGCTGTTAACAGAACGAAAACCATATCTTTGGAAACCAATATGAGCCTTTCGTTTGTCTGAGAGCATATCGCCCACACCGTCAGAATAGTTGTCCCGAATCAACGTCCACTTTAACAGCAAACCTATTCTGGAAGTGCAGTTCCTCAACGATGATAACAGCGGTATTATCAGGAGCTTTCCTGAGTGAGCCGACAAAGGTTATCTGTCCGCCTTTGAAGTAGAGAAAACTCACGGACTTAGCGTTATCATCAAAAGCAAGGCAGGTGAACGTGTCTGTCTCGATGGTATCAATGCCATTTCGTTTTGGCTGGTCTACTGCGATGTTGAATTTGCAGTAGCTGTAATCCTCCTCAGTTACAACGGATAAATCGGTAGTGATACGTCCTGTCATCATAATTTTATTCAGCATACCCAAGCTCCTTTCAGTCCTCGTCGCTGCACTCATCAAGTCCGTGCAGGAGCTGTATGTAAACGCACTCTGCTCGGTCATGTTCCTCGCCGTCGGTAGACATCATAAGTTCAAGAAAAAATGCCTTTGCTTGTTCGTAGTTAGTCCAGACCTCACGTTTGCCGTTGTATATGGTAGTGACCTTGCGTGACTTCGGCATTGCCAATTCAGGTATTTTCAACATAGCTGTGACCTCCATAAGTTTTATTGTGACTCCATTATAGCTGATAAGGCAACAAGAGTCCAGCTCTGCGGAGAATCTGTAACTATTCTTGTGAAATGCGCAGCAATCCTGACACTTTCCCCGGTGCATAATAACGTGAGTGATAGTACCGCTCACCTGCGGCATACTATCAATAACAGGTCATAATATCAGCAGTACAGCTTTCTGAATAACTTTTCACTGAATTTTTATTCAGAAACTTGACAAGCACACAGTACTGTGGTATAATATCATTATACTGAAAAATCATTCAGAGAAAATATTTTCAGAAAAGATGTGATACAATGTTTATCGGCAGAGAAAAAGAACTCAGGCAGTTGAATGCCGAGCTTTCTTCATGGAAACGCAAAACGGCGGTGCTGGTCTACGGCAAGCGCAGGGTCGGAAAATCCACGCTTTTGAGCGAAGCTGCAAAGAGCTTTGAGGGTGTCGTCATCAACCATATGTGCGTGACAAGCACCTTTGAGGGCAATATGGAGCTGATCTATCAGAGCGTTTCGGAGGGGCTTGGACTGCCCAATATCCGCTTCGGCTCTTTCTTTGAGATGATGGACTACCTGAAAACACTTGACAAAAAGATACTTCTCATCATCGACGAATACCCCTACCTCAAGCAGACCAAAAAGAAGAACGAGGTCGATTCCTATATGCAGGCGGTCATCGACAGGCTGCCCGAAAATGTCAAACTGGTGCTCTGCGGTTCGTATATCACGGTGATGAAGGAACTGCTGGAGGAGGGCAATCCGCTGTTCGGACGGTTCTCGCTGATACAGCATATCCGTGATTTCGACTACCTTGACGCAGCGAAATTCTATCCCGATCTTTCTGTTCGTGACAAGGTCGCCTTCTATGCCGTATTCGGCGGAAGCCCCTATGTTCTGGAAAATCTGGATACAAGCCTGACTATTCGTGAGAACATCGAACGCCTTCTGCTGCCCGAAACGGGTCTGGTGCGGTCACACATCGAGAATGTCATGCTCAAAGAGATACAGAAGACTTTCGATGCACGAATACTGGAAATTCTCGGCAACGGCAAGAAGCGTTACAGCGAGATACGGGACAGAATAGTGAACAGCGAGACAGGGCTGCTCGACAAGCAGTTGAAAATTCTGCTCGACATGGAGACCATTCAGAAGACCGAGCCGATCAACCGACGGAACGACAAGAAAAAGCAGTTCTATGAGATCGTGGATAATCTGATGCGGTTCTATTTCACGTTCATTTTCGGCAAGGCAGGAACAATCGCCCGTATAGGTGAGGAACAGTTCTACAACCGAAATATTGATGCTGTACTGGAACAATTTGTCAGCAGGCGACTGGAAGGCATCGCACTGCAATACTTCCACAGAGCTGCTATGCTCGGCAAATACCCTGATATTGACGATTTCGGCAGCTATTGGTACGATGATCCTGCTACGAAAACAAACGGCGAGTTTGACTGCGTGATACGGCGTGGGGAGCAGTATGATTTCTACGAATGCAAATACTTCGACCGCCCCATGACCCTTGAAGAATGCCGTCAGGAAAAGGAACAGCTTGACAGCATCAAGGGCATCACTGTGTCGGGCGTGGGCTTTGTCTGCACGGGAGAATTTGATTTTGAGGGTGCTGAGGGATTCACACTCATTGACGGAAAAGCACTTTACTTCAACGAATGAAAAAAGCCGCCGCTCAGGACGAACCTGAACGGCGGTTTATGATTTCTTGTCATCCGTCTTGTCATCCACTTAGAATTTAGGGTGACAAATGGGTGACAAATCGCATTTTTGAGCTGTTTGGCAAATTTTGTTAAATTTCCGAAATTACAGAAATGCCGTATTTTAGCCCTTCATAGCCTCTTCAACAGCAACTGCGCAAGCAACAGTAGCGCCAACCATGGGGTTGTTGCCCATACCGATAAGTCCCATCATCTCAACGTGAGCAGGAACAGAAGAAGAACCTGCAAACTGAGCGTCTGAGTGCATTCTGCCCAAAGTATCAGTCATACCGTATGAAGCAGGACCTGCAGCCATATTATCAGGGTGGAGAGTACGGCCTGTACCGCCGCCTGAAGCTACAGAGAAGTACTTTTTGCCCTTTTCAAGACATTCCTTCTTATATGTACCTGCAACAGGGTGCTGGAATCTTGTAGGATTTGTTGAGTTACCTGTAATAGAAACGTCAACGCCTTCCTTCCACATGATAGCAACGCCTTCAGTAACGTCATTAGCACCATAGCAGTTTACCTTAGCACGAAGTCCATTTGAATAAGCCTTGCGGAAAACTTCTTTAACTTCACCTGTGTAATAGTCCATTTCAGTTTCAACATAAGTAAAGCCGTTGATTCTTGCAATGATCTGAGCTGCATCCTTGCCAAGACCGTTAAGAATAACTCTGAGAGGCTTTTTACGAACCTTGTTAGCCTTTTCAGCAATACCGATAGCACCCTCAGCAGCAGCAAATGATTCGTGACCTGCAAGGAATGCGAAACACTCTGTTTCCTCTTCAAGGAGCATTTTTCCAAGATTACCATGACCAAGACCAACTTTTCTCTGGTCAGCAACAGAACCCGGAATACAGAAAGCCTGAAGTCCTTCGCCGATAGCAGCAGCAGCGTCAGCAGCTCTTGTGCAGCCTTTCTTTATAGCAATAGCACAGCCAACAGTATATGCCCACTTTGCATTTTCAAAGCAGATTGGCTGGATACCCTCAACGAGCTTGTAAATGTCAAGACCTTTTTCCTTGCAAACATCAGCACATTCTTCAATGCTGTTCATACCATACTGCTTGATAACAGCAAGAATCTGCTTTTCTCTTCTTTCATATGATTCAAATAAAGCCATTGTACAAGTCCTCCTTATTCTTTTCTTGGGTCGATAATTTTAACAGCATCAGCAACTCTGCCGTACTGACCCTTAGCCTTTTCAAAAGCTGTATTAGCATCGTCACCGGCTTTGATGAAGTCCATCATTTTGCCGAAGTTAACGAACTGGTAACCGATAATTTCGTCATCTTCATTGAGAGCAATACCTGTAACATAACCATCAGTCATTTCAAGGTAACGAGGACCCTTTGCAAGAGTACCATACATTGTACCAACCTGTGAACGAAGACCCTTACCAAGATCCTCAAGACCTGCACCGATAACAAGACCGTCCTCTGAGAAAGCACTCTGTGAACGTCCGTAAACGATCTGGAGGAAAAGTTCTCTCATAGCTGTATTAATAGCATCACAAACGAGGTCAGTATTAAGAGCCTCTAAAATTGTTCTGCCTGGAAGAATTTCAGAAGCCATAGCAGCTGAATGAGTCATGCCTGAGCAGCCGATTGTTTCTACGAGAGCTTCCTGAATAACGCCTTCCTTAACATTAAGAGTAAGCTTGCAGGTACCCTGCTGAGGAGCACACCAGCCTACACCGTGTGTGAATCCTGAAATATCAGAAATCTGAGATGCCTTAACCCATTTAGCTTCTTCCGGAATTGGAGCTGCACCATGAGCAACGCCCTGTCTGACAGAGCACATGTTTTCTACTTCATGAGAATAAATCATAGTAATTTAATACTCCTTTCATAATTGAGACAGTACCGCACAAAGACTGGTTGTATATAAGCTATGCTTTTATTTCCGCCGCACAACCCTTGTGCGGTACTGCCTTGAAAAATATGCAATATAAGCACATACAAACATTATATAACATTTTGTGACTAAAATCAAGTATTTTTTTATCATAACTTTTATCAGAAAATTGCAATATAAAATGTCACTAAATCTTTCTCCGAATCTTTGGTGACATTTTATATTGCAATTTTCTTTGCCGTGATTTTGCCGTGATAATGATACATTTTATGTTTGAAATTTGAAAACAGATGTGATATAATGAAAGCAATTAAAAATATAATGGAGGAAGAAAATGAGATTATGCATTTATACAGCTCCATGCAAGGAATGACGGACTGCATGGAGAATTAAATCTGCCGTCACACCTTGCATTCCTGACTAAAATTCATTTCAGAAAAGGAGCAAGGTATTATGAAAACCTTAAAAGAACTAAAACTTTTTATTATTCTTTGGCTTACCCAATCATTTTCTTCTTTGGGTAGTGCTATGACCAACTTTGCACTTGTAATATGGCTTTATCAAGACAGTGGCTCTGCTTTGACCACTGCTTTATTGAGTGTTTGTTCTTATGCACCATATGTCCTGATGAGTGTTTTTGCAGGAGCTATAAGTGATAAGTGGAACAAAAAAAGCAGTTATGCTTGTATGTGACAGTTTTGCGGCTGTCTGCACAATTATCATACTTGTTTTGCTGAAAACAGATACTCTGGCTGTATGGCACTTATACGTTTTAAATGCATTGAACGGCCTTATGAATTCTGTACAATCACCTGCTTCAGATGTAGCTGTCACTCTGCTTACACCTGAAAAGCACTATCAGAAAACAAGCGGCTTGCGTTCATTTTCCAACTCACTTGTATCTATTCTGACACCTGCTTTTGCCGCTGCACTTCTTTCTTTTGCAGGAATTGAAGCAGTTATTGCTTTCGACCTTATCACATTTTCAGCGGCATTTATAGTACTGCTGTTTTTTATCAGAATTCCCGAGGCAGCACAGAAATCGGAAAATAAGGAAACACTGCTGCAATCAGCTAAAAGCGGACTTGTATATTTAAAATCAAATCAAGGTATTCTATGGCTTATTCTTTTTTATCCGCAATTAATCTTATTGCTTCAATCCATCGCTCGGCACTTCCTGCACTGATACTCTCTAAGTCAAATAAAACTGCATTGGGAATCGTCAACAGCTTTACCGGAATTGCTACTTTGCTTGGAAGTATTATTGCAACATTTCTTCCTAAGCCTAAAAGCAGAATTAAAATGATATGCAACTGTCTGCTTATTGCAATGAGTACTGAAAACTTTTTGCTTGCTTTGGGAAACAGTACTCTTGTTTGGTGTATAGGTACTGTTCTTGGGTGGATATTTATTCCGCTGATGAGTGCAAACTATGATGTGATTTTCCGAAGCAATGTTCCAAAAGAAATGCAGGGACGAGTATATTCTGTCAGAAACACACTTCAATTCTTCACCATTCCGGTTGGATATTTTCTTGGCGGACTTCTGGTTGATGATATTTTTGAACCATTTATGAAAAATATAAAAATCAAACCCCTTATTGATATATTTGGTTTAGGAAAAGGTTCGGGAGCAGCTCTTTTGTTCTTTATAATCGGTATTGCAGGTGTAATTGTCTGCCTGTTTTTTCAAAATGTCAAAAAATTAAAGGAGCTTGAATAATAACCAAAAACATATATTCAATGACGAGTATGGGATTACATTCTTGCCTTAAGCTCAAATTTTGTCTGCGAAATCATGAATTTCCTGAAAGAACACACCACTATATATAGTGGTGTGTTCTTTCATTAGTACAAGAAATGAAAAGAAACGCAGAATAGGGAAAAAACTGCATTTTGGCAAATTATTGTGTTAGTATTTACTAAAATAATAATTAAAATGTGAGATTTATATAGCCTGTTGTACCATTGACATTATCGTCTGAAAGGATTATACTAGAATATAGTTATTCGCATGAAACACTAGATATAGTATTATGGAGGTTCGGGTAAAATGATAATTCATATTATAAAACGAGACGGCAGAAAGGTTCCGTTTAATATCGAAAAGATTGCAAATGCCGTTTTTAAAGCAGCACAATCATGCGGCGGAAGTGATTTTAACGAGGCAATGGATGTTGCTGTAAAAACTTGTGAACTTTACGAAAAAGAGTATGGTAATGAAGTTCCTACAGTTGAGAAAATTCAGGATATAGTTGAAAAAGTCCTTATTGAAAACGGACATGCCAAAACTGCCAAAGCATACATTCTTTACAGATATGAGCGTACCCGTTCCAGAGAAATGAAAACAAACCTTATGCGTGTTCTTAATGAACTTACTTTCAATCCTGCCAAAGACAGTGATATTAAGCGTGAAAATGCTAATATTGACGGCGATACCGCAATGGGAACAATGCTTAAATACGGTTCTGTTTCTGCTAAAGAATTCTATGAAATGTACGTTCTTGAGGAACGTCATGCAAAGGCTCATAAAAATGGTGACATTCACATACATGACCTTGACTTCTTAACTCTTACTACAACATGCTGTCAAATCGACCTTTTAAAACTGTTCCATGGCGGATTTTCAACAGGTCACGGCTTTTTAAGAGAGCCAAACGACATTGCAAGCTACTCGGCACTTGCCTGTATAGCTATACAGTCCAATCAAAACGACCAGCATGGCGGACAAAGTGTTCCAAATTTTGATTACTCAATGGCTGAGGGTGTAAGAAAGACATATTCTCACAGATATGTACAAAATATTGCACGAGCTTTAGACCTCATTGCTAATATTGATAATGCAGATGAAACAGCAAAAAATATTTTTAATGAGATAAAAGAAAAATACAATATTATTCCAAATCTGGCGAATGACAGTGGATATACCGAAAAAGAATTTGAAAAACTTTGTGAAATCACTGATACAGAAACTGCTGAAAAAATACAGAAATTTGCTGTTAAAAATGCTCAGAAAG
>ERZ795030.4334-NODE-4334-length-14058-cov-4.147897_pt1 | contig 14058 bp, 11 predicted proteins | sample MGYA00375122_ERZ795030 | MGnify/ENA primary metagenome ERZ795030 (study PRJEB30165, sample SAMN05720146) | activated sludge metagenome | isolation source: anaerobic digester from wastewater treatment plant | place: Japan | collected 2015-04-20 ...
GCCGGTGACGGTGGGGACCAACACGATAACGAACCAGTGCCCCTCCGGCATGTCGGCCACCATGCATGCGGCCCGCGCCATCATGACCGGCCAGGCCGATATCATGCTCGCCGCCGGCGTGGAAGACATGGAGAAGATACCCATGGGCGCCAATATGAACTTCCCGCCGAGGATACTCAAGTACTGGAACGGCGCTGACCTGCCCATGGGCCCCACGGCGGAGAAGGTCGCCGAGGAGTACAAGGTCGCCCGGGAAGACATGGAAAACATGGCCATCTGGTCGAACAAGAAAGCCTACGAGGCCCAGCAGGCCGGCAAGTTCAAGAACGAGATCATCCCGGTCAAAGGCCTCGACGATAACGGCGCCGAGATGATGGTGGACAAGGACCAGTGGGTCCGGTCAAAGTCGGAGCCGGAAAAGATGAAGGCCATGACCTCTTCCTTCAGGCCGAACGGCGTGGTCACCGCCGCTACATCGTCGCCCCTCACCCAGGGAGCGGCGGCCCTCCTGCTCATGAGCAGGAAAAAAGCGGACCAGCTCGGTCTCGAGTACCACTACAAGTTCAGTTACGGCGTACTTGCCGGATGCGACCCGACGGTCATGGGGATCGGTCCCATACCGGCGTGCCAGAAGTTGTTCCAGAGGACCGGCCTCTCCGCCGGGGATATCGGTCCCATCGAGCTGAACGAGGCCTTCGCCAGCCAGTCCCTGGCCTGCATCCGCGAGCTGAAGCTTGATAACGAAAACGCCCCCTTCAAGCGCGTTAACGTGTGGGGCGGCGCCCTGGCCCTCGGCCACCCGCTGGGACAGTCCGGCGCGCGCATCATCGTCACGCTGCTGAACGTTCTGAAGAGCGATTTTCCGAACGAGAAGTACGGCCTCGCGTCGCTGTGCGGCGCTTTCGGCAACGCGGCTGCGCTTCTTGTTGAGAAAGTAAAATAGACAGACTCACACAGGCATGACCGTGACGGCGCGGGGGACATCCCTCGCGTCGTCATTATTATTGGAATCAATCTGAAGCTGAACCCCTCCCCCTTGATGGGGGAAGGCAGGGTGGGGGTGAAAAAATCAATCACCCTCCCCTATCCCCTCCCATCGAGGGAGGGGGATAACTCACACGAGAGGTTCAATTTTATGAAGAGAATGTTTGCTGTTATGCTCATGGTTGCGATGGCGATCTGCGCCGCCGACGCGAAAACGGTGAAGGGGGTCGCTATCCCCGACAGCTTCAAGGCGGGCGGGACCGCGCTCGTGCTGAACGGCACCGGCATCCGGACCAAGTTCGGGATTGACATCTATATCGGCGCCCTGTACCTGAAGGCGAAGAGCGCCGACAGCGCAAGGATCTGCGGCGCCGATGAGCCCATGTCCGTGCGGCTCCACATCGTGTCCGGCCTGGTGACGCCGGACCGGATGGCCGAGAACACCCGGGACGGCTTCAAGAAGTCAAGCGGCGGTAACATGGCCCCCTACCAGGCGGGCATGGAGAAATTCATCAATACCTTCAAGGACGGCATCAAGGTGGGGGATTATTACGATCTCGTGTACCAGCCGGGCAGGGGAACGCAGGTCTACAAGAACGGCGCGCCCAGATCCCTGGTCGAAGGCCTGGCTTTTAAGAAGGTCCTCTTCGGCATTTGGATCGGCGGGAACCCGATACAGGCGGAACTCAGAAAGGGGATGCTGGGGCTGTAGGGGAAGTTTTAATATATGCTTCCCCTCCCTTGATGGGAGGCCAGCGCTTTCGGCACATCCTGTGCCTGCGCTGGCATCAACCTCGTCCTGAGAACGCGGGACAGGGGAGGGTGATTGATTGTTCTTGAAGTAGCATATTAATTCACCCCCACCGAACCTCCCCCATCAAGGGGGAGGGCTTGAACGGTCCGGCTTAATAATTATTGATACTCACAATATCTTCTTCACCCTCCCCACTTCGCCGCTCTGCAGGCGCACCTTGATGCCGTGCGGGTGCGTCGGGGAATTGGTGAGGATGTCCTTCACGCTCCCCTCCGTGAGCTTGCCGGTGCGCTGGTCCTGCTTTAAAACAATGGCGACCTTCATGCCGGGCTTTATGGCTGATCGGACGGTCCCGTCCATCAGGCGCCCCCCGTTCCCTTTCTTTGTTTCATGAGCCGGAACGCCAGCGTCCCGCCGCCGGCCAGGAGCGCGATGGCGGCGACCACGCCGATGAATATCCACCGGTTGAAGTACCAGTGGCGGGAAAGCCATGCCGTCAGTCCGGGCCCCGATGTCTTGAATCCTTCCCGGGGAAGCAGTATCCTCAGCTTGAGATACTGCTCGTCGTAGAGACCGTCACGGTAATCGCCAATCAGTTTGTTTCCCTCCCATCGGCCCTCGAAATCGGCCTCGCCCAGCATGGCCTCGCTGTCAAAGCTCCCGGTGTAGAGATACAGCATCGGAACGACCCTGTCTTTTTTCACAAAGGAGGGAAGGGCGACCTCGAAGTGGACGCCGTCCGCCGTCTTGACCGTCGTGGGAGGCAGCTTGAATTCGAGGAAGAACGGATCTTCCGGGTTGAAGTTGCCGTGCATCGAATAGCGAAGTCCTGTTTTGGATTGTCCGGTTTCCGGCGCGGGGACGCACACGCCGTCGAAGGAGTAATCGTCCATGCCGCACGATCTCTTGTCGAAACCGTACAGGCACAGCCTGTTCTGAACCCACCCCGCTGCCTTGGCAGAGCTTTCATACATCATTAAATAATCGAGGTACCACATTTTCATGCTGATACGGGGGCTGTCAGGGGCGTATTCATAGGAGTCTTCTATATTAACGGACATGTTGTCATTGACCGTCATGCTGCTCCGGTATTCCCTGATGGCGGGATTCCGCCGGTTTTCCGCCAGGAGCTTCTTCAGCCCGGCCCGCATATCACCTGTATCAACGGCTCCCTGGGGCAGGTGAACCGTGACATCCAGTATGGCTTCTTCTTTACGATTGATGGGGACCGTTACCTGGTTTCCGGCGGTGACGCATTGCAGATTCCCGCCGGCCATCGCCGTTCCGCCCCTGAGGGGAATAAGGGTTGCCGTCGCCCTGACCGGAGTCGCTCCGCCGGGGATGGTTATTTTGACGCTGTCTATCTTCGCTTCCTTGCCGATATTGGACCTCCACAGGAGCCTTGACCCGGACCCGCGGGGAAGCACCATGCCAATGGCGTCGTAGTTCAGGGTCAGGACGTGGCGCCCCGTTACCTTTTTATCTTTATACCCGAAGGCAAAGTAGCCTGAACCGTAGTCGGCCGGCATATAGTACGCGAATCCCTGGGGAGACGAAACGTTTGATATGGCCAGCTCATTGAAGAGGTATCGTTTATGCATCGGTCGGGCTATGCCCTGCTGTTCCTTGTTGATCGTCACGTCGAAGGTCTCGGTGACGCTGACGGTGCCGTCGCCGTTCACTTTCAGGACCGCGGAAAAGGAGTTGATGTCATAATTAATATCATACTCCTTGGGGTACTGCACCAGCGGCGCCGACGACCCGGAGCCGCTCGGGGCCGTGGACCGGTACGACGGTGTCAGGCGGCCGGACCGGTCATGGTAGTCACGGGATGATCCGGAGCCCGAGCCGGAACCAGAGCTCGAGCCTGACGACCGGTAGCTCTCGCCGCGGCCGGCGCGTCCCAGGGCGTCGCGATAGGTGAGTGCCGCGTCGCCGACAAGCGCCAGGAAAAATATCGCCGCGGTTATGGCGCGGATGGAACGGGGAAACAGGTTCATGGATAACGCCTCCGGTATGAATATCAGTATCGAATTACGGCGCTGCCGCCGTTTCACTTCTTGTCCATGACCGCGTCGAGGAGCCAGTCGCTGTTCGTCTTCTGGAGGGCGCTTCCGCAATAGGAGCAGGTCGCCGCGTCGCTTTCCGGCAGCGGCGCGCCGCAGGTGTCGCAGCCGTGGTCCGCGAAGCCGTAGGGTTTCTTCATCTCCAGGGGCAGGGCAAGGGTGAGGATGTGCTCCCGGTGCTCCGGCTCTTTCCCCTTCGCAAGGGCGGCGCTCCAGAGGACCAGCACCGAGGCGCGCGCCCCGCCGCCTGATCCTGATACTTCCTGCAGGTCCACAGCGCCGACGGCGGTCTCCGCGAAGTACCCGGCGGCCGGCCTGAACCCGTCGAGGAAATTCGACGTCGCGTCCCGGGCCAGGGGAGCGGCGCTCCCGGTCGCCTGGCAGCCGATCCAGCGCCAGAACAGGTAGGAGGCGCGGTCCTCGATCACCTGGCGGTTGACCGACAGGTTCTCTTTCTCCAGGGACGCAAGGCCCTTGACCTCCCGGGCCGAATCATCCTTCCACTCCATGCCCTGGGTTATCTCGGAGAGCACCCAGTCGAATTCGCCGGAGTTATAGATGGTGCCGCAGGTTGTGCACTTGTTGGAGTCTCCCGCCGCGTCCGCGATGTTGCCGCAGTTGGGGCACTGGCCGGCGAGGATGTTCTTCGCCGCGTCGGTCTTCACGCCGCGCCTTCTCGTGAAGGAGTAGACTTCCGCGAAGCCGTCATCGACCGCCATTGCCAGGGCGCGTTTTTTCTTCTCCTCAGTGGCCGAGACCGGGAGCATGACGTCCCGTGCTTCGGCGTAGATATGCACGTGGAGCGTCTGGTACGCGTGCGATAGGGAAGAGCTCATGAGGGAGACTTTCCGTGGCCGGAAATCGCCCACGAGGTTCTGGAGGCCCTCCTGCTCCCGCATCAGCCTGAGCTGGAGCCTGAACCGGTTGTACACGCCCTGGGACACGAGGTTGCGGACCGGGGCCATGTTCCCGTTGGACCATGCCTCCTGGATTTTTTTATCAATGGTCATCGCCCGGTCAAGGAACGCTTCCGGAGAAAAGGCCGGATCATCGGCCCTGATGCCATCGACGGCCTCCCGCTGGTAGGTAACCTTGGGAGGAGCTGATTTCGCCTTTTCTGCGGCATCCCTCTGTTTTTTCTTGTGCATAATGAAAACGATCATTCCGCACACCACGGCCACGATCAACGCAAGGACTACAAGGAAGGTTGTCCTGTCTATGACCCAGGCGTTTGCCAGGATGATGCGCGCCTTTTTCAATGCGCCGGGATTGGTGAAGCCTTTCGCCGGAAGGAAGACCTTTGCCAGGAGAAACTGCTCTCCATAGAGGGCATCCGGGTATTCGCAGACAAGCCCGTTGCCTTCCCATTTTCCTGTAAATTCAACTTCGCGCATGATTACCGGCGCGGAGGTGTTGTCGTTGTAGGGATTATCGTCAAATCTCTGCATGATGCTGTTGCCGCTTAAGTAGCCTTTCATGAGATAGAGCAGCACCCTGACCTCTTCCTTCTTCACGAAGGGGGGAACGGCGATCTCAAAGCGCACGCGGTCGGTCTTTCGGAGGTCAGTCGGGGGGAACCGGAGATCGAAGAACAGGGGCTCTCCGGGATTGAAGTTGCCCCACAGGGAATAACTGAGGTCGGTCCGCCCCTTCTTTTCAAGCGGTAAGGGCACGTATTTTGAATAATTATCTCCCTTGCCCGATGCCATTAAGCCGAGGCCGTAAAGATAAAAATCGTTGCTCACCCTGACGGTTCCGTAGAGCAGATCTTTTTTGTCTTTAATGTACGAGGTCTCGTGTTTTCTCTGGTAATTCATGATCATGAATGACGCAGCGCTGCCAGGATCCGGCGTGAAGGATTCCTCCCGGTCGACGGTCCGGTCCGCGTTGATGGTCACCCTGGACCGGTAATCCTGTACCGGGGGAAAGGGATTCTTCTCAAAGACCTGTGCGAGGCCCGCCTTCAGCGCGGTCATGTCAATGACCCCGGCGGGGATCTCCACCATCAGGTCGAGGATTTTCGACTGCGTCATGTTCTGGGTGATGGATATCACGCTGCCGGCGGCCGCGTGGCGCACATCAAGGCTCTTTCCCGGGGCGTCAAAGTAATATGATTCGCTCACCCTGGTCCGGACCGGCGCCGCCCCCTCCGGGAGTACCACCCTGAAGGAGCCCACCTTCAAGTCTTTCTCAAACTGGGGGCGCCACTGGAAGCGCGCCCCGTTCCCGGAGGGGGTCACCATACCGACGGCATGATAGTTCACGGTGAAGACATGGCGTCCCGTCACCTTTTTGTCCTTGTATCCGAATTGATCGATGCTGCCGGCTGTTCCCTGGGGACAGGTCACGCCGGTAATGAGCAGCTCTCCCTGCTGGGAATCCGGTTTGATCGGCCGCTTGATGCCCTTCATGGGTTTGGTCATGTCAACGTCGTAGGTCTCCGAGACATCGACCGATCCGTCGCGGTTCACGGTCATGGTGCAGGACCAGGACTTGATATCGAAATAGATATCGTAGTCATTGACGACCGTGCCTGACGACGACCCTGAACTGTATGAGCTTGATGACGAACTTGAGGATGAGGATGATGAGGACGAGGATCTCGACGATGACGAGCTCCGATACCAGGACGACGAGTCGCGGGAGCTGCTCGAACGGTACGACGAGCCGGAGCCTGAGCTCGATCCGGAGCCCGATGATCGGTATCTTTCACCGCCGCCGGCGCGGCCGAAGGCGTCGCTGACGTACAGGGAGGTGCCGCCCATCAGTATAAGAAAAAATATCGCTGCGGCAGTTGCGCGGACGGACGGAATGTTGTGTTTCATGGATTATTCCTCGTGTTTGGGATAACTGGCACATTTAGGATAACCAGGCGCAGGCGAATGTCAAATAATATTTAGGGCATTTTCAGGGTCGGGTCCGGAGGATCAGAAATCATCCAGGGCGCCGATTCCCCGGAGGTGCGAAACATCGCCCCAGGATGCCAGTTTCCAGGCGTCCGCTTCAACGGTAAAGGTGTTGAGGGCCGCATTGATAAGGAAAAAATTCCGCCGTCGGTCCAGCGGGATGCCGAGGACGTGCCTGAAGAGGCTGTCCAGGTTGCCCCCGTGCATCACCAGGACTATCGTTTTGTTGTTATGCGCCCCGGTTATCCCCCTTATTGTCCGTATGGTCCGGTCATGTCTCTGGCGGATGCTCTCGCCCCCGGGGATGCGGTAGTCGGGATCGCCGGAGGTGAATAGTTCATGTTCAGCGGGGTTGGTCCGGCTGAACTCTTCCAGGGTGAGGCCCTGCAGTATCCCGAGATTTCTTTCGTTCAAGCCGCTGTCGCAGAGCAGATCCAGCTTCAACCGGTCCGCGATTATCTCCGCGGTCTGTATGGCCCGACCGAGATTGCTGCAATAGATGATGTCGCAGGATTCCCCTGACAGCCGCGCGGCGGTCCGACGGGCCTGTTCTATGCCCAGGGGGGAGAGGCCGCTGTCCAGGTGACCCTGCTGCTTCCCTATCCTGTTCCACTCGGTCTCGCCGTGCCGTATGGCCAGTATCGTTGTCACGGTGTGTTGGTTTCCCATCCTGTACTATATAGACGGCCGTGGACCAGTCATAATGTCACGGTCGCCGGTGATTTATACAGGATAATGAAATTCATTGCAATAAAAATTTATGGAGGCGGCGGGAGGTCCCCCGGGGGTAATAATTCAATTCCTGTTCTTGATGGCGTAGCCCATGTAAGAACAATCAAGAGCGTCGCTTTCCATGAAGTCCATGCGCCTGCCCAGTTCCCTGTAGGAAATCTTTTTCCGCGAGGCCCTGTATAATTCCAGGAGAAGGGACGGCTTCACGCGCCGCGGCGCAATCCCTTTTAGATCGGCAAGGGCCATGGCGTTGCGCGACATCAACGCCCGCAGTTCACCGGGTTTGATGAACATGGACCAGAGGTGATCATCGCCTCTTCCGAAGGCGGTGAGACCGCATTCCTGCATGAAATAGATAACCGCGACCCTGCTTTTCAGGGTCCTGTTGATCGTGTCAAAAAAGAAGATGCCCCCCGGTGCAAGGACCCTGGATATTTCCGATATGATCCTGCCGAGATCGCTGACGTGTTCGAGGACATCGCAGCAGAAAACCAAGTCAAAGGTCCCGTCGGCAAAGGGAAGCTCTTCCCCGCGCGAGACCCGGTATACGATGGAGAGGCCGCCCTGCGCAGCGTGTTCCCGGGCGACGCCTATCGATTCTCCGGAGGGGTCCACCCCGGTGACTCCCAGCCCCAGGCGCGAAAGTTCCTCGGAGAGAAACCCTCCGCCGCAGCCGACGTCAAGGGCTTTCTTTCCCGAATATCCGGACGTAAAACCTTCATCCAGTATCCTTTTGAAATAATTGAAGCGCACGGGGTTGATAAAATACCTGATGGTGGCGGTCGATCCCTCGTCCTCCGACCACCAGAGGCGCGCAATGGAATCGTAATCGTTATTAATTGTCTTCATGTTCTGTTCTACTCCGGCGATGCCGTGCCAGTGGTGCCAGTCAGTTTGAATAATCGGCGGCCTGTCTTGATCATCCAGCCGGTCCGCGACAGGATGTGCACGATGGAAACAGCCGCCAGCAGCAGGGCCAGTTTGTCGTGGAGTTCAACGAGCGTGAACCGTGTTGCGTCTCCCTGGCTGAAAAAAATCCATGAAGTCATGGCCGCAAGGGAGGTGGGAATGAAGATTATCAGCAGGTAATAGGACGCTATGACCTTTGACAGGGACCGGTTCCTGATGATTCTTCTGGTTGTTCCCGCTATATGCTTGCGATGCGCGATGCAGTGGGCAATGACGCCGGTCAGGGCCATGGTGGCGGATATCTTATGGGCCAGGAGCCATCCGGACCTGCTCAATCCGGCCAGCAGGGAATCGTCAGGGAGCCTGTGCATGTGGAAGTTGATCTGAATCACGAGGCCGGTGATAATGGCTATAAGAAAAGGCGCCGCGTTGAGCAGGTTCAGATAAAAATTAATTTTCGCAACTCCGGTGCTGCCGGCAGATGTGCCCATGGTTCTATCCTTATTGATCGTCGCGGGAACAGCCTGGTTAATGAATAAAGGCTTTACCCGGCAATGATAAAAAATTATAAGCTGCCTGCTGGCGGCAACTATGGATAAAATATAATCGTGGGGATTGCCCGCGTAATTAACCTTTGTTAAGAGGACTTGAATTTCCTTAAAAAATTTTACGGAGCCCTGATACTATAATGGACCTATTTTGACGGTTCACCGCCGTTTTTTTTCAACCTGGCCCGTATCCGGGACAATGAGACGGGGGTGATCCCGAGAAAAGACGCGATGTACTGCTGGGGCAGCCGCGATGCCAGTTCGGGGCTTTCTTTCAGGAGCTTGAGATACCTTTTTTCCGGGGAATCGAGGATGAATGACGCGTGCTGGTTCATGTAGTAGATCAGCCTGGTCATGATGAATCTGCCGAAATATTCCCTGGCGGTGCTGTTGTTCATGATCAGGTTTTCAAGGTCCTTGATACGGATGAACCCGATAGTCGAGTCCTCGATCGCGTCGATATATATCCTGCTGGGTGTTTGGGTCATCGCGCTTTCAAAGGATGATACCACCTGGGTTTCTATGAAGAATTGCGAGGTTATTTCAGCTCCCGAGTCCTTGACGAAATAGGTGCGGAGGCAGCCCCTGAGCACCAGGTTTAGTGCTGACGCGATTTCCCCCTCGCGGAGCAGGATCGTTCCGGAGGGGACCTCCCGGATCGTCATGATATCCAAAAGTTTCCTCAGGTTGTTGTCATCCAGGGAGAACATTTTTTTTATGATGTCATCAAAATCCTTGTTCACTGTCCGGCCGCTTCCCCATGGTTTACCCGTCAGGGCCTTGTGATTGCCCAGTTGATTATGGATACCACCATCCTGATACGGATGGCAAGTCAATTTCATCCTTATAAAGGACCTTCGGGGCGCTGCGTCTCTCGGGTCCTTTTTTTTCTTGACAACGGTTGTCATCTGAAAATAGTAATGAGAACTTGAACCCGGACACGTCCCGACTATGCCTTGTGCGATGTGACCGCTCATTACCTCCTTGAAGCAATAAACAGTAATGGCATTTATTTCGATACAGTTCATCGTTTTTTTCCTGATTGTTGCGGTCCTTTATTACGCCGTGCCCCATCGTTTCCGGTGGGCGCTTCTCCTCTGCTCCGGCCTGGTGTTTTACGGTTCATCCGCCCCCTGGTACCTGCTGCTTCTTGCCGCGGTCACGGTTATCGCCTACGGAGGGGCAATAGCCATGGAGCGCTATGGAGGGGATATACTCCGGGTGAAAAAGATCATCCTCGCCGCCGCTATAGTACTGCTCCTGGGGATGCTCGGAGGGTTCAAGTATCTCAATTTTTTCAATTCCGTGATATCCGATCTCGCCTCCCTGGCGGGGCTCAAGTACCCGGCGCAGGTCCTGAAAATGATCCTGCCGATAGGGATATCCTTTTATATCTTCCAGGCCATCGCGTACCTGGTCGATGTCTACCGCGGCGACTTCCGGGCCGAGCGCCATTTCGGGATTTTTGCCCTCTACCAGTCCTTTTTCCCGCAGATCCTTGCTGGTCCCATACCACGGCCCGGCCTGCTTCTGCCGCAGTTCAGGGAAAAACACGAACTTGATTTTGAATCCATCACCGAGGGCCTGACGAGGATGGCCTGGGGATTCTTCAAGAAAGCGGTCATCGCGGACCGGGCCGCCATCGTGGTGAACGCGGTCTTCGACCATCCCCATGAATATTCAGGCATATACCTGATACTTGCGTCGGTCCTGTTCACGATCCAGATATACTGCGATTTTTCAGGCTATTCCGATATCGCCATCGGGGCGGGACGCGTCCTCGGCTTCCGGCTCATGGAAAACTTCAGGCGCCCATATTTCTCGCGGAGCATGTCGGAGTTCTGGCGCCGGTGGCACATCTCGCTTTCCACCTGGTTCAGGGATTATCTCTATATCCCCCTCGGCGGCAATCGCGTCGGGCCGGCCAGGAGACAGTTCAATCTCCTCGTGACGTTCCTGTTGAGCGGGATGTGGCACGGGGCCGGATGGAACTTCATTGCCTGGGGAGCCGTCCACGGCTTCCTCGTGGTGGCCGGCATCTGGACCGCCCGGGCGCGCGATGCCGCGGCCCGCGTTTCAGGATTGAAGCGACTTCCGGCGCTGCATAAGAAATTAAAGCAGGCCGTCGCCTTTTTGTTCGCCGCGTTCGCGTGGATTTTTTTCCGGGCGAACAGCCTGGAGGACGCGCTGTACATCGCGGGGAACCTCGGCAGCGGCGTCGGGTCCCTCATTGTGAATTTCGTGACGGGAAACAGGGCGGCGGTGCGCGCCGCCACCGATATCAGCCGCAACGGCCTGACCCTGGGCTTCGCGAAGGAATCCTATAATCCCGAGATGATCATCCTGGCGGTTTCCCTCCTGGTGCTCTGGATCGTCGACGCGGTCGAGGAGCATTACGGCGACGCGCCGGTGCTCCGCTCAAAGCCGGCGGCTGTGCGCCTGGCTGTTTATTACCTGCTGATATGCTGCATACTCTTTTTCGGCATGTTTACCAGCCAGCAGTTCATATACTTCAGGTTCTAGGTGATCCATGGCACGATTCATGATAAAAGGGGCGGCCGTTGCCCTTGCCGTAATTCTGACCGGCACGGCCATCATAGCGTTTCCCGGGGCGTACCTGCACGAGCTCGCGGCGGTCATCAACAAGCGCGACATGCTTGTCTCCCGGAAGCCGCCGCGCCTGGTCTTCATGGGAGGGAGCAACCTGCTGACGCTGAACAGCCCGGCGCTCGAGCGGGAGCTGGGGATGCCGGTGGTCAACATGGGGCTGTATGTCAACATGCCCCTTGAGGATCTCTTTGACGACATCGCGCGGTATCTGGCTCCCGGCGACATCGTCGTTATCATCCTGGAATACAAAAAACTCTTCTACCCCGGGGGCGGCACGCTGGACGAAACGGAACGTCTCAGGGTGGAGCAGTTCATGTCCCTCCTGTCGCCCGGCAAGTATGCCCTCCGGTGCGTCCGGCGGGGGACGCCCTTTGACATCGGCAGGATCTGGGTCAGTCTCATCCAGCTCAAGCTGAAAGCGCTTATCAAGTTCGGTACGGGGGGAAAGCTCGATGTGGCCCTCAGGCCCGGTGTGCCCCGGTACGAGGACCTGTTCGATGCGAACGGTGATTCCAGGTATTCCTTCCTGGTTTTGCGGCCCCTCAAGGACGAAGGAGTGAACTATCCCGTTCCCGGTCCTGAAAACAGCGCGCCCCTGCGGCGCATGATCGAGGAGGGACGGAAGAGAGGCTTCAGGGTCCTGGTTTCATATCCCCCCATCCCGGAAAGCAGCTTTGATCTTAACCGGCGGCAGATAGGGGACCTTGAACGGATCATGAGAAGAGACATCCCCTCGGCGCTTATAAACGCGCCCGCCGATCACCGCTATCCGGACGTTTTATTTGCCGATACCGTCAATCATCTCCAGGCGGGTGGCGAGAAGGTCCGGAGCAGGAAGCTGGCCGAGGCGCTTAAGGTCCGCATCACGGCTGCCCGGCGCGGCGGTGAATAAACCCGGCTTGACGGGCGAAAAAAAATGGCCGGCTTTTTAAGCCGGCCTTTTCGTGTTATCACGGTCAGTCCGCGCCGCCCGCCGGATACATGTTTTCGATGACATCCTTGTATTTTTCCTCAACGACCTTGCGCTTGACCTTGAGGGAGGGGGTTATCTCGCCCGTGTCCTGGGTCCATTCCGCGTCGAGGAGGGAGAACTTGCGGATCTGCTCGACCCGGGCGTAGCTTTTCATCTCCCTGCTTATCTCGCCCTGGATCAGGTCGTGGACTTCCTTGCTGTTGACCATGTCCCTGTTGGTGGAGAAGGTGAGGCCCTTGGACTTCGCCCACTTCTGCACGTTCTCAAAGGACGGGATGATGAGCGCCGAGAGGTACTTGCGGCGGTCGCCGATGATGGCGACCTGCTCGATGTATTTCGATCCCTTGAGGCTGCTCTCGATGTTCTGCGGCGATATGTTCTTGCCGCCTGCGGTGACGATGATGTCCTTGATCCTGCCGGTTATGGCGACGTAGCCGTCGTCGTCGATCCGGGCCAGGTCGCCGGTCCTGAACCAGCCGTCTTTGGTGAAGACCTCCTTCGTCGCCCTGGGGTTCTTGTAGTAGCCTTTCATGACCTGGGGACCCTTGATCTGGAGCTCTCCTTCGTCGGAAATCCTGACCTTCGTCTCCGAGAGGGCGGGGCCGACCGTGCCCGGCTTGATGTGCCAGGGCGGGTTGACGTTGGTCACCGGGGTCGTTTCGGTGAGGCCGAACCCTTCCAGTATCTTTATCTTCATGCCGATGAAGAACTCGGCGTCGGAGACCGAGAGGGGCGCGCCGCCGGAAACGGCGAATTCCATCCGGTCCATGCCGAGTCCCTCGCGGAATTTGGAGAAGACCAGCTTGTCAAAGAGCTTCACGCGGAGCCCCAGGAGCAGCGGGAGGGGCTTGTCGGTGCACACATAGGGGAGGTTCTCCTTGGCCGTGGCGACCGCCAGCTTGAAGAGGAACTGCTTGGCCTTGGACGCCTCGGGGAGCCGGGACAGTATGACGGAGTGTATCTTCTCGTACAGCCTCGGCACGCTGATGATGAAGGTGGGGCGCACCTCCTTCATGTTGTCCACCACCTTGGCGAAGTCTTCGGCGAAGGCCACCTTGCAGCCCGCGAAGAGCGGGAAGTAGTAGCCTGCCGTCCGCTCCAGGGAGTGCGAGAGGGGCAGGAACGACAGCAGCACATGGGTGTCGTTGATGTAGTCGCTGAAGTCGTTGCTGATCTGGCGCGCGTCCGAGATGAAGTTGTCGTGGGTGAGCATGACCCCCTTGGGATCGCCCGTGGTGCCCGATGTGTAGATGATGGTCGCCAGGTCGTGCGGTTTGATTGCCTTGGTCCGCCTGTCTATCTCGCCCTGGTTCTTGTAGGCGGCGCCTTTTTTCAGCGCCTCGGCGAAGGTTATAACGGACTTGTTGGGGACCTTGACGTCGTCGATGACGATGGTCGTCTTGAAGCCGGGGACCTTCTTCTTGGCTTCCTGGATCTTTTCCATGTGGTCCTTGGTCCCGGCGATGCATATCTTGGCGCCTGAATTGCTCAGTATATATCGGGATTCCTCTGCGGAGTTTGTTGCGTAGATGGGTACGTTGACGGCGCCTATGGAGAGGATGGCCATATCGGATAT
>ERZ795030.4336-NODE-4336-length-14054-cov-4.895207_pt1 | contig 14054 bp, 11 predicted proteins | sample MGYA00375122_ERZ795030 | MGnify/ENA primary metagenome ERZ795030 (study PRJEB30165, sample SAMN05720146) | activated sludge metagenome | isolation source: anaerobic digester from wastewater treatment plant | place: Japan | collected 2015-04-20 ...
ACCTGCCACCCGAGCAAGTTGCGCAGGTGGTGGCCATCATGCAGTTCGAGGGCATGCAAGCCACCGTCAGCAGCATCCACATCAACGGCTGGTACGGCTCGCACAACAAGCTCGAAGCGGCGCGCTGGATGGTGCGCACCCTGTTTGGCCGCAACCTGGACGACGAACTTGAGCGCTGGGTCTATGTTGGCGACTCTACCAACGACCAATTGATGTTTGCGCATTTCCCCCATAGCATTGGCGTGGCCAACATCCACCGCTTTGATGCCCAACTGGTGCATTGGCCGCGCTATCAAACCGCCAGCGAGCGCGGTGCTGGCTTTGCCGAAGTGGCGTGCGCCATTTTGGCCGGGCGTGCCGCATGATGTTGGCCAGCCGATGACACCCAGTCAACGCCAGCAGCACGAGCTTGCGCCCAAGGCAGGCAACAGCCAAGGCCCGGCAGCAGCGCGCCAGCCCGGCTCAGGGCTGGGCCTGCTGAGCGTTTTTGGCTCAACCTTCTTTCAGCTCTGCGGCATCTTCATGCTGTCGCCGCTGCTGTTGCTGATGCTCACCGACGCGCAGGTGTCCAGCACCGTGGCCGGGCTGTTTGCCGCCACCACCTGGGCGGGCATCTTCATCATCACGCCTTTTGCCTCGCAATTGATCCGCTACATCGGTCGGCGTCAGGCGATGTGGCTGGCCTCCGCCGCGCCGCTGGTGGCCGCCCTCGGCTTCATGGCAACCGACCTGCTGTGGGTCTGGTTTGCGCTGGAACTGCTGGCCGGCCTGGCGGGAGGCCTGCGCTGGGTGCTGGCCGAGGCCTTCATCGCAGAATTTGCCCCGCCGGGGCGCATTGGGCGCACCATCGGCATCTATGCCACCATGGTCGGGCTGACCTTCGTCGTCGGTCCTGCCCTGCTGGCCGCAGTCGGCACTGACAACCGCGACGCGTTGTGGGTGGTGGTCGCTCTGCTGGGGGTTGGGCTGGCCTGGACAGCGCTGATTCCGCCACTGCCAGCGGCCCACGACAGGCAGAGCGCCAGCGTCGGGCTGCCGGGCTTGTGGCACGCGGTGCTGGCGCAGCCGGTGATCATGCTGGCGGGTTTTCTGGGCGGTTTTTTTGAACTGGGTCTGGCATCCATCCTGCCGCTGTACGGGCTGTCGCTGGGCCTGAGCGCCAGTGCCGCCACCTTGCTGGTGGCGGTAAGCGGTGCGGGTGGCACCCTGCTGGCCTTGCCGGCGGGCATGCTGGCCGACCGTTTTGCCTCGCCGGCGCAAGGTCGGCGCAGCCTGATGGCGGGTGCCGCCGTGTTGATCTTGCTTGCTACCCTGGCCATGCCGTGGGTGGCGCGGGCCAATGTGCTGGTCTGGCCCGTGGTGGCAGCATGGGGTGCGGCAGGCGGCGCGCTCTACACCTTGTCGATGGTGGATATTGGTGCGCGCGAGAAAGGGCTGACGCTGATCAACAGCACCGCCGTGCTGGTGCTCACCTACACCCTGGGCGGACTGGTGGCCTCTGCCGCATCTGGCGCTTTACTTGACTGGTCGCCCGGCCTTGGGTTTCCAGCCCTGCTGCTTTGTGTGGCAACGCTTGGCCTGGCGACACTGGTCAGACAAGCCTGCCGATCTTGAAAGTCGCTGCTAAAGTGACCCCGATTACCAACGGAGGTACCCCATGTTTTTTGCATCTGACCTCGATACCGTCACCCATGGCATCCAGCTCGCCGTGGCCCCGGTTTTTTTGCTGACTGCCGTAGCCGGCATGATTGGTACGGTGGCTGGTCGGCTGGCGCGCATCATCGACCGCGCCCGTGTGCTGGAAGATCGAATAGATGCGGCACCGGCAGACCAGCCAATGCTGCCTGCCTTCAACGAACTCAGCCAGTTGCGCCAGCGCGGAAAGTTGGTCAACGCCTGCATTGCGCTGTTGACCTTCTGCGCCATTTTCATTGGTTTGACGATAGTGGCGCTGTTCCTTGGCGAGACCACTGAATTGCAGATATTTCGGGTGGTGACCATCCTGTTTCTGTCCGGTGTGGTGTTTTTCTTGCTGGCACTGCTGGGTTTTTTGACCGAAACGCTGATTGCAACCCGCGTACTGAGGTTTAGGCGAGCAAAGCGCGCAGACTGGGCAGACAATCGCTGATCCATTTTGGGTGTCACTCCATCATGCCGAACAAGCCGAAAAAAGCTGCGCCTCTGATCCCGATCCTTGCCAGCCACCGCATCTGGGGGCAGCTTAGTGGCAAAAGCCTGGAAAGCCTGGCGGCACAGTTCACCCTTGAAAATTTCAAGGCCAATGGCTTGATTCGGGCACAGAGGCAACTGGCGACCCATCTGGGCCTGATCATCAGCGGCGGGGTTCAGCTCAGCGACCCCGATCTGCGCCTTTCAGTCCGCCTCGGGGCCTCTGACATGCTGGGCTTTGGTGCCACGCCAGAGCGCCAGTTGCCAACCTGGCAGGCGAGCGCCATCGGCGAGTGCGATGTCGCCTGGCTGGCACCGGCGGCCTTGCAGCAAGTGTGTCAAATGCACCCGGCGCTGGCTTATTTTTTTCCTTCGCTGGCGCCTGAGACCGCCTTGGTCAATGCTCAAGACAGTGGCGGCGATGTGGCAATGACCCTGAATTTGCTCAGCACACCGATCAGATCACTGATCAAGCGCGGGCCGGTGACGCTGCCGCCCGACACCAGCATTCAAGTCACCGCCGCCCTGATGCGTGATCTGGGGGTTTCCTCGATGTTGCTGGCGGATCACAACCATCTGTTTGGCCTGGTCACCGACCGCGATCTGCGCAACCGGGTGGTGGCAGAAGGCCTGGACATTCGTGGTCCGGCCTCTGACATAGCCACCATGGCACCGACCACCGTCAGCATCAACAGTCCGGCTTTTGAAGCCCTGCTGATGCTGGCACGCAACGGCATTGAGCACATGCCGGTGATGGACGGCCGCAATGTTGTCGGCATGATCACCGCTACCGATCTGACCGAGCAGCGCAGTACCTCGCCGGTGTGTCTGGTCGGCGAAATCTACCAGCAAGACACGCTCCAAGGCCTGGTCCAGATCAGCGGCCGGGTCAAGCAACTGCAGCAACACCTGGCCACCGCTGATGCCAGCGCCCACAGCATCTGCCACATCGTCACCGCTGTGATCGACGCGCTGACCATCCGGCTGATTCAGCTCGCTGAAGGCCAACTCGGCCCGGCCCCCATCAACTATCTGTGGGTGTCGGTCGACTCGCAGGCCCGCCGCGAGCAAACTACCAATTCAGACCAGGACAACTGCCTGATTCTGAGCGACGGCTTTGACGAGGCCCGGCACGGGGCCTACTTCAGCGCGTTCTCCAAGTTTGTCTGTGATGGTCTGAATGCCTGCGGTTACATTCATTGCCCAGGCGGCATGATGGCCATGACCGACATCTGGCGCCAGCCGCGCAAAGTCTGGGCCGACTACTTTCGCAAGTGGATCGAACAGCCCAAACCCAAGGCCTTGATGCGGACCTGCGTGTTTTTCGACCTGCGCGGCATTCACGGCAGCTTTGAATTGCTCGACACTCTGCAGCAGCAGGTGCTGGTGCACACCGAGGGCAATAGCCTGTTTCTGGCGCACATGGTGAACAACGCCCTCAAGCACCGCCCGCCGCTGGGCCTGTTCGGGCAAATATCGCTCATCAAAGGCGGTGCCAACGCCCACACCATCGACCTCAAGCACAGCGGCATCGTGCCGATCGTGGACCTGGCGCGGATTTACACCCTGGCGGTCGGCCTGAGCGTGCCCAACACCCAGGACCGGCTTGAAGTGGCATTCCAGGCTGGCGAGATCAGCCAACAAAGCGCGCGCGACCTGCGTGACGCACTGGAGTTTTTCGGCAAGTTGCGAATTGCCCATCAGGCCCGTCAGATTCGCCGTGGCAAAGCGCCAGACAACTTTCTGGCCCTTGAGGAACTGTCCAATTTTGAGCGCGGTCACCTGAAAGATGCCTTTGCCGTGATCCAGACCCAGCAAGGGGTGCTGCATCAGCGCTATTTGAGTGGCCGGTCTTGATCCGCCCGGGCGGTGGCCGTGCTTTTTTACAAGCGGGCAACCGAGCAATCCTGGATTGATGATCCGGGTCTGCTGATTAAAGCGCTGCAGGCTGACGAAAGCGCAGGCCAGATTTCGCTAACCAACCGATTCGCCTGCGCAGGCAAGGTTTTATGATAAAAAAGGCCTGAAGCCCTTATAGAACGTGCGCTAATAGCTATTGTTTAAATAGCATTTCGCCAATATCTCTGATCCTTCAGTGGGTCATCTGGAACTCAATCACGCACGCCACTGCCCCGTCAAAATAACCAGTGCAGTCAGCCAGGTGATCTTTTTGCATGCCAGATGAAATCGATCTTCTCCAGTCCCATGGCAGCCACATCAGCGGCGGCGCAAATGATCGTGATCAAGCCCCCGGTGTCGGCACAGCAAGCCATGCATTCCCACAAGAAGCTGTCTGGCGGGTGCCGGGCCAGGCTGTGCATGCCCATCGACGCTGCCACCAAGGGCACGTTGTCCACAATCGCGCTGACCAGACCGATCAAGGTCACGGCGACATTCAGGCGGTCCACGCTTTGATCCAGCCATTGCGCCACCGAAGTCAGGATGTGACTGTGCGCCAGCGAGGCCACCGCCAGCAAAATGCCGATGAAGAAGATGAACGGACTGATTCGCCAGCTTTTTCCGGAGATGATGGCCTTCGAACTCATCGCCACCGAGGATGTCGAATTGGTCATGCATCGACTCAACCACCGGCCCAGAAATTGCCTCGGCTACAGAGCTTCAATTGATGTTTTTATGGAGCAGCTACAACTGCATAATCCATCGGCGGCACGTCAGACTGGAATCCGCCCCCAGGAGAAGCCAATGCCAAAGCAACCGACAGCAGCCAAAGGCTTCAGTATTTGAGCCGTGCGTAAAAGGTCTTTTGCGATGCCTCGCGCGCCTGGCGCAGGGTTGTGATGCCCATCGCCTGCAACAGCGGAATCAGCCGCAGCAGCACCTCGGCCGTCACCATTGCATCTCCCAGCGCGGTGTGGCGCCCCAGCACAGTGATGTTGAAACGCTCGGCAATCATCTCCAGCCGGTGCGATTCCTGGTTCGGGTGCACCACTGCAGACAGCAGCAGGGTGTCGAGCACCGGGTGGTTGAACACCAGGTCGGTGTGCACCTCTTGCAGTTGCAAAAACTTCATGTCAAATGCCGCGTTGTGCGCCACCAGCACGGTGTCTTGCGCAAAGGCGTAAAAGGCCGGCAGCACCTCGGTGATGCCGGGCTTGCCATCCACCATGTCCTGGGTGATGCCATGAATCGGAATGGAGGCCGCCGAAATCAGGCGGCCAGGGTCGACCAACTGCTCAAAGCTCTCTTGCCGCAGCAACTTGCCGTTGACGCAGCGCGCCGCACCGATCTGGATGATCTCGTCGCCTTGAGAGGGGTTCAGGCCGGTCGTCTCGGTGTCAAACACGGTGTAGGACAGCTCGCTGAGCAGCCGGTCATCCAGCGCGCTGCTCTGATCGGACATCTGGAACAGGTCAAAGTCGTAATACTCTGGGCGGCTGTCGTTGTGCAAAATTTGCGTTGCCTCCAGTTGCTCCTGCACACTGGCCAGTGGCAGCAAGAATCTGAAAAACGCCTCGTGTCGAACCCGCTCGCGTTCGAACCACATCTCGCCGCCGTGGCGCTCAACCACATCGCGCACCGTCAGCGGGGTGCTTTCCTGGCCAAAGCGGATCGGGTCCATCTCCCAGCTCATGACGGTTTCAGTGCTCATCACCTGGCCGGTCCAGATCAGGTCAAGCTGCGCGCGTGCGCCGCTGGCCTGCAGGCGCAGCCGAAAGAACTTGACATCAAACTCGTCGACCAGGCGCATGGCCAGATAGTCCAGCGCCTGGGTCAGGCTGAAACTGTCCACCTTGAGCCAGATCGCGGTATCCAGATTTTCCAGCGTCACGCTGCGGCTGTTGCGCACCTCGATGCGGCGCTGTGCTGCCAGCAACACATCGGCACCCAGCATTTCTTCCAGCGGCCAGCGCGCCTTGAGTCCTTCGGTGGCCTTTTGTGTCATGTCGGTGATGCGTTGGCTCATGCTGCTGACCTCTTCACGCACGACGGCCAAAAAGCGCTCGCGCATGGGTGCCTCCAGGTCTGGAAAAGCCAGCATCTCGACCGCCGCCTGAATACTGGCCAGCGACGAACGGCTGCCCTCAGTCAGGCCGTGCAGCAACTGGTCGCGCAGGTGTTCTTCTTCAAAGGCCCGGGTGACGTTGTCAAGCATCAGCACAAAGCCGCTGATCTCGGCAGTGTCACCGGATGCCTCGACGTTGCGCACCGGGGCCATTTGCACCTTGAGCAGTTGCCCGGCCTGGGTGGTGGTGACAAATTGGGCCGACGGGCTGCCGGCACCCCGGCTACTGCGCTGCTGAATGCTCTCCAGTGCGTGGGCCACCAGTTGCCGCTCAAAAACCGCGTAAATCGAGCGGCCAATGCCGACCAGCTCGGCACCACCAGCCAGATCCGGCGCTTGCGACATGGTTTTGAATTGCAGCCGGGCGCGGTTGTTGTACAGAATGATGCGGCCATCCAGATTGCACACCACCACGCTTTGGGTTAGTTCGGACATCAGCGCGGCAAGGCGGTTTTTTTCCTGCTGCACACTCTTGTTGGCCTGGGCAATCTGCGCTGCCACGTCGTCGCGCAGGGCATTGCGCTGGCTGGCCAGCTCAAAAATCGCCTCCGCCAGTGCTTTGGTCTCGGTGGTGCCCTGGTGGTTCAGCGGTGCGGAATGAGGCGCGGCCAGCAGCACCCTGGTTTGCTCCAGCAAGCGCGCCGGAGCAGTGGCAAAGCGCTGGAACAGCCAGCGCAACGCGACTGCCATCGGAACCAGGCCCAGCACCCAAGTCAGGCCAACCAGGGCCAGACTCGGCATCAAATGCTCAGCCAGCAGATCACGCTGGCTACGTTCCAGAGTCGCGGCAATCAAGCCCATCGTCAGCAGCAGCCACAGCAGGGTGGCACCACAGACGATAGCAAAAGCCTGAATCAGGCGACGATCAATCTTCATGCGCTGCGGCCCAACATTTGTGCCACTTTCTGCACCAGATCGCGGGTGGCGAAAGGCTTGGTCATGTAGGCATCGGCTCCCAGCGCCAGGCCCTTGGCGACATCGGTGTCGCGCCCCTTGGCGGTGAGCATCAGGATCTTGATGTGTTGCATGGCCTCGTTGAGGCGTAGCTCCTGGCAGACTTCAAAGCCGGATTTTTTCGGCATCATCACATCAAGCAGCACCAGGTCCGGCTGATCCCGCGCAATGGCGTCAAGCGCCTCCTGGCCGTCCCGTGCAATGGTCACTGCGTAGCCCTCGCGCTTGAGCAGATACTCCAGGGAAATCACGATATTGGGCTCGTCGTCGGCCACCAGTATTTTTTGGCTCATGTCTGTCTCCGTGTCTCTCTTTGTATATATATATATGGTGTCATGGATGATTCTAGGCCGGGGTGATGGGCAGGAAAAACAGGAAAACCGCCCCATTGGGGGGATCTGATTCGAGCCAAAGCCGCCCGCCAAAATGCTCCACGATGTGTCGGCTGATCGGCAGGCCCAGGCCGGTTCCCTGCGGTCGGTTGCTGGTGTCGCCGCCCTGGCGAAAACGCTCAAAAATCAAGGCCTGCTGCCCAGCCGTCACGCCGGGTCCGTTGTCTTGCACGGCCACCGTCACCCCGCTATCGTCACGGCGCAGGCTTACACCAACCCGACCACCTGGCACCGGCACAAACTTGGCGGCATTGGACAGCAGGTTGAGCATCACCTGCATCAGCCGGTCAGGGTCGGCCAGCAACACCGGTGCCTGCTGTGGCAAGTCCAGCGCGACGACAATCTGACGTTCCCGGAACATCTCTGCCGTGGTCACCACGGCCTGCTGCACCAGCGCGCACATGTCAACCATTTCGGCATGCCACTCGGCATGGCCAGATTCGATCTTGGCCATGTCGAGCACCTGATTCACCAGCCGTGACAGCCGCTCGGTCTCGCTGACGATGATGGTCATGAACTGGCTGCGCTGGGCCAGCTCCATGTCGGGTTCATCGCGCATCAGCTCGGCCAGCGCCCGGATCGAGGTCAGCGGCGTGCGCAGTTCGTGGGTCACCGACGACATGAAGTCGTCTTTCAACCGGTCCAGGCTCATGAGCTGCTCATTGGCGGTGCGCAGCTCATTGGTGGCGCGTTCCAGCGAGGCGGTTTTTTCCTCGAGTTCGAGCGAATGCGCGCGCAGTTGCGAGGTTTCGTCCAGGATTCGCAGCACATCCTCGGGGGTCAGGGTTTCCTCTTCAACGCTGGAGGCCACCAGCACCCGGGCCGAGGCGCTGCCGACCGCCCCGGCGAGCTGGGTTTCGACAAACTGCACCAGATGGGCATCGGCCACAATGGCCGACGCAACCCGCACGCCCGCTTGCCGGGCGTAGCCGTCAAACAAGGCCTGCGCCTTGTCCGCCCCCAGAAAACGCTCGCACAGGCGCAGCAAATCAGGCACTTTGGCGCTGCCGCGCCAGAACACCGGGCTGCGGCTGCTGGTGCGCTCGAACACATCGACAAACAGCAGCGCCTGGCTGGCCTCCAGGCCAGAAGGGGCGCGCCATAGCGACAAGCCAAGGTAGGCACCGGCATTGACAAGCAAGCTCCAAAACAGCGAGTGGGTCAGGTTGTCAAGCCCCTTCAGGCCAAACAACTGCTCGGGCCGCAACCACGCCAGGCCCCACAGGCCCTGGGTCAAAAATGACTCATCGAGCCAGCCCGACTTGGACAGCGAGGGCAGCATCAAGGTATAGGACCACATCAGGAACCCGGCCAGCAAGCCCGCCAGCGCGCCCCGGCGGGTGGCACCTTTCCAGTACAGGCCGCCCAGCACGGCCGGGGCAAACTGCGCCACTGCGGCAAAGCTGATCAGCCCGATGCTGACCAGCGCGTAAGCCTCGCCGGCCAGGTGAAAGTAGCCGTAGCCCAGCACCAGCACACCCAAAATGGCCAGCCGCCGAATACCCAGCAGCAGGCGGGTCAGGTCGTGCCCGGCATCGGGGCGAAAATGCGCGGTGCGCAGCAGCAGCGGCACCACCAGCTCGTTGCACACCATGGTTGACACCGCAATGGTTTCCACAATCACCATGCCGGTGGCCGCCGACAGCCCGCCAATGAACACCAGCAAGGCCAGCGCATGCTGCCCGGCGGCCAGTGGCAGCGACAGCACAAAGTTGTCCGCGTTCATCTGGCCCGGCCCAAAATACAGCAAGCCGCCCAGGGCAATCGGCAGCACAAACAGGTTGATTGCCAGCAGGTACAGCGGAAACACCCAGACGGCGCGGCGCAAATGGACCTCGCGCACGTTTTCCACCACCATCACCTGAAACTGGCGCGGCAAAAAAATCACCGAGAACATCGACAGCAGGGTCATCGCAAACCACTGGGTCCAGGCAAAGCCACCGCCCTGGTCGAGCCGCAGCAAATTGGCCAGCGCGGGCACTGCCAGCGCTTTCGCAAACAGGTCGGCCAGGCCATCAAACAGGCCGTACACCACAAACAGCCCAACCGCCAGGAAAGCCACCAGCTTGATGACCGACTCAAAGGCAATTGCCGCCACCATGCCTTCGTGCCGTTCGGTCGAGTCCAGATGGCGGGCACCAAACACCATGGTAAAGCCGGCCAGCGCCAGCGCCATGTAAAACGTGCTGTCCTGACTCCAGTGCACCGATACTGCCGCGCCGGTGCCGGGTGATGTGGTCAGCAAGGCATAGCCGGCCGATACCGCCTTGAGCTGCAAGGCAATGTAGGGAACGATGCCGATCACCGCAATCAGCGTCACCAGACCGGCCAGCAGCGGGCTTTTGCCATAGCGGCTGCCAATGAAGTCGGCAATCGAGGTGATGCGGTAGGTCTTGGCAATGCGGATCACCTTGCGCATCACCTGCCAGCCCAGCATCATGGCCAGGGTCGGCCCGAGATAAATCGGCAAAAACCAGACCCCGCCCGAAGCCGCCCGCCCGACGCTGCCAAAGTAGGTCCAGGCGGTGCAATACACCGCCAGCGACAAGGCATAGGTCCAGGGGTTGGCGATGATGGAGCGCCCCTGCGCGGCCCGCCAGTCGCCAAAACTGGCCACCGCGAACAGCAGCAGCAGGTAGGCAAACGAAGCCCCAATGACCAGTGCAGGCTGCAGCATGTCAGTCGTCCTGTGGGCCCTGGCCGCGTCGCTCCATCAGCCAGGCCAGGGCCAGAATCAGCAGCGCCCACAGCGCAAACAACGCGGCCGGAAACAGCGGCACGCCCCAAACCGTGGTGTTGACATCCCACAGGCCCAACAGCGGAAAATTCAGCAGCAGACAGCCGCAGCCAAACAGGGCCAGCAGGCGCTGTGCATCGATTCCGTTGAACACGTCTTTGTCTCCTGTAATGGGCTGAAACTGGGGCTCGCCAAAACTCGATGGCTCACCTGTTGCCGCATGGATTATTGATTGTCTTGTCGCATGAATCCACCACTGAAAGCCCGCATGCCCGAATTGGGGCAAAAACCTAGGGAAAACACCGAGTCAAAAGACTTTGCCCGGCAAAACAGGCCGAGCTTGTTGTCCGCAGGTCGTCATTCTCACCAATGAAAATGGCCATTAGGCCAATAGCAATATGATTAGTTTGCTATTGTTTGTATATGCCTGCAAAGGAAGCTCAATGCACCAGGAATGCGCGATCAGCCCAATTCCCCTTGGTGCTCTGCGGGATTGGCATCCAAACGACTGCACCTGTTGACGAAACTGTCGTTGACTGGTTTTTGCGGTCAGCAATTGGTAAGAACTGTCATTTAGCCTCGCGCCGGTCACATTTTTAATAGGAGACACTTTTATGCAGGACGATTTGGTTGCAAGGGTTACCAGTAACCCCAAGTACCAGGAGCTCAAGTCCAAGCGGCACACCTTCGGGTGGACGCTAACGTTCTTGATGATGTTTGCCTACTACGGCTTCATTTTGCTGGTGGCCTTCAATAAGCCGCTGTTGGCCAGCAAGATTGGCTCGGGTGTGATCACGCTCGGCATGCCGCTGGGCATTGGTGTGATTCTGTTCACCATCATCATCACCAACATTTATGTCCGTCGGGCCAACAGCGAGTTCGACGACCTGACATCACAAGTCATCAAGGCGGCAGCGAAATGACCAAATTATTTAACCCCAAGGGCGCGCTTGCGCTGCTGTCTTTGCTGACCCTGTCTGCCGGTGCTTACGCGGCCGGTGCTGACCTGGGGCAGGCCACCAAGCAACCCACCAACTGGACCGCCATCGTCATGTTTGGCGCATTTGTGCTGGCCACGCTGTGGATCACCAAGTGGGCGGCTGCCAAAACCAAAAGTGCGGCAGACTTCTATACCGCTGGTGGTGGCATTACCGGCTTTCAGAATGGCCTGGCAATTGCGGGCGACTACATGTCGGCAGCCTCGTTTCTGGGCATTTCAGGGCTGGTGTTCGCCAACGGCTTTGACGGCCTGATCTTCTCGATCGGCTGGCTGGTCGGCTGGCCAATCATCACCTTCCTGATGGCCGAGCGCCTGCGCAACCTGGGCAAGTTCACCTTTGCCGACGTGGCCGGTTACCGTTTTGCCCAGACACCGATTCGCGTGTTTGCGGCCAGCGGTTCGCTGGTGGTGGTGGCTTTCTACATGATTGCCCAGATGGTCGGTGCCGGCCAGCTCATCAAGCTGCTGTTTGGCATGGAGTACCTATACGCTGAAATCCTGGTGGGTACCATCATGATGATGTATGTGCTGTTTGGCGGCATGACGGCTACCACCTGGGTACAGATCATCAAGGCCTGCATGTTGCTCGGCGGTGCCACCTTCATGGCTGGCGCGGTGCTGATGCAGTTCGGTTTTTCGCCTGAGGCGATGTTTGTCAAGGCGATTGAAGTGCACTCCAAGAAGGATGCCATCATGGCTCCTGGCGCGCTGATCAAGGATCCGATCTCTGCCATTTCAGTTGGCATGGCACTGATGTTTGGTACTGCTGGTCTGCCGCACATCCTGATGCGCTTCTTTACCGTGCCTAGTGCCAAGGAAGCCCGCAAGTCGGTCGGCTGGGCCACCACCTGGATTGGCTACTTCTACATCCTGACCTTCATCATCGGTTTTGGTGCCATTACCAACCTGATTCCCAACCCGACAGACTACTTTGTGGGTGGCGACATCACCAAGGGCTTGAACGGCGGCGGCAACATGGCGGCGGTGCATTTGTCCAAGGCAGTCGGGGGCAATCTGTTCATGGGCTTTATCTCGGCCGTGGCATTTGCCACCATTTTGGCGGTGGTAGCTGGCTTGACGCTGTCGGGTGCCTCGGCCGTGTCACATGACTTGTACGCCTCCGTATGGCGCAAGGGCCGGGTTGACCAGGCTGATGAGTTGCGCGTATCCAAGATCACCACCGTGGCTTTGGGTGTCATTGCCGTCACTTTGGGCATTGCTTTCGAGAAAGAAAACGTCGCCTACATGGTGATGCTGGCTTTCGTGATTGCCGCCTCGGCCAACTTCCCGGTGCTGTTCATGTCGGTGCTGTGGAAAGACTGCACCACCAAGGGTGCTGTGACCGGTGGCTTTGTTGGCCTGATCATGGCCGTTGTGCTGACCATTGGTTCAGCCAGCGTGTGGGAAGCCGTGATGCTGTATCCCAAGGGCTCGGCATGGTTCCCGTACAACTCGGCAGCCATCTTCTCGATTCCAGCCGCCTTCATCACCATCTGGCTGGTGTCGCTGATGGACCGTGGCGAGCGTGCCGTGATTGACCGCGCTGGCTACCCGGCGCAAGAAGTACGTTCAGAAACCGGCATTGGCTCCTCGTCAGCCTCCGGCCACTAAGCGGCTTCACAACCCCGGCGTTGCCGGGGTTGTACCGTCAAGGACTGTCAGCGCATCGCTGCCAGTCCTTTTTTTATGCCCGATGCGCCTGCAGAAAGCCTTGCAGCACATTGACTGCGTTGACCCCCATGTCGGCTATGGCATAACCGCCCTCAAACACAAACACGGTGGGCAAGCCAGCCCCTGCGATATCTGCACCAACGGCCAGATAGTCGTCACTTTGCAGTTGAAAACCGGCCACCGGATCGCCAGCAAAGGTGTCCAGACCCAAGGACACCACCAGCGCTTGCGCAGCAAATTTGTCGATATCTTGCAAGGCCGCAGCCAACGCGGCGCGCCATAGACCAAATCCGCTGCCACGAGGCAAGGGCAGGTTGCGATTGAAACCCAACCCCACTCCCGCACCCAACTCATCGGCGTAACCCAGATAAAACGGGTATTCGGTGTGCGGATCGCCATGGATGCTGGTGAAATAAACGTCAGCTCGTTCGTAAAAAATGGCCTGCGTGCCATTGCCGTGGTGATAGTCAATGTCCAGCACCGCGACCCGCTCGCAGCCCTGGTCGCGCAAAGCCTGCGCGGCCAAAGCGGCATTGTTCAAAAAGCAATAGCCACCAAAAAAGTCAGCCCCGGCATGGTGCCCAGGCGGACGAGTCAGGGCAAAGGCCGAGCGCGCACCGCCTGCCAGCGCTTTGGCAGCGCTCAGCGCGCAATCGGCTCCGGTGCGCGCTGCCTCCCAGGTGCCAGAGGTCAGGGGCGTGCCTGCATCCATCGAAAACAAACCCATGCGCGCGGCAAAGTTGGTCGGCAGCCGATCAGATCGCAGTGTGCGCACCGGCCATACCGAGGGCAGTGCGTCGCGCACCGCGTTAGCCGCATCCAGCGCCACCCACTCATCCCAGGCGTGCGCCAGAAAATCGAGGTAACGCGGGCTGTGGATGCCGGTCAATGCGCTGATGTCAAAGGCCTCGGGTGGATCGACTGGACCGAACTTGCGCCGCTGCAACTCAGCCAGCACATGTTCAACCCGCGCAGGCACCTCAAAGCACGGCACAAGTTCGCCACGAAACATCTCAAGCTTGCCCTGGTGCTGGGCGTGCTGCTGGTTGTAAAAGGTGATCATGCTCTATTTTCTTGGGTAAATTGGCCTCTAGCCCTTGATAAACA
>ERZ795030.4340-NODE-4340-length-14053-cov-5.373268_pt1 | contig 14053 bp, 12 predicted proteins | sample MGYA00375122_ERZ795030 | MGnify/ENA primary metagenome ERZ795030 (study PRJEB30165, sample SAMN05720146) | activated sludge metagenome | isolation source: anaerobic digester from wastewater treatment plant | place: Japan | collected 2015-04-20 ...
CAATCCGCGCGGCTGGCGGTCGCGCCGGCGACATGGTGCATGTGGCCTATGGTTATGGCGTGTTCACCGGTGGCCTTGGGGCCCATTACGGGGCCGAGCGCCTGGGTTGCACGGTGGTGCCGATGTCGGGCGGGCAGACCGAAAAGCAGGCGCAGCAGATCATCGACTTCCAGCCGCAGATCATCATGGTCACACCCTCGTATTCGCTGGTGATTGCCGAAGAGTTCGAGCGGCTGGGCATCAGCCCCGATCAGATTCCGCTGAAAATCGGCATTTTTGGAGCTGAGCCCTGGGGCGAGGGCATGCGCCTGGAGATTGAGCGCAAGCTCGGCATTGATGCGATTGACATTTATGGTCTGACCGAAGTGATCGGGCCGGGCGTGGCCAGCGAGTGCATCGAATCAAAGGACGGCCCGGTGATCTGGGAAGACCATTTCTACCCCGAGATCATCGACCCGGACACCGGCCTGGTGCTGCCCGATGGCTCGGACGGCGAACTGGTGTTTACCTCGCTCACCAAAGAGGCTTTTCCGGTGGTGCGCTACCGCACCCGTGACCTGACGCGCCTGCTGCCCCCGACGTCGCGCTCGTTCCGACGCATGGGCAAGATCACCGGCCGCACCGACGACATGCTGATCGTGCGCGGTGTCAACATGTTCCCGACGCAAATTGAAGAGCAGATCCTGCGCGACAAGCGCCTGTCTGGCAATTACCAGGTGCTGCTGTCGCGCGAAGGGCATCTCGACGACGTTGAAGTGCGCTGTGAGCTGCAGCGCGAACTCTCGGGCAAGCTCGGCAGCATGGAAATAGCGGCCATCACCAAAGAGCTGCAGCACCACATCAAGACCTACGTCGGGGTCTCGACCAATGTCAATGTGCTGCCCTTTGAGTCGATCCCGCGCACCCTGACTGGTAAGGCCAGGCGGGTGATTGACGAACGACCGCAACTGATTTGACGGTGCGTCCAGAATGACCCCAGATTTACATGCTTTTTTGTGCTCTAGCCCTTGCTGTATAAGCGCTGGAAGCTATGATTTTTCAACCAAAAAGGAGACAAACCCATGAATTTCACCCTGAAAAAAATGACCCTTGGCGCTGCATTGGCGCTAGGCACGCTGGCCGCATTGGCGGCTGACCCGATCCGAATCGGCTCGGTGCTGTCGGTCACCGGCCCGGCCGCCTTTTTGGGCGACCCCGAGCTGAAAACCATTCAAATGGTTGTGGAAGACATCAACAAAAAAGGTGGTCTGCTGGGTCGCCAGGTGGAACTGGTGCATTACGACGACGGCAGCGATGCCGGACGGGCCAATGGTTTTGGCAAGCGCCTGATTGAAGACGACAAGGTGGACATCATCGTTGGCGGCACCACCACCGGGGCCACCATGTCGATTGCACCACTGGTTGAAAAGGCCGGTGTGCCTTTCATTTCGCTGGCCGGTGCCGTGGTAATTGTTGAGCCGGTCAAGAAATGGGTATTCAAGACCCCGCACACCGACCGCATGGCGGCTGAAAAAGTGTTTGAAGACATGAAAAAGCACAACCTGACCAAAGTGGCGCTGTTTTCCGAGACCAGCGGCTTTGGCCAGTCCGGCAAAAAAGAAGCCGAAGGTGTGGCAGGCAAGTTTGGTATCACCCTGGTGGCCAATGAAACCTATGGCCCGAAAGACACCGACATGAGCCCCCAACTCACCAAAATTCGCAACACACCCGGTGTCCAGGCGGTGTTTATCTTTGGTCTGGGGCAGGGACCGGCCATCGCCACCAAAAACTACAAGCAATTGGGGCTGAACCTGCCGCTGTACCACGCGCACGGTGTTGCCTCTGATGAGTTCATCAAGCTGGCCGGCCCGGCTGCCGAAGGGGTGCGCCTGCCCTCCTCGGCACTGCTGGTGGCCGACAAGCTGCTTGCCAACGACCCGCAAAAGCCGGTGACCGAAGCCTATGCCAAAGCCTTTAGCGCCAAATGGAAAACCGAGGTATCGGCTTTTGGCGGCCATGCGCTCGACGGCCTGATGCTGGCGCTTGATGCCATCAAGCGCGCGGGCAGCACCGACAAGGCGAAGGTGCGTGATGCGATCGAGGCCACCAAAGGCTTTGTCGGCACCAGTGGTATCGTCAACATGTCGGCTACCGACCACATGGGGCTGGACCTGAGCGCGTTTCGCATGCTCGAAGTCAAGGGCGGCGACTGGACCATTGCCAAATAATGCGATTGTCCCGGTTGCCTGCTTCATCGTTTCGGCGGCGGCGGCAATCCAGGCCGTTTTGAGACTCGCCTCGGCACCGGGGCGGAGCATGGAATCACCGGAACAAAACCACAGCGTCATATGTTTGAAACCCTTGAAATCGAGCGCGTTGGCCCGGTAGCCACCCTCTGGATGAACCGCCCGGCGCTGTTCAACGCCTTCAATGAGCAGCTCATTGCTGATCTGAGCCAAGCCTGCCTGATGATGGATGCCGACCCTGCTGTGCGGGTGCTGGTGCTGGCCGGGCGCGGCCGGCATTTTTCTGCCGGGGCTGACCTGAACTGGATGCGCCGTGCCGGCGCCGCCAGCGAAGCCGACAACCTGTCTGATGCACGGCGCTTTGCGCGCATGCTGCGGTCCTTGTCCGGCCTGTCCAAACCCACCATTGCCCGCGTCCAGGGTGCCGCGCTGGGGGGCGGAACCGGGCTGGCGGCGGCCTGCGACATGGCGGTGGCCAGCAGTGACGCGGTGTTTTCCACCTCCGAAGTCAGGTTTGGCATCATCCCGGCGGTCATCAGCCCCTATGTGCTGCGGGCGATTGGGCCGCGTCATGCGCTGCGCTACTTTCAGACTGGCGAAAAAATCAGCGCCGAGCGGGCCTTGATGATCGGTCTGGTCAGCGACGTCACGCCGGTGGACGCGCTCGATGCCGGTGTGGCCGCCTTGATCGAACCCTTGCTGGCTGGTGCGCCATCGGCACAAGCGGCCAGCAAGGAACTGATCGAGCCCATCAAGGGCCGCTTGATCGACGATGCCATCATGGAAGAAACCGCCCGGCGCATCGCCCGCCAGCGCGCCACCGCCGAAGGCCGCGACGGTGTGGCCGCGTTTCTGGACAAGCGGCCACCGGCCTGGCTGGTGGACCAGCCCGGCACTTAACCCACAGGAGTCAATGCTGATGTACACCCAGTCGCTCAACGTGCAAGAGCTACCCGGCCAGAACAGGGCCGCACCGGTAGTTTCGCTGGAAAGCCCCGAGCTGCAGGCCCGCTTTGACCGCAAGCTGAAGGCCGATGGCAAGATCGAGCCGCAGGACTGGATGCCGGCAGGCTATCGCAAGACCCTGATCCGCCAGATCAGCCAGCACGCGCACAGCGAAATTGTCGGCATGCTGCCCGAGGGCAACTGGATCAGCCGCGCTCCCAGCCTGAAACGCAAGGCGATTCTGATCGCCAAGGTGCAGGACGAAGGTGGTCACGGCTTGTACCTCTACAGCGCGGCTGAAACCCTGGGGGTTGGCCGCGACCAGATGCTGGCCGACCTGCACAGCGGTCGCGCCAAATACAGCTCGATCTTCAACTACCCGACGCTCAACTGGGCTGATGTTGGCGTGATTGGCTGGCTGGTGGATGGTGCCGCCATCAGCAACCAGATTCCACTGTGCCGCTGCAGTTATGGCCCTTACGCGCGCGCCATGATCCGCGTCTGCAAGGAAGAGTCTTTCCATCAGCGCCAGGGTTATGAGGCGCTGCTGGTCATGATGCAGGGCACCGCCGCGCAAAAGGCCATGGTGCAGGACGCGGTCAACCGCTTCTGGTGGAAATGCCTGGCCATGTTTGGCCCGCCCGATGCCAACAGCCCGCATAGCGAACAGGCTTTTGCCTGGGGCATCAAGCGCATCAGCAATGACGAGCTGCGCCAGAAGTTCATCGATGCCACCGTGCCACAGGCTCAGGTTCTGGGCATCACGCTGCCTGACCCGAAACTGAAATGGAACGAGCAGCGCCAGCATTACGACCATGGCGAAATCGACTGGGACGAGTTCTGGGCCACCATCAACGGCAACGGCCCGTGCAACAAGGAGCGCCTGGCAACCCGCGTCAAAGCCCACAACGACGGCCAGTGGGTGCGCGATGCCGCGCTGGCCTATGCCCAGAAGCAACAGGCAAAGCAACAAAAGGAAGCCGCATGAGCACGCCAAACCCGCAACCCGACCCAAGCCCGAAGGCAACTCAGCCCCCACCGTTAAAAGACTGGCCACTTTGGGAGGTTTTTGTGCGCAGCAAACAAGGCCTGGAGCACAAGCACTGCGGCAGCCTGCATGCGTCCGATGCCCGGCACGCGCTGCAAATGGCGCGCGATGTCTATACCCGCCGCCAGGAAGGTGTCAGCATCTGGGTGGTGCCGTCCAACAGCATCACCGCCAGCAACCCGGACGACAAGGACGCGCTGTTTGAGCCCGCCGCCGACAAAATCTACCGCCACCCCACCTTCTATGACATTCCGGATGAAGTGGGGCACATGTAATGGCAAGCCACTACCAGGACTACCTGCTGCACCTGGCCGACAACGCGCTGATTCTGGGCCAGCGCAATGCCCAGTGGTGCGGCCATGGCCCGGTGCTGGAAGAAGATCTGGCGCTGGCCAACAACAGCCTGGACCTGATCGGGCAAGCCCGGCTGCTGTACCAGCATGTTGTGACGGTGCGCCGCGACGGCAAAAGCAGCGAAGACCTGCTGGCCTACTTTCGCGATGTGCCGGACTTCAAAAACTACACCTTGCTGGAACTGCCGCACAGCACCGCGCTGGCACCCACGGCTGCGGCCGAGCGCGACTACGCGGTAACCATCGCCCGCAACTTTCTCTACAGCGCGCTGATGGTGCTGGTGTGGGACGGTCTGAAAAGTTCAGGCGATGCGCAACTGGCCGCCATCGCGGCCAAATCGCTGAAAGAAACCAGCTACCACCTGCGCCACGCACACGACTGGCTGCTGCGCCTGGGCGATGGCACCGCAGAGTCGCATGCCAGGATGCAGGCGGCGGTCGATCATTTACTGCCCTACACGCAGGAGTTCTTTGCCCCGAGCGCCATGGAAACCGCCGTCATCAAGGCTGGCCTGGGGGTTGCCACTCAGCCACTGCAAGCCGCCTGGCAGGCGATGGTGGACGAGGCACTGGCGCAAGCGACCTTGACGCGCCCGGCAGTTGCCGGGCATGTGTCCACCGGCAAAATTGGCGTGCATTCCGAGCACCTGGGTTTTGTGCTGGCCGAGATGCAAAGCCTGGCGCGCGCCCACCCCGAGGCGGTCTGGTAAGCAACATGACAGCGGACCTGCCGATTGGGCCGATAGCGCGCAAGCTGCCGTCTGACCGGCACTTTGCCATCTGGAATAGGCTGGAGTCGGTGACCGACCCCGAGATTCCGGTGGTCAACCTGCGCGAGATGGGCATTTTGCGGGCCGTGCGCCAATCCTCTGGCGCGCTTGAGGTGGTCATCACCCCGACTTACAGCGGCTGCCCGGCCCTGGGCCAGATGACCGACGACGTGGTGCAGGCCCTGGCGCAGGCCGGCGTGGCGGCCCGGGTGCTGACGCAAATCGCCCCGGCCTGGTCCACCGACTGGATCAGCGCTGAAGGCTGCGAAAAGCTGCGCCGCTACGGCATTGCCCCGCCGCTGCCCGGTGCTGGTGCGTCGGGGGCGTTGAAGGCCATCCAGTTTGCTGCAAAATCTATAGCTGGCAGCGCAATGCTGACGGTGGCTTGCCCCCAATGTGGCTCACACAACACGACCGAGACCTCACACTTTGGCTCGACCGCTTGCAAGGCGCTGTACCGTTGCCTGAATTGCCTCGAACCCTTTGATTACTTCAAACCCTATTAAGACGGCGACCGCGCTGCCCCAACATGTCCCAAGCCCCCCGTTTTCACGACCTGCGCGTGTCTGGCATCAGCCCAGAGGCGGCCGGGTCGGTGGCCGTCACCTTTGCCATTCCAGAGTCGCTGCTGGAGTGCTTTGACTTCAAGCCTGGCCAGTATCTGACGCTACGCAGCAAGATTGACGGTGCCGATGTGCGGCGCAGTTATTCGATTTGCTGCACCCACAGCCACCTTCAAGCCAGGCATGAACTGGTGGTCGGTATCCGGCCGATGGCGGGCGGCGTGTTTTCGAACTGGGCCGCCAGCCAGCTCAAGGTCGGCGACACGCTGTCGGTGCTGCCGCCCGAAGGCCGCTTCACCTCGCGGCGACCACGCGCCTTGCACCGCGTGGGTTTTGCCGCGGGCTCGGGCATCACGCCGATTTTGTCGATCATGGCCAGCAGCCTGGAAGACCAGCCAAACTCCAGATTCACCCTGGTCTATGGCAACCGCAGCATGGCCACGGTGATGTTCAACGAGGCCTTGCAAGACCTGAAAGACCGCTTTGCCAGCCGCCTGACGCTGATCCACATCCTGTCGCGCCAGGCGCAAGAGGTGGACTTGCTGCAAGGGCGCATCGATGGCGACAAGGTGCGCGCCCTAATCAGCACGCTGTTGCCGGTGGCCAGCATGGACGAGGTGTTTGTCTGCGGCCCGCACGCCATGATAGAAGCCACCGAAAAAGCCCTGCTGGAGGCCGGTGTGCCGTCAAGACAGGTGCACACCGAGCGCTTTACCTCACCCACGCTGGAATCCCTGAGCCCCGCCGAGCGCCAGGCTGCCAGCGGGCAGCTTAACCTGCCCGCTGGCGGACAAGTGGCCTTGACCGTGGTGCTGGATGGCAAGGCCCACGCGCTAAAAATGAACCCTGATGAACATGTACTCGACGCAGCGCTGGCAGCCGGTCTGGACCTGCCGTTTTCGTGCAAGGGCGGTGTCTGCTGCACCTGCCGCGTGAAAGTGTTGCAAGGCAGCGTTGCGATGGACAAGAACTTTGGCCTTGAAGCCTGGGAAACCGACCAGGGTTTTGTCCTGAGCTGCCAGTCGCGCCCGACCAGCCAGGCCGTCACTGTGAGTTATGACGAGCGCTGACACGAAGTGAGCGCGGCCGCTGCTGTGATCGCTGCGAAAAGGCCTGAACCGTGGCTGCACCGTGAGTTGCCCGGTGTAGTGATTTTGGGGTCGGATCCCAATTGCGTCGGCACACGCCCAATGCAAAAAACAGTGCCAATAAGCAATTGGGCTCAGACCCCAATATCACGGGCCATTACCCTGAGCGCTAACAAAAGCAATAGCTGCCAGCGCTTATTCCATGGGGGCTGAGCCCAATTTCCAGCGCGGCCGTGTTGCGCGACGACTGAACCATCGCCACCAGTTAAACAAGGGGATACATGGTACTGATTTTGGGGTCGGATCCCAATTGCGTCGGCACACGCTCAATGAATAAACAGTGCCAAAAAGCAATTGGGCTCAGGCCGCAATATCACGGGCAATCGCCCAAATAGCTACCAAAACAGTAGCTTCCAGCGCTTATTCCATGAGGTCTGGAGGCCAATTTCTCTTGAAATTCCAAAAAATGAAACGAACCGGCACAGCGGCATCGCTGCGGCCTATGCGAGACGACAGGGCTTTCCTGGGCCGGTGAAATCGGGGTCTGATTCCATTTCTAGATCATCCAAATCGTTGTTGTCCCGCCTTGCCTTGCGCTTGCAAGGTCAGCGGCAACGATCCAGAGCGCAAATGATTCAGTAATGCCATGACAAGACGCGCTCAAGCTGTTGATTTGCCCTGTCCCAAAATTTTGCTCAATCACCGGCACTTGCGTTGGCGCGAGGTCAGCTTGGCATGAGCCGATGAGGATCAGCAAGTTCAAAGGGCAAGGGCAGCGATGCCATCACGCTCAGGATCGCCCGGATCACCAGATCCGGGCGGTCACGGTGGACGTGGTGACCACTTTGGTCACAAATTCTGAGTAGCCCCTGGGCCGACATGCCGGCAAGGCTGCTTTGACAATCCGCCCAGGCCAGTGCCAGCCCCCGTGTCTGGTACAAAAAACGCCGCCGATGGGTCAACACCCGCAGTGGCACGTTCGGGAATGTCCCGGTTGATCGCGCCTGCTCCATGGTGGCCGGCGCTGCCAGCAGCTCGCTACGCATTGCCGAGCGACCCAGCAGAAACAGCGGAAGGGGAGGTTCGTAGAGCAGGCGCAGCAAGCCCATTTTTCGGCAGCGCCCAACGAAGTCGGCATGTCGGGCATCCACCAGAACCACGCCTGCCACTTCATCGGGATAGGTCCGTGCAAACAACTTGACGAGGGTTCCGCCCAAAGAGTGGCCTACCAGGACATAGGGTGGGGCGATGTTCTCGGTTCGCAATAGTGCCCTGAGTTCGTGAACGATTTGAAAGCCGTCGCGGGTCCAGGACGATTTGTCGCTTTGTCCATACCCAGCCCGGTCGTAGGCCAGCACGCGGGTCTTGCGACTCAAAGCGTTGAAAACCGGTGCCCACACTTCTTTGCCATCACCCAGGCCAGATTCGAATATGACGGTGGGCGAGCCTGATCCGGCCAAATAATAGGAACGCGTGCCAAACGGGGTGTGACTGAATCGCACGGGCGATTGAGCCTTGAGCTGATGATCCGCGCAGGGTTTTACAGATGTGCCGAACAAACGATGCATCAGCCCGGCCAGCCACGGAAGCTCCATGACAAACTGATCAGTGGCACCTAGCATTTCAATCATCCCAAGTTTCTCAGTTGGACGCGCCCGAGTGGGCCGCTGGCGGCGCGGCTGGCTAGGGCGAAAGCTGCGGCTCCACCCGTGCCTGCGCAGGTTTGGACGGCCTGAAGCAGGCCAGCCTTGTGGCATGGCCGTGCCGTCGCAGCAAAGGGTGAAAGGCGACGACGACGCTCAGCTACTGAGAGCATGTCGGGCCGACGGAGGTGGGTGGGGTGAAGTCCCCAGGCGAGCTGCCAGTGCTTTGATCGGGTGCGCAAGATGACCCAATGGGTGAATCCAGTCGAAGCCAAAAAGTAAATGCTCATAAGAACTTACAGAGGAAAACAAACGGTCAACTGAGGAATCCAGGCTCATGTCAGAACAATCCTGCGGCGCTTTGCCTTGACAACATTTTGCATTTCATATTCATCGATCAATTGGGGCCAGTTTGACACATCATGGGCTGCAACTCTAACCAAGAACGCGGCCATTTTCTGTTGCAAAGGGAACGAATAAGTAACAAATTGTGTTCGGCAATGCTGCGTGCCCGTAGCGATTGGCCGTTGGCGCAAGGCATCTTGCTGACACCCTCGTTCAAGCTGACTGATACAGCCCTGCGGCAACCCCAGCGATCCCAAAAAGGATCGGTGCGCCGACGAGCAGCGCTGGGCAGGTGTTGTTTGGCCGAAAAAGTCCGTTCGGGGCAATGCAGGTGACGTTGCGCCCCGCCAGGAAAAGTTTGTTGCCGTGCAACTCAATCATTCCAGCGAAGGCCGCAACCCAAAACCGCGCGGGGAGCTTGTCGGGCTTGTGGCGCATCGGCTGCTAATTGAACGCAGTGGCCCATTTTGCACCGGTTTTCCGACCCGCAACCGGGGCGAAACCGGTTTGCGCTGCGACGCGAAAACTCAGAACTTCGGCAAATGAAACTTTGGCGGCACGCCCATTCGGGTGTTGATGACCCACTGCTGGGCAATCGACAGCACGTTGTTGGTGATCCAGTAAAGCACCAGGCCGGACGGGAAAAAGAAGAACATCACGCTGAAGGCCAGCGGCATGAACCACATCATCTTGGCCTGCATCGGGTCGGGCGGGGCCGGGTTCAGCGAGGTTTGCAACACCGTGGTCAAGGTCATCACCAGCGGCAAAATGTAATACGGGTCGGGCGAGGACAGGTCATGAATCCAGCCCAGCCAGGGCGTGTTGCGCATTTCGACGCTTGACAGCAGCACCCAGTAGAGTGCAATGAAGACCGGAATCTGGATCATGATCGGGAAACAGCCGCCCATCGGGTTGACTTTTTCCTCGCGGTAGATGCGCATCATCTCCTGTTGCATCTGCTGCGGGTTGTCTTTCAGGCGATCACGCATTTCGGTGATCTTCGGGTTGACCGCCTTCATCTTGGCCATGCTGGCATAAGCCTTGGCGTTGAGCCAGTAAAACGCTGCCTTGAGCAACAGCACCAGGGCCATGATGGACCAGCCCCAGTTGCCGATCAACGCGTGCAGTTTGACCAGCAGCCAGTAAAGCGGCTTGGCCAGAATCGTCAGCCAGCCGTAGTCCTTGACCAGTTCCAGACCCGGTGCCATTGACTCCAGCACGCTTTCTTCCTGCGGACCAGCAAAGAAGCGAGCTTCTACCGACTTGCGCGCACCCGGCGCAATCGCCTCCAGCGGAGCAATCATGCCGACAGCATACAAATTGTTGTCCACCCGGCGCATGAACAAATCACGCTTGATGCCATCGCCGAGCAGCCAGGCGCTGGCAAAGTAATGCTGCACCATCGCCACGTAACCGTTGTCAGCCGTCTTTTCGATGTCAATCTTGTTCTTTTCAATATCGGCAAACTCGACTTTCTGGTACTTCTTGGCATCGGTGTAAACGGCCGGGCCGGTAAAGGTGGAATAGAAAGACGATTCGCCCGGCGGCTTGTTGCCGTCCCGCACCAATTGCAGGTAAAGCTGGGGTGCCACTGCCGCCGCACCCAGATTGACCACCTCGTGCTTAACCGCTACCGCGTAACTGCCGCGCGCCAGGGTATAGGTCTTCACCAACTTAACACCACCGACTTCTGGCGACTCAAAACGCAACTCCAGACTCTGGCTGCCATCCTTTAGCACGCGCTCGCCGGGAACCAGCGTCATCACCGACTTGTGGTTCGGCAAGGCAGCACCACCGGCCAGCGCAATCAGGCCAGACTGCGCCAGATAGACGCGATCTTTGCTGTCGTCAAGCAAGACGAATTGGCGCGCCTTGTCCGCCATGTCCATGTGCTTGAGAAATTCTGTGCGCACCACCGAGCCGCCTTCGGTGTCAAACGTGACCTTCAGTACGTCGGTCTCGGCGACCACCTGCTGGTGCGCCACCGAACTGCTGACTTGAGGCACTAATTCGGCTGTAGCCCCCGTTGGCCGTGCGCCTACAGCTACATTAGTAGTAGCAACTGGAACACTATCGACGCCACTTGCGGTCTTGGATGGTGCCGGTGCCTGGGCGACTGTGGGTGCCGGTCCTGGGAAAAAAGTCGGCTTGTTGCCATTGTGAATCTGCCATTTGTCCCACAGCATGACCATGGAAAAACCAAAAATCACCCACAAAATAGTGCGCCGAATATCGTTCATGAGGACTTCTTTTGAGTGGTAGAGGAAATTAACCGGGTAAGCAAACCAGACCGGGCAAGCGGGGCCGCGCCGGGCACCGGATCGAAGCCACCGTCACACCATGGATGGCAGCGCCCGATGCGTCCAAGGGTCAAATAACTGCCATTGAGCGCACCATGCTGTTCCAGGGCTTGCAGTGCAAAAGCTGAGCAGGTCGGCTCAAACCGGCACGATGAGCCCAACGACGGGCTCAGCAGCAGCCGATATGCCTTGACCAATCTGATCAGAAAACGCGCAATCATGGCAAGCCCGTCTTCATGCGACCCCTGGTTGCACTGTCAATGGCGGCGCGGTCGCGGCTTTTGAAAACAACTGCTGCAGTTCCTGGCGCACGGCAATTTTCAAGGCCAGCGACGTGGCACTGACAAAATGCTGGCGATCAAAGCTGCTGCGCAAACGCACGACATGGGCGGCACAGGCCAAATTGGCCTCAAAGTCCAGACTCACGGCATAAACCAGACGCTTGATGGAATTACGAGTAACTGCCCGTTTGGCCCAGCGCTTGGGCACCATGGCACCGAGCCAGACATCGCGCTTGGCAAACAAGGGCGATGCATCAGGTGCCGATGGCGTTGACCCGGACAATGCCACACGGTGCAAGGCAAAATGCGGCGTTCGGACCAAAGTCACACCAGCCAAAACCGCCTGAAATTGCGGGCGGGTTTTAAGACGTTGCAAAGCCAGCTTGCACCCGCCGACAATCAGACCGCCAGACGCTTGCGGCCCTTGGCACGACGGGCGTTGATGACAGCGCGGCCACCACGGGTCTTCATGCGAACCAGAAAGCCGTGAGTACGGGCGCGGCGGATTTTGGAAGGTTGGTAAGTGCGTTTCATTATTTGGAAATCCTAAGAGTCTCTGGGGCGATGCAGCGTGCGCCATCGAAGATGCCGCAGCTTGAATCAGTGTTCAGATTTTTCCTGAACCATTCAGGGAACCTCGGATTATCGCAAACTTTGCGTAGCGGCTCTGCCCTGTCGGTAATCCCGGCTGCGTCAGGCTCTGGCGGACGGCTGTGCAGCGCGATTCACCAGTGTTGGCCAGATGCCCGGCTCTGGGCCCGCGATGAACACCTTGGCTTTCAAACCGTCCAGCACTGGCAAATTCAGCGTTGCTGCCCTGGCACAGCAGGGAATCTTGTCTGGCTAACTTTCATGGACTCCATTCATCCCCGGACATGAAAGTGATTTCACGTTAATCCGGCTTGCCCTTTGCTGCCCGCTTGCTGCGGGCTGTCACGCGGGCGCTGTATGAATCACTGAGGGTGAATTCCCCGCCACTTGGGGCGATGCCAATGCGGCGCAGCGACCAATTTCAGGGATTGTGGCGGGTGGACGAAGAAACAGTGGGCAATGCTTGGCAGCGCGGTGTTGGCCGGGTCGGGGCATTGAGCCCGGTCTGCCACCTGACCCGGTGCCAGCACGTCGCTGCCGCCATGCGTCCACCGGCTCGTCTCACCTGTTTTCAGACTTGCATAGTGCTCTCAAATATTGAGCTGCCAGCATAATCAACATGCGGGCTGGAAGGACTTTTGATGCATACGAGACGGTCCGAGCAATGGCTGGCATTCCGGATATTCAGGGCCATTGCCGCCGCTGGCCAGCCACTGTTGGACGACCGGGTTTTGGCGGCTTAAGGTGCCACCTCGGCCCAGCGCAGGCCGCAGGTCACACCCAGCAACCAGGCGGTCAGACGCGCCGCCCACTTGCCCGCCCGTTCCCGGTTTTGCCCATGGGGCAGCCCCTTGTAGCCGCACTGGACATCGGTGATGTTGGCAAAACGGAAAGCACCGCACCTGGCAGACCCAGCCGCACAAGCCAGAGCATTGGTGCCTCCACCTGGTGTTTGAGGTTTTGGCCAATGACGCGATGGCACTTTCACGCACCTGCACCTGGCTCAAGGCGGCAGTGTCGCGGCTGGCCAGCCAGTTCAGGCGTTCGCGTCCGGCTTCACGCGATGGCTCTAGAGCGGTCTCCACTGCTTGCACCTCGTCTTTGAGCATGACCCAGGCCAGCAGGGGTTTGAGCAACAACGCCAGCCATACGTTAGCCAACGGCAGTGGCAAGGCTGTCAAATTATCTGCACCAGCGATTGCAGCGGGTCCACCTGGCAGACTCTGCATAGCTGAAAAGCAGCATTTCCCAGCCACCAGAGTGCTATTGAAAGCAAAGCAGCTAGCGCATACTGGTAATGGACTGCAAGCCAAAAGCCATTGAACTCAGGAAAGTTATGAGCATCCCGCATCAGCGGCCCCTCAAGTCAGCCGGGCAGTCGGCCCGGGGCGGCCTTCCAAGCCATCCTCTGAACCCGGTTAACAGCGCAGGTCGTTGCTCGGCCACACCACCGGATGCCAGCACAGCGCCGGTTTGCCAAACCGGCGGTCAATAAACAGCGCCAGCAGCAAGGCCAGCATGCCGATGAAAGCGGTCATGAAAACCACGGCACGACAAAACCAGCCCCGCCGGCGTGCCAATTGTCAGGACTCCGCAGCGTCAGCCCGGGCATGGGCATGGGCATGGGCACATGCTTGCCGAAAAATCAGCCCTCAATATCGCCTTGTGCAACCGAAGTGGCAGACTTTGACGCAACGTTTTTGCACCAGGCCATGATGATGCGGTGCAGTTGCGCCACGCCGTCGGTTAGGGCGGCGGGGCCAGGTTGCAGGATGTCGGGCGACTTGATCTCGAACAGTTGCCCGGTCTTCACCGCCGCAACCTCGCTCCAGCCAGGGCGTGCTGCCACGTTTTCCGGGCGAAACTTCTTGCCGCACCAGGAGCCAATGATGATGTCGGGG
>ERZ795030.4341-NODE-4341-length-14053-cov-3.977568_pt1 | contig 14053 bp, 11 predicted proteins | sample MGYA00375122_ERZ795030 | MGnify/ENA primary metagenome ERZ795030 (study PRJEB30165, sample SAMN05720146) | activated sludge metagenome | isolation source: anaerobic digester from wastewater treatment plant | place: Japan | collected 2015-04-20 ...
TGGAAAGCATGCTTTCTGTGTGCTTCACTAAGATTCTCACGAATCATTATTCTATGGATAATAGTTAATACACCATCTACTCCATATACAAGCAAGAAGATAAGATATGTTACATTACCTGTCATCATTATCAGACGACCGATAATGAACAGAAGAATATATGCTACTCCAATTGATCCCACATCTCCGGCAAAGCACCTTGCTTTCCCTTTTGGCCTGAAGTTAAAGAAGCAGAACACTATATCTGCCAATGCTACAGAGATTATCAAAGACTCCGAAACAAATCCCAACTTCCGGTTAAGAAGGAACAACGGAAGTAACGAAGCCATTACATAGGCTCCAGTGATACCATTTATGCCATCCATAAAGTTGAACACATTGGAAGCCCCAACACAAACTATCAGTCCAAGCAACACCACCCACCACATATTCCAATGTAACATATCCAACTGATAGAACATCAATACCATTGCGACAAACTGAGCTACAAGACGGACACTATCCGGGAGCGAATGTATGTCATCTATAAAACTTACTCCTGCTACAAGGGTTACTGCTATCAGAAACCATATATATGGGAATCCGAAGAAGGCACTCCAGATCCAGATACTGAAGACGAAAATTATACCGCCTCCTCGAACGACAAATGAATTGTGACTCGAGCGCTGGTTAGGCTTGTCGATGATGTTGAAGCGGTCGGCAAGTTTAAAATACACAAGCTCCAGTATTAGCAGAAGACAAAAAATCAGTAGGTATAATAATTCTGACATAATCATCAAGATTTCTTGGGGACAAAGCAAACAACGATCTGCTAATATATGAGCATAATAGCCAAAATAGATGGGATTCGCATGATTAAAACATCCTTGCCAATGTGTGACAGCTTATCTTTTATTTCATTTTTGCATCAGCCTCAATACCAGCAAAAGATTCTAAAAGACCAACCACGCGGTATTCAAATGGATATTCACTCATTCTCATGTCATAAGTACTATTCGAGAACATCTTGCCAAGGGGTCTAACATAATTTCCTAGTAGCCGGACAAGAGGATTAAACAGTTTGGTAATCCAAATACGTTTTCCGGCAGCCTTTGCGTAATAGCGAATGATTTCCACGGTATCAGAATACTCTGCATTTTGAGGAAAAACAACGCCTTCCATTTCATGCAGGATTAGCTGCTTTACGAACTCACAAAGGTTGTCAATATAAAGCATACTCCTCTTATTGTGCCAAGCCGGGAAGACGGGTGTCTTCTGTGCAAGCCAAACAAGTCTTGGAAAATTGCCTTTACATCCTGGACCATAAATCATAGGAGGACGAATAATACAGACTTTGAAATTCTCATCTGCAAGAGCGCGTATGCCAATTTCTCCTTGAAGCTTACTGTCCCCATAGATTCCATTAGGAGTCGGTTCTGTATCTTTATGAATTTGCTTGCCTTCAAGGGTCTTAACCTCTTTGTAGACTATCATACTGCTCATATGGATAAATTGCTTTACTCCGGACCCTTTAGCGGTCTTAGCAATTTCAATAGCCATATCCCTATTGACAGCATAATAAAGTGGACCTTCACCTTTTGCTGCCTCTACATGAGCAATACCTGCAACATTGTATACTACATCATACTTTGAGAAGTCTGCTTGTCTCCAGCGGTTATCGATAGTGTCGATGGTATCTACATCGAATAGCTTCTTTTCTCCGTCAAGCGCGCTTTCGAGCCAACGCTCAACTTTTGTTCCGATATAGCTGCCGGCACCTGTGATAAGTACTTTTTTCATATCTTTTTTAAAAATCACCTCTAATCCAACACTGAAAATCTCGATTGCTGACTCTTATATTCCGGAACAATCTCCTTCATAATCTTGACAATAGCCATATCATCAAATGTATATGATGCATTCAGGAGGCGTTGTTCATTTGAGCATGCTGTCTTGTAATCATATTCGCGAACAGAGGCTACCAAAATTTTTGGATGTGATGTCGGCTTGGTGTTTTCTTGTTTGGATAGAACCTCCTCATAGAGCTTTTCTCCATCTCTAAGGCCGGTGAACTCGATTTGCACGTTGTTGGCATCAGAGAGGGCTATCATGCGCTTTGCTAAATCCACTATCTTTACCGGCTCTCCCATATCGAAGACAAAAATTTCTCCGCCCTTACCCATGGTTCCTGCCTCAAGAACGAGCTTGCAAGCTTCCGTAATAAGCATAAAATAGCGAATAATGTTAGGATGGGTCACTGTGACCGGGCCGCCCCTTTTTATCTGCTCACGGAAAAGAGGAATTACAGAGCCATTGCTTCCAAGAACATTTCCGAAGCGTGTAGTAACAAACTGAGTCACTCCCTTTATCTCGCCCGAAGCAATGGCGTTATTGAGCGATTGGCAGTAGATTTCGCAGATTCGCTTGCTGCATCCCATAACATTGGTTGGGTTAACAGCTTTATCTGTAGAAATCATCACGAACTTCTTTGTGCCGTATTTAACGGCAAGGTCCGCTATCACTCGAGTGCCATATATGTTATTCTGGACCGCCATTGCCGGATTATCCTCCATTAGAGGCACGTGTTTGTATGCTGCCGCATGGAATACATATTCCGGCTTGTGCTCAGAGAATATCTTGTCCATATGTTCCTTATTAGTGATGCTGGCAACGATTGTTTCAGCTTTAATATCCGCAAAATCGCGAGCCATCATCAATCGAATGTTATGCATTGGTGTTTCTGCCTGATCAATCAAGATTATCTCATCAGGCTTATAAGCAGCCACCTGGCGGACCATTTCACTGCCAATACTTCCGGCGGCACCGGTTATGAGAATGCGCTTATCTTTAAGAAGTTCGCCAATGGCATCCATATTTACTTCAATCTTCTTGCGGGGGAGAAGATCTTCAATATCTACTTCGCGAAGCTTCTGTTCAATATCTGTTTTGCCGTCCCATTCTTCAGCATGAGGCATAAACATAATTTTAATCCCATTATTAATAAGATCATTTATAAGCTCGGTTTGCTCACGGAAGCTGTCAATATGAGTTGATGAAACAAGGATTATATTAACCCCGATAGCTTTCATTTCGTCAGCAGTATCAGGTTTTATAGGGCGTACTTCTACGCCCATCAGGAACTCAGCCTTAATGTCATCGTCCGGGCTTAAAAAGCCTGCTAATGAAAACTTTACAGGCGTGGCATTCCGAATGCCTTTTGCGAGAGCAACACCACCTTCCTTAACACCGTATATGATTACTTTTTGGGTGTTGGCATCTTTGCGAAAAAGGTCGAATAATTGCTTAACGGATACTCGAACAAGAAGCATTAAAATTGTTGTGAATGCAAACAGAATGATAATGCCATTAAGTGTAAACATAATAATCTTTCCATTGCCGATGGACGAGACAATGGCAGATGCCAACAAAGTGAGCAGTGAACCAATGAGAGTAGCTACAGCCACCCTCTGCAAATCCACGAATGACGAATATCTGATTATACCGGTGTATGTCTTGAAAAGCCTGAATGGAATCACAAAAAGAATCAAGGTCAAGAGCAAGCCGAGCGATATCGGCCACAAATTGACTCGTAAGAAATGACCCCCATATGTGATTAGTAAAGCTATAATTCCGGAAAACAGCACTATTATGCAATCAATAGCCAATACAACCCAATAAGGGAGCGCATTTTTGGAGAAGTACCAATTTGATATTTTATTCAGCAGCTTTCCCATTTTTATTTCTTAATTCTCGAAATTCCTGCAATCAGGTTTAAATCATTTCGGATAATCTCAGCCCGAAAGATTACGCCGCTATCTCGATGTGACATATAAATATCCTATCAATTATAGAATACAAAAGTAGGCAAAATAACCCAATTAAACAACTACTGCCCGATTACAAAGAAGTTGAATAGCGTTTGCGCAGCGACTAATGAACTTGTTCCTTTGCGACCTTTTCTGCTTTTACTCCTTCGGTCACTCTTTTTGGCATGCTATCAGTAATATTTCAAGATGGTTCAAAACGAGTAAGGTCCGCTTGCAGGCAAAGAGATTGAAGCGTCTCCGAGTGTTTGAGAAACATAATAAAGTATTATCTTTGTCTAGCGTCTGTAGTATTAGACGCCCCAACCCCCTAATCCCATCACAATGAAACGTTTATTATCTTTTTTCTTCATTCTTTTTTCCGCAGTTCTCTTGATAGAGGCGCGCGTGCCGAATCCTATTGTTATACCTGATGTTCCGGGATATCACACTTTGAAGCTGGACTTTCATGTCCATACCGTATTCTCTGATGGCTCGGTTTGGCCGACGACTCGTGTTCAAGAGGCTTGGTATGAAGGTCTGGACGGACTGTCCATAACAGATCATATCGAAGCCGGGCTTCAGAGAACGATAAAGAAATTTCCGAGTGACAGTATTGACAGGAATACATCTTGGAAGATTGCTTTTGAAAAGGCGAAGTCAATGGGGCTCATCTGTATTCACGGCTGTGAAATTACTCTCGGCTCCAATTATTTTCCCGGACACTTCAATGCGCATTTCATTTCTGATGCCGATGCTCTCGCTGAGGTGGAGGAGAAGGCCTTGAATTCGACAAAGGATAAAGAGAAGAGGCAGGAGAAGGCCCTGTTTGCCACATTGAAAGCCGCCCGCGAGCAGGGGGCATTCCTTGTTTGGAATCATCCCAACTGGATTCGGCAGGCACCTGTAGAAACGGAGTGGTATCCTATTCACGAGCGTATTTATAATAAAGGGCTGATAGATGGTATAGAGATAATCAATCAGTGTGGAGGTTTGTACAGTCCCGAAGCCTTTCATTGGGCGATAGAGAAAAATCTTGCCGTGATTTCCGGCTCAGATGCACACGGCCCTATGTTCGAATGTGTCGATTGGGCGTTAGGGGAGTATAGACCGATGACGCTTGTGTTCGCAAAAGGGAGGACTGAGGCGGATGTCCGCGAAGCCCTTGATGCCCGCCGTACCGCTGTTCTTGACCGCAATATGGTTTATGGGCCTGAAGCAGCGTTGGAGCCCTTTGCAAAAGCCTGCCTTACAATCGAAAATGTAGTATATAACAAGAATGGGTTTACGGTGCATTTCAAGAACAATTCATCGATTCCGTTAGAATTGGTGAAAGCTCCCGGCAGCGAAAATCTCTCTTATAATCGAATGATCAGCATAAACACTCAAGAGGCGGAATCTGTGGGCGTGAGATTTGTCGACAGCTCTTCAGTCCCCGAAACCGTAACGCTTAACTTCTATCTCAAGAACTTTGAGGTTGATGCCGGCATTCCATTGAAATTGAGTTATACAATCAGCACCAGGCCTAAGGAGTAGTGCAAGAAAGCGATATATTCAGCCTACTCGTATTTGTAGGTCTTTATGACTTCTTTGGAAAGAACCTTGTTTGAAGGGCCAATCTTCGATTTTTCAATTTCCACAGTTCCTTCCCATGTCGGATGATTTGTTCTATGGGCAGTAAAAACAGCATCACATGAAGAGATAACATCTTCATCTATTTCTGTCATGGAATATTTATCGCCCAGTACATCAGTAATCGCTTCCGTATAATCCGGAATGCAGGCTAAAGAACTGAAAGCATCATCTCCTGATGCCGAAACATTTCCGTTAGCGATGTATGTAAAGATTACACTTTCATCTTGCTCTTCGGAACATAATTTTAAACCAAATAATAATGCGGCAGCACACACAATAACTGCTAAAACCCAATAAATTCTTTTTGTTTTCATATTTTAAATATTTTAGGTTTATAAAATTTTAATCTTAATGTGTTTGCGACCTTCTTTCTTAAGCAACATAATCTCTTGTGAGTGGGCATAAATTTTATTTTGAGGTCACATCTCTTTGGAAAAGAAATGATTACGATACAATGTTACAAATTTTTTCAGCAAATTGTATTGAATTGCATAAAAATATTAAAACAATTCAATTATCTAAACTCATTGAGATTGGGTAGTGTTTGCGGCTCGTTAACATTTTTTGTTTTTTGAGAAAACAGCCAAAAACATTTTGAGGAAAACCCTAAAGACTCAATAAAGTATTATCTTTGTCTTGCGTATGCTGGCGTGATATCAATCCTCTGACGAGCAAAATCATACTACAATGTAGTCTTTCATTCCAAATATTTGTATATCTTTGCGTAAAGTACAAAGAAGTTTGACCTTGCATAAACTAAATAGAATTCGCGTTGTGTTAGCAGAGCAAAATCGCAAACACAAATGGCTTGCCGATAAATTAGGAAAAAATCCATCGACAATCTCATTATGGTGTAGTAATACAAGACAGCCATCTCTAGAAACCCTTGTAGAAATTTCCAAGGTTCTTAATGTTGATATTCGGGAGCTTTTAAATGCAACAAAATGCAAATAAATAATAAATATACATATATTGATCTATTTGCCGGTTGCGGAGGACTTTCGCTAGGGCTCAACTTTTCCCAATGGCAAGGTTTATTTGCTATTGAAAAAAGTCCTCACGCTTTCAAAACGTTAAAACACAATTTAATTGACAAAATAAATCATTTTGATTGGCCCATTTGGCTTTCACAAGAAGCACACGATATTAATGATGTTATTGAGAAGTATTCTGATGAATTAAAAAAACTACAAGGGAAAGTAACATTGATTGCAGGTGGGCCACCTTGTCAAGGTTTTTCTATTGCCGGTCAGCGAAATGAAAAGGATGAACGCAACGAGTTAATTAATTCATACATTAAGTTTGTATCTTTAGTAAAACCCAAGCTTATTTTTTTTGAAAATGTAAAAGGTTTTACAATGGAGTTCCAAAACAACCATCAAAAAGGCAAAAAATATTCTCAAATTGTAACCAACAAACTAACCCGAGAGGGTTATAATGTTTATGGGCAGTTAATCAATTTTGGAGATTACGGTATTCCACAAAAACGTATTCGTTTTATTCTTGTTGGCATTAGAAAAGATATCAAAAACTCAAGTGTTAAAAAAGCAAAGGGTTTTTTTCAACTTATTGAAGCCAATAAATTTGCATTCTTAAAGGAAAGAGGACTTTCAATAAATCCAACGATTGAAGAAGCTCTTTCAGATTTAATAAGTAGTAATAACACTATTGAAACACCAGATAGAAAAGGTTTTACAAGTGGTTTTTATCACAATATAAAATCAGATTATCAACGATACCTTCGGGAAAAAAACAAAGAAGCTGAAACCCCAAATAGCCATAGCTTTACCAAACACTCTCAAAAAGTTATTAAACGTTTGAGCTACATTCAATCTGTTTCAACGGAGTGTAAGAGTATTTCTAATGAACTAAAAAAACAGCTTGGCTTAACCACACAAGTGTTAGTCCCATTACAACCAAATGCCCAAGCCCCAACTGTTACATCTCATCCTGATGATATGATACACTATTGTGAACCACGTATATTAACAGTAAGAGAATGTGCAAGGCTTCAAAGTTTTCCAGATTGGTTTGACTTTAAGGGAAAATACACAACAGGTGGTAAGTTAAGGAGGACTGAAGTCCCAAGATATACACAAGTAGGCAATGCGATTCCACCATTATTTAGTGAACAAGCAGGATTAATATTAAAAAAACTTGTTTAATGGCTAATATAGAGAATTTTAAAATAAGTGCGGCTTTAAAAAATCTTATCGGTAAAGAATTAATAACTGATGAGTTTGTTGCGGTTTTCGAGTTGGTCAAAAATTCTTTTGATGCTAATGCAAAAAAAGTTGAAATTGTTTTTGAAAACAACAATGAACCTGAAAAAGCTCGAATAATTATCAAAGATAACGGAAAAGGAATGAATTATGACGACCTCAAAAATAAATGGTTGTTTGTGGCTTATTCTGCAAAAAGAACAGGAAAAGAAAACGATAATTATAGGAATAAAATAAAATCTAAACGAATTTTTGCAGGAGCGAAAGGTGTTGGTCGCTTTTCGTGTGATAGATTAGGCAAACTGTTAAACCTTATTTCCATAAAAGATGAACTGAATGCAAAAATTGAAAATCTTGTTGTTAATTGGGAGAGTTTTGAAAATGTTGATGAAGAAGAATTTATCAACATTAAGGTCGTTCATAATGAGCTTGACAATACTTCATATAACTTAAAACATGGGACGGTTTTAGAGATTTCAAAATTGCGGGATGTTTGGGATAGAGAAAAATTATTGAAATTAAAAAGATCTCTCGCCAAATTAATCAATCCTAATCAAGGAAATGATTGTGATAAGTTTGATATCGAGATTATAGCTAAAGATGAATATATTATTGACAAAGAAACAAAGGATGATTTTAAAAAAGTAAATGGCTTAGTCCAAAATCGAATATTCGAGACACTTGGAATTAAAACATCTAATATTTTTGTGCAAATCAGCCCTAATGGTAATTTTATTGAAACCACACTATGTGATAGAGGAGATAAAATTTACTATTTAAAAGAAATAAACCCATATAAAACCCTAAAAAACATTTCTGTATACCTTTTTCAACTAAATAGGAAGGCAAAGTATAATTTTGCCCTAATTATGGGAATGCCACCCATACAATACGGCTCTGTTTTTATGTATAAAAATGGATTTCGTGTTTATCCTTATGGAGAAGAAGGAGAGGATGGACTAGGAATTGAGCGAAGAAAACAACAAGGCTACAAGCGCTATCTTGGCACAAGAGATCTGATTGGACGAATTGAAATTAACGGGGAACAGTCTGAATTAAAAGAAACCACAAGTCGAGATGGGGGGTTGGTAAAAACACAATCTTATTATAATTTAATTGATTTTTTTCACAATTATGTGTTAAAAAGATTGGAGAACTATGTTGTTAATATTATTCAATGGGGAGATGACAAAATAAATGAAGAAACGGGAGAAACCATACCTGAATTGTGGCCAAGAGATGTGAAAATTCAAATCCTTGAATTGATTTCCGGTTTGATTAACTCTAAAAACATTATTGATATTCAATATGATGAAAACTTTCTAAAAATCATTTCGGAAAAACAAGATAAAAGCGTTGATAAAATTGTAAAAAACATATCTGAAGTAGCAGCAAAATCAGGTGACCCCGAAATAATAAAGGAGGCTCAAATAATTGAAAACGCCATCAAAAGCATAAAAGCAGATGCTGAAATTGCAGTAGAAAAAGCAGAAAAAGCGGAGAAATTAAGAAAACAAACAGAAGAAAAGCTTGAAGCTGTAGTAAGTCAAAAAAATTTTTTGCAGTCAGAAATTAGCGATAATACAAAAAATCTGGAAAGTATTTTACACCACATTCAATTAATTACGCCATTTATAAAAACAGATATTGAAAAACTTGTAAAAGCTTTGAATAATAATGCAACGAAAGAAGAATTAAAATCAATTGTAAAAAGATTAAGTTTATACAATGAAAATATAATATCCTTTTCTACTTATTTCAAAAAAGTCAACTTCAATATTTACAACACCAATTTGCCTACTGATATTGTTGCATTCACAAACGAGTACATTGAAAATGTTTATAAAAAAAGAGATGACTTACGAATAAACAGGGAATTATTAAATGTGAAAATTAATACACCTAAAGATATTGAGCATAAGGTAAAGTTAAATCCTGTCGATATGGTTATTGTCTTAACTAATTTGATTAGCAATTCTTCAAAACATAATGCAACTGAAATTGAGTTGACTTGGAGTAAAACAATTCAAGGAACTCAATTGTCATTTAAAGATAATGGTAATGGGATAAATGATAATATTTTAGAGAATATTTTCGATTTTGGTTTTAGCACCTCCAGACATGGCTCAGGGATTGGACTTTATCATGTAAAAGAAATAATTGAAAAGTTAAAAGGTACAATAACTGTAAATAATAAGTTAAGCAAGGGTGTTGAGTTTAATATTTTATTTAAAATTTAAAAAACCATGAGGCTTGAATACAAAATATTATGGATTGACAATGACTTACCTAGTTATATTGAAAATGGAAGTTTGGATGATATTAAGGGGTTTTTAAGCGAAAAGGGGTTTGAACCTATCATTGAACAAATGATAGAGGACACAGATTTTGACGGTCTTATTACTAAATACGATTACGACCTAATTCTTTCAGATTACAACTTAAATGCCACAACGGGAGATAAAATAATTAAAAAGATTAGACGCGACAAAAACTTGGATACCGAAATTCTATTTTATACTGCACAAACAAGCACTAAGGCCTATGAAACAGTAATTGTCGATCTTGCAGGCATAGAACGATTAATCTTCCATATAGGCAGAGAAAAATTGCTTGAAAAAATTGAAAAAGTTATTTCATTAACTTTAAAAAAACTATTGGAACTCAACGCAACAAGAGGCTTAATAACAGCAGCAACAAGTGATTTAGATGTTGACATTGAAGAAATATATTATCAACTTATTAAAACTATGGATGATGAAGATGATAAAAAGGTCAGAGAAATCTTCAAAAATGATTATGAAGAAATGCAGAAAGAATATGATAAAGAGTGCAAGAGAAAAAAGGACGCCCTTGATGCTCCCGATTTCAACAAATACTTTTCTTCATTAAAAAATTCATTTAGAAAACATATTATTTTGATAAGGTTGTTAAAGCATAAAATTAATAATGGATGTAATTTAGGCGAGTTTAATTTGGATTTATTCAAAAAATATGACGAAGAAATCATAAAAATTCGCAACCAATTTGCTCATGCAAAAGCTATTGAAGATAATAATGGTCCTCTAAAACTCAAAGGACGACTTAATGGGCAAGATTTTGAGTTTACGGAAGAATGTTGTGTGGAGATAAGAAAAAATCTAATTAAACACAAAAATAACATTGAAAAATTGAAGCAATTTTTAGAAAACAATTAATATCTATAATAGGAATCGAAAAATATAGCGAAATCAGAAATGGGGGCGGAAAATATGGAATCAATAGCGCATAACAGCAACCATAGCGTTAGCCCCAAGAAGCAGCCTTACGAGCCTTTTAAAAATGAACATCAACCTTCAACTTTTTTTGGATATTTTGAACTTCGATTCCACGAGCGGGTCGGAGCGGGAGCTGTCGCAATTTTTGGAGAAGAGATTGGCAGAGTCGATAGGGGGCAGATGTCCCGGGGTTCAGAGTTGGGAGCTTGAAGATGGCAGCCGCAATCTGCTGTTTTCGTGGGGGACGCCGAAAGTGGTATTCTGCACCCATATGGATACGGTCCCGCCGTACATTCCTCCGCGGGTTGAGGGAGAGCGCATCTGGGGGAGGGGCAGCTGCGATGCGAAAGGGCAGTTGATTGCTCTTTACACCGCCTGCTGCAAGTTGGTAGAAGAGGGTTTGGATGGCTTTGGCCTTCTGCTTTTAAGCGGAGAGGAGACGGGCTCGTGGGGAGCAAAGGCATTCGCAAAAGTGCCCTTCAAGGCGCCCTACCTCATTATAGGTGAGCCCACTGAAAATAAGATGATTTCGGCCTCCAAGGGTACCAAAAGCTTCAAGATTACCTTTGAGGGAAAAGCCTTCCACAGCGGTTATCCCCAATTCGGATATAGCGCGGTAGATGCTTTTGTAGATTTTGTTGAGGCTCTTAGAAAGATAGAGTTTGAGAAAGATCCGGCTTTGGGAGATACCACCTGGAATATCGGCAGGCTGATAAGCGACAATCCCCAGAATGTCCTTAGCCCAGAGCTCTCCTGCCGGCTCTATTTCCGCACCACTTTTGCTACGGATGATTTTGTTTCCAAGCTTATCCCAAGTTTGGCAGCCGGTGCCACTGTTCCTACTGACGGCCAAACCTTCGCCACATCAAACGACAAAAATCCCGCTTCTTTAACCGAAAAAGCATCCGTTTCGGCAAGCTGCCCCACCCAAATCAAGCCACTGAAATGGCAAAAAGCCCTGAAAGTCGAATCAATAGGCGGCGATGCTCCGGCAAATTATTTCACCCTCCCCGGCTTCAAAACCATGCCTGCGGCTTTCGGCTCCGATGCTCCGCATTTAAGCAACTTCGAGCATCGCGCAATTTGCGGCCCGGGCAGCATACGCTTCGCCCACAGGGATGACGAACATATAGACTTACCCGAGCTCCTGAAAGCAGTAGAGCAGTATGTAGCAATGTTCAAGTCTCTCAAATGAAATACTTTATAAACACCTGCACAAACCCCTGGCGCAATATGGCGTTTGATGAATGGTGTCTTCAGAATGGCCCTGATGAGGCCGTTTTTTATCTTTGGCGCAACGAGCCCTCTGTAATCGTGGGTTTTAATCAAGATGTTTATACAGAGGTCAATCTTGATTATCTAACAGCCAAAGGAATTAAACTCGCCCGCCGCGTAACCGGCGGCGGCGCTGTTTACCACGACCTCCAGAATCTGAATTATTCTTTTGTGGGCCCCATAGGCACCGTGCATCCCTCGCTCTTTGTAGAGGCGCTAAATAAAATCGGGTTGAATGCTGCCCTTAGCGGCCGCAACGATATATTTGTGGATGGTCGTAAAATTTCAGGCTATGCTCGGCGCATTTGGAAAACCCGCGAACTTGTGCATGGCACGTTGATGTATGATGTTGATATAGACACTCTTACAGAGGCGCTGAATGTGCCCGAGCGTTCCAAGCTTGCCAAAAAGGGAGTATCTTCCGTCCGCAGCCGCGTTGCCAATGTGAAAGATTATCTTCCGCAGTATAAGGGTTTGGATGATGTGCAAGCGGCTTTGCAGAAGTTTTTGGCAGGGGAAGACGGCGAACTTACCGTAAGCGAGGACCAGGCCCGAAAAGTAGAAGAGCTTTTCAAAAACAAGTTTTCCACGCACGATTGGCTCTACGGCCGTTTTGAATAGTGTTAGGGTGCTTCCCGCTCCGGTTCTTCGAGCGTCCCTGTTCCTTTTTTCGACTTCTCTGCTATCTAGCTTCGACACTATGGGTGCTTCCCGCCTCCGTCCCTTCGTCAGCCCCTACCTCTCCGGCAAAAATCCTTTTTCCACCAACAATAGTGCAATCTGAACAGCATTCGTTGCCGCCCCTTTGCGCAGATTGTCGGAAACGCACCAGAAATTAAATGCGTTCGGCAATGTAAAATCGCGCCTGATTCTCCCGACAAACACCTCATCTTTACCCCAGGCATACAGCGGCATCGGGTAGACATTGTGCGCAGGGTCATCCTGCACGACAACCCCCGACTGCGAAGCCATTAATGCCCGCACCTGCTCAATAGTAAAGGGCTTGAGCGTTTCCACATTGATGCTTTCGGAATGTCCGCCTTGCACAGGCACTCGCACCGTAGTGGCGCTGACGGCAATAGACTTGTCGCCGAAAATCTTCTGCGTTTCATTCACCATCTTCATCTCCTCCTTGGTATAGCCGTTTTCTTCGAAAGAATCGATATGGGGGAGGATATTTTGGTCGATGAGATGAGGATAAACCTGAGGATTGGGTTTTTGGCCTGCGCGCTCGGCATTCATCTGGTCGATGGCCTTGTAGCCCGTGCCCGTCACGCTTTGATAAGTAGAAACCACTATGCGCTTGATTCCGAGCTCCTTATATATAGGGTTCAAGGGGAGTACCATTTGGATGGTAGAGCAATTTGGATTGGCGATAATCATATCTTCCTCGCCGATGGCATCCCCATTGATTTCGGGCACCACCAACTTTTTGCTTGAATCCATGCGCCAAAAGGAGGAATTATCCACCACACGGCAGCCCACGGCGGCAAATTCAGGCGCGAGTTCCGAGGAGATGCCGCCTCCGGCAGAGAAAAGGGCTAACACCGGCCTTGCGGCAATAGCATCTTCGGCAGATACCACCGTCCACTCGCGGCCGCGGAATTCCACTTTCCGCCCGATTGATTTTTCGGATGCAACAGGCAACAACTCACTTACGGGGAAATCCTTCTCCTCCAATAACTTCAATATCATTGTCCCCACAAGCCCTGTCGCTCCGACCACTGCTACTTTCATATATTTTCAGCTTAAAATTTCGTTCATTATACTGCCGGCAGCCATGCGCGCTCCTTCACCGGCGCCTTGAATCACAAGCGGATAGGGATGGTAGGCGCTGCGAATTATGATGGCGTTTTCTGTTCCGAGTATACGGAATGCAGGA
>ERZ795030.4342-NODE-4342-length-14052-cov-5.176681_pt1 | contig 14052 bp, 9 predicted proteins | sample MGYA00375122_ERZ795030 | MGnify/ENA primary metagenome ERZ795030 (study PRJEB30165, sample SAMN05720146) | activated sludge metagenome | isolation source: anaerobic digester from wastewater treatment plant | place: Japan | collected 2015-04-20 ...
CAATTATGAAATCGACATTTTTGACGCGCTGATCAAGGCCGCGGCACGCGAAACCGCTTGCCCTGACCTGACCAACAACTCGCTCAAGGTGATTGCCGACCACATTCGCGCCACCGCCTTTTTGGTGAGCGACGGCGTGCTGCCGGGCAACGAGGGGCGCGGCTATGTGCAGCGCCGCATCATCCGCCGCGCCATTCGCCACGGTTACAAGCTGGGCCAGAAGACCCCGTTTTTTCACAAGCTGGTGCCCGATCTGGTGGCACAGATGGGCGACGCCTACCCCGGCCTGGCGGCACAGTCGGCGCGCATCATGGAGGTGCTGCGGGTTGAAGAAGAGCGTTTTTATGAGACGCTGGCCAACGGCATGGAGATTCTTGAAACAGAGTTCGATATGCTTGAAATTAAATCGAACATGACCAATGAGGAACTCGCCACATATGAGTTGAACTCAATGAAGATTCATATGGGCTCGAACATATTTGGCTCATATACTGCCAAACCAATTTCTGGCCAGGGCGAGTTGCTGTTTTTCTATGTCGTTGATGAAGGCGAAGAAGACGCAGCTAACCAGGATGCTGAGAGTGAAAGTGCTTTTCCTGATCATCGTGGGAATCGAATCATCGTGAGAGGGCGGTTGCAAAAGAACCCACTTTCCGGTGTAGTCGCTTTCAAGCTGCACGACACCTACGGCTTCCCGCTGGATCTGACCAACGATGTCTGCCGCGAGCGCGGGGTTGTGGTGGATTCGGCCGGTTTTGATGCGGCCATGGCGCGGCAAAAGTCGCAGGGGCGCGCGGCAGGCAAGTTCAAACAGGACCGGGCACTGGAATACCACGGTGCGGGCAATGCGTTTCTGGGCTACGAGCAGTTCACAGTTGCTACTGAAATTGTAGCTATCTACGCAGACGGGGTAAGCGCTACAGCCCTGAATGCTGGTCAATCCGGGGTGCTGGTGCTGGCTGCCACGCCGTTTTATGGCGAAAGTGGTGGCCAGGTTGGTGACGCTGGCGCGATCTTTTCTGATTTGGCCATGTTTGATGTGGCCGACACGCAAAAGATCAAGTCCGACGTGTTTGGCCACTATGGCACGCTCAAATCGGGCGCACTCAAGGTGGGCGATCAGGTCACGGCACATGTCAACGCCAGCCTGCGCCTGGCCACCATGCGCAACCACTCGGCCACGCACTTAATGCACAAGGCACTGCGTGAGGTGCTGGGCAGCCATGTGCAGCAAAAAGGCAGCCTGGTGAACCCGGAGCGCACACGTTTTGACTTTGCCCACAACACCCCGGTAAGCGACGGAGAAATCCGCGAAATTGAAGCCAGGGTGAATGCCGAAATTCTCACCAACGCGGCGACCCAGGCGCGCGTGATGGCCATTGAAGAAGCCAAAAAAACCGGTGCCATGATGTTGTTTGGCGAAAAATATGGCGAGTCGGTGCGGGTGCAGGACATTGGCAGCAGTCGCGAACTGTGCGGTGGCACCCACGTGCAGCGCACCGGAGACATTGGCCTGTTCAAGGTGGTGGCAGAAAGCGGTGTGGCCTCTGGCGTGCGGCGCATTGAAGCCGTGACCGCGGTCAATGCACTGCTCTACATGCAGCAACTGGAAGACAGCGTGAACCAGGCCGCCGGCGTGCTGAAAGCGCCGGTGGCCGAGGTCGTTGATCGCATCGTGACGGTGCTGGAGCACGTCAAGACACTGGAAAAAGAAGTGACTGCGCTCAAGGGCAGGCTGGCATCCGCCCAGGGCGACGAACTGGTCGCGCAAGCGCAGGACATCAACGGTGTCAAGCTGCTGGTGGCCCGGCTTGACGGTGCCGATGTCAAAACCCTGCGCGACACCATGGACAAGCTCAAGGACAAGCTGAAAACTGCCGTCATCGTGCTGGCAGTGGTTGATGCTGACAAGGTGCAGATTGCTGTTGGCGTGACGGCCAACACCACCGGGCGGGTCAAGGCCGGAGAACTGGTCAACTTTGTTGCCGCGCAAGTCGGTGGCAAGGGCGGCGGCAAGCCCGACCTGGCCATGGCTGGCGGCACCGAGCCAGGCAAGCTGGCTGCGGCGCTGGCCAGTGTTGCAGGCTGGGTCACGCCGAGGCTTTGACACGATGCAATTGATCAAAATAACCACAACGGTGTCTGGCTCATGAGCAAATTCACCATCGCTACCCGGCAAAGCCGTCTGGCCATGTGGCAGGCCGAACATGTCCAGTCCAGGCTGCAGCAACTGGGCCACCAGGTGGCGCTGCTGGGCATGACCACGCTGGGCGACCAGATTCTGGACCGCACGCTCAGCCAGATCGGTGGCAAGGGCCTGTTTGTCAAAGAGCTGGAAGTCGCGCTGGAGCAGGGGCATGCCGATCTGGCCGTGCATTCGCTCAAGGATGTGCCGATGGAACTGCCCGACGGCTTCAGCCTGGCCTGTGTGATGGAGCGTGAAGACCCGCGTGATGCCTTTGTGTCAAACCGCTTTGCCAGCCTTGACGCGCTGCCGCTGGGGGCACTGGTTGGCACCTCCAGCCTGCGTCGTGTTGCGCTACTGCGTGCGCTGCGGCCTGATCTGAAGATTGAGCCATTGCGCGGCAACCTTGACACGCGCCTGCGCAAGCTCGATGAGGGCCTTTATGACGCCATCGTGCTGGCTGCTGCCGGACTCAAGCGCCTTGGCCTGCAGGCGCGTATTGCTGCCGTGTTTGAGCCCGCCACGATGCTGCCTGCCGCTGGCCAGGGTGTCCTGGGGCTTGAGGTGCGCAGCGACCGCCCGGATGTGGCGCTGGCGCTGGCAGCGCTGGCGCATCACGACACCTGGCTCAGGGTCGCTGCAGAGCGCGCCGTCAGCCGTGCCATGGGTGGCAGTTGTTCGATGCCGCTGGCCGCCTATGCCACGCTGGAGCAGGATCAACTGGTGCTGCATGCAGCCTGGGGCGATGTGCATGGTCACCTGCCGCTTGCCAGACCCGCACCAGCGGCAGCGGTGACCGATCAGGCTGGCGCAGCAGCCCTCGGCCAGCGGGTCGCCGATGCGCTGCGCGCCAGCGTGCAAGCGCAGGGTGGTGGTGTGGCGCTGTCTGCGTCGGCGGCACCAGCAACTTGAGCTGATTGAATCCATGCGCGTGATCATCACCCGGGTGCAGCCACAGGCACAGCATTGGGTTGACGGCTTGCAGCGCGCTGGTCATCACGCAATTGCCCTGCCTTTGATTGAAACCCGCGCTTTGTCAGACTGCACTGCGTTGGTCAATGCCTGGCAGCGGCTGGCTGACTACGCTGCCGTGATGTTTGTAAGTGGCCCTGCAGTGGCCTATTTTTATGCATCAAAACAGCCTCTAGGCCTTATGGATAATGCGCTGGAAGCTCCTATTAAGAGAGCATGGGCGACCGGCCCGGGAACCCGCAATGCCTTGCTGGCACAGGGTGTCCCGGCTGAACTGATCGACTCGCCTGCGGCTGAGGCCGGGCAATACGACTCCGAGGCGTTGTGGCAACAGGTGCAGCAGCAACTGCTGCCAGGCCAGCGCGTGCTGATTGTGCGCGGCGACAGCCGATCAGACGATGGCCCGACGGCAGCCCCGGACAACGCCGCTGGCATCGCGGGGGTCGGGCGGGACTGGCTGGCGCGGCATTTGCAATCGGCCGGCATCCTGGTGGACTCTGTCGTGGCCTACCGGCGTGGCGCGCCGGTCTGGAGCGCTGAGGTTGCGTTGCTGGCCAGCGCCGCAGCCACCGATGGCAGCATCTGGGTGTTCAGCAGCGCTGAGGCCGTGGCCAATCTGCAGACCCTGTTGCGAAAGCAGAGCTGGGCAAAAGCCCGGGCAGTCGCAACCCATCAGCGCATTGCGGCGGCGGTGCGGGCACTCGGCTTTGCGGTGGTGCTGCTGGCAAGTCCGACCCTGCCCAGTGTGCTGGCCTCGGTAGAATCATGCCCATGACCGTCGCGACACCTTCTGATCTACCCAACCCTGAGCCGCCAGACCGTTTGCCTGCCGATCCGGGCGACGCAAGCGCTGTGGCAAACCCTGCACTTTCAGCACCAACAAATGCTGCACCACGGCGCAACCTGTCGCTGCGGTTGGCGCTGGGGGCTGGCGCGCTGGCCGGGCTGGGTTTGCTGTTGGGGGTGTTGCTGTGGCAAAAAGTCAACAACATGCAGGAGCACTTGGCGCGCCAAAGTGCCGATGCGCAGTCGCAGTCTCTTGAAGCCCGTACCCTGGCCCGGCAGGCAGTGGCGCTGGCGCAGGAAACCGCTGCGCACGCTGCCGTGCTGGACTCGCGCCTGAGCGAAGTGGCCCTGCAGCGCAGCCAGTTGGAAGAGCTGATGCAGAGCCTGTCGCGCTCGCGCGATGAAAATCTGGTGGTTGATATTGAAGCCGCACTGCGCCTGGCACAGCAGCAGGCCCAGTTGACCGGCAGTGTTGAGCCGCTGCTGGCAGCACTCAAAAGCGCCGAGCAGCGCGTGGTACGGGCAGCGCAACCGCGGCTGGCCTTGCTGCAGCGCGCCATTGCGCGCGACATCGACCGCGTCAAGGCCTCTGCAGTGAGTGACACCCCGACCATGTTGATCAAGCTCGATGAACTGGTTCGCATGGCCGATGACCTGTCTCTGGCCAATGCGGTGACACCGGCAAACCTGGTTCAGGAAGCCCAGAAGGCCCGCAACGCAAGCGCACAAACCTGGTGGCAGACTGGTTTGGCGCTGGTGCTCGATGAGGCCCGCAACCTGGTTCGGGTCAGCCGGGTGGAAGTGCCCGAGGCAGCCCTGCTGTCGCCGGAGCAGTCGTTTTTTGTCCGGGAAAACTTCAAGCTCAAGCTGCTCAATGCGCGGCTGGGCTTGTTGTCGCGCCAGATCGAGTCGGCGCGCGCCGATCTGGCGGTGGCAGAAGACAGCCTGAAAAAATACTTTGACCGCAGTGCCCGCCTGACCCAGGCAGCGGCGTTGCTGTTGCAGCAGGTGCAAGGGCAGATGCGCAATTTGCAACTGCCACGGGTTGACGACACGCTGGCGGTGCTGGCAACCGCTGCTGCAGGGCGCTGACAATGCGCGCTGCCATCTGGTTTCTTGGCCTGTTCGGGGTGGCGGTGGCGCTGGCGCTGTTTGCCAGTGGCAATGACGGCACCATCACGGTCTATTGGCCACCGCACCGGGTCGATTTGTCGCTGAATCTGGTGCTACTGTTGCTGGGGCTGCTGTTTGCACTGATGCATGTGGCACTTAAAGCGCTGGCAGCGCTGGTTGCCATACCCGGCCAAGCCCATTCCTGGCGCGTGCGCCATCAGGAGCGGGTGATTCACTCGGCACTGCTCGATGCCCTGTCGCACCTGATTGCCGGGCGCTTTATCCGGGCGCTCAAGGCGGCCGAACTGGTGTTGGCACGTGAAGCGGCGATGGCCCACAGTGGTGCTGCCAGCACCGACACAACGCGACTTCAGGTGCTGGCACATTTGCTGGCAGCCGAGAGTGCGCAGGCCTTGCAGGACAAGACGGCGCGTGAGCTGCATTTCCAGCAGGCGCTGGCGCTGGCGACTTCCCACGATGCCAGCGGCACGCGTGAGGGCGTGTTACTGCGCGCGGTGCGCTGGTCACTGGAAGACCGCGATGCGGCGGCAGCACTGGACTGGCTCGACCAACTGCCCTCCGGGGTGGCCCGGCGCACCGTATCGCTGCGCATGCGCCTGAAAGTGACACGGCTGGCTGGTAAAACTGACAGCGCCCTGGAGACCGCCCGGTTGCTGGCCAAGCACCGGGCATTTTCCGAGAATGCCGCGCTCAGTCTGGTACGGGCGCTGGCGCTGGAGATGTTGCAGACAGCGCATGATCCGGCCCGTTTGGAGGCGCTCTGGGGCAAACTGGAAGCGGCTGAAAAAAATCTGCCACAGGTGGCGATGGCAGCCGCCGGACGCCTGCTGCGTCTGGGTGGGGACGCCCATTTGGCCTTTCAATGGCTGTTGCCGGTGTGGGAGCGCATGGTCAATCCTGAGCAAGGATTGGCTCAGGAAGACAGAATTTTCTTGATCCGGGTGATGGAGCAAGCCTTTACGACGACAGAAGATGCCATTGACACGGTCTGGCTGGCGCGTATTGAACTTGCCCAGCGAACCCAGCCAGGCGATGCCGCGCTGCTGTATCTGGCAGGTGTGGCATGCCTGCATCTGAAGCTGTGGGGCAAGTCGCAGCAGTTGATCCGCCAGTCGCTGCCGCGTTTGAATGATGCCAGTTTGCTGACTCGCGCCTGGCAGGTGCTGGCCGAACTGGCGCAGCGCGAGGGTGATGATGCGCAGGCTGCGCTGGCCTGGAAGAACGCGGCGCATGCGAGTTTGAGTCGCCGACCTTGATCCTGATCAAAGAACCGGCTGTTTGAGCGCGTTCTCCAGGTGACGAAACCGGGTTTCAAGTCTATGATTTGACAATGACTACATTCATCGAACACATTGTCAAACTCACCGACCATCGCGATCGTGATTTGCTGGAACTCACCCTGGCCAAGGCACTGATTGATTTCCTGCCAGTCGGGCGCATCGTGATTGCCCGCGTCATGCGCGAAGAGGGGGTTGAACGCTGGCTGGAAGTGGCCCGGCTAGATGCCAAGGGCGGCGGGCGGGTGATTGACCCGACACGGGTTGATTTTCAGTCGCTGGTCAAGCTCGAAGATGCCGGTGATCGCCTGAAATGTCTTCAGTCTCGTGAACGTGTTGAAATTGACTGGGCCGGGCCGGATGGGCCGCGCATCAACATGCTGCCGCTTTTTTCGGATTCCCGCTCGGACGATCAAGGTGTGCTCGAACTGCACTCAGACGCAGCCTTGCGCGCCGAAGATCTGCTGCTGGTGGACTGCCTGCGCCGCATTTACCGCAACATGTACACCTTGCTGGAATACAGCGACCGCGACCCGCTGACTGGCCTGCTCAATCGCAAGTCGCTTGACGATGCTTTTTACAGCGCAGTGCTGGAGGACCTTGACCGCACCACGGCGGCACCGGCGGTAACTGATCTGCCAGGTCAGGAGCGACGGCACCGGGTGCCGGTCAACTACTGGCTGGGTTCAGCCAGTGTTGACAATTTTGCCCTGATCCATGACAAGCATGGTCGTGCCGTGGCTGATGATGTGCTGCAACTGGTAGCCCGCATCATGAGCAATACGTTTCGCACCTATGACCGTCTTTACCATTTTCGTGCCGAGGACTTCGGCGCGCTGATGCATTGTCCGGACGAAGCGTTGGTACTGTCAGCTTTTGACCGTTTTCGTGCCAATGTCGAAAAGTTCAGGTTTGCCGCAGTTGGGCGAGTGACCGTGAGTTGCGGCTTTACCAGTGTCATGGCCGATGACTCGCCCAAGACCGCCATCGAGAAAACCCAGCTCGCGGTGGATTTTGCACGCCGAGGCGGTGGCAACAAGGCCTGCAGCCATCTGGGTCTGGTGCAGCGTGGTTTTTTCGGTGGCCCAAGCAGCCGACGTAGTGTTGCGCGTGACGAAGAAATAATGTGAAAAAGGGCACCACTGGTGCCCTTTTCAACTGTTGGCTAGCGCTGGCTAGCTCGTCAGTTCGGCGTTTTCAAACGGCAACTGAACATTGCGCAAATCGCGTTTGGTTTCCACCAGGATCAGTGGGCGATCATCTCCCGCAACGGCTGGTGGCCGCTCGCGCGGGATTCGTGCCGGTTGCACTTCTGCCGCGATGGCGGCTTGCACGGCAGCTACCTTTTCAGCGTTCGAATTGACCCATGTGAGACCCGACTGCTGCGCCAGTTGCGACAAGTCTTCCAGCGACAAATGGTAAGCCGCTACCGGGGGCATGGTGGCTGCCATCGGCGGGTCCACCAGCTTGCTGGCAACAACTGCAATGGCTGCTGGCGCAGGTGCCGCTGGCAACACGATCATGGCCTGGGTTGTCGGCGCGGGCGGTGGGCTGGCTTGCAACTTGTCGGCTAAAGGAACTGCCATCGCTTGCGGCACAACGCCAGCAGCGATCGGTGCCGGGCGATCCAGCGGCAATGCGTCAACTCCAGCCACTGGCTGGCCGTTGGCAGGCATGGCAAAGTAAGACTTGCGTGGCGCATCTTCTTCCTGAACGGCAGCAGCACCATCCTGACTCTGTGGCAATGAAGAGGCCTCGGAACCCGCCTCAACTCGTTCACTGCGTTCGCCGCGTCCTTTGCGATCACGGCCATAGCGGTCGCGTGACCGTTTCTCTCTGGGCGCGGTATCAGCACGGTTGCCGGTGTCAGCCTCGATGCTCACCGGTTCGGCTGGCGCAGTCGGGGTCACATCAGCATCGGCCGCAGGGTTGCCGGTGTCGTCCAGCCCGGCCTCATCGGCAGGTTTGGGTCCACGCGGCGGGCGTCGATCACCGCGCCCGCCGTTGCGGCTATTGCGCTCAGGCCGGGCATCACTGCGTGAGGCCTCTGGGTTTGTGCCTTGAGCTTGCGCATCCAGGTTAACACCGACAGATTCGGCGCTGGTTGCTGCGGCCTGGGTGTCTGTTCGCTCGCGCGGGCCGCTATTGCGCTCGTTGCGGTTGCCGCGTTCGCCGCGACCGCCGCGTCCTTCGGGTCGGCCTTCGTTGCGCCCGTCGCCGCGGCCTTCGGTCCGCCCGCCGCGCCCGTCAGTGCGAGGGCCGTCAGTGCGCGGACCGCGCCCGTCCGGGCGATCGCCGCGGGGCTCGTTGCGTCGGCTACCGTCACGAGCTGGGCGGCCATCCCGGTTGTTGCGCGGCTCTTCAACCAGCGGCGCAGCAGGTGGCGGCGCAACCGGTGCAGGCACAGGTACCGGTGAAATCAGGTTCTTGAGCCAGCCAAAAAACCCCTTCTCCACAACCACCGGGGTGACTGCTTCAGGCTTGGCGGGCGGTGCGACTGCAGCGGGTTCCGGCCGGACCGGTGCCGCCGGTGCCGGCGCATCAGGCAACACCCCTTTGATCAACGGCGTTTGCCGGTTGGTTGGCTCCTGTGATCGACGTGTCACGGCGATGGCATCTTCGACTTCGTCGGCCATTTTGTAGCTCGGTGTGATGTTGTCGAGACGCGGGTCGTCATGCTTGAGTCGTTCAAGCCGATAGTTGGGTGTTTCGAGCGATTTGTTGGGCACCATCAGCACATTGATGCGCTGCTTGAGTTCGATCTTGGCGATCTCGGTTCGCTTTTCGTTCAGCAGGAAGGATGCCACCTCCACCGGCACCTGACACAGCACCGATGCGGTATTGTCCTTGAGCGATTCTTCCTGGATGATGCGCAAAATCTGCAGCGCACTCGATTCGGTGTCACGCACATGACCAGAACCGCCGCAGCGAGGGCACGGAATGGAGGCACCTTCGGACAGCGCCGGGCGCAAACGCTGACGGCTCATCTCCATCAGGCCGAACTTGCTGATGGTGCCAAACTGCACCCGCGCGCGGTCTTGACGCAGCGCGTCGCGCAAGCGGTTTTCCACATCGCGACGGTTGCGCGACTCTTCCATGTCGATGAAGTCGATCACGATCAGCCCGCCCAAATCTCGCAGTCGGGCCTGGCGCGCCACTTCTTCAGCAGCTTCCAGGTTAGTGCGGGTGGCGGTATCTTCGATGTCACCACCCTTGATCGCGCGCGCCGAGTTCACATCCACTGAAACCAGGGCTTCGGTGTGGTCGATCACAATCGCGCCACCACTGGGCAGGGTCACGGTACGGGCGTAGGCCGACTCAATCTGGTGTTCGATCTGGAAGCGTGAGAACAGCGGCGCATCGTCGCGGTAGCGTTTGACCCTGGCAGCGTGCTCGGGCATCACATGGGCCATGAACTGTTGTGCCTGGTCGTACACATCGTCGGTGTCGATCAGGATGTCGCCAATGTCATGGTTGAAATAGTCGCGAATGGCACGAATCACAAGGCTCGATTCCTGGTAAATCAGGAAAGCGCCCTTGCCTCCTTTGGCCGCACCGTCAATCGCGGACCAGAGTTTGAGCAGGTAATTCAGGTCCCACTGAAGCTCGGGGGCGCTGCGGCCAATGCCAGCGGTGCGCGCAATGATGCTCATGCCGTTGGGATACTCGAGCTGGTCAAGGGCTTCCTTCAGCTCGGCGCGGTCTTCGCCCTCGATGCGGCGGCTGACACCACCACCGCGCGGGTTGTTGGGCATCAGCACCACATAGCGCCCGGCCAGTGACACAAAGGTGGTAAGTGCAGCCCCCTTGTTGCCGCGCTCTTCCTTCTCGACCTGCACCAGCAGTTCCTGGCCTTCCTTGATGACATCCGAAATCCGGGCCTGGCTGACAGCAACACCAGCCTGAAAATACTGCTTGGATATTTCCTTGAACGGCAAAAAGCCGTGTCGGTCTTCACCGTAGTCAACAAAGCAGGCTTCCAGCGAGGGCTCAACGCGTGTCACCACCGCCTTATAGATGTTTCCCTTACGCTGTTCGCGCCCCTCAATTTCAATTTCGTAATCGAGCAGTTTTTGCCCGTCCACCACTGCAAGGCGGCGTTCTTCCGCTTGGGTGGCGTTGATCAGCATCCGTTTCATGGGTAGCATTCCTTCAATTCAGTTTTCCAACAAACAGCTCATGACGAGCTTTTAATACACAAACTGACGCATTGAAATGAGAAGGAAACAGCCGGAGGAAGCAGGCTCACAGAGTGAGTCTGGGCATGGGCGCGTGGAGGGGAGCGATCGGGTTCGGGTTTGCAGTTGCTACTATAAAAATAGCTGAATGCGCCCATTTGACGGGCGCTACAGGCTGACATGTTTCCACATACAGCTCAGGTGCAGGCTGTAGGCTGGATCGCATCAGGCACATCAACACAAACATAAAGGCTTCATTCCATTCACAGCGCAAAGCTGTGAACTTTGGGTATTCCGAATCAGGGTTTCAAGGCGTCGTCTTGACCCTTCAACTTCTCCGCCATTGGAGACAGGGGGTCAACAATTTGCGGGCTTGGTGTCAGGCGGTACCGACTTTTCTGGCGAGGCAGGCGGTGGGTGAACTAAACTTCACCTAAACACTGAACACTTTTCAGTCAAATCAACCACTTGCAGCACAACGACAGTGAAAAGCATTATAGGGGGCAAACCCGCAACAGGCAGCGCCCAAGTGAAAACCGTTTGTGTTGATGAGGACGGTATCGGACAGCGACTCGACAACTTTTTGATGCGTGAACTCAAAGGCGTTCCGAAGTCCCATGTTTATCGCATGATTCGCAGTGGCGAGGTGCGGGTGAACAAGGGCCGGGCCGGGGCAGATACCCGGCTGGTGGCAGGCGACATGGTGCGTGTGCCACCGGTGCGCGTGTCGCAGCGGATGACTGAAAAGCAGCAGGACATGGCGGCGCGGGTCGCCAGCGGTGTGCCCTGCAGAGATTTTGCTGTACTACTGGAAGACGAGCACCTGATTGCCCTCAACAAGCCCGCTGGTGTTGCGGTACATGGCGGCTCTGGGGTGAGTTTTGGGGTGATCGAGCAATTGCGCATGGCGCGCCCAGCAGCCAGGTTTCTGGAGCTGGTGCACCGGCTCGACCGCGAAACCAGCGGCATTTTGCTGGTGGCAAAAAAACGCAGTGCGTTGACAAACCTGCAAGACCAGTTTCGCCAGCGTCAGACCGGCAAGACCTATCTGGCCCTGGTGCGTGGCCAGTGGCCTGGCAAATTGAAGGTGCTGGACAAACCCTTGCACAAATACCTACAGGACAGTGGCAGTGCAGCGGCAGGTGAGCGGCGGGTGCGGGTGGTGTCGCGCGACGACCCGAATGGCCTGCCCTCGGTCACGCTGGTCAGGATGCGCGTTTCGTCCCATGACTTTTCGCTGCTGGAGGTCACCATCAAAACCGGACGTACCCATCAAATCCGGGTGCACCTGGCCAGCGAGGGGTATCCGATTGTCGGCGACGACAAGTATGGCGACTTCGATTTCAACAAATCGCTGGCGCGCAGCGCAAGCGAGGGTGGGCTTAAACGCATGTTTTTGCACGCCTGGCGCTTGCAATTGAATCACCCTGCCACCGGTGTGCGGCTTGAGTTGCAGGCAGACTTGCCCCCCGAGTTGACAACCTTTCTGGCGGCTGCTTTGCCGCAAAGCCTGAATTCACCATGAGCCGACAAGATGACAGACCGACGCTTTGACCTGATTGCCTTTGACTGGGATGGCACCCTGTTTGACTCCACCGCCATCATCACCCGCTGCATCCAGGCGGCGGTGCGTGATGTCGGCGGCACGGTGCCCAGCGACAGCCAGGCATCGTTTGTGATTGGCATGGGTTTGATGCAGGCGCTGGCACATGCTGCTCCCGATGTGCCGCGCGAGGCATACCCGTTGCTCGGTGATCGGTATCGTCACCATTACTTTGCCATTGCGCATGAAATCTGCCTGTTTGACGGCATCTTGCCGATGTTGGCAGAACTGAAGGCGCGCGGCTTCTTGCTGACGGTGGCAACCGGCAAAAGCCGCCGTGGACTTGATGAGTCCTTGAGCAGCGTGGCATTGGCAGGCATGTTTGATGCCTCGCGGACCGCTGACCAGACCGCGGGCAAGCCCAATCCGCTGATGCTGCGTGAACTGATGGCTGAATTTGATGTCAGCGCAAGGCGCACCCTGATGATTGGCGACACCACGCACGACCTGCAAATGGCGCGCAATGCCGGGTGCAGCAGTGTCGGCGTGACTTATGGCGCGCATGAGCCGGAAGCTTTTCAGACGCTGGGGCCGTTGTTTGTAGCGCACAACGTCGCGCAGTTGCATGACTGGCTGCTGGCGCAGGCCTGAGCAAGACGCGTCAATTCACCATCAGCCCTGAGGAATCGTCGTGACAGCAAAAGTGTTTCTGTGCCAATCCTCTGATCTAGAGGACAGCGGTAGCGCCGTGCCGTTCGAGGTGCGTCACTTTTCGCAAAGCTGCGCGGCCTTTGCCGTGCGCTATGAGGGCCGGGTCTATGCCTACTTGAACCGCTGCTCGCATGTACCGATGGAAATGGACTACCAGCCCAACCGGTTTTTTGATGCCAGCGGTCACTGGTTGATGTGCGCCACCCATGGTGCCATGTACGCACCGCAAACCGGTCAGTGCCTGATGGGGCCATGCCGGGGTGGCCTGGTCAGGATTGAGACCAGCGAGACTGAAGGGGTCGTGCACTGGCATACTTCCGATAAATTTCAACCTGACAGCAACCCATGACAGAACCTTCAGATGCCAACACCAGCGGCGCACAGCCTTCGCTGGATGATCCGTCAAATCAAGCGCAAACCCCTGTGGATCAAGGGGCAAAAGCTACAAAGAACGTAGCTGATCAGGTATCTGAAACGGTCAGTTGGGAACGCAGCACGTTGGAAAAACTGGCCTTTGCGGCCCTGCATGAGCAGAAACTGGCGCGCCGCTGGCGCACTTTCGTGCGCCTGGCCTGGCTGGTTTTCATGATTGGGCTGGTCTGGATCGGTGTCAACCAGGGCGGCAGCTCGCAAAATGTCAGTACGCCCCACACTGCCGTGGTCGAAATCAAGGGTGAAGTCGCCGCCGGTGGCCAGGCCAGCGCGGAATTTGTGGTGGCTGCGATGCGCACCGCCTTTGAAGATGCTGGAGCCCAGGCAGTGGTGCTGTTGATCAATTCGCCAGGGGGCAGCCCGGTGCAGGCGGGCATCATCAACGACGAAGTCAGGCGACTCAAGGCGCTGCACAAGAAACCGGTTTTTGCGGTGGTGGAGGAGTCTTGTGCTTCGGCTGCCTATTACATCGCGGTGTCGGCAGACCAGATATTTGTCGACAAAGCCAGCATTGTGGGCAGCATCGGCGTGCTGATGGACGGCTTTGGCTTTACCGGCCTGATGGACAAGGTGGGCATTGAGCGGCGCCTGATGACGGCAGGCGAAAACAAGGGGTTTCTGGACCCGTTCAGCCCGCAAACTGCAAAACAGCGGGAGTATGCCCAGGCCATGCTGAACCAGATTCACCAGCAGTTCATTGATGCAGTGAAAGCCGGTCGCGGTGAGCATCTGAAAGAAACGCCAGAAACCTTCAGCGGGTTGTTCTGGAGCGGCCAGCAAGCCATTGAACTCGGCCTGGCCGATCAGTTGGGCAGCCTCGATTTTGTTGCACGG
>ERZ795030.4347-NODE-4347-length-14041-cov-6.549478_pt1 | contig 14041 bp, 10 predicted proteins | sample MGYA00375122_ERZ795030 | MGnify/ENA primary metagenome ERZ795030 (study PRJEB30165, sample SAMN05720146) | activated sludge metagenome | isolation source: anaerobic digester from wastewater treatment plant | place: Japan | collected 2015-04-20 ...
AATTATATCTTATTTGTTTAAAATTGTTAATAGAAATTAATAAAAATTTTAAAAATGAGGCAATGGCCGACAACCCCATATGCGTCGAATTTTTCATCAGGAAGCGACGCGGCGTACAGCTCCATATGTGTCAAAATTTATCGGGGCGCGGCGGGTATAGATCCATATGTGTCATTTTTTATCGGGGGGCAGCGCGGCGCATACAGCTCCATATGTGTCAATTTCTCTCGAGGAGCAGCGCGGCGTATGCAGCTCCATATGTGTCAATTTCTATCAAGGAGTAGCCGCGGCGGCTATGAGACCCATATGTGTCAATTTTTCATCGAGGAGCGGCGTGCAATCCGACCCATATGCGTCGAATTTCTCTCGGGGAGCGGCGTTATCGGCGGCGTATACAACTCCATATGTGTCAATTTCTCTCGAGGAGCAGCGCGGCGTATGCAGCTCCATATGTGTCAAATTATTATCAGGGGGCAGCGCGACGCATGCAGCTCCATATGCGTCAATTTTCTATCAGGAAGCGCCGCGACGCATGCAGCTCCATATGCGTCGAATTTCTATCAGGGAGCGGCGCGACGCATATAGCTTCCATATGTGTCAATTTTTTTGTCGGGGAGCGACGCCGCTCAAAAGCAATACAGTCAAGAATTTTTAAAGAAATATGTTGAAAAAATCGGCAAAATGGTTTTTAATCTTCATATACTCCATAATAAGGGGGCATTTATGAAGAAGTATATTTTGGCGTTGGATCAAGGCACGACAAGCTCGAGGGCTATATTATTTAACAAAAACTCTCAGATAGTAGATATAGAGTCGGTTGAGTTCAGACAAATTTATCCCCGTCCGGGTTGGGTAGAGCATCAACCGGAGGAGATACTCGATTCTATACTTCATGTAATCAAAGCCGTCGTAAAAAGAAAAAATATATCTTTTGAAGAGATAGACTGCATAGGAATCACAAATCAACGCGAAACTACCGTATTATGGGATAAAAAGACCGGAAAACCGGTTCACAACGCGATCGTTTGGCAATGCAGAAGGACGAGCGACAGATGCGCGGATATTTATAAAAAAAAATACGACAAAACCATATTCGAGAAGACCGGGCTGGTAGTCGATCCGTATTTTAGCGCAACAAAGATCGAGTACATACTAAACAACGTCGCCGGTCTGAGAGAAAAAGCTCAAAAAGGGGAGATCGCTTTTGGAACAATCGACAGTTGGCTCGTTTTCAACCTAACCGGCGGAAAACATCGCGTAACGGACTATTCTAACGCGTCCCGAACTATGCTTTTCAATATTCATACTCTAAAATGGGACGAAGATTTGCTCGATTTTTTTAATATTCCGAAAGAAATTTTACCGGAAGTCGTACCTAATTCTTGCAAAGGAATCGTTGCGGATCATCCGGTATTTGAAGGAACTAAAATCCCGATAGGAGGAATCGTCGGGGATCAACAGGGCTCGCTTTTTGGGCAGAAATGCTTTTACGAAGGGGATATCAAAAACACTTACGGCACGGGATGTTTCCTTCTTATGAATATCGGGAAAACCGCCAAAAAATCAAAAAACCGCGCGCTTACGACTATCGCCTGGAATATAGACGGAGAGACGACCTACGCGCTCGAAGGGGCGGTGTTCATAGCCGGCGCCGTCGTGCAGTGGCTTAGAGATTCGCTTCAGATTATAAACGACAGCGCCGTTACCGAAAAAATTTCGCTTGAGAACAAAAAGGACTCGCTTGTCTTTGTTCCGGCGTTCTCGGGACTTGGAACGCCCTACTGGGATCCCGAAGTCAGAGGCGCAATATTCGGAATAACGAGAGATACGGACAGAGCGGATATTATCAAAGCGGCGCTCGACGGCATCGCCTATCAGGCGAAGGATCTGCTGGAGGCGCTAAAAAGCGATTTTTGTAAGGACATTGGGCGTTACAGAGCCGACGGCGGCGCTTCGAAAAACAGATATCTGGCTCAATTTCAGGCGGATATTTTACAGGAGAACGTCAACGTTGTCAAAATGTCCGAAACTACGGCGCTGGGAGCCGCTTTTTTCGCCGGACTATCCACGGGATTTTTCCCATCTTTAAAGTATATAGAAAATATAGACCAAGAAATCGTCGTTTATAAACCCAAAATTTCCCCGGAGGAAGCCGATCAAAAATACGCCAGATGGAAAAAAGCGGTGGAAGCTCTCCGCAAATTTAGATAACTGTTGACTTATTGTAAAATCTTATTTATATTTCTCACAATTCTTCCAAATTAATAATATACTTACTATAAACAAGGAATATCAATGGGATTTTTTAATAATAAAAAAAACGTCGAAAAAAATAAGAAAGAACCGGTTAAGGTCGAATCTCTCGGAGCGAAACTTCGCAAATTTTTTAGCGGCAAATCGCTGAACGAAGAGGATATCGACCGCATCGAAGAGATACTCATCAAAGCGGACATAGGACCTTCCATCAGTTACGAACTTATCGAAAAGATGAAGAAAAAAAGCGTCGATAATATCGAAGACGCTATCGACTACCTCAAAAATGAAATGGAAAAATACCTCGTAGATAAATATCCGCCGATTGAAAGGGGCGAGCTAAATATCATCTTGGTATTGGGGGTTAACGGCGTCGGCAAAACCACCTCTATTGCAAAGCTGGCAAACTATTACCTCGATAGAAAATTTAAAGTGTTGATAGCCGCCGCAGACACTTTCAGAGCCGCCGCGACGGAGCAGTTGACCAAATGGGCTACCCGACTTAATATACCGATTATTAAACAGGGAGAAGGCGCCGACCCGGCAAGCGTAGTCTTCGACGCGTTGGACTCGGCGATATCGAAAGGGGTAGATCTGCTTCTTATAGATACGGCGGGTCGGCTTCACACAAAAGCGAATTTAATGGAAGAATTAAAAAAAATCGAAAGAATTATCAAAAATAAGGGGGATTTTATCAAAAACAACCTCCTGATAATCGACGGAACTACCGGACAGAACGCCTATTTACAAGCGGAGGCTTTCAACTCTCTGATCGGAATAGACGGGATTATGGCGACCAAATACGACGCCGAATCAAAAGGGGGAGTCGTATTTACCATTCAGAAAAAATTAGGGATACCGTTTTATTTCATCGGAAACGGAGAACAAATAGGCGATATAGAGGAATTCAAACGGCATGAGTTTATTGAAAAGATTTTTGGTTAATTTTTTCGCGATTACCGCCGTTTTCTTTCTTTCAAGCGAAGAGCCTTTAGATAAAATAGAGATATTTCGCTCAAATTCCAACGGGCTTTCTCTAGTTCGGATAAAGGAGAAAGAGATCAAAAACTATAAATATTTTCTAAAAGTTTTTATTACCGACAATCTTATTCAAAAAAAAGTCCTTTATAAAGATAATAAAGAATTTAAAAAATGGGAATATAAATATTTTGATCAAATAAAAAATCAAGAGACTTATTACAAAGACGGCAAAGTGATAAATATAGCATTTTTCGACGCAAACGGTCATAAGATCAAAGAGGAGGAGTATAAAAACTCGTCAAAAATCAAAGAGGCTCAATACGCATACAATCAAGAGGGGTTGGTAGAGCTGGAAACCGTACTCAACCTGCTCAACAAACAGACTACTACCATCAAATATCGCTACGACTCGGAATTCCGCATCAAACAGATTGAAAAAAAATATCCCGACGGCAAAGTAGTATATTGGGAATCCTTTTTAACCGAAAAAGGAATTATATCAAAAGAGTACTACACGCTAAAAGGGGAAATTTACACATTTTGGTATAACGAAAACGGGCAGGAAACTAACGGAGAAATTCGCCAAACGGGCGAAAATGAAACTTTGAAGGTAGAATGGAATAATACCTACACGAATAAAGGGATTCGAGAAAAAAGAGAGGAGATAAACTACGTTTTGAATAAAAAAATCAACTCGTGGTATAATAAAGACGGTAAAGAGATAAGAATTGAGAATTACGTCGATAATGCGCTTGAAACGATAGAATTTTACGATTATAACAAAGATAAAAAAATTATCTCGTATAAAATAATTAAAGATTTAACGGAAACCGAGACTCGCTACGATTACGACGCCGACGGAGAAAACGACAAAACGTATTACTACGAAAACAACCGGTTAAAAAAATTTGTCCAAAAAAACAAGGACGGTTCAAGAACTGAAACGTTGTATTTAAAAGACGGCTTAAAAGTTGTTTTGAACTACGACGAAAGCAATAATCTTATTAATTAACAATAATTAACAATTTTAAATTATTCATAAAATAATTTGAAATTATTATTATTATTTACTATAATTTTTAACTATGAATAAGAGATCGAGCGGCATTTCAACAGTCTCAATATTTTGCGTCGTCTCGACGCTTTCTCTTTTTTTTTCTCTTATCTTTTTGAGAATAAACAGGATTATTTACGCCGTCAAAGTCTTCAACCTTCAAATCGCAAATATCGAAGATTTTATTTTTGTTTCGATAACGGTAGCCCAAGATTTTTTCTTCTGTTTTTTAATCTACTTTTTAATTAGAGCGATAACGGGGATATCTAAAAACAAAATTGTTTTTGCGCTAACAAGCGCCGTTTCGGTTATATTTTATCTATTAATTTTTTTGTTTAACGCGGCGGATTATATCTATTTTAAAAATTCAGGCGCTTCTATAAGTTGGAATTCCATGCTCCTCGTAAAAGGGAATATTTTAAATCTTTGGGATTCGGCGCTAGTATATCTTACGCCCTCTTTATCGGTATCGATAATTTTTTGCGCTATCTTAATCGGCGTTTCGGGGTATATTGGAATTTATTTCTTCAACGAGTTTAAAGACGATTTTAGTTTCAAAGACTTTTATATAACCAAAAAAATAGCGTTAATAGTTATGGTTATTTCGCTGTTTTTATTTTCGCAGAATTATCTGATAAGTCTCGGTTCAAAAACTCATATCAATTCTATACCGGTCTTTAACGTCGTATCGTCTTATATCGCAGATAAAATCGAAAATAACCGCTCCGCAAAAACCGAAAAAGGCGTTATAAAGAAACCGAAAACAATAAAAAAATTCAACGCCGATTCGAAAATTTTCCCCATATCTATCAACGATAGAAAAACGATAGAAGTTATTACGTCAAACTTAAATTCTTTAAATAAAAACTTTAATATCATATACTACCTCTCCGAATCGACGTTCGCCGGATATTACCCTATGTACGGAGGAAAAGAGAACGTCGCGCCTTTTATGACAAGCAAGTTGTCCAACGCCCTATTGTTAAAGAATTTTTATACGACGGGGGTAAGAAGTATAAACACATTGATCTCTTTATTGACCGGGCTTGGGGGGTATCCGGGGTACAAGTCGCTGACTCTGATAAATCCCGATATAAATACGCCGGCTCTAAGCTCTTTGCTAAAAACTAAGGGCTACAAATCGGCGTTGATTCACGGCGGCGCTTTCTCTTTTTACAACAAATTGGCGTTTTTGAAAAACAGAGATTTTGATCTCCTTGCCGACGCTAAATACCTTAAGCAACTCTATCCCGAAGCAAAAACGGCAAGTTGGGGGATAGACGATAGGTATATGGTAAAAGAGGGGCTAAAGTGGATAGATAAAAAAATCGCCGATAACAAAAACTTTTTTTTGACGTTCGTTCCGATTTCGCCGCATCACCCCTACGATATACCGGAAGATATACCTAAATATAAGCCGAATCCGCAAAATTTATACGACGAGTATCTTAATAATCTCTTTTTTGTTGATGAAATTTTCAAAATGATGTATAAAGGACTGGAGGAAAGAGGACTTATAGAAGATACGATAATTTTCTTTCTAGCGGATCACGGCGAAGCGTTCGATCAACACAAAGGCAACTTTGGGCACGAGAATTATATCTTCGAAGAGAACGTAAGAATTCCCGGAATTATATTTAATCCGGTAATTTTTGATAACTACTACGAATTGGAGACGATCGCTAACGTGGCGGATATATTCGCGACTACCGTAGATATTATGAACCTTAGCCAGCCGGTCGGCTCGCAAGGGGAGTCTTTGCTAAAAAGAAACGTCGGAAAGATGCGTTTTTTTGCCTGCGGCGAAAAAAACGTCGATATAGGATTGCGGGATGGAAAATATAAAGCCATCCTGAATTTTAATAAAAATAAGTTGAGCTTGTTTAATATTGAAGATAATATTTACGATTTTGACGATATATCGGAAATAGAGTCGGATATTGCGATAAAATATAAGAAAATTCTGACTAACTATTACGAATATCAAAAAAACTATCTGGAGAATTTTGATTATATGATCTCTAAAATTTTAGTTTCTAATAACGATTTTGAAGATTACAAATTGACGGATATCGAACCGTATTTTTCCGCTCAAGATTTTTACTCGATAAAGGTCGATTCCGATTATAAAGGAGATCCTATTAAAATTTGCGGGAAGACTTATCGTAACGGTTTTGGGGTATTTTCAAACAGCTGTATGAAGTTTGACATAAAGGGGATAGGATTTGAGAAATTTTCCGGAATAGCCGGCAAACTTGAAACAGATTCGGTCAGACAAAATTTTTTAGAAATGAGAATTTATCTCGACGGAGAGTTGCGCTTTACGACGGGTAAATTAACGACGGGCAATTCTCCGCTACCGTTCGAAGTCGACGTTTCAAACGCGTCTACTATAGAACTTATGGTTATGGACACGGGGGACGGCCATGAGGACGATTCGGCGGCATGGATAGAGCCGATTTTAACAAAATAAATTCAAAGGAAGGAATATTTATGTACAAGATTGTTTATGTAGGAAATAAAAAAGATTTGGATATTAATGAAATTTCAGACGGAATCTCAAAAATGAGTTCCCACCGGATTGATTTTGTCGTCGATAACTCGCTTGAAAATATTACCGGTCATTTTTTCGGCGACAAACCTTTGATACTTCTCATTATTGAGGAAGATGTCGAGGATAAGGACGACGTTATTTTTGAACTGAAAAACGACGAAACTTTTAAATACCTGCCGATAATAATAGTATTAGACGCTCAAAACATCTCAAATCGAAAAAAATACCTTACTATGGGCATAGACATCTTTCTGAACTATGATTTCGACGTAGAGGAATTTATCCTTGTTTGTAATTCGGCTATCAAAAATAAAATTCGGCTCGACGAAACCTTAAAACAACTGGGCGAAGTATCCGAGAAAAATATAACAAAAGCGATCCAACTCGACCTACTACGAAAATTTATCCCTATGACTGTTTGGGAGAAAACCGAAGACTTGGCGGAAAATCAAGATTTTGAAATCCCCGAAGAGGAGCAAGAACTTGCTATAATTTTCGCCGATCTTGAATCTTTTACCACCAGATCGGAGCAGATGCGCCCCGCGGAAGTAATACAGATGCTAAATTGCGTCTTTGAAATTGCGACAAAAGTAATATACAAAAATTGCGGAGATATAGATAAATTCATAGGAGACGCATTCTTTGCCGTTTTTAAACGTCCGGAGAAAGCCGCGCTCTCCGCAATATCAATTCAGGAAGAGTTGGCTAAATACAACGAAGAACGCAAATCAAAAGGGATGTTCCCGACTTACTTCAGAATGGGGCTTCACTACGGCAAAGTAATTAGAGGAAGCGTCGGCGGAAACGAAAGATACGACAACACTCTTATAGGCGACCCTATAAACACAACTCAAAGGTTAGAATCGATGTCGGTCGCCGGCGGCGTTCTCTGTTCAAAAGAGATTATTACGCAGATAAAATCTTTGAATTCGTTTGATTTTCCTTATAAAAACTTTGTTTTGAAAGGAAAAGGAAAAGAGATCGCCGCATTCGACTTGTTTGAATATCACGTCAAAACAAGAAATTTAAAAGATATTTTAATGAAATAAAATATCTTTTATCCGCTTGACATTGCTTGGTATCTAAAATATAATTTTTTATTATATTTCTATAATACTAACGAGGCGATAATGAAAAAATATTTAATAATATACTTATTAATATTCTCGATATTCGGACTAAATACGCAGACAAAAATTTACCGTTATATATGTTTGGCGTCGTTTATTAATGAAAAACTGGCGACGGCTTTTCTGGAAAAGGTCGAAGCGCGCAATACGGACGCGGCGATAGAGCGTTTTGAACAAAGCGGCGCGACGTATTATAGAGTTTTGTATAATAAGCCGTTTGAAGACAAAAAGTCCGCTCAAAAAGAGTTCGGAGCGCTATACGAGTCGCTGAAAGAGTTGAAAATCAAAGACCTGTGGGTTGTTGAAAGCGATAAATTATTTGATAAGAAAACTAAAATGAAAAATAACGCGGAAAAATCCGACGGGATAGACGACGAGATAGACGACGAGATAAAAACGGCGCAAAAAATAAAAGAGACGCCGATTGAAAACAAGTCGATAAATTTTGAAGATAATATCGTAATTAACGACAAACCCTCCGCTACTGATAAAAAAGCAGACGAAATAAGCAAAACAAACGATATAAAACTAATCCGGTTAGTCGTCGAAGGGCTCGAAAAACCGGACTTATGGACGAGAGCCGAAATAAAAATGAAAAACTTGTTAAAAACCGGAGGATACGCCGAAATATACGAGTTTATAGCCGAATTTAAATCCGAATGCGACAAGAATTATAAACTGAAAGAGTTTAAACCGGAAAAAGCCGCTTACGATTATTACCTAACCAATAAATCAGGATTTGCCGATTTTATCTCCGGCATACCCGCCGATAAAAACTATCGGAGATTTTTGAACAACCTTACCAATAAATTTGACAAGGAGGGTCGTTTAGGCGAACTGGAATCGGTTTTTAACATATTTATAGACAAAATATCGGATAATTACTTGTTTTCGTATGTAAAAGCGAGAATATTATGTATTTTGAATAAATACGAAGAGTCGATCGGTTATTGCGATAAAGCTCTCCAACTCTATCCGGAATACGCTTACGCCAACGGTTTAAAAGGAGATAATCTGTATAATTTGTATCTTTACGATAAAGCGGACGCTCTCTACCAAAAAGCGATCGGATGCTTTGACGAAGAGATAACCGCCGCCCCGAAAGATGTCGACGCTTATAACAATAAAGGGCTCGTTTTATATTACCTCGGGCGATACGACGAAGCGACAGCCTATTACGACAAGGCGCTGGCAATCGATCCAAACGACGCATATGCGCATAACGGTAAGGGGAGCGCTCTAAACGGGCTAAAAAGATACGACGAGGCGATAGGTTGTTACAACAAAGCGATAGAGATCGATCCAAACGGCGCATATGCGTATAACGGTAAAGGAAACGCCTTGCTAAACGTCAAGCGATACGACGAAGCGATTGCTAACTACGATAAAGCGATAGAGATCGACCCGAGATATACCGACGCATATAACGGTAAAGGATCCGCCTTATCCGACCTCAAGCGGTACGACGAGGCGATAACTTACTACGACAAAGCTATGGAAATTAATCCGAGATATAAATACGCCTATTACAATAAAGGACTAACTTTGTATTACCTCAAACAATATGAGGAAGCTATAACTAACTACGATAAGGCGATAGAGATCGACCCGAAATACGTCTACGCGTTTAACGGTAAGGGAATCGCTTTGAACGAGCTAAAAAGATACGACGAAGCGATAGGTTGTTACAACAAAGCGATAGAGATCGATCCAAACGACGCATACGCGTATAACAAAAAAGGTAATACCTTATCCTACCTCAATCTATACGACGAGGCTATAGCTTGCTACGATAAGGCGTTGGAAATTGATCCGAATTGCCCGGATGCGCTTTTGAACAAGTATTTAACTCCTAAATCTCTCGAGAATAAATCAGAATAAAAAGCAGTTCATAGTTCCGCTACTTTAAGCTGTCGCCGAGTCGGTTAGAATTTCAAAATATTTTTGAATATTTCGTTTAGACGGTAAAGGACGATCTCCTTGAATAGTTTGGCGTTTTTGCGGAATTTATCGTCGGACAGGTCGTCTCCGGCGATTATATCCTTCATTCTTCTCAATTCAAAGCCGTCGTAAGTTTTATCGCCGGATTTGTAGACGTAACGCATATTGAAAAACGGAATCGCCGAGACGTTAACGATCGACGTTCGACCGTCTAACTTAACGACGTCAAATTGGGCGACGAGCGACTCGGCGGTGCGGGTAAGTAGAGAATCGTAAAGTTTTTCCGGATCGGCGTCGGGATTACCAAGATACCTCGCTTGAGCGCTGATAAAATTGCCGAGCGAATAAAAAATGAGCGAATTTCTCCCGTCGGTCGTCTTAAAATACTTTATTTCATGCAAAACGTGCGGATGATGTCCCAAAATCAAGTCTCCGCCGGAATTTGCCAGCTTCTCGACGACCTTTACGTGAGAGTCAAGCGGCTTTCTTGAATACTCTACGCCGAAGTGATAAGACACAATAGTAAAGTCCGTCGCCGCTTTCGTTTGACGAATACGCTCGCAAAATTCGTCGATATCGTCCGTATTATCAATTTCTACAAGATAGGCGTACGGGGCGTCCTCCTTTTCTTTCATATAGATACCGTTGAGATAAAACGTCGCGGCTATAAATCCAAAAGTAATCCCGTTTTTGAGAAATATCTTGGCTTTTTTGGCTTCGGCCGGAGTCTTCCCGGTTCCGGCGTATATAAGCCCCTCTCTCTCGACGGCGTCGATTGTAGAACTAATCCCCTCGTAACCTTGATCGATAGAGTGATTGTTGGCAAGCGATAGCATATCAATCCCCGCCTCCTTAACGGCTTTAACCAAACCGGATTTGGCGTTGAAAAGCGGGAAACCCGAAATATCTCTATCGTCTCTGATTGGAACTTCCAGATTGGCAAACGTAATATCGTCCGATAAAAATATATCTCTGGTAGTGTTGAATAATACCGAATAACCTTCCGGAGTAGCGAGAGCAAACTCTTGAAGGTTATCGTGAGCCATAATATCGCCTATTACGGTAAATTTAACTATCTGGGCATAGGAACAATAATTTACCGCAAAAACGGCGCATATAACGTATAAATATTTTTTCACGCTGTAAATTATATCATATTCTAAATATAAATGATAGATAAATAGCTGTTTTTGCCGTATTTTGATTTCTTCAAAGAAGAGAGATAGTTCTCCGCATACGATTTATCCTTAAAAGGTCCTACTCTCAATCTATAAAATAATTTACCGTCTTTTTTAAATTCTTGCAAATAAATCGGATATCCCGCTTTTTTATAAAATTCCGTTATACTATCCGCGGTAGCTTTATTCTGGAAAGACCCCAATTGAACTACGTATCTTTTATTACTCGACGCCGCGCCATTTGTCTGTTTTACCGTAGTTTTTGTAACGGATACGACTCTCTTTATTGTAGTCGTAGTTTTTTGTTTACCGGCGTTGTCGGAAACATTATTCTCTTTCCGAAATTTAGACGAGTACAAAATTTCAGAATCGTCTAAGACAATATTCGGCTCTTTTACTTCGGTCTCAATCGTCTTATCCCTCTTGGTTTCGGCTACTTCTAATACCTCGTTTTGAAGCTCGGCCGTCTCTTTTGACTCTATTTCGCTACCCGAAAGTTCGTCGTAAAATGAAAATTGGTACTCCTTGTCGGCCGTCGAGTCCGTAATATTATTTGACGTAACGACGTTTCCGCTTTTCTTAGAAGAACCGGTTACTTTTGAAATAATCAGAAATAACGAAAAAAAAGTTATTACCAAAAGAGCTACTATCGAGACGAATATTATAAATACTCTCCCTTCAGTCAAATTAAGCGAATAAAAACTCTTTTGTTTATTTTGATTTGCAGATCTGTAATCTCCCATATCTAACTCCGTTTTATAAATTTTTTTGATCAAGATATAATTTCTAGAAAATATTATTCCATTACTGAATTTCGGTAAATTTAAAATTTATTTTAGTTTATTTATTTCATAAATTTATTTAATTAAACCTCAAATTTGTTTTTGACGCATATGGGACAAATAAATTGACACATATGAAGCAAATATTTTTAATTCCCCAAAAAACTAACGGGATACGATACCGAGTAAAATTACATTGACAAAATTTATTAAATTGTATAGACCTTATTTTTAGAAAAGGCGACGTTACGGTCGCCGGTTTAATAAATTATTGGCTTTGGCGTTTAATATTAGATTCGCGTAAGGGAAGTAAATTTATTGAAAGTACTTTTGAAATCGATCGTATTACTGATAATTATATTTTTATCCGTTCTTTTTTCGTTGGTTATTTTTATGAACAGAGCGACTTTAAATATTCCGATAACGGGCTATGAAATTGAGGTTAAAGCGGGATATAACGCTCATAAACTTGCAGATATGCTTTCAGAAAAAAAGTTTATCCGATCTAAAATTCTTTTTATTTCAATAGTAAAGGCTCTGCGTCTCGAAAAAAATCTGAAAACCGGATGGTTTTATATAGACAACAACAGCTCGACTAGCGATATAGTCAAGGCGATATACTCCGGCAAGTTTATTACGGTTTCGTTTATGATACCCGAAGGCTCTACTTTTAAACAGATCAACGAGATATTAGTTAAGGAACAAATTGTATCGCAAAATGAAATCGCGGATTTTTTATCGACTTCGGATTACCCCGCAAAATTAGGGTTATTAGGATATAAAAATATCGAGGGATTTCTATCGCCGGATACGTATAAATTCAATAAGGGAACGGATATTAAAACTATATACTCCGCAATGATCAAACTCTTCTACGATAAACTGAAAGAAATTTATCCGGATTATAAAATGTTAAACAAGAAAGAGTTGTTAAATAAAATTATCTTAGCCTCCATCATAGAGAAGGAAGTAAAAAATCACAGCGAATCGCCGATTGTCGCCGGAGTGTTTAACAATAGACTAAAATCAAAAATGAAACTGCAAAGTTGCGCCACGGTTCAGTTTATTCTTGATAAACCTAAAGAACAGCTCTTTGAGAACGACATTCTGATCGACAATCCGTATAATACTTATCTCTACATGGGGTTGCCTCCGGGGCCTATATGCAGTCCCGGCTACGACGCTCTAAGAGCGGCTTTTTATCCCGAAAAACATAACTATTACTATTTTGTCGTTAAAAACCCCGCCGCGGGGACGCATCATTTTTCGGAGACTTACGAAGAGCATCTTGCCGCTCAAAAAAAATATAAGGCGATAAAAGGATTTTAAGATTGAAAAAGCCCGAACTGCTGGCGCCGGCCGGCGATATGGAGAAACTTAAAGTCGCCTATCATTTTGGCGCCGACGCAGTCTATATCGGCATGAAAAATTTTTCTCTCAGAGCCAATACCAAAAATTTTGACGAAGACGAACTCTTCAAAGCGGTAGATTATTCGCATAAACTAGGTAAAAAAATTTATATCGCGCTGAACGCCTACGTTACGGACGACGACGCCGAGGAGGTAATAAAATCGCTTAACCTTATTAATGCGTTAAAACCCGACGGGGTCATAGTATCCGATCTTGGGGTATTATATCTGGCGAAACGCTACGCTCCGGATACGGCTATTCATATAAGCACGCAGGCAAATATCACAAATTTATATTCCGTCAAACAGTATTCGCTCCTCGGCGCTCGTAGAGCGATAATGGCGCGGGAATTGACGTTAGACCAAATCGCCTATATCGCTAAGAATTGCGATATCGAAATAGAAACTTTCATACACGGCGCGATGTGCATATCTTATTCGGGACGCTGTCTGCTCTCTTCTTACATGACTAATAAAAATTTGGGCAGAAGACCCGACGACGCCAAAACCGAGACCAGATCGGCCAACAGAGGAGACTGCGTTCATCCGTGCAGATGGGAATACGTATTGAGGGAAAACGGCAGACCCAATCAGGAATATCCGATCGAACAAGACGAAATGGGGAGTTATATTCTATCTTCAAAAGATATTTGCATGATAAATCATATCGACAAACTGATCGAAAGCGGGATAACCAGTTTTAAAATCGAAGGACGGATGAAATCTATACTCTATTTATCGAGTATTATCAGAGCTTAC
>ERZ795030.4350-NODE-4350-length-14032-cov-7.171997_pt1 | contig 14032 bp, 10 predicted proteins | sample MGYA00375122_ERZ795030 | MGnify/ENA primary metagenome ERZ795030 (study PRJEB30165, sample SAMN05720146) | activated sludge metagenome | isolation source: anaerobic digester from wastewater treatment plant | place: Japan | collected 2015-04-20 ...
AACAACGCACTGTTCACCAGGAAAACTAATTTACAGAAACTTCTTGACATAACCTTTTGTTAAAAGAAACTCCATTGCTTTACTCCTTGTTCTGCCATTAAACCATGACTGTTTCAGCGTTATATTGCTTGCGCAAACAGAAGCAACCCTCACGTTGCAGGCTGCTGTTACGATGCAAATTCCATCTTCCTGCTAATTAACCTATAGGAGAACCATTAGATTATAGCACGGGTATGACAAAAATACAAGAGTTTCGAGAAAAATTCAATTAAGAAACCGCTTTAATGCTTTTGTATATATTATAATTCGTATTATATGGAGGTGCAATGTAAGAAAAGAGTGGTTTGATAACTTCAAAAATCGGTTTCGACAAGGTACGCTTTGTGTGAATAAAGTCATGCGGCGCAAGCCAGTGAAAGGTTTTTTCCACTACTACCATCACCTGCGCTCTCTGCTGAAAATCGTACTTTTATTGAGTTGATTTTTTCTGCCGGATCATGCACAATGCGCCTTTCTGCTGTTTCCCCTGCCATCCGATTCGATGAGGTGTTTCATGCCTGTTTTTTCCGATGCTTTACTTGCCGCTCTCAATGCGCCTCAGCGTGAGGCGGTGATAACGACAGAGGGGCCTTTGTTGGTGCTTGCGGGGGCGGGCAGCGGTAAAACCCGTGTGATTACCACGCGGATCGCCTACCTGATTGAAAAACAGGCCGCCGCCCCGGAGTCCATTCTTGCCGTAACCTTCACGAACAAAGCAGCGGAAGAGATGCGTGTCCGTGTCGGTGAACTGGTGGGGCAGGAAAAGGCGAAAAAAGTGACCATCTCCACTTTCCACTCTTTTTGCCTGCAGGTGCTTCGCCGGGATATCGGACATCTGGGCCGCCGCCGGAATTTCACCATATATACGGAAAATGACGCACGTATTCTCCTGCGCCGTGTTACCGATGAACTGGGAACAGAAGAAAGCGAACGGTATAGCCCCGCCCGTTTTCATCAGGCCATCAGCCTGCGCAAGAATCATGGCGGGAAGGCGCCGGCGATAAGCAGGGCAGTCCGGATTTCGGCGGCAGACGAGAAATATGAGTCCCGCCTGTCTCACGTTTACGAGAGCTACCAGTCGGCACTGCAGGCGGCGAACAGTCTGGACTTCGACGATCTGCTGTTGTTCACCCATGAGTTGTGGCAGCGTTTTCCGGAAGTGCTGGAATCGGTACAGCGTCAGTTCCGCTATGTGATGGTGGATGAGTACCAGGACACGAACCGGCTTCAGTATGAGCTTTTGCGTATGCTGACAGCGGCGCATCGCAATCTTTGTGTAGTGGGGGATGATGATCAGAGTATCTACAGCTGGCGCGGTGCGGCTCCGCGTAATATTCTGGACTTTGAAAAAGATTTTTCTGAAGCGCGTGTTATCGCTTTGGAACAGAACTACCGTTCAACGGGCGTGATTCTTGCAGCAGCAAACGGGGTAATCGGCAACAATCGTGAACGGCGTGAGAAAAAACTGTGGACTTCCCGGGGTGCCGGGCGTTTGTGCGATCTTTTTATTGTCGGCGACGAGGAAGAGGAGGCTCGCGAGGCGCGTCGCTGGCTTGAACACATCGTACGAAGCACCAAAGCGGCGTGGCGCGATTTTGCTGTGCTGTACCGCTCGAACATGCAGTCCCGTCCTTTTGAACTGGCTTTCCGTGAAGCGGGCATACCCTATAAAGTTTTCGGGGGTCAGGATTTTTTTGAGCGTGCAGAAGTCAAGGACTTGATCAGTTATCTGAAATTGCTGGCGAATCCGCGGGATGAGGCGGCTTTTCTGCGCATTGTGAACATGCCCCGGCGCGGGATCGGCGATTCGGTACTGCATCAGGCACACGAAGTCTGCCGTACGGAGGGCTGCTCTCTGTCAAAGGCATTGTTTGTACTGCTGGAGCGCGGTCAGACGCCATCGCGGAGCGAAGGGGGCATCCGCCGGTTTTTGTATATGCTGCAGGATTTCCGCAAGCGATATAAAGAAAACGGGCACGGGCTCCGGGAGACCACAGAGGCGCTCATTCGTGCCATCGGCTATGCCGAAGAGGTGGAACGGGTCAGCAAAACGCCGGAACAGGCACAGGCACGCCTGCAGAATCTGGATGTTGTGCTTCAGGCGCTGTCCCGTTATGTGGAAGAGGCAGCGTGTCCGAGTTTATCCGGGTTTCTTGATCAGACCCATCTGGATAACGCTTCAATGGAGGAACGGAACCATTATGAGACGGATGACCAGGTGAGCCTGATGACGATTCACAGCGCAAAAGGGCTGGAATTTCCTTTTGTGTTTATTGTCGGACTGGAAGACGGCTGCCTGCCCCATGAACAGAGCATGAAAGAGGGTGGTATTGAAGAGGAGCGGCGGCTGTTTTATGTGGCACTGACACGGGGGCAGCGCCATGTGACCCTGTTTCAGGCGTTGTCCCGGATGCGCCATGGTAAAGAACGGGAGTGCAAGCCGAGCCGTTTTCTGACAGAAATTCCGGCGGAACTGCTTCGGATGCATGGCTGTGCCGCCCCGCAGATGATGAGCCGGGGCTGAGAGGCGAGGGCAGGGCATCGCGTGCTCTGCAGCAAAAAGAGAGTGATATAACGGGGGAATGATGGTATAATTTCCCTTTGATCCCCTGTCTTTGTGACAGAATTGCCATTGACCAACCCGCCGGATGGATATTTATGACCCGGAAAGCCTATATCAAAACCTACGGCTGCCAGATGAACGAGCACGATACGCAGCGGATGCATGACATGCTCAAAGAGATGGGCTATGTCCCGGCGGAGACTGCCGACGAAGCCTCCGTTATTCTGGTCAATACCTGTTCGGTGCGCGCCAATCCGGAAAACAAGGTCTACAGTTTTCTCGGAACGCTCCGTCCGCTGAAAGCCCGGATGCCCGATCTGATTGTGGGGGTGGCGGGCTGTGTCGCACAGCAGACCGGCGAAACGCTTCTGGATCGGGAGCCGCTGGTGGATTTTGTTTTCGGCCCTGACAACCTGTTTCGCCTGCCGGAAATGATTGAAGCGGCGAAAAAGGGCGAGCGGCGCGCCTGGACCGAATGGCAGTCCTGGGAAGGACCTGTCAAGGAATTTGTGCCTGATACCTGGGTGGAGCAGGGACATGTGGAAGGCTCCAAAGCCTATATCACGATTACCAAAGGCTGCAATAACCATTGCGCCTACTGTATTGTGCCCCATACCCGGGGCAGAGAAGTGTCCCGTTCGCCGGAAAGTATTCTCCGGGAAGCACACGGTATGATTGACCGGGGTGCCCGGGAACTCTGGCTTCTCGGTCAGAACGTGAATTCCTATACAGGCGGGCCGGAGTACGGTTTTTATGAGCTGCTCGATGAAGTATCCCGCCTTGACGGGCTGCTGCGGCTTCGTTTCACATCGCCCCATCCCCGGGACTGGAATAACCGCCTCGCTGACCTGATGGCGGAGCGCCCGACGATTTGCAAGCATCTGCATCTGCCTTTTCAGGCCGGTTCCGACGCGGTTTTAAAAGCCATGCGCCGCCGCCACACCCTGGAAGAGTATCTGGATAAGGTGCGTTACCTCCGTGAGAAGATTCCCGCTGTGGAAATCAGCACAGACCTGATTGTCGGCTTTCCCGGCGAAAAGGAAGAAGATTTCGAACGTACTCTCTACACGCTCCGGGAAGTCCGGTTCAGCCAGGTGTTTCCGTTCAAGTATTCCACCCGTCCCGGCACCCGGGCGGCGTCTCTTCCCGATGATGTGTCCCGTAAGGAAAAAGAGGATCGGCTTGCACGGGTCATCGCCCTGCAGGATAAAATTAACGAAGAGGCGCAGGAGGCGCTGGTGGGTACCGTACAGCAAGTGCTTATCGACGGGCCCCATCCCCGCATTCCCGGCCGGTGGAACGGGCGTACCGACGGGTACCGTTCCATTACTGTGGTGGCGGATGGGCTGAATCCGGGTGAACTGGTGGATGCGAAGGTGACAGCCGCCCGGGGGCATTGGCTTCAGGCGGATCTGCACCGCCCCTGACAGAATGAAACAAACAGTTCAGAAAAATACGAAAAGAAGGAATCAATTATGAAACTATCAATGGATATGGTCACCAGTATTTCGGTCTGCACTGCCGAAGATATGAACTGGGAAGGGGGCGGAAACTGCCTGGTGGTTCCCCTGTATCGCAAAGAATTTCCGCTTAACAGCGCATTGCTTCAGGAAGAAGAGGAATTGGTTCTTCAGGCGCTGGTCGACCGGGAAGTCCTGACCGGTGCCGCCGGAACCTGTTATTATCTGCCGGCGCCGTCCCGTCCTTACAGCGGTGTTCTGGTACTGGGGCTGGGCGATCGCAAAAAAGCAACTGCCGAAAGTTTGCGCCGCGCCGTAGGTAAAGCGGCCTCTCTGCTTAAAGCCAATCGTGTGGAACGCATCGGCGTTGATCTGGTTCATTTTCCTGAACTCCCGGTGCCTGCCTTTGTCGAGAGCCTGAATCTTGCGCAGTATCGTTTTGACACCTATAAAAAGGAAGAAGAAAAACCCGCTCCTGCTGTCCGTGAAGTCGTGCTGGTTGTGGCGGATAGTGTTGATAAAGCAGCACTGCTTGAAGCCGCTGAGCGCGCCGCCTTCTTTTCTGTTGCCGCCAACGGTGCCCGCCATCTTGCCAATACGGCATCCAATGATATGACTCCTGCCGTGCTTGCAGCCGCAGCGCAGAAAATCGCCGAAGAGGGCGGGGAGCAGTGCACCTGTGCCGTCCTCGATCAGCAGCGTATGGAAGAATTGGGCATGAATGCACTGCTCGGTGTTGCCCGGGGCTCCGGAAAGCCACCGCAGCTTATCTGTCTGGAATATACTCATCCCGAGGCGACCCGGACGATTACCCTGGTCGGCAAGGGAGTCACCTTTGACACGGGCGGTATTTCTCTGAAGCCCGGCGCAAAAATGCATGAGATGAAATTTGATATGTGCGGTGCGGCTGTCGTGCTTGCCACCATGATGGCTGTGACCCGCCTTAAACCGGTGCTGAATGTGATCGGCGTGGTTCCTGCTGTGGAAAATATGCCTGACGGCAACGCCCAGACGCCGGGTGAAATTGTCCGTGCGTGCAACGGCAAAACCATAGAAGTGCTGAATACGGATGCGGAGGGACGTCTCATTCTCGCCGATGCGCTGGCCTATGCGGTGGATACCTGGAAGCCCGACTGTATAGTTGACCTTGCCACGCTGACCGGCGCTGTCGTGATTGCGCTGGGACATGTGGCGGCGGGCGTGGTGGGCTCGGATAGTGCGCTGGTGCAGAGCCTCGTTGCTGCAGGCGAAAGCACAGGCGAACGGCTCTGGGAGCTGCCGCTCTGGGAAGATTATGAGGAGATGATGGAAGGTACTTTCGCCGATCTCAGCAATATCGGACCCGAACGGGAAGCAGGCACCATTACCGGCGCCGCTTTTCTGAAGGCCTTCACCGGCGATACCCCCTGGGCGCATATTGATATTGCCGGTGTGTCCTACGGTATCAGAAACAAGCCCTATCTTAAGCCGGAATATGCTACCGGGTTCGGTGTGCGGCTTCTTCTGGAATGGCTGACAGGCAGAACCGCACAGAGCGGACAGGCATCGGAATGACACATGCAGCCTCCTGCTGACAATGCCGAAAAAGTGAATGAGGCACGCACTGCCTCCATTCACACATTGGGCTGCAGGCTGAATCAGGCGGAAACACGTCTCCTGGAAGAACAGCTGCGCGAGGCGGGATACCGTATCGTGCCTTTTGATCAGCCTGCGGACGTGGGTATCGTGCATGGCTGCGTTGTTACGGTGGAGGCGGAGGCAAAAACACGCAAATATATTCAGCGTTTCCGGAGGAAAAACCCGGGCAGCATTACTGTTGCCATCGGATGTTTTGCCCAGACAGCCGCCGATTCCGCCGCAGTGCTGGGTGTGGATCTTGTGCTCGGCAATGCATCGAAAATGGAGTTGCTCCACCATCTGGAGGCGATGGAAGACAGTAAAGGCGCTGTTGTAACCCCGCGGCCGAAGCGGGACGCTTTTATGCTTCCTTTTCAGAAGAGCAGTGACCCTGTTGACCGGCGCATCAATTTAAAAATACAGGACGGCTGCGACGAGATGTGCAGCTACTGTTTTATCCCTTTTGCCCGGGGCAGATCCCGGTCGCGCTATCTCAGCGACGTTCTGGACGAGGCGGCATCACTGGTGGAGCGGGGTGCCCGGGAACTGATTCTGTCCGGCGTGAACGTCGGCGATTACAGAGAAGGCGGGGCGGATCTGCTGACCCTGATCGACCGGCTGAACGGACTCCGGCCCCGGCCCCGGATCCGCATCAGTTCCATTGAACTGAACACAATCCCCGAAGGGGTGCTGGAGCGTATGGCCGATACCGATCACGGGCTCCTGCCTTATCTGCATATCCCGCTCCAGTCCGGAAGCGACCCCATTCTGAAAGCCATGGGGCGGCCTTATACGGCAGATGCCTATCTGCGCTTTCTCGAAAAAGCACGAAATGAAGTGCCCATGATCGGTCTGGGTGCCGATGTCATGGTGGGCTTTCCCGGAGAAACAGAAGCGCTGTTTGAAGAGACCCGGCGATTAATTGACGCAAGTCCCCTCGATTACCTGCATGTCTTTCCCTACAGCGAAAGGGATGCGGTGGCATCGTCACGGCTCAGCCATAAAATCAGCGATCAGGATAAACGCCGACGCAGTGAGATAGTGCGGGCACTTGGCGATCAAAAGCAGGAACAGGGGCAGCTGCGTTTTCTTCACAGACGCTGTCGTGTCCTCTTTGAGGAAAAGCGGGGCGCATACTGGATCGGCAGCAACGAGGAGTATTTTGAAGCCGCCGTTCAGTCGGAGGAATGCCTGAAAAACCGGGTCGCTTCCGTAGATATCCGGGAAGTCCGGGAAGAACGGCTTTTCGGTACGCTTGCTGTATAATAGGCGGCGGCAGAGCACTGTATACCGGGAAAAGAAACCCGAAAACAAAAGGAATTCGGCATGAATACGCTTACAGGGAAAAAAGCCATTGTAACCGGTGGCGCTCAGGGACTGGGTGCAGCTATTTCGGAGCGTCTGGCGGCGGAAGGCTGTGATCTTGAAATTTGGGATATCAATGAGGAAGTCGCCTCGTCATCAGCAGCAGCCATTGCGTCAAAAACAGGGCAGCAGGTACGCTACGCCCTGGTGGATGTGACCGATGCCGGAGCAGTGCGTGCTGCTGTCGATCATGCCGTGTCCTGGATGGGCGGTCTCGATATCATGGTCTGCAATGCGGGCATTCTTATCTCCGGTGATTCCATTGAGATGGACGCATCCGCCTGGCGCAAAGTCATTGATGTGGATTTGACAGGTTATTTTTTCTGCGCCCGTGAAGCGGCCCGGGTGATGGTGCCCGCCCGCAAGGGCAGCATCATTCAGATCAATTCCAAATCCGGTAAAAAAGGGAGCTTCAAAAATGCCGCCTATGCCGCCGCCAAATTCGGCGGTGTGGGACTGACCCAGAGTCTCGCACTCGAGTTTGCCGAATCCGGAGTGCGCGTGAATGCCATCCTTCCCGGCAACCTCCTGAATTCACCGCTCTGGGTCAACAGCCTCTTCAAACAGTATGCACGGAATCAGGGAATCAGCGAAGCGGAGGTGCGCCAGAAATACATCGATCAGGTGCCCATGAAGCGCCCCTGCGAATATGAGGATGTGTGTAATGTGGTCGTCTTTTTCGCAGGGGAAGGCTCCAGTTACATGACCGGTCAGGCGATAAATGTGACGGGCGGCCAGGAAATGCGCTGAGTCTCTTTTTATCCGCCGATGATGCTGAGAATCCGCTCGCCCCAGACGGGGGTTCCGTAGAAGGCGAGAGTCAGTGTGCCCCGCAGCACGAAAGCCATGGGGACGCGCAGGATGTTCAGGTAGAAGATCAGGAAAAATAGAATGAAAATGCTGTAGGGGCCGATCTGCTCAAATTTCTTCTTCCATTCATAGGGCAGAAAAAACTCAACCACATGATGCCCGTCCAGAGGCGGAATGGGAATCAGATTAAAGAGAAGCAGCAGTGAGTTGATCATGACCAGATAAAAGAGCGCGCGCATGAACAAAGTGGCTGTATCCGATTCGGGGAGCAGCGCAAGACCGCGCAGCACCGCAACAGCGGCAAAAACCACCAGCAGGTTGGAACCGGGGCCGGCAAGGGCTATGAAAACAGGCCCTTTTTTCCGGTCGCGGAGATTGCGCGGGTTATAGGGAACCGGCTTTGCCCAGCCGAACATGAATCGCCAGCCCGTGATCATGGCGAAGAGCGGAAGAATCACTGTGCCCATGATATCGGCATGTTTTATGGGATTGAGAGACATGCGGCCCATGAGACGGGCGGTCGGATCGCCCCAGTAATTGGCCATGGCAGCATGAGCCCCTTCGTGCACACTCAATGAAAAGAGAAGGCACAAATACTGCAGAAGAATAATGCTTACCGTTTCCGACACTGTGTTGTCCTTTGAATGTGGCTGTCCGGCCGGAGATGCGCCTGAATGAAAAGCAATGCCCCGCTGGAATACTACTATTCTACCCTACCTTTCGTGTCTGATCAAAGCGGAGTCATTCTTTGTCCATCTGCAGATAAGATCTTTTTTATGCGCCCGGAGTTTCGCTTAGATTTCAGATTGTGCTGTAGTTGGTAGGGAATCCCCGCTCAGGTATACTGGATCTCCGGAGGAGGCGGTGTCGACGAGCGCTGTAGTTGGTAGGGAATCCCCGCTCAGGTATACTCAACAACAACAACGACCAGCGACAACAACAGCTGTAGTTGGTAGGGAATCCCCGCTCAGGTATACTGGCGGACGACCTTGCTGATATGCGCGATTGGCTGTAGTTGGTAGGGAATCCCCGCTCAGGTATACTAACTAGAACATAGAGTGAAACAGCTGATTAGCTGTAGTTGGTAGGGAATCCCCGCTCAGGTATACTTTCACGCGCCTAATTCCCAGTGGTTCTTAGGCTGTAGTTGGTAGGGAATCCCCGCTCAGGTATACTCCAGATGCTGCCACTGATACAACTGATCCAGCTGTAGTTGGTAGGGAATCCCCGCTCAGGTATACTATAAATATTCCAAACAAAATTCATATAACAGCTGTAGTTGGTAGGGAATCCCCGCTCAGGTATACTTGGAAGAAGATGTCACCGGCGCTCAAGATGGCTGTAGTTGGTAGGGAATCCCCGCTCAGGTATACTCAGAAAAACTACTGGGACGATTGCAACGATGCTGTAGTTGGTAGGGAATCCCCGCTCAGGTATACTCAAGGCGAGTGCTCAGCGATGAGACGTGCTGCTGTAGTTGGTAGGGAATCCCCGCTCAGGTATACTCTGCGGCAGAAGGGCTTACTGCTTCGCTGTGCTGTAGTTGGTAGGGAATCCCCGCTCAGGTATACTGTCTCCCGGTGCAAGTCCAGTATTTGCACCGGGAACCTTCTTTTTTCTTTTTAGAAAAGCATGAGTTGCTCGGGCTCATTTTCTGCCTTTTTCCTGGTTTTTCCCACATAATTTTCCATTTTGCCAAACTGTCTGTCGGTAACAGACATAATTCTTACCTGTCCTTTTTCAGGGATAACAAACCGCACTCTTTTTTTATGCACTTCGCTTGCTTCTTCGCTGGGGCAGAACCGGGCGTATACACTGAACTGGAGCATCATGAAGCCGTCCTTGAGAAGCGCATTTCGAAAGTGGGTATATTTTTTTCTTTCTTCTGCTTCCACAACCGGCAAATCGAATAAGACCAGGAGCCACATGCCTTTATACTCCGATAGTGACAAGAGCTGTTTGGACATCGCAATTAATCCGGTAAAAGGATATTTCTTCTGTTTCCACGATAAACCTGCACCAGAGAGGTACAGATGCGGGTCAATGCATCGAAAAGGCTTCGTTGCTCTCCGTTGAAAGAGACAGACGCGTACAAGGCTTCATAAAGGCAGCGTTTAGCCTTTTGATCCAGAACAGGCATGCCTTCCTGCTCAGGCTGAAAACAAGCTGTTGCTTTATCAATAATCGGTCTGAAAGGTTCCATAAGATCATCAGCGAGGACAAATGTGTTGTATCGGTTGTGATGGTTGATGCCCATGGAGGGGTGCAGCCCGGCTCCGCAGATGGCACGGGCGGTGACAGCGCGTAAAACGGTATAGCCAAAGTTTAAAAGCGCATTTTTCCCTTCTGCATCACGATCCCTCCTGAAATCGGGTTCGTCCTGAAACAGGTGATGCCAATAGCGGCGTGCCGCCTGTCCCTCCATGTTCTCAGAGTCGCCGCTTCGTACCCTTGCCGCCATAGCTGCAAGCCCGTAGTCTTCTCCATGCAGTTCGAGGAGCGTGTTTGCCTGCGCCAGAATTTTTGCCTGAACAACTTCCTGCCATAAACGTTTCTTTACGGGAAGAGGGACTTGAGCTTGAAGCATAAACTGTTCGGTCTGGAGGTAATGCCCTTCCAGAGGAAGCATCAGGGCAACAGGTCGGCTCTTTTCATCGCAGGAAACAAATACACCCCCCGATTGCGCAAGCCGTGCAAAAAAAGCCTGGGTAAAAGTCAGTTGCCTGTGACTGCCTACTATGGCAATAATTTCATCAAAGGGAATCGTGATTTTATCTGCGCCTTTTCGCTCCAGGCAGAAAAGCCCCTGCCAGACACTGACATGTCCCGGCGATTCAGATAAATCAAGAATACGATTAGTCATTCGCAGGTATTACTTCTCCCAGCGGGGTTATTAGGAGTTTTCTTAACTGTTTTTTTCTAAGACTGTTTGCATTACATCTAATCCTGCTTTTGGTTTGCCGTATTTCTACCTGCTTCCGTGCGTCATACATACGAACTAGTGTAACTTCACCTACGGCAATTCCAATGACAGTGCAATAAATTGTTTCGTCGTTTTCAGTGATTGTACAGGTATCGCCTTTAAACAAAGAGTAAATAAAGGTGGATCCCGGACCATGATCCCGTTTAATAACAGGTAATCCTGCCTTATGCCGCTGTACAGCTTCCATCAGGCTGACTACGTGGTCTTCCCATATAATTTCACCGTTTTTGTTTTGTGTTTCAACAATTTCCATATGATGGTTTGTATCGGTGGCAACAAATCTTGTCCCATCGCCCGATCCGATGGGAGTTGTCGAGACAGTTCTTTTGCAGCGTACTTTGTGAATCACAGTGCCATCGTGCATTCGAGGGTGGTTGTCCGGATCGGCAAAAGCTTTCTGCGGATTGGAGCCGTTTGCCTCAAAATGCGTGCGTACACAGTCTTGAACGACCGGGTCTATAATATTGTCAATGTCTGTATCTTTAAATGTCTCTGTCAGCACTTTTCTGATGGGATGCCATTGTTTTCCGTTTTCGTCCGTGCGTGGATATCCGTAATTCGTATCCTCGTGAAGCCTTCCGCGCACCCGTCTGTTAATCCTTCTTGAAATAAACAGGGTATCCGCCATTTCCTGTACTTCAGGCAGGAAGCCTTCCCAGGGTTCTTCGAGCTGATTTAAAAATGTTCTTGTTCTTCCTTTTGCATTATAAGCGTTTCCTGCCGCTTTGCTGAGTGTCTGGATGGCAGAACGGCTTGTAAGGGCAATGACAATAGCATCCAGCGCATGGTGCCTGTGGTCATCTCTGTTTTTGATCCCTTGCGTGCTGAGTATTCTGTTCAAATGCCAGCCGGCTCTTAAATATGCTGTAATTTGTCCGGTGCTGGTCTGAATGTGGCGCATGGCATTTTCGCCGTACAGAAGGCCGAGATAACGGGCGGCAATCTTTGAGGCATAGCGTGTATCGTTCAGCTGCTGCGAACTCATTTCGTCCAGCGAACTCAAATCGCGCAACTGAAAGCGTTCCAACTTGATACGGGCTGTTGGACCGCAGAAACTTTTAACTCGAGTGACAATCTGATCCCACTGGTCTGTGTTTCCGTATGCCTCCCAGGGCGTTTTGTTTCTTTTTCTGTTTCTGTTTTCCTCGTGGTAGCAGAGGGTCTTATTGGCAAAACTGTTGGAGAGGCTTCTGCTGAAAGGAATAATATGTTCGATATCAAACTGCGGATGGTCGCCCAGCAGGTTTTCCATATTGATTGTGCGACCTGTATAAGGGCATATGCAGCGGCATTCCCGCATAAGAAGGACTTTTTCGATATCCTGCTCGCTGGGCATGTAATGTTCGCCTAATTTTTCTTTAATTTGAGCCACAATACTTTCTCTGGATCTTTGTCTGTCTCTGTTCTCGGTGGAAATGAGTTTTCGCTGTTCCCGATTTCTTTTAATGTCTCTTGCGAGTTCGACATGAATCCTGAGAGGTTTTCCGTATTTGGCAATAATGTTATTAACCACCCGCCGCAGTTCGGTGAGGCTTCGGGTCACAACAGGGTTCCTTATGTCGAGGCCTGCGTCAGGCTGCGGGCTGAACCGGTCATTCTTGTGCGTGTGCAAGGGCGGGAGAAAATCCAGGCACAGATTGCGGGGATTGTCGTAAAGTTTTTTCTCGGCTGTTTTAAAAGAGACCCCTTCCTTCATAAGGGGCAGTAGTTTGGTCATTGCTTTTTTTGAGAGAGACATATAGCCATTTTCAAACTGCAGCCGGGAAAACTTTTCAGCCTGGTCATCGTCCAGACCATATTTATTTTTGCCGAGTTTTCTGACAGACTCCGCTTTTTCACTGCCCATAATAAGGCTGATAATCTCATGGTGAAACGCATCATTGAAACTATGCCAGTTTTTTCCGAAGATTTTTAGCAGCCGTGCCTCGGTGACGTTTCCCGGAAGTTTTTTTTCTCCTCCACGTTCCAGATTAAATTCTGTGTCCGGAGGAAGGGAAAGGCGTTTTCTTATCTGCTTAAAAGTTACGGATTCCCGTTCATTCATATATTCAAAAAGAGACACCCGCTCATCGTTATTTAAAGGTCTGACGTCGCCATCTGCAAAATGAACTGTCAGGTCATTAATTTTTTGCAGTATCCGGAATTGCTGGCTTACGACAAGAGCTTTGGGTGCTCTTTTTTTGAATGGTTCCAGATCACAGTAGCCTACTGTGCCCGCCTGACTTTTTAACGGACGTTGATAAAAAATGGCCTTGTGTATGTTCCCACGGATGTTTTCATTGTTTAACTGAGGATGCCACCGGCTTTGTGCTTCCCAGATGAGGTTAAATTCTTCTTCGTACATGGAGCGGGCTGTCCAGCGGCCACGTATGCGTTTTTCGTGCACCGGGTCAATATTGAAGAGATATTCGCCCAGTGTTCGCATATTTGCCTGTTTGATTTTTTGAGCAAGATCGGAGATGCCTTCTTTGACAGGCCCTGTTTCTTTGTCGTTGCTGTCCGTTTTCCTGTTGCTTAAAAAACCCCGGCGTTGTGCGAGATGATAGAGTGCTCTGCCTGTAGCATGCAGCGGCATCTTTTCGTCCAGTGCCTTTGCGCGCAAATAATAGGGAAACTCACGAAGACCAGCGGCACAGTTCAGTGCAATGCCCTGCTCAGCATAGTGGTTGCGAAGTTCACTGTCCAATTGAAGGAAAAAAGCATGGCGGTCACTGCCGGTTTTTAATTCTCCTTCCGGCAAGAGACCATGTTCCTGAAGTACCAATGCAAGGGTGCGGAGTCGCCGTGACTGCCTGTCGGTCTGGCGTCGCCGCTGTCGCGCAGCTCGTCGCTCAATGGCCCGGGATTCGTCTTTTCCTGACTCTATATCTCCGGTTGTGCCAGCTTCAAAGATGCGAACCCCCATGTCTACCAGCTCGACAGGGCGGGTGTCGTCAAAGCGTATCATTGCCCACCCTATGGAATTGGTTCCCAGATCAATGCCCAGTACATAAGGAGCGTGCTGATTTGTCATGATATATGTCCTTTTTATTTTTCCGCCTTAAGGCGAATTTTTGTTTTCAGATACTTTCGTTTGTTTTAGAATCACTGCTGATGGTTGCATTTGACTTTTGGTTGCGCATGCGTTATACTTAACATATTAGTATACCTGAGCGGTGATTTCATTACTGATTATAGTAAGGATTCATCACGGTG
>ERZ795030.4352-NODE-4352-length-14030-cov-4.358855_pt1 | contig 14030 bp, 10 predicted proteins | sample MGYA00375122_ERZ795030 | MGnify/ENA primary metagenome ERZ795030 (study PRJEB30165, sample SAMN05720146) | activated sludge metagenome | isolation source: anaerobic digester from wastewater treatment plant | place: Japan | collected 2015-04-20 ...
CCCTATGGCTATGTGCAGATGGCTGTCGACCTGATGCGCCACGGCACGCTGCTGCATCGCTTTCCGCTGGCGCTCCTCGCCGGGCAGTTGGGCATCGACGCCGAGCCGCTGCTGCACGTGGGCTACCGCCTGCCACTCGACGCCGGCGGCTGGGCGGCGACGGTGTGGCCCGCTGGCCATTCGGTGCTGCTGGGCCTGGCCGGGCGGCTGGCCGGCGAGCGTGCCGTGTACCTGGGCACGCCACTTCTGGCGCTGGCCTCCATCGCCGCCACCGCCTGGCTGGGCGCGCTCGTCTGCGATGACCTCCCGGCGCCGCTCGGCTGGCTTGCGGGCAGCCTGGCCGGGCTGATCGTCGCCACCTCGTTCGAGCAGTTGCGTTGGGTGCTGGTGCACATGGCCGACGTCTCGGCGCAGCTCTTCTCGACGTTGACGCTGGCGCTGGTGTGGCGCGGGGTGGGGAACCCCCTACCGTTCCCCCCGCGGGGGGGAATGGGATCACGCCGCCAGCGGCCGGCACCTGGAGACAGAGCCGAGGGTGGCCAACAACGTGGCGAACCGGCCCAATTCCCCCCCGCGGGGGGAACGGTAGGGGGTCACCGGCGCAGGCTCTGGCTGGTGGCGGCGGGTCTGGCGCTGGCGTTGGCCTATTGGGCGCGCCATACGCAGCTCGCCATGGCGCTGCCGGCGCTGGCTATCATTGTGTTGACGGGTGGGAGGGCAAGCCCCACGGGGTTGGCGGGCAGGGGGGCTTGGCCCGCGGGGCGCCTGTGCGACGGGACTATCTACCTCGGCGCCGCGCTCCTGGGCGCGCTGCCCGACCTCGCCTACCACGCGGCGCTCTTTGGCTCGCCGCTCTGCCCCGAGTCGAAGGAGTTGGCCCTCTACACGCTGCGGGCCATCCCCGCCAGCAGCGCGCTGCTCGTGCGCGGCTGGCTCGATGCACGCGAGCTGGCCTGGCTCGCGCCGTTCCTGCTCGCCGGCGCAGTGGCGCTCTGGCGGCGCAACCGCCGGGCGGCGCTGATGGTGGCGCTCTGGCTCGCCGGGCTCTGGGCGGTGCAGGCGCCCTACAGCTCGCTGCGCCTGCGCGACCTGCTGCCCGCCCTGCCGGCGCTGGCCCTGGTGACCGGCTACGGCATCGTGCGCGCCCTCGGCTGGGCCGCCCGACGCCGCCGGCCCGTGGCAGCATTCGCGGCGCTCGCGATCGTGGCTCTCTTGTGGCTGCGCAGCGTCGATACGGCGGCGCTGCCCTGGCGGCGCAATTTCAACAATTTCGGCTACCTGTGGCCCACGCAGCGCGCCGAGTTTGCCCGGCTGCAGGGCCTGCTCGAGCCCGGCGCCGCCGTTGGCGCGACGCTGAACACCGGCGCCATCGACCTCTATGGCGGGCACGAGGCCTTTCTCGCCGCAGCCTGGGCGCCTGGCGACCTGCAGCGCTTCCTGCAGGCGCTGTGGCAAGCCGGCACGCCCACCTACCTGCTCGATGATGGTTCGGACATGGACCAGGTGCTCGCTGCCGTGCGCGCCTACGCCCGCGTCGGCCCCGCCGCCACCCTGCGCGCCGTGCCCTACTATGCGCCCGACGGCGGCAGCGAGCTGCGCGATGTGGTGGTGTATTGGGTGAGGGCGGAGTAAGGCGCGCCGCCTGGACTCCCGCCGCGCCTTGCGCTATAATCGTTGCCAACAATCCTGTCTTTACGGAGCGACAGTGGGAACGCTGTACGTGGTGGCCACGCCTATCGGCAACCTGGAGGATATCACGCTGCGGGCGCTGCGCGTGTTGCGCGAGGTGCGGCTGATTGCCGCCGAGGATACGCGCACGGCGCGCAAGCTGCTGGCGCGCTATGAGATCGCGACGCCGACCACCAGCTACTTTGAGCACAACGAGGCGGTCAAGGCGCCCAAGCTGCTGCGGGAGTTGGCGCAGGGCGATGTGGCGCTCATCTCCGAAGCGGGCATGCCGGGCCTGTCGGACCCGGGCTACGATTTGATCCGTGGGGCCATCGAGGCTGGCTATCCCGTCGTCGCCATCCCGGGCGCGTCGGCTATCACCACGGCGCTGGCCGTCTCGGGCCTGCCCGCGGGCCAGTTCCTGTTCCTGGGGTTCCTGCCCCGGCGGCAGAAGGAACGCCGCGAGCTGTTGCAGTCGGTGGCCGAGGTGCCGTGGACGCTGGTTTTCTTTGAGGCGCCGCATCGCATCCTCGACAGCCTGGCTGATGCCGAGGCTATCCTGGGCGATCGCCAGGCCGCTGCGGCGCGCGAGCTGACCAAGCTGCACGAGGAGACGATGCGGGCCACGCTCTCCGAGCTGCGGGCGCGCCTTGCGGGGGGCGATACGCGCGGCGAGTTCACGCTGGTGGTGGCCGGGGCCGCTCGTGGCGCCCCCGAGCCTTGGCCGCGCGAGCGCGTGCTCGCCGCGCTGCGCCTGGCGCTCGAGCGCGGCGTGGCGGCCAAGGAGGCGGCCCGCGAGGTGGCCGGTGCTGCCGGCTGGAAGACGCGCGAGGTGTACGATCTGTATAGCGAGCTGAAGCGGAACGCGTGACGCGCCGGGCAGCCGAGATGAACCATGGCAACCAAACCTCCTGACCCAACGGAGCCGGGGGACCGGCCGGCCGGAACCCCTGAAGAGGATGGGCCGCGGCGGCGGCTCAAGGAGCTGTTGAGCCAGGGCGAGGCGGCGGCGCGCAACGGGCAGCGCGGCGAGGCGCGGCGCCTGTTGCGCGAGGCGCTGGCGCTCGAGCCGGCCAACGAGCACGCCTGGCTGTGGCTGGCCTACCTGGCGCCGACGCCGCGCCAGAGCCTGGCCTACTTGCAACAGGCGCGCGCCTACCACCCGCACAGCCAGAGGGTGCGCCAGGCCATCGCCTGGGCGCAGGAGCGGTTGGCGGCAGAGGGCGGCGCGGCCAGCCAGCCTCTGGCCGGCACTGCACCGCCGCGCGGGCGCGACATGGCCTTGCGCCAGACCGGCCCGGCGTCGCAGCGCGACATGGCCTTGCGCCAGACCGGCCCGGCGTCGCAGCGCGCCATGGCGCGGCCTCGGGGGGCCGCACCGCCGCCGTCGCCGTGGCGGGCGCGTTGGCCCGTCGTGGCGCTCGCGCTCTCGGCTGTGCTCGTTGCCGCTGGTATGGCCCTCTACACTGCATGGGCGCCTCGGCCCGAGACGCCGCTCGGCCCCCCGCCCACGTCGTGGCTCATCGGCACGCCCAGTCTCGACATGGGCACCCTGCGCGACGAGGCCAACGCCGCCATTGCACGGCAAGATTGGGAGGGGGTCATCCCCGCCCTCGAGAGCATGCGCGTGCTGGCGCCCGAGGATGAGGGCGTGCGCCGGCAGCTCGCGGTTGCCCACCTGCGCTGGGGCCTGCAGCTCGTGGAGCAGGATCGCCTCGACGAGGCCATCGCTCACTATGATGCGGCCATACGCCTCTACGCCAACGACATAGACTTGCAGACGGCCCGCCGGCTGGCGGTGGGCTACCGCAACGGGCGCGCGGCGGCGGCGCAGGCGCGCTGGAACGATGCGGCGGCGCTCCTGCAGCCGGTCTACGCTGCGGCCCCCGATTTCCGCGACGTCGCCAGCCTGCTCTTCACGGCCCGCATGCAGCAGGCCCGGGCGTTCGAGCAGGCGCACAACCTCGAGGCGGCCCGTGCAGCCTACGCCCAGGCCGTGGCGATCAGACCCGATTCCGCTGAGGCCCAGGGCAAGCTGGCCGAGATTGTGGCCATTCTGACCCCGCCCACGCCCACGCCCACCCCACAGCCGCGCAAGCGCATCGCAGTCGACATCTCTGAGCAGCGCCTGCGCGCCTACGAGAACGACGCCATCGTCTTTGACTGGGCCTGCTCCACGGGCATTCGCAGCATGCCCACGCGCCCGGGCGAGTTCGAGATCCTCGACAAGATCCCCGATGCCTGGTCGAACGCCTGGGGCCTGAGCATGCCCTACTGGATGGGCATCTACTGGGCGGGGGCCTCGGAGAACGGTATCCACGCCCTGCCGATCCTGAGCGACGGCAGCACCCTCTGGGCCGGCTACCTTGGCCGCCCCGTCTCCTTCGGCTGCATCGTGCTCGATACCCCCAACGCCGCCACGCTCTACGAGTGGGCCGAAATCGGCACACCAGTCAGCATCGCCTACTAGAGTGTGATCTTTGTCAAAGTCGTGCTTTGCCAGTATAATCCCTGCACACGTTCGTCCCTCTCTCCACTGCACTGTGCCCCAGGAAGGACGCCGTAGCCTAGCCCCCCGTGGCCGCCACAGGCGGCTTCGTGGGCGTTTTCATCGTTTGTGGTGCCTCAGGGGGTATGGCGTCGGCTCTCTGCCCCAGAAGGATAGAAAGGCCCGACTATGGACTCCGCCCAAGCTGCCCAGATGATCGCCTGGCTCGACGAGGAGAATCGCAGGGCCAAAGCGCAGCTCGGCGAGCTGCGTGACCTGTTGCAGAAACAGGCCATCGAGCTGGCCGACCAGCGCAAACGCTACGAGGACCTCGTCGGCCGGTTCGCGCGCTTGCAGACGGATGTGGTCCGTATGGCCCAGGTGGACCAGGTCGTCCAGCAAATGAAGGATGAGTTGGCATCGGTCCTGCAGGGCGTGCGCGAGGAGCTGCGCCGCAGCGATCAGCAGGCATTGCAGACTCGCCAGGTGGAGCGCGAGGCGGAGCTCAAGGCGCAACTGGACCTGGGCCAGCGCGTAGAGCGCCTCTCGACGCTGGGCGACAAGGTGACGGCGCAGGCGACCGAGCTGCAGCGGCAGAACGAGGCCCTGACCGGCCTGCGCCAGCGGCTGGATGCGCTCGACAAAGACATGATGCGGCGCGCGGACCAGGAACGCCTGACCGACGACGAACGCAGGCGCGAGCTCGGCCGCGTCGATGGGCTGCAGCAGGCGGTCGATGGCCTGCACGCCCAGGTCGATTCGTATGCCGCACGTTTCCAGTACCTGGAAAAGTGGGCCGAGAACAGCGCACAGCGCACCGCCGATCTGCAACAATTCCGCGCCGACATGACGCGCGTCCAAAGCGAGCTCCTCGAGGCGCAGCGCCGCAGCGAGCAGCGGCTCGAGCGCCAAATCCGCGAGTGGAACACCATCACTGAGGGCGTGTACCGCGACCAGGAGGCCCAGGCCAACCAGTTGCGCGTGTTTGGCGAGCAGCACGAGCGCACCAAGAAGGCCCTGGCCACCCTGCAGGACCTGGCCAAGGAGCTGCGCATGGCGCAAGATGAGGCGCGCCAGGTGCTGGACCTGGGCCTGGAGAAGCAGCGCCGCGAGCTGCGCGAATGGCAGGGGGAGAACGAGAAGCGCTGGACGCGCTACCTGGCCCAGTGGGATTATCGCTGGAGCGAGCAGGCCAAGGTCGACGAGGCCCTGGCCGCGCGCGTCGAGGACCTGGAGGCCGCCAGAGTGGCGATAGAGCAGGATTTGCAGGCCCTGCGCGCCCTGCTCGCGGAGGAGTCCTCGTCGGCCAAGGCAGCGGCCCTGGAGCTCTGGCGTTCGCAACTCGAGTATCTGCAGCGGCAGGTGGAGGTCGCCAAGGCCACAGCCGACAAACTGAATTCCCGGCTCAATACCACCCCGCCGCCCCCCAGGCCGCCGCTCTAGCAGTCTGTCGGAGAGGAGACTTGTCGCCCTCAGCATCCTGGTGATAGCCGGGCCATGTGCGTTGCTGCCACCCCTTGGGCGCAGATAAGCCTGTGCAGGCACATGCCCTCGTGCGCCCGGCCCTGAGCCAGGAGGGGTTTTGGCGGGTTGGTTGGCCCCGCTGGCTGCCCCTGGCGCGCCCGCGGGCGCGCCAGGGGCAGCCAGCGGGGCCAACCAACCCGCCAAAACCCCCCAAAGGGCCCATACCGGGCTCGTGCCTCGTGAAGGCACGGGGCGTCTGCGCCACCGGCTGCCAGTGAGGCCAGGCAGCCCCCCCCCTTACGAACCTGCCCCCTGGCCCGCATCTTGCTCGCTCCTGCCACGGTTTCCCCGATTCCCCACGATGGTCTCGAGGAGCATCATGGGCGTTCTTCCGCCTCCTGAGGTGACCGCCGAGGTCGTCGAGGAGCGCGCGCTTGACCTGGCGGCGCAGCCGCCCGACGAGGTCTATGCTGCTCTGGGCAGCTCACCCAACGGCCTTGCCGCAGCCGAGGCCCAGACGCGCCTGGCACAGTATGGCCCCAACCTGATCGAAGAGGCGAAGAAGCGCCCGCTGATCTACTCGCTGCTGGGCAACCTGGTCAACATCATGGCCTTGCTGCTTTGGGCGGCCGCGGCGCTCGCCTTTATCGCCGGGTTGCCGCAACTGGCCTGGGCCATTCTGGCCGTCATCCTGATCAACGCCGCGTTCAGCTTTTGGCAAGAGTTCAAGGCCGAAAAGGCCGTCGAAGCGCTGCGCAAGCTCCTGCCCAGCTTTGCCCGCGTCGTGCGTGATGGCCAGGAGAGCCGCATCCCGGCCGAGGAACTGGTGCCGGGCGATGTGCTCGTCTTGGCCGAGGGCGACAGCATCTCGGCCGATGCGCGGGTGGTGCAAGAGTTCGAGCTGCGCACCAACAACTCGACGCTCACCGGCGAGTCGGTGCCGGTGCGGCGCACCGCCGAGCCCTCGCTCCAGGAAGGGCTCGCCTACACCGACGAGCCCAACTTTGTCTTTGCAGGCACCGCCGCGGCCACCGGCACGGGCCGCGCCGTGGTCTTTGCCACCGGCGCCCGTTCGGCGTTCGGCCGCATCGCCCAGCTCACCCAGTCGGTCGCGGCGGAAGAGAGCCCGCTGCAGGTGGAGGTCGGCCGCGCCACCCGCGTGATCACCTTTGCCGCCGTCACCATCGGCGTCGTCTTCTTCCTCGCTGCCACAGCGTTCACCACCACGCCGCTGCTCGAAGGGTTCATCTTTGCCATCGGCATTGTTGTGGCCTTTGTGCCCGAAGGCATGCTGCCCCTGGTGACCCTCTCGCTCGCTGTCGGCGTGCAGCGCATGGCGCGGCGCAACGCGCTGATCAAAAAGCTCTCAGCGGTCGAGACCCTCGGCTCGACCACCGTGATCTGTACCGACAAGACCGGCACCCTGACGCAGAATGAGATGACCGTGCGCGAGGTCTGGCTGCCCTCTGGCGAGGTGCACGTGGTCGGCACCGGCTACGAGCCCCAGGGCGAGTTCCGCCGCGATGGTGAGTCCATTGACCCGGGCACCGACCCTGGCCTCAACCTCCTGCTGACGGCCGGCGCGCTCTGCTGCAACGCGCGGCTGGTGCCGCCCGACGAGAAGCAGCCGCGCTGGACGGTGCTGGGCGACCCCACCGAGGCGGCCCTGATCGTTACCGCCGAGAAGCATGGCCTGCGGCTGCAGGAGCTCAGCAACTCGCAGCCGCGCCTGCGCGAGATCCCCTTCGAATCGGGCCGCAAGCGCATGAGCACCATCAACCAGGTGGGCCGGGCGCAGTGGGCGTACGTCAAGGGGGCGCCGAGCGAGGTGCTCAAGGCCGCGGACCGCATCCAGGTGAACGGCAAGCCGGAGCCGCTGACCGATGAGTGGCGGCAGCGTATCATGGGCCAGAACGACGCGTATGCGCGCAATGCGCTGCGGGTGCTGGCCATGGCCTACCGGCCGATCGAGCAAGAGCCTGCAGAGTATACGCCCGAGACGGTGGAGCGCGAGCTCGTCTTTCTGGGCCTGGAGGCCATGTTCGACCCGCCGCGGCCCGAGGTAGGCGAGGCGGTGGAGCGTGCCCACGAGGCGGGCATTCGCATCGTCATGATCACCGGCGACTATGGCCTGACGGCGGAGGCGATCGCGCGGCGTGTGGGCATCGTGCGCGAACGGGAGGTGCGCGTGATCACCGGCGGCGACCTGGCCCAGCTCAGCGATGACGACCTGCGCCAGGCGCTCTCGGGCGGCGAGGTGATCTTTGCCCGCGTGGCGCCGGAGGACAAGCTGCGGGTGGTGTCGGCGCTGAAGGACCTGGGGCAGATTGTGGCCGTGACCGGCGACGGGGTGAACGACGCGCCGGCCCTCAAGCGCGCCGATATCGGCATTGCCATGGGCATCACCGGCACCGACGTGGCCAAGGAGGCGGCGGTGATGATCCTCACCGACGACAACTTTGCCTCCATCGTCAACGCCGTCGAGGAGGGCCGCGGCGTCTATGCCGATGTGCGCAAGTTTATCACCTACATTTTTACCTCCAACGTGGCCGAGGCCGTGCCCTTTATCCTCTTTGTGCTCAGCGCCGGGCGCATCCCGCTGGCCCTCACCGTGCTGCAGGTGTTGGCAGTGGACCTGGGCACCGACATGCTGCCTGCGCTGGGCCTGGGGCTCGAAGCGCCTGAGCCGGGCGCGATGCAGCGCCCGCCGCGCAACCAGAAGGAGCATCTGATCGACAGATCGCTCTTGCTGCGCGCCTGGCTCTGGCTTGGCCTGCTCGAAGCAGCGTTCGGCATGGTCGCCTTCTTTGGCTTTTACTGGGTCAATGGCTTTTGCTGCCGCATCGCGCCCCTGCCCGGCCCCGAGTCGGGCCTGCTCTACGTGGCAGCGACCACGATCACCCTGGCGGCCGTCGTCTTTGCTCAGGTCGGCAACGTCTATGCCGTGCGCACCGAGCGCGACCCGGTCTTCAGCATTGGCCTGTTCTCGAACCGCAACGTCAACCTGGGCGTCATCGCCGAGCTGGTGATCATCGTGGCCCTGGTCTATGCGCCGGCGCTGCAGCGCGTCTTTAGCACCACGGGCCTGCCGGCGCGCTTCTGGCTCTTTCTGCTGCCCATTCCGTTTCTGTATCTTGGCCTGGAAGAGCTGCGCAAGCTGGTGGTCCGCCGGACTTGACCCAGAGTCCACACCCAGCAGAGGCGGCTCTCACGCCGCCTCTGCTGGGTGCGAAAGACGGGCTTTGCGTTGGCCCGCTTTTTGCTGGCGACTCTGCGAGGAGAGCGAGAGATGAGATTCGTCATTGTGGGTTGCGGCCGGGTGGGCGCGCGTGTGAGCAGCCAACTGTCGCTCGCCGGCCACGATGTCGCCGTGATCGACAGGGACCCCGAGGCCTTTTTGCGCCTGAGCCCCACCTTCAAGGGAGAGACCATCGAGGGCGTGGGGTTCGACCGCACAGTGCTCATCCGCGCCGGCATCGAGCGCGCCGATGGCTTTGCCTCCGTCACCAACGGCGATAATACCAATATCGTCTCGGCGCGCACCGCCCGCTATGTCTTTCGCGTGCCCATGGTGGTGACCCGCATCTATGATCCCCGGCGGGCCGAGATCTACCGCAGGCTGGGCATCCCCACCATCTCGCCCACCGATTGGGGGGCGACCGCGATCGCCGAGATGCTGCTGCACCCCGGGCTGGCCACCAGTCTGACGATGGGCCATGGCGAGGTGACCCTGGTCGAGTACGTTGTCAGCGAGTATGTCAGCGGGCATGCGGTTGACGAGCTGAGCTTCCCGGGGGAGATGATGGTGGCCGGGCTGGTGCGCGGCGGCCGGGCCACGCTGCCCACGCCGGGCACACGGCTGCAGCTCGGCGACACGCTCTACATCTCGGTCCAGACGGCATCCAGGGGGCGCCTGCAGCAGATGCTGCGCCTGCCCTAGCACCGATACCTTAGCAGCACCAAGGAGCGCAGGCAATGAACGTGCTGATCGTCGGAGGCGGCAAGACCGGCTCGTTCCTGGCCGAGGAGCTGTACCAGGAAGGCCAGGCGGTCACCGTCATCGAAAAGCGGCCCGAGGCTGCGGCCAGGCTGAAGGACGCCCTGCCCGCCATCACGGTGGTGGCCGGCGATGGCGACGATCCCGCGGCGCTGGAGGTGGCCGGGATCCGCAGCGTCGACGTGGTGGTGGCCGCCACCGGCGACGACGAAGACAACCTCGTGGTCTGCCTGCTGGCACGGCAAGAGTTCCGGGTGCGGCGCACGGTAGCCCGCGTCAACAACCCCAAGAATGAATGGCTCTTCACGACCGGGATGGGCGTCGACTTTTGGGTGAGCCAATCGCACGTCATCGCCGACCTGCTGCGCGAGGAACTGGCCGCCCTGGAGATCGCCACCCTGATGCGGCTGGCCGACGGCGAAGTGGCCCTGGTGGAAGACATTCTGCAGCCGACGGCGCGCGTGCTGGGCCGGACGGTGGATGAGTTGCTGCTGCCGGCCAATAGCGCCATCGTCGCCATTGTGCGCGGCACCACTGTGCTCGTGCCGCGGCCCGATGTCGTGCTGCAGGCCGGCGATCGCGTCATTGCGCTCGCCCGGGCGCCGCAGCGCCAGGCGCTCGCCGCGGCGCTCCAGTGAAAGAAGGGTTTTGTGAGCAGGGTGCGGCGCTGCTCGCCACCCGCCGGTGGCGGGCAGCGCCGCACCCTGCTCACAAAACCCTTCCCTATTCTCTGCGGCGCAGGGCGCGCAGCAATGCCGCCGGCAGGGCCAGGCAGCCGTCGAGCTCCTGGGGCGGCGGCTGCGGCGGCGGCGTGGGCGGCTGGGCCGGGGGCTGCTCGCTTTGCTCGTCTTTGTAAGCGCGCAGGGCATCGGCCAGGCCGGCGCCCTGGTCGTAGGCGGCCAGGCGCAGGTCGAGCGCGGTGCGCTTGAGGCGCTCTTTGACCTCGGGCGGCCGCAGTGAGGGGTCGCTCTCGAGCAGCAGGGCCACGAGGCCACTGGCCACGGGCGTGGCCATGCTCGTGCCCGAGGCCATGGTGTACTGCTCGCCGACGACCGCACCCATGCCCGTGCCGGCCGCGCGGCATGAGGTGATGTTGACGCCTGGGACGACGATATCGGGCTTGACGCGGTCGTCGGCCGTGGGTCCGCGCGACGAGAAGGGGGCTACCTGGCCGTCGAGGGTGGCGGCGCCGACGGTGATGACCTGCAGCGCGGCGCCTGGCGAGCCGATGGTATAGTTGCCCGGGCCCTCGTTTCCCGCGGCCACGCAGACGACGATGCCATGCGCCATCAGCGTGTCGCAGGCGGTCGAGAGCGCGTCGGTGCCGTCGGAGCTGCCGGCCGAGCCGAGCGAGAGGTTGACCACCTGCACCTGCTGGTCGGCCGCCCACTCGAGCCCGGCGATGACGGTGGAGGTCGCACCGCCGCCATCGGCGCGCAGCACCTTGCCGGCGTAGAGAGTGGCCTCGGGCGCCACGCCGCGATACTGCCCCCCACTGGCCGCGCCGCTGCCCGCGGCGATGCCGGCCACATGCGTGCCGTGGCCGTGGCCGTCGCGCGGGCCCTCACCTGTAAAATCGACGCTCTCGGCCACGCGGCCGCCCAGGTCGGGATGGTTGGGGTCGATGCCGGTGTCGACAATGGCGATGCGCACTCCTTTGCCGGTGGCGCCCAGCCCCCAGACCGCCGGCGCGTGGACGTAGGGCACGGCCTTGTCGAGCAGCGCGCGCACCGGCAGGTCGGGCCAGATACGCTCGACGGCTGGGTCCTGCTCCAGCCGGCGCAGGCCGCCCGCCGAGATGCGCATGGCCACAAAGGGCAGCATGCGGTAGTGGCGCTGTACGCTGATGCCCTCCGCGTCGCGGGCCAGGGCGGCGCGATCGGCGCTGGGTTGGTAGCCGACGATCACCGCCAGCTCGCCGCCGTCGGCCGAGAGCGCCCCCAGGTCCATACCCGGCCACAGTTTTCGCCCGGAATCCATGCTGTGTCTCCCTGGGACGGTTCACGAACCGCCCCTACAGCGCGCGCACCTCGCGGTCCGGCTCGATGCGCAGCACCCAGGGCCGGTCGGTCAACGCCAGCGCCTGGCGGCCGGTGGCGCGCAGCGCCAGTGCGCCCACCAGGCGCAGCCGCCGGCTGACCGTCAGCCCCTGCCGCGAGAGCTCGCCGGCCCGCAGCTCCAGGTCGCCGGCGACGCGTACAATCAGGCCCACCTCGGCCTCGGGGTTGGCCTGCACCTGCTGCAAGAGCGTGCGTTCAAGCTTGCTGATGTCCATCTGCTCAGCGCCCGCCCAGATAGCATATCCCCGCCGTCAGCAGCGCCAGGAACATGGCCATGATCAGGACCGGGGTCAGCATCGTGAGCATGCGCCGCAGGTACGATGGCCGCGGCGCCCGGACGGCCTGCGGGTGCCTGAAGCGCTCGAAGAGGCGATAGGCCGTCGGCCCCACAAAGATGGCGGCCACGATGAGCACGAGCAGGATTTCCAATTCTCACTCCACTAGAGCATCAGTTCTTCATGGCGTAGGCCGCCGAACCGTAGCCGCGGCGTGTTGCCGCGAAAGCCTTCTACGCGGCACGATGCCGCGGCTACAATGCGACGTCATCGGCCTGGCACAGGGTTCCGAGAGCCCTGCGGTATTCGCAATGACAGGCTGAGGAATCAGCTTGCGACAACCATGGCCACGGCATACTCGCGCGAGTGCGACAAACTGACGGCGAACTCGCTGAGGCCCAGCGCCGCGGCGCGTGCGGCAGCGCGGCCGTGCAACCGCACGTAGGGCTTGCCGCGCGCGTCGGCATAGACTTCGATCTCGCGCCAGGCGATGCCGGCGAGGCCGGTGCCCAGCGCCTTCGAGACGGCCTCCTTGGCGGCAAAGCGTGCCGCCAACTCGGGCGCGCGCCCGCGGCAGAAGAGAACCTCGTCGGGGGTGTAGACGTGGCTCAGGAAGCGCTCGCCCCAGCGCGCCACCGCGCGGGCCACCCTTTCGATCTCGATAATGTCTACCCCCGTGCTCAGCATGCTGCGCCCCTCCATGGCCTCAGCCGGCACCGCTTGCACCGCCGCCCGCCGCCCCGGCCGCGCCGGCGCCGCCCGCGCCGCCGTGGCTCGCCGCCGAAATGGCGGCTATCATGACGATGAAGGAGGAGAATTGGGCACTTGCCTCCTGGCCCAGGCTGCGGAACCAGGCGGGGAGCGGCGCGCCGATGGCGGCCATCTGCCTGGCCCAGCGGTGCTCGAGACCGAACGCGACGGCGTTGGGCAGATAGCGCTCAAAGAGGCCCACCTGGTCGGCATGGGCGCGGCCCCGTGCGAGCTGCTGCAGGTGGCGCCGGAAGGCGTGCCAATCGGTGGCGGCCTGCTCGCCCTCCGCGCTGCGCCGGGCGCAGGCCAGCCCCACCAGGAGCATGGCCAGCCCCGAGCCGAGGAGGGCCAGGGTCAGCAGCGCCGGCCAGGCCCCAAAGAAGCGCGCCCAAAAGGCAAAGGCTGCGATGCTGGCCACGGCCAGCGCGAACAGGGCCACACCGGCGATGATGGGGATGCGGCGCAGGCGGTCGCGCTTGTGGTCAAAGAGGCCCAGCGCATACAGCTCGCCGTCGTACACCCGCTGCAGCGCCGAGCAGTTGTTCCGCAGGCCGGCGCTGACCTCCGCCAGGGGGATGCGCGTGCCCGCGGCGGCCAGGCCCTCGAGCACAGTGCGGTCGGCCGTGGCGCCGGCGGCGCGCTCGGCCTTGCTGAGCTGCGTGCGGCCGGTCGCCGCCTTGAGCGCGGCCGCGTACAGCGTCCACACCTCAAAGGGGCGCAGGTCGGCCGGCAGGGCCAGCAGGCGGATGGCGTAGCCGGGCTTGCGCTGCCGCGCACCGCTGGGCTCGGTCTCCTCGACGGCGAGTGCGCCCCGGCGGCCGAGGTCAAGAAGCGTGGCCAGCATATCGGGCAGGCGGGCGCCGTTGTGCACCAACGCGCCGGCCAGGCCCACGGGCAGGTCGGAGGGCGGCGCCATGAGGATGCTCTGCGTCACCGCCACCGGCTCGTGGCCCCAGCGGCGCCAGACCACGATGCAGCCCACGAGCGCCAGGATGGCGACGAGCCCGGCCAGCCCACCCCAGAGGGGCGCCCAGCGTGCCTGCTCGAGCTGCGTGCGCTGCCAGGCCGGCGGCACGCCCTGCACCTGCCCATGGGGGAACCAGATGCCGATGGCCAGCCCCTGGTTGCGCTCCACCTGGTTGGCCTGGAAGGTCACCTGGCGGCCCAGGATGCCCGGCTGTGCGTGGCCCTCGAGCACCTGCGCCCCCGCCAGCGGGCCGACGTTCTCGGGCAGGCGCACCAGCACCTGCGACTGGGTGATGCCATAGTCGTGCTTGGGTGGCAGGGCGGTCCAGCGCAACGCATCCTGAGCGCCCTCCTGGCGGATG
>ERZ795030.4353-NODE-4353-length-14029-cov-14.665808_pt1 | contig 14029 bp, 11 predicted proteins | sample MGYA00375122_ERZ795030 | MGnify/ENA primary metagenome ERZ795030 (study PRJEB30165, sample SAMN05720146) | activated sludge metagenome | isolation source: anaerobic digester from wastewater treatment plant | place: Japan | collected 2015-04-20 ...
CGCCTGCCCGCTCCAGCCACCCCATGCGTATGCATATCTTGTCGGGGCACGGCGATGAGACCACGTGGGCTCTCGCGCCGTCGACCTCGACTACTGTGATGCCGAGCGGGCCTTCGACCTGGATCGTCCGTTTCGCGGCCGGTGAGAGGATTACCTCCGCCACCACCCTGTTCTGGGCCTCGCCGATCGATGTGACAGTCAACACCGAGCCTGTCGGCGCACGTTGCCGTCCTCGGGCGCCCACGAAGATGAGAAGGGTGCCGAGCACCAGCATGAGGACTGCAGGCACGATTCTGCGCTTTGTCATTGGTTCAGTAGACCTACCTTCTTCTGGCGGCATGCAAAAAGCGTTTGGCGGGGCCATCCAGATTATCGCATACCAGTCCTATGAAGACTGCCGTGACTATTGACAGCCCCAGCAGCAGCGGGGCGCCCAAAAACAGCGCGGGCTGCCGCATTGCCATTACTGCGATGGCCAGCTGGCAACTGGCATGGATTACTCCGCCCACCACGCTTGTCCACACCATTGAAGCGTCGGCGGGCAGCAGGCGAAGGGAGACGCCCATACCTACGGCGCTTGCTGTGGCGCCGACGAAACTCATCCAAAACCCCAAGCCCCAGAACTTGCCCGTGATCACGCTTCCCAGTATGCTGCGGACAGCGCTCACGCCCACGGCCGGCCAGAACCCCATGTAGCGTAGGCACACCAGAGTAGCCACATTTGCCAGGCCTATCTTGGCGCCCGGTACCGGCAGCGGGGGGATCAGTGATTCGATTACGTGCAGGGCAAGAGCGACTGCAACAAGCATAGTGAGCTGGATCTGTCTTTGCAGTTGTCCGGGCTTCAAACGCGAACCCTCCAGGCATGCCAAGTACGGAGATTCTGCGCGCCGCGCAGGCGCAGTACAAACCGAATTATACACCATGTATCCAATGCCCGCGACTGCAGAGGGAAGCGAGGAAGCGGAGGGAAGCACTTGCGGAGCGAAGCACTGCAGAAGGAAGCACAGCGCGTGGACAGCAACACGCTATGAAGCGAGAACCGAGAGGAAGGATCCACTTTTGGGGAGAATCCTCATGTAAGGAATCGAACAGGGGCCAAACAGCGCTTGCGGAAAGGGAGGCGGTCTGCATAAAGCTGATACATACGTCCGATTGGCACTTAGGGCGGATATTCTACAAGACCCATCTCACCGAGGATCAGGCGTACGTTCTTGACCAGTTCATCGGCATAGTCCGTGACGAGCGCCCCGATGTTGTGTTGATTGCGGGAGATGTATATGACAGGTCGACGCCGCCCGTGGAGGCCGTCGAGCTGCTAGATGATACACTCTCCAGGATCGTGCTGGGGCTCGGGATCCCGACGATTGTGATAGCCGGCAATCACGATTCGCCTGAACGCCTGAGCTTCGGTTCATCTCTGATGCAAGGTAGGGGCCTGCACATAGTGGGGTTGCCCGAATCGTGCATTCCGGTGGAGATAGCAGACGAATTCGGCCCCGTATCGCTCATGCCTCTTCCATATGCAGAGCCGGCAATCGTCCGCGACCGGATGGGCGCCGGGGAGGCGAAGGATCACGACACTGCCATGGCCGTCCAGGTGAAGGCCGTGCTCCAGGCGACTGCGGGAGCGGCGCGACGCGGCGACCGGATTGTGGCCGTAGCACATGCCTACGTGGCAGGGGGGCAGCAGTCAGAGTCGGAACGACCGCTCACGCTGGGAGGCGCAGGAACGGTCGACATCGGGCATTTCGCGCCTTTCAGCTACGTGGCCATGGGGCACCTCCACCGCCCGCAGACGCTCGCCGGCAGCCGCGTTCGGTATTCCGGGTCGCTCATGAAATACTCGTTTGACGAGACGGACCATGCCAAGTCGGTGACGGTTGCGGATATTGACGGCGCGGGCGCGGCAACTGTAAGGACCGTGCTTCTCAAGCCCAGACGGGATGTCAGGCGAGTTGAGGGCACCTTCGAGGAAGTCGTGCGCGGCCCGGCGCCGGGAGTGAATCGCGATGACTACATAATGGCCTGCCTGTCGGATCCGGATCCTGTATGGGATTGCATGAGCAGGCTGCGAGAGGTCTATCCCAATGTTATGCAGGTAGAATGGAGCGCCGGAATGGCCAGAGGAGCCGATCTGGCCCATCTTGCCGGGGCCGGTGTTGATCACCGCAATCGTACAGAGTTCGAGTTGTTTTGCGAATTCTACGAACAGGTCACGGGCGAACCCATGGGCGAGGATGAGATAGCCGCAGTAGTCGCGATGTTGGAGCAGGTCAAGGCGGGAAGGGAGGCGGCTGCGTCATGAGGCCCATACGCCTTGAGATGCAGGCCTTCGGGCCATACCCAGGGTTGGAAGTTGTGGATTTCCGTAGCCTAGGTAGCCGCCGTTTCTTCCTGATTCACGGGCCCACGGGCTCGGGCAAGACCACTGTGCTCGACGGGATTTGCTATGCCTTGTATGGAAAATCCAGTGGAGCTGAACGGGACGCCCGGGAGATGAGGTCGCATCATTCGCCTGACGACCTGCCCACGCAGGTAGTGTTAGATTTTTCGGTAGGGCGCGAATCGTACCGGGTGTGGCGCAGGCCCGAGCAAGAGGCGCCGGGGAGACGCACTCCCCTCAAGGCCGACGCCACGCTGTGGCAGCGCACGGGCATAGATAATGACTCTTGCGACGGTCCGGTAATCGCGACGGGGCTCAAAAGGGTCACCGACAAGGTAGAAGAGCTCTTGGGCTTTGAAGCTGACCAGTTTCGCCAAGTGGTCCTTCTTCCGCAAGGGCAGTTTCGAGATGCCCTTACGGCCGACTCCGCCAAGCGCCAGCAGATATTGGAGATTCTGTTCGGCACTGAAGTGTATAGATACATAGAAGTGGCGTTGAAGGAGAAAGCGATCGCGCTCGCCAGTGCACTGAAGGGCCTCAAAGATCGGCGAGATACTCTCCTTGGGGCAGCTGACGCCGAGTCACAGGAGCAGCTCCGGGCGGCATTCGAGGCCGAACGGGCTAGGCTGGGCCGGGCGCGTGAGGCTGAGAAGGCGGCGAGCGAGGCGGCAGAGGAGGCAGCGCAGGCACTATCCAAGATGAGGCAGGACGCTCAGAAGCTTGACGAGGCGCGCGACGCGGAGCAGGCCGTCGCCGCCCTGGAGTCGCAGGCGCGGGAGCACGAGGCCATGGAGCGAAGGTGCAAGAGGGCCAGGCAAGCGGCGAGCTGCGCTGGGGCTGAAGCCCTGCTGGATCAGGCGCTCCGGGAGGAGACGGCCAAGCGCGCGGCCCACGGGCAAGCCCAGAAGGACCTGTCGCAGGCGAAGTCGGCGGCCCGCGCTGCATCCGAAAGGCTGGCCGGGGAGAATTCGCCGGACCGGGTCGAACAGCGAAAGCAGGCGGAGGCTAGGCTTGTGACCCTGGAAAGCTTAGCGCCCAGAGTGGCTGAGATCGATAAGTCCAGGGAGACTGTGATAGAAGCGAACAAGGCGGACGCGAAAGTGCGCGACCTCGCGGCGACCGCTGCTGCTCACAAGAACGAGATATCGGCCGAACTGGCCACGGCCCGCGCAGAATGGAGCAGTGCTCAGGCTCTAGGGGCTGAACTGCCTTTATGGGAATCGCGGGCGAGTGAGATAGGTGCAGCGCTCAAACGGGCTGAACGCCGCGCCGAGCTCGAGGCCGGCCTGGCCCGGAAGGCAACCGAGGCGCTTGGGGCACAGGAGCTGGCTGATGAGGCTGCCTACCGGCTGGAGCAGGCCCGCGGTAGGGCGGCGCTACTTCGCGAAGTGTGGCTGGGTAGTCAGGCTGCTGCTCTCGCGGCTACTCTAGAGCAGGGCGAGCCCTGCCCTGTATGTGGATCTACGTCGCATCCGTCGCCGGCTCATGCAACTGCCGCAGGAGACGGTGGGCAGAAGACACCTTCCGAGAAGGATCTGCGAAGCGCGGACAAGGCTGTGACTGCGGCTGAGACGGAATGGTTGGGCCTGAGCAGGGCCGCATCCGAGGCGTTGCAGCAGGAGGCGTCGGTGCGAGGTCAGCTTGCCGAGCTAAGCTCGGATGAGCGTGATAGGTGCGACAGTGGGGACCTGGGTTGCCGGTTGCGCGATGCAGAGAAGAACCTGAACGCCGCGAAGGCTGCGTGCCAGCGTGCCGAGGCGCTGGGCGAGGCTATTGGGCGGCTTGAGCGGCAGCTCACGGCGGCAGAACTTCAGGCGGCCGAGGCGGAGACCGCCACTCGTGAGACGGCAAGTCGGCTAGCGGCGGCTAGGGCGACGCTAGAAGAGAAGGAGCATAATGTTCCCGTGGACCTCAGGTCTCCTGCTGCGCTGGAAGCCGCACAGGCGAAGGCGAGAGCTGAGCGGGACGAGCTAGCACGGGCGTTGGAAGTAGCGGAGCGCGAAAACCAAGATGCCGGGCACATCCTCGCGAGGGCGCAGGCACGCGCGGCCGCGGCAGAGGAAGCGCTTGAGGCCGCAATCGAGGACGTTCGCGTCCGCAGCATGGGGTTCGAGGATGAAGTGCGCGAAGCAGGGTTTGCCAGCGTGGATGAGTATCACGCCTCCAAAATGGCCGATGATGCCGCTCGCAGGTTCGAACAGGCAATAGAGCAGTTCCGTATGCAGCTGCATGCCGCCCGGGAGCGCCTGGCGCGGGCGGAGAGTGAAGTCGCCGGGATCGCGGAGCCGGATCTGTCTTCGGCCGAGGCCAACTGCGCTGAGCTGACAGTGGCTGCCAAGAACGCGATGGAGAGCCGAATAGCTCTCGGGAACAGAATAGACCAGATGCGCAGGCAACTGGATGACCTGGACAAGCTCGCCCGCGAGATGCAGGAGGTTGAAGCGGAATACGTGGTGATTGCTCGGGTGTCGGACGTGGCCAATGGCAAGGGGAATAGGAACAGGCTGGGTATGACGTTCGAGAGGTTCGTGCTTGCGTCTATGCTGGACCAGGTAACAGAGGCGGCGACCCAGCGCCTGCAGGTGATGAGCAGAGGCAGGTATGCTCTTCGGCGCACGATGGACCGGCTCACATCTCGGAGCGCGGCCGGGCTCGGCCTGGAAGTATTCGATGCCTACACGGGCAGAGAACGCAGCGTGACCACTCTGTCCGGCGGTGAAGGCTTCATGGCCTCGCTGTCGCTGGCTCTGGGCCTCGCAGACGTGGTTCAGTCATATGCCGGTGGGATAAGGCTGGATACGATCTTCGTTGACGAGGGATTCGGCACACTCGATCCCGAGTCGCTCGATCTCGCCATCGATACTCTTGTGGAGTTGCAGCGGGAAGGCGGTCGCCTGGTGGGTGTGATATCCCACGTGCCTGAGCTGGTTGAGCGAGTGGACGCCCGCCTCGAGATCAGCATGACTGATCGCGGCAGCAAGACGCGGTTTGTGGTGGGGTAGGCGCGAGGCAGGCGGTGGCTGGCGGACCGTCGTGCCGCGGAGCGTGGACGCGACGAGTGGCGGGTGGCGCGGTCGCACAGTGCTGAGATCGCCGGGCTATGAGCGGTCCGGGTCATACAAGGCCGCTGCCATTTACAGGTTTTCGCACGCATCGGGGCGGTTTCCGGAGGTTTTCTGCAGACTTCGTGCGGAAAACCTCCGTGTTCGGGGCCTTTCCGTGCAAAAACCTGTAATTGCCTCCTGCATGACGTGGAAAAGGCATGCTCTCTGCTTTCCAACCATCCTCCGACTGCTCTCTGGCTACCCTCCATCCTGACCGTCGGCCCCGTTCTCGCCGTTCTTCACGCTTATCCAGTGCGATACGTACTCCTCGCACAGGCCTGTTACGGTCTGGATCAGAGGGCCTTCCGGGTTCACGTATCTTCGCGGCAGATTAGCGGGCGCTTTACGCATGACGCGCTCGAAGGAGAGGTCTTCAGCCCTGATCTCGACAAGGACTATGCCTTGTCGAACACTGATTCCGGCCTTCATATCGTCTCTGGCCTGCCGTTTCGCTAGCTCATTCCGGTTCGGGTAACGCTGCGTCGTTCTGTAGTGCTGTGGGCCATTGAACTCAAATGCCGCTTTGTGTGCGTAGTAATACCGATCGTATTCCATTCTGGCGCGTGTCATGGTGTTACGGAGGAACGCGGGCCGTGCGTTATCGATGTAGTTCAGGGAGTTGATGCCGACACCTAGGATGCACAGCATGAGGTACTGGCCTGCGTCGGCTACTTGCCACTTCTCGTCGCTGATTCTCTCTGCAATGAACTCCTCCGCGTGATCGGGCATTGAGGCGGCTATGCGAGGCGTTCCGGATTCATCGGAGTCCACTTCCACTGCCCACCCTGCGTCTATCAGGCGTTCTGCGTAGTCGCGAACCGTGCGGACAGACCTGTTGATGAGCTTGGCCATCTCCGGCACCGACAGAGGAGGTTGGCTTTCCATGGCTAGACGCAATCGAAGGGTAGTAGAGCTAGGTTTTTTGTCGGCAGTTGCATACCAGCGAACCGCGTAGCAGATGTAGCGCATCATGGACACTGTTCTCATCCTCTTGCAGCGGTTTTCGGCGCTACGACGATGGTATCACCGCGAAGGTTTCGCATGTGCTTGTGCTATACTGGGCTTGTGTTGCCGAAAGAGAGGTGCGAGATTCACGAAGCTGTTTGACTACCATATGCATTCCACTTATTCGCCTGACGCCCGCTCGACCCTTGATGAGATGTGCGAAGGCGCCGTCCGACGCGGCCTGGCGGGAGTGTGCTTCACAGAGCATGTCGATTTTGACCCGACCGATGCAGCGTATGGCTACATCAACTACAAAAGGTACTTGTCCGATGTCGACAGATGCCGTGACAAGTACGGCGACCGGTTGGACATCAAGGCAGGCGTTGAGGTCACTTATCAGGCCGAGTTTGCAGATGATATTCGCAATTTCCTAGATACTCACCGATTCGACCACGTCCTCGGTTCGGTTCATCTGATCGACCACGTTTTCGTCGGAAGTCCGTCCTACTTCGTGGGTAAGTCCGAAGCGGAGGCCTGTGAGTCGTACTGGCGCGAAACCATGTCCATGGCGAGGAGCGGGCTCTTCACCAGGATCGGTCACCTGGACTACATCAAGACGCGATGGCCGCGTGAATACGGTCCTTCAGGGCTGGACAAATGGCGGGGGCCGATGACCGACATCTTGCAGATGGTGATCGAATCCGGCGCCATCATCGAGGTCAACACGTCGGCCATCCGAAGGCAACTGGGCGGGCCATACCCCGGTTGGGAAACGCTGGAGCTGTACAGGCAACTTGGAGGCTCTGGGGTGACAATGGGATCGGATGCGCACAATGCGTCAGATGTAGGACAGTACTTCCCCGAGGTAGCGGCTCGCCTGGAGCGGATGGGCTTGGCCGTACGCAGTGAATGCGAGGCCTTGTGCCCTTAGTTTCGACCATCCTGGCTTCGACCGTTGACCTGTTATTGCCGTCATAGCCTCAAGGTCATATGTACTCCCGGCTTGGGGACACGTAAGCGCCGTTGTGCATATGGTGCATTGGACTCAACCCGAAGGAGTGAACGGTAATGGCAGGCGACAACAAGGAAGGGATCGGTGCGCGGCAGGCGCCGCCCTGCCCGGGCGGATTCCTGCATCAGATCAGGTCGGGCGATACGCTCTATGCGCTTGCGAGCAGGTTTGGGACAACGGTCGACGCCATCTTAAGAGCCAACCCGGGAACGGATCCGGCCTCGCTCCGTGTCGGGCAACTTCTGTGTATCCCGACCGCTGCAGTTCCCGGCCGTCCCCCAGGTCCACCTCCCGGCCGCCCCCCGGGTGTAGCGTGCCCTGGTGGTTTCCTTTACCAGATCAGGGCCGGTGATACTTTTTACGCGATAGCCCGTGCACACGGAATGACCGTCGATACCCTGAGGAGGGCCAACCCGGGGGTGAACCCGAGCAGTCTGCGAGTTGGCCAGCTCATCTGTATCCCGACCGCGCTTGCTCCTGGTGTACCCTCGCAGCCAGCATGTCCCGCCGGGGCGACCCCCTACATTATCCGGAGAGGCGACACCTTCTATGGCATCGCCCGGCGCTTCCGAGTGAGCGTAGCCGCCCTGACCAGCGCCAACCCGGGAGTGAACCCCGGCAGGCTACAGATCGGGCAGCTGGTGTGCATTCCTTCACGTCCGGGCAGGTGAAACCAGCACGGCGACGCAGCTCAATGGCGGCGCAGCGGAATATGGTAGTCTTCGCAGGGCTCCGCTCCGGCGGAGTCTTTCTACTCTAGCGTAGTCTGCTACATCGCTGTTCGGCAGGAGGAAGACGTCGGCTTCGGGCGAAGATAGGCCATACTGGGGCGAACTGCGGCATGTCAGGACAACACGGCATCCTGGGGGTGTGATGGTTTGACGACCGATCCGCGACTGATTGAGGTGAGCAGCTGCCTTGTGTACGACTACTCACCTCTAGTTGATTCCGGGCAGTGGTGTGTGGCTGCGATATGCGCGTCGGAACGCAACTCCGCTGACGCGATTGGGCAGATGGAGCGGCATAACGAGACAGATGAAGTATTCGTGCTGATGAGGGGCAAGTCAGTTCTGTTTGTAGCAGCAGGGCAGTGTGGAGGTGGTATTGGCAGGATAGACAGTGTGGAAATGGAGCCTCTGCGAGTCTACAATGTCAAGAGGGGCGTGTGGCACGCCTGCGCGCTCGCACCTGACTCTGTAGTCTTGGTGATCGAGAACAGCGGCACGGGAAGAAGCAATTCCGACTACACTCCGCTGACGCGAGACCAGCGGAGGCTGGTCATGGATGAATGTGCCGGGCTGACCCGGCCGACCGGGCCGAGCGGGCTGAGCGAAGCGTAGCGGCGGAAGATGAATATGCGGGGGAACTGACGTGGCATCGACACAAGCAGAATACGCAGCTAGAGCCAGAATCGGGCCGGACCGGGAGCTCGAGGAGAGACGTCGGCGGCGGACTAGGGTGTTCGCATTGCTTTCAGCGGCCTACTTCATGTCCTTCGTTCAGCGGGTCGCCTTGTCAGTGGTGGCGGCAGAACTCGCGGAGGATCTTCATATTGGCACGGTCGAGCTGGGGCTCATGTCGTCAGCTTTCTTTGTGGCATATGCGGCGACCCAGCCGGTGGTGGGCATACTGTCGGACCTCTTCGGGCCGATGATCGTGGTCTCTTGCTGCTTGTGCCTGGGCACAATCGGCACGTGGATGTTCGCCGTCTCACACAGCATGATAACTGCCTTTGCCGGCAGGATACTGATAGGAGCCGGGCTTTCAGGCATCTTCATCCCGGGCGTCAAAGCGATAACCGTGCTATACGATCCTGACAAGTTCGCATCGGTTAACGGCCTGTTTCTCGCCCTGGGCAACGCCGGCGCCGTACTGGGCACAGCCCCGATGGCCTGGCTGGCATCGGTCGCGGGCTGGCGGGGTTCGTCTGCAATCGTCGGAGTAATGCTGACTGCCTTGACCGCGTTGTGCTGGGCTGTGTCCAGATCCTGGAGGCCACAAGCAGTGGTTCGCGCGCCCGGCAATGGCGCACAATCCGGTTGTCTAGCCCCGCGCCGCCGTCGGGAGCGGGGCGCCGGTCGGGCCATGGCAACGCTCAAGATGTTTCTGCACGACCGCAACCTTCTGCTGGTCAGCCTGTTCATGTTCGCGAGGTACGGGTCGCAGACTGCATTCCAGGGCCTCTGGGGGGTTCCGCACATCATGGGCATATACCGAGTCGGCCGCGAACAGGCGGCTGCCGCTGTGATGATGATCGGCCTTGGGTATATCATCAACGCCCCCCTGGTGGGCTGGCTCGCGGATCGTCTGGCGCAACGCACCGGCGACGCATTCCGGGCCAGGCGGTCCATTCTGGCCTGCACCACCGGAGCCTACGCTCTCACCTGGATCCCTATCATATTCCTCCCGGGAAGGCTAAGCATGGGAGCACTATATGGCCTGCTATTCGTGATGGGGCTGGGGGCCAGTTCCGGGGGGCTGGGTTTCGCCATCGTGAAGGATCAGTATCCTCCTGAGGCAGCCGGCTCAGCCACGTCTGCCGCCAACATAATGTCGATCATCGGCGCGTCCGCGATCCCGCCGGTTGTGGGCGTTCTCATCCACAAGGCCAGCCAGGCGGGGGCAGGAGTCAGGGCCGCGTACGGGCTTTCACTCTGGCCATGCCTTGTCGCAGGCGTCTGCGCGTGGCTGGCCGCCATGCTCCTGACGGACGATCTGGCGTCATCAGGTAGCCCGTCGGGCTCGTAGACCCTCGACAATCATCGAATCTCATCGGATATTAATGCGGCACGGCAGGATATTCTGTACCAACCGGCTTGACCAGTACACATCTTGACTGGTATATTTAATCTACATGGGACATAGGACGACTCATTCTGGTCGCACACTGCAGAGCAATATCTCCCCATGATTGTAGGTGCATGCGTAGACTATTGTTCGCGCTGCGAGCTCGTCCCTTGGGGGTACGGGCTTTGTATATCAACTACATCTTGAGAAATGGGGGAGAGTATTGGTGTCCATCAAGAAGAGGCGCGTCTTCATTCTTGCGGCGTGTGCTGCGCTCTGCCTTGGTCTGCTGGCGCAGGGAAGCGCCGCTGAGAAAGTCGTGAAACTCGGGTGGGTTGGGTCTCTCACTGGCGACCAGGCGATCTGGGGGCAGTGCGAGCTGAACACGGTCAAGATGATGGCCGAGGAGCTCAACGCGGCCGGCGGATTGCTCGGCGCCAAGGTCGAAGTAGTTGGATATGATCACAGAGGAGACGCCATGGAGTGCGTGAATGCCGTGAGGCGTCTCACCAGCCAGGACAAGGTCGTGTGCATCATAGGGCCTAACGCCAGTGGACACGCGATCCCCATCGCCTCGGTGCTCGAGGAGATGAAGGTACCCGATATCGCCACAGTGGCGACTAACCCCAAGGTTACTGTGGTAGACGGCAAGGTTAAACCATTCAACTTCAGAGTATGCTTCATCGACCCCTATCAGGGAGCCGTCGCAGCCGGCTTCGCTTACGATGTCCTCAAGTTCACTAAGGCCGCCGTTCTTTACGACGTGGCGGATGATTACTCCCAGGGTCTCACGGAGTTCTTCATCAAGACCTTCACGGAAAAGGGCGGCAAGATCGTCGCCAAGGAAGCTTTCAAGTTCGGCGACACCGACTTCAGGCCGCAGCTTTCCAAGATCAAGGCGGCCAATCCCGAGATCATCTTCATGCCCTACTTCTTCAAGGAAGTGGCCTTGAGCTCCAATCAAGCCAGAGAGCTCGGTATCAAGGCTACGCTGATGGGCGGCGACGGATGGCCTTCGGAGATACTGATCCAGATGGCCAAGGATGCGGTGCACGGCAGCTATGTCGTGAACCATCTGGACTTCGACGACCCGGAGGTTCAGGATTTCAAGACGAGATACACGGCGAAGTACAAACGCGCCGTAGAGCTTAACGGATTCTTGGCGCACGACGCTTTTATGATGTTTGTGGATGCCGCCAAGAGAGCCAACAGTCTCAATCCTGCTGCTATCAGGGACGCTCTGGAGAGCACGAATATCAAGGGCATAACCGGCAACATCAGGATCAACCCCGCGACGCATAACCCGGAGGGCAAGGAGGCAGCCATCATCAGGATCATGAACGGCAACTACGTGTTCCAGCAGAAGTACGCGCCGTGATGGTGATGGTCATGGCATCCTAGGCGCTTGAGGCGCGCCGGTGTCGCGCAAAGCGGCGGACTGCCGCTGTGAAAGCGCGACATCGGCGCGCGTCGCATTTCGCGCTGTCCTGCGGGAAGGTCAGAGGGAGGTTCAAGATGGCACAGTTTCTTCAGCAGATGATAAACGGGCTATCCATCGGGAGCGTGTATGCGTTGATGGCCGTCGGATACTCGCTGGTCTATTCGATCATGAGTTTCAGCAACTTCGCCCACGGCGGCGTGATCATGCTCGGGTCTTACTTCGGGTTTTACCTGCTCACACTCGCCCACTGGGTTTTTCCGGCGGCTTTTGTGGGCGCTGCCCTATGCTCTGCGGGTATTGCCGTGATTGTGGAGCGAGTGGCATATAGGCCCCTGCGGCTCCGAAACGCGCCCTTTCTCTACTTCATCATCTCCGCGATGGGCGCTTCCATATTCCTCGAGAACTTCGTAGTGGCCACGATAGGCCCGACTTTCAAGACATACCCGACTGTTCTGCCGCGTGCGCCCATCGAGATTGGCCCAATATACATCGGGCGACTCGACATCATGATCTTCGTCATCTCGGCGGTGTGTTTGGCGCTTTTGGTCTATTTCCTCGATCGCACTAGAGTGGGCAAGGCTGTTCAGGCCACAGCCCACAATGCGAGAGCCGCGAAACTCATGGGGATCAACACTGATCTTGTGATCACCCTGGTGTTCGCTATAGGCGGGCTTCTGGCGGGCGTGGCCGGAGTCATGTTCGGCATGAAGTACACGGTGTACCCGCAGATGGGCGGCATAACCATCAAGTCCTTCATCGCGGCGGTATTCGGAGGACTGGGAAGCCTTCCGGGCGCGGTCATAGGCTCCCTGCTTCTGGGCATCATAGAGACTCTTATCTCGGGCTACTTCTCATCGCAGTTCAGAGACTTGATCTCTTTCACGCTACTCATCGCGGTGCTTGTCTTCCGGCCGATGGGCCTCGCGGGCAAAGCCACTGAGGAAAAGGCATAGGAGGGACGGCTGTGAACTGGTTCTACATCAAGGGAATACTGATGCTCGCGGGGATGAACCTCATGGCCGTTCTGGGGCTATCCCTGTTGACAGGATTCACGGGCCTGTTCTCCTTCGGGCACGCCGGCTTCATGGCTCTGGGTGCCTACGCCGCAGCCTGGGCCGGAGTGCGCATGGGGCTTCCGTTCCTAGCTGCGCTGCTCGTCGGGGGTCTGTTCGCCGGCCTGGTGAGCCTGCCCATTGGCCGGCTGACCCTGAATCTCAAGGGGGACTACTTCTGCATCGCCACACTAGGATTTGGCGAAGCAATACGGCTGATCCTCGACAATGTGCAGACGTTTGGAGGCGCCCGGGGGTGGCCCGGCATTCCGATAAGGACTGATCTTTGGAATGTGGCGCTGATATGCGTTGCGGCGACATTGTTCATGGTGTGTCTTGTCAACTCGAGGCACGGTCGGAACATGATTGCCGTGCGCGAAGAGGAACTGGCGGCCAAGACCGTGGGCATCGACACGTTCAAGTACAAGATGCTCTCGCTTTTTGTGAGCGCAGTGTACGCCGGAATCGCAGGCGGCATGATGGGCTACTACACCGGGTTTCTGCAGCCCAAGATGTTCGGGATGACCAGATCAACCGAGCTGACCATAATCGTGATTTTCGGCGGCATAGGCAGCATATCCGGAAGCGTTCTGGGGTCAGTGCTGCTTACCGCGCTTCCCGAGATACTTCGGACCTTCGCCATATGGCGATTAGTTGTGTATGGAGCGGCAGTCATCTTCATCATGATCAGTCGGCCCGAGGGCCTAATGGGCGGCAGAGAGATAACGCTCGAGGCGATCAGGCGCTTCGTGCGCGGAAGACGAGCCGAGGCTGAAGCAGGGGCTGGAGCCGGGATCGGGGAGGGGCGCCGATGAATATCCTTGAAACGCATCACTTGACCAAGGCTTTTGGAGGACTGACCGCGGTTGACGACGTCAGTTTCGGTGTTCGGAGGGACTCGATATCCGGCCTGATCGGCCCGAACGGCGCCGGCAAGACCACGGTGTTCAACTTGATCACGGGCATCTACAAGGTTACGGCAGGCCAGGTGGTGCTTGACGGAAAGCCCATCCACAATGTCGAGCCGCACAAGATAGCGCAAGCGGGCATCACACGCACTTTTCAGAATATCCGCCTCTTCAAGCGGCTGTCGGTGTACAACAACATCCTCACAGCCTGCCATGACCTGGTCGACTACAGCGTGGCCGATTCCACTTTCAGGACAAGGCGCTATCGCGAACAGGAAGAGCAGCTCAAGAGCGAAGCGTCACGCCTGATGGATGTGATGGGGTTGACTGAGTGGCGCGACAAGCAGGCTGTCAGCTTGCCCTACGGCGTGCAGAGGCGACTTGAGATCGCCCG
>ERZ795030.4356-NODE-4356-length-14018-cov-4.631884_pt1 | contig 14018 bp, 15 predicted proteins | sample MGYA00375122_ERZ795030 | MGnify/ENA primary metagenome ERZ795030 (study PRJEB30165, sample SAMN05720146) | activated sludge metagenome | isolation source: anaerobic digester from wastewater treatment plant | place: Japan | collected 2015-04-20 ...
ACATAGGCTTTATTATATGGATGATCTACGCTGCCCGCATTGTAGCACCGCGCGTCAGGGACAGGGAGTAGTGCCTGGCCGGCCTGTCACCGGTAACGCTGGTTAATCTTCATGATGATCCCTTCACGGGAAACACGGGAATGGTGAGAAACGGCTTTTTTGCGGCATGTTTGACATATTTTACCGGATATGCATTCATTTAAACTCATTTCCCTAATTTTTTTTTGGAACTTCACCTTTTTACATCTATATTTATGTTATAATCATCAGCGTTATACCCTGTCTCTTCCGGCGTTCTCCGCATCAGCTATCATTTCAATGCTCCTTCAAATCAATTACAAATTACGGGAGGTTTCATGATGTCAAAATTACTCAAGGCAATGCTTATTATTCTGTTATGCCTCGGCGCATATGTTGCGTATTTCTTGATAGCGCCGCGCTTTATCGGGGCGTTCTATGAGTTCCAGGGAATAAATATCGTGGTGGAGCCTAAAAACGTCGACCTGTACAGATCAATGCTTCCCAAGCCCCTCCAGATGCCGGAGCGGCCCATGGTCGTCATGTTTTTTGTCGACTATACATCGGTTGGTCCTTGGCCCTTTACACCCTACCTTGAGGCCGCCCTCGCCCTGCGGTGCAAATACGGGAACATGGAAGGATGGCATGTAAAAACCATGCCGGTCACCAGGCAGGTTGCGAATACCGGCGGACGGATGATGGGCTTTCCGAAGTACATTGCTGATGAGATAACCCTGCGTCAGGAAGGCGCCGCCTGGAAGGGCGAAGTCAGGCACAGGGACAAATCGGTGATGTCGTTGCAGTTCAGAAAGGGTTTTGCGCGGGCCCTTGCCCCGTGGGAAAAGAAACTGATAGAGAGCGGCGCCTTTCATTTTGATGAACCGATCTTCCAGCTGGTCCCTCCGGACAAGGGGCCCCGCCTTCAGCGCGTGATGTTTGAAAAGATAAAACCGGAGCAGTGGAAATCGGAAACGGGGACGTGCCGCATGGTTGTCGACAAGGACGAGCCGTGGGCCGGCCTGGTGCCTGCCGGCACCGAGGGCCTGGGCGTCTTTCAGCGCTTCACCGGCGCACGGTCCCTGGTGCCGTACAAGCTGGATTAGATTGCCATCTGTCAGGAATGATAGATCCGCCCTCTGCTAGGGTGGGGTTTAAACCCCACCCTAGCAGAGGGCGATCTTCCCCCTCGCAACAATCACCGTCCCATGCTGATCCCGATCGACTCGGCGCACCTGATGAGCTGCGAATCGACCGGCACGGCGCGCACCCTGCCGGCAAGGTCGCCCAGGGGCACGAGAACGATATCGGGCGTATCGAGGGCCACCATGGTCCCGAACTTCCCCTCCGCCGCGGCCTGGACCGCGAAGCTTCCGAGGCGGGTCCCCAGGACGCGGTCAAAGGCGCAGGGGGAGCCGCCGCGCTGGACATGGCCCAGGACCGTGCAGCGGACCTCCAGGTCTATCCTCCTCTTGATCTGGTCGGCCAGGTACTGGCCCACGCCGCCGAGCTGCGGCACTCCCTGGAGGCGCGTGGAGGCCGAGGCCTGGGTGATCACCTCGCCGCCCTCCTCTTTGGCGCCCTCGGCGATCATGATGATGCTGAAGGGGCTCCCCCCCTTCTCACGGAGCCGTATCTTCTCCACGACCCGGTCGATGCTGTACGGTATTTCGGGAATCAGGATGATGTGGGCGCCGCCGGATATCCCCGACTCCAGGGCGATCCATCCGGCGGTGCGGCCCATGACCTCGAGGATCATGACCCGCTGGTGGCTCCGGCCCGTGGTCTGCAGGCGGTCCAGGGCCTCGGACGCCACCTCCACCGCGGTCTGGTAGCCGAACGTATAGTCCGTTTTATCAAGGTCGTTGTCGATGGTCTTCGGGATGCCGATCACGGGAACGCCCTTTTTGAAAAAACGGTACCCGATCTCAAGGGTCCCCTCGCCGCCCACGACAAAGAGGCAGTCGAGGCCCAGTTTTTTGAAGGTATCAACGGCCGTGTCGGAATAATCGCTCACCTTTATGGAGCCGTCGCCCGCGAGCTCCCGGAACTCGAAGGGGTTCCCCTTGTTGGTGGTGCCGAGGATCGTCCCGCCCAGGGTGAGGATGTCGCGGGTCGACCTGACCGTGAGCTCCTCCGCGCGGCCGGTAATGAGCCCCTCGAACCCTCCCTCTATACCGACGACCGTTGCTCCGTGGCCTATCACGGCCGCCCTGGTGACGGCCCTGATGACCGCGTTGAGGCCGGAGCAATCCCCGCCTCCCGTCAGGATTCCCACCCGTTTCAGTGCCATGGCATGCCTCCCGGAACAATTATGTGATTATTTCCGCAGGCTTCACGCCGCGGACTGCAGGGACAGTGCTCTACTGTAATCGACTGTCATGCTGAATTTTAAGCAGATTTACCGTGAGATAAAAAAAAGAACCGCCCGTCGGCGGTTCTTTTGAATTTCATTATAAGAATGAAAGGTATTATCCTGCGACCCTCTGTACAACCCTGTCCGCAATCAGGTTTTTCAATTCACGCAACAATATCCTTTCATGATAATCTACCCTTCCATCTTCATCTGTCAGGGCCAGTATCTCTTCATACTCGCTTCTTGTGATAACATGATCTTCAATTGCTTTTTTTATTCTTTCGGCTAACCTGGAGCCGCTCGCTGTCGCTTTCATTGTCTTCCTCCAAAGAGTAATTTAAGTATTATATAAATAACTAAATTTCATTTAATCGTCAAGGTCTTTCGAAAAAAAAATCAAGCTTTTAACAAGGATATATCCATTTTTCCGGTCATTGCTGAGGGGGGGCAGGGGCCGGATGACCGTAGGCGATGAATTTTTTCAGCGCCTCGAGCTGCTTCGGCGTGGCTTCCAGCGTGACCGGGGTCTCGCCCAGGTACAGCCGAATCTTGTATGAAGCCGCGCCGACGATCGCGCTCTGGATCTCCCGCGTCAGCCGTATCCTGGCGGTCAGGACGTACCGGCGGGACTCCTTCACTATTACCACGCCGGGATAATAAAAGTAAAAATGCGGGTAACCGTACACAGGGGGATAGTCATAGATCATCGTGTTATGCCTGACACGCTCTTTTCTGTGATCGACCAGGTTCAGCGGAAAGGTCGTCGTGTCGGCCATGATATAGGCCTCCTTGCTCATGTCCTGGCCCTGATAGCCGTAATAGGGGTCGGCCGAAGCCACAAAGACGATGGTGGCAATGGGGTCGGATACATCGCCCCTGGAAATACTTTTAGTATACAGGGCCCGGATATTGTCCAGGTCGCTGTCAAGGACCGAATGCCACATGTCGACCGAAACCGTTGTCACGTCCTTGAAGGGATCGTTGTTGACCTGAACCGGGAAACTCACGCACCCGGTCAGGAGGATGATGACGGCCAGGAGGCAGGCAGCAGCCAGCGGACGGGGGGCCATGAAGGCCGTCCACCGGTATCCCCGTAACGATATTGATTTTGTCATATTCATGATGAACGCGATCCTGGTATATCCAGAAACGGATATATTTAGTATACTGAAAATTCAGGCATTTTCAATGATATTAGACAAGCCCGCGCGCAGGTTTGTTTAAAAATTTTCCATGATTTGAAATTTTTTTGGTTATAAAAACCCGGACAAAGGCCGGTACCGAGGTTCATGCTATGATCCGCGGTTCAATTAAATCCTGCCCGGGAACAATAAAATTCTTGTTTTGTAAAAGCCGGGAGCAAATAGTGTCGCATTGCATCATACCGCGCCGGCCGGCGTAACGGGTGGAACGCCATGAGAGACCTCTCGGAAGGACATGTTTTTAAGCTGCTGATATCATTCTCCCTGCCGATGATCGCGGGTAACCTGTTCCAGGCGGCGTACAGCATAATAGACGGCATTTTCGTGGGACGGATCCTCGGCCACGAGGCCCTGGCCGCGGTTTCCATCAGCACCCCCCTCATATTCTTCCTCGTCGCCATCCTCATCGGCCTCGGCATTGCCGCCGTCGTCCTCGTGGGACAGGCCTACGGCGCCGGGGACCACGGGCTCCTGTCCCGGATTCTCGTCAATTCCTTCGCCCTGAACGTATCGGTGAGCATCGTCATAACGCTGTCGATCCTCATCTGGGGCCGCTCCATGCTGAGGCTTATCAACACGCCGGACGGGCTCCTGGATAACGCCTACGCCTTTCTCGCGTGGTTCTCGTCCGGGTTCATTTTCATGGTGGTCAACAACTGGATCATGGGGGTTCTGCGTGGCATGGGGGACTCCCGCACGCCGATGTACATGACCGGCCTCACGGTGCTCCTCAACATCCTGTTCATTCCGTTTCTCATCAAGGGCGCAGGCCCGATCCCCCCCCTGGGCGTCCGCGGCTCGGCGCTGTCAACGGTCCTGGCCAACATGGTGACGACGGCGGCCTCGTACGTCTACCTCGCCGGGAGGAACCACGTGCTGGACTTCGGCCGCTGGCACTGGGTGTTTGACAGGGCCATTATCGTAAAAATAGTAAAACTGGGACTCCCGACGTCCCTCCAGATGCTCATCGTGTCCTTCAGCGGAATCGTGCTGATGGGGCTCGTCAACCTCTTCGGCGACGCGGTGATCGCTGCCTACGGCATCGGCCTGCGCATGGAGAATTTCTCGATCCTCCCCGCCATGTCCATCGGCGTTGCCGTGTCCACCATGGTGGCGCAGAGCATCGGCGCCGGGAAAATCGGGCGGGTGAGGGAAATCACGTCGGCCGCGGCGCGGTTCACCCTCGCGGTTTCACTGGCCGTGGTCGCGGTGTGCACCTTCCTGCCCGAGCGGATATCGGTCATTTTCACGGAGGAACCCTCGGTCATCGCGCAGTCGGTCCGGTATCTGAGGATCATGTGCTGGGCCTATCTCAACCTCTCCCTCTTTTTCATCCTGCAGTCGACGGTCAGGGGCGCCGGTTCGGTCGCCGAGCCGCTCCTGTTTGCGGTGCTGACGACGTCCACCAGAGTCGCCCTCGCCTACGCGCTGAGCCGCCATACCACGCTCGGCGAAACCGGAATATGGATAGGGATCCTGGTATCCACGCTGGTCGGTCTCGCCCTTATGTTCGCGTATTACAAAAGAGGGAACTGGCGCAGAAAAAAACTCCTTGAAACCGCGCCGGTCCCCTCCCTTGCCGGCATACCCGGGGAAGATGTCCTCTGATCCGGGCGCTCCGGGTTCAAAGCGGCCTTCCTATTGGCCGCCCGCCCGCCTCTGCTGGCGCATCTTCTTTATCTGCTCTCTTTTCTCCGGGGGCATGTTCTTCCACCGCTCCTTCATCCGCGCCTTCTTCTGCTGTTTTTCCTCCGGGGTCAGGTTCTTCCACCTCTCCCTGGCGCGCGACTTGGCCGCCTGTTTCTGATCCGGCGTCAGGCTGTTCCACCAGGCCCGGGCCTTGGCCCGGGCCGCTTCCTTCTGCTCTGGGGTCATGCTGTTCCATTTCTCGCGCGCCTTAGCCCGGGCCGCTTCCCGCTGCTCCGGCGTCATGGCCGCCCACTTTTCCCGCGCGGTCTCGCGGGCGATCTGGCGCTCCTCGTCCGTCATCTCGGCCCACGCCTTCCGGCCGTCCTCCGGGGACGCATCCTGCGCCATGAGTCGCGGCGCGACGCCCAGGGCCAGGGCCAGGGCCAGGGCCGCGGCAAACCATTGCATCCTGTTCATAGAAATACTCCTTATAGCGATTTTTTTTGAATGCGCCCCGTCCCGGGACGCGCTCTCATGTTCCGAAATATATAACGATTAGAATGCCATTGTGTGCCAGAAAAAATGTCCGGTAAAGCCATAAAGTTCCGCGCCTGCATAAAATTCTTGATTTCCTATCCGAAGCCTGTCCCTTATAGAAAAAAGACCCTCCCCGTCATGCGCTGTCGCCGGCGACGGCGCATGACGGGGACCAATGCGAGGAGACCCATGGACACAACCGTCATATCCGGAATATTCGCCCTTGTCGGGGGCCTGGGCGGCGCCGTCGCCGGCTCCCTGATAACCCGTCACGCCCTCCTGACCGCGACCAGGCAGAACAATGACACGCTGCTGGAATCCATACGGATGAACACCGACTGGGACCGGGCCCTCAAGGACATCGCGATCCTCTGCAGCCAGATCAAGGGGTTCTATCATCTCGAAGAATTATACATGAAAGAGATCAGCAGGCTCACGAAAAAACCGGAAAAGAGGATCAAGGTGCGGATGAGGGAACAGAACGCCGCTGCCACCGGGATCAGGCTGGACATGACGGAAAATAAGGCGGATAAAATCCTCAGGAAATGGGAATACAAGAAATACTGAGGGCAGGCCCGCGCATTGCAACAGGCCGGACCCGCGGAACCGGCCTTTGCATGACATGAAAAGCCAGCCGGGCACTATTCATAGTTTAGCATTTGCTCTGACCCCTTGCGGCAACGATCCAGGCCGCATGTACCCATATCACCCCATGGAAATTTTCCCCCATACTGAAATAAGGGAACTCCCTCACAATTTAATGAAAAAATGAAGTGGATTAATATGCGTGCAGGATTACATTGTATACAATGGCTATCGTTCTTAACGCAGATTCGCCCGCGAACAGGTAGATCTAGCCGATTTTAGAGCCGAGGAATTATGACCGCTGTGCCAGGGATGGGCAATGTTAAGTAGGATCATTCAAAAAATACTGCCCGGTGAATTCATTTTCCACAATGCCCGATGGTACAGGGACCTGAGGAGCAATTATGACCGGTACCGGTACACCCTGCTCTGCGTCATACTGAGCGCGGCGTCGCTGGTCCCGGTCCTGTACGCCATCCTGGACCTCACGAAGGGCGTTACGGCCTTTCTTGTCAATTACTCCATCCCCTTTGTATTCCTGATAGCCCTGGTCATTGTCCTGGTAACGACAAAGAAAACGGGCATCATCTCCATCGTGGCGATAGTATCCTGCATCATCAGCTTCGCTCTGACCCTGTATCTGCCCAACGCGCGCCACGTGAGCCTGGTCTTGTTCTACTGCTTTCCGCCCGTGGCTATCCAGCTTCGCGGCACGTGGCGGGGCACCATCTGGGTCGTCATCTTCTTCGCGACAGCTGCGCTCCTGTACCTGCTCCAGCTGTACGGCTTCCTCCCGCCGTGGAACGTCGTCTACCCAAGCAACGTCAACATCCTCCTCGCCGGCGTGGCCCTCTTTTTCATATCGGTGCTGACCTTCTTCGGGGAGTGGCAGCACGAAAAGGCGATCGACACCGTCATCCGGAGCGTCCTCTTCGACGAGACGACCAGGTACCCGAACAAGAAAGTGCTGATCAACTCCATCAGGAAAGACACGAATTACCTCTTCGCCATCGTCAGCATCGTGAACTTCAACGATCTCGGCCTGATATTCGGCTACGACCTGTCCGACGAGATCCTGCTTTTCTGCTCGCGGCAGCTCGACCACTGGAGGGACCTGTTCAATTACACGATATACCGTCTCAAGGGGAACGAGTTCGGCATCCTTCTCGATCTCGGGAATGAAGACCGGAAAGAGGCGTACCTGAAGATGAAGGAGCTCAGGCGGCTCCTCCAGTCGACCGCCATGCCGTGGAAAAACTCCGAATTGAGGCTGAACATTCACATCGGCGGCGTGGCCTTCCATTCCGGCAAGCCGGGAGAATCGTCCGACATCCTCTCAAAGGCGGACCAGGCCCTGAAGTCTTCCATAGAGAACCACAAGGGCGTCACCCTGTACGAAAACCACGACCATGTCAAGACCTCGGCGTTCCACTCGACCAACCTCTTTTCAATACTGTACAAGAACCATGAACAGCGGACATTCCGGGCCTACTACCAGCCGATCATCGACGCGTGCACCGGCGGCATAGTCTCCTATGAAGGCCTGCTCAGGATCCGCAATGACGAGGGGGCGTACGAATCGCCCCTGCCGTACCTTGCCATCGCCGAGTCCACCGGCCTGGACGTCATCCTGACCCGCTTCATGATAAAATCCGCCTGCGAGGCCCTGCGCCACACCGACAAGAACATCTCGGTAAACATCTCCTTCAGGGACATGATCCAGAGCGACCTTCTCGGGCTTCTGAACAGGCATTACCGGATGCCGGCGCCCGGTCAGGGAAAACTGATACTGGAAATACTCGAACGGTCGGAGCTGAGCGAGATCGCGGCCTGCCACGAATTCGCGGCCAACGCCAGCAGGCTCGGCTGCCTTATCGCCATTGACGATTTCGGGTCCGGGTATTCCAATTTCGAGAACCTCCTCACCCTGCCGATCAACATCATCAAGATCAACGGCACCCTCATCCAGCAGCTGAGGCACAACGCGAAGGCCCGCATGATGATAGAAAACATCATCCTCTTCTGCCGGCAGGCGGGGCTTTCCATCATCGCCGAGTGGGTTGACAGCCCGGAGCTGGCGGAGGACCTCAAGACGATGGGGATCGATTACCTCCAGGGTTTCTATTTCGGCCATCCGAGCTTCATTGACTGGAAGGACGACTCTTCCAACGTCAACTGAAATTTCCCGGCCGCACCGGTCAGCACCGCCCCTTCGTTCTGCGCTTGAAAGCACCGCCCCCGGAGGGCGGTGCCGGCTATCGCAAACGGAATTATTCTTTATAGCCTATGCGGCTCGATGCACAACCAGCGTATCGCAGTAGGAACGCTCCATCAGCCTTTCAGTGAGATGGGATCGCAGGCGCTGCCACAGGGAGTTGCGCGCATGGGGACCGATGACCAGCAGGTTGATGTCCTTTTCCCTCTCCTCCCGCAATATCTCCTCGATGGTCCTGCCGTACCGGATGTGGGACAGGATGGGCACCGTATGCCGGTTCCCGAACCTGCTTATCTCGGCGTCCAGTTTCCGCCGAGCCTCGCCCATAAGCTTCTGTTTCTCTCCCTCGATCTGCTCCTCGCTGAGGCAGTAATCAACGGCGCACTCCTCTATGTTATCCACTGTATGCACCACGTATACGGTTGATTTCAGTTTTTCCGCCAGGGCAACCGCCTCATCAAGGGCGGTCCGTGAGGCATCGGTAAAATCCGTTGCGACCAGAATGTTTTTAATGGTATTCATGATGCGCCTCCTTTTTCCATTCCAGTTTCCTTCCATCATCAATATACCGAAGGCCCCCTTCCGTGGCAATAATTTGTCTTGACTTTTTCAAATATTTTAATATTATTAGTTAATATTCACTAACTGGAGGCCCCATGAAGCGCATCACCCCCAGACAGGACGAGATCCTTGACGCGGCGCTTGACATCATCGCCGGTCAGGGCATACAGCGCATGACCATCAAGAACCTTGCCCGCGCCGTAAAGGTCAGCGAACCGGCGCTCTACCGCCATTTCAGGTCGAAATTCGACATCCTCATGACCATCCTGCTCAGGTACCGGAAGAACCTCCAGGAACTGATGAATGAATCGAAGCTGGAGACCGTCTCGCCGGTCGCCGCGATTGAATATCTCTATACGGGAATGTTCAGGGCCTTCGAGAGGCAGCCGGCCCTGTCAGTGGTCATTTTCTCCGAGGACCTGTTCCGCTATGACCGGAGGCTTTCGCAGGAAGTGATATCAATCATCAGTCTCACCCATGACCGCATCAACGGATTCCTCAGGGAAAGCGCCCGCCTGGGCGAGGTACGGTCCGATGTTCCGGCCAGGCAGCTGGCGTGGATGGTCATGGGCACCATGAGGCTCCTGATCGCAAAATGGCGGATATCCGGGTATTCCCTCAAGCTCGTCAAAGAAGGGCGCAACGCAATGGCCTTCCTCCGCACCGTCATGGGGACCGCGCGGTAGGATTTTCTCACGCCGTTGCCGTTTCCCGGGGCGGCTCCGCAACCGTGGACGCGCCCCCCTCCAGGAGACGGCCAAGGACATCCCGCACCGCGGAGAGGGCCGGCGATCCGGTCAGGGCCAGGACGCTGGTTCCCCTGATATCGGCGGAGCGAATGGCGCCGTCCTCGGGCACCCAGCCGATGAAGCTCAAGCCGGTCGGCAGGGAAAGCCGCCGGACCTCATCTTCATCAACGATCCTGTTCAGCACCAGGCCGGCGTGACGGTACTTCACCGTGCGGTTGGCCACGTCCCTGATTGACCTCGCCACGTTCAGGCCCCGCGACGAGGCGTCGGACACGAGTACAAGATGCGTCACCATCTCCATGACCCGTCGGTTCACCTGCTCGATGCCGGCTTCGCCGTCTATGACCACGAAGTCGAAATTCCCCGCGATGCCGCCGATGATGTCTTTAAGAATATCGTTCACCTGGCAGTAGCACCCGTCCGATTCGGGCCTCCCGATGGCGAGAAAGGCTAGGCCGTCCCTCTCCGCCACAGCGCTCCACACATCATAGTCGAGGAGCGGGAGGAGCGCGGCCCGGTCCTCGCGGGCCCCCTCCTCCAGCCTGGCGATAAATCTTTCGCGCACATCGTTCAGGGTCACGGACACGTCGATCCCCAGGGCCGCGGCGAGGCCGGCCGCCGGATCCGCGTCAATGGCGAGGACGGTCGAACCGCCCCGCTCCAGGAGCGTCCGCACGGTGGCCGCGCTGATGGAGGTCTTTCCCACGCCCCCCTTGCCGCATACGGCGATGATGGTCGTCCCCTCAGCACTACGTTGCATATCTCAGATCCCCCTTTCTTTCCAGCTGCCGCCTCATGGTTCTCAGGCCGGCCACATCGGAGCACACGTCGTTATACGTGCAGCTGCCGCAATCGAAATCAAGCTCCTCGACCATCTTGGTCATCGCGCCAATGATCGCATGGACGCCTTCGGATACGGGCCTGAGGCCGCGCACCTCCTCCGGTGACGATGTGACGAAAATGACCTCCACCGCTTCCACGTACCCGTACCGCCTCATGGCATCGATAAGTGAGCCCCCCAGGACCTGGAAGCTGAAACCGTCCCGGAGCGCGTCTTTGCTCACCCTGCTCCATTCCCGCCGGTACTGCGACGCGGCGCGGAGCATGTAGCCGCGCAGGTCAAGGTCATGACGGACAAGGTCCATCTCACGGTAGCGGTCATAGCTGTTCTCCGCCGTAAACCCGCTCACCCCCGCCAAGACGACCTTGCCGAAAGGCATGCTCTTCCCGCCGCACTCCGCCAGCTCCGGGCCGATCAGGGTTATAACCCGGTCCCGCACGCGGCCGGGGCCGTCATCCCACATGAGGAAAGAGCACGATTCGTCGCGGGGATTGCCCAGCTCCACGGCCGTGTCCTGCGACAGCACCACGCTCCCGCCCATGCCCCGGGGCCACGGTGCCGGCTCCGAATGGCGGTATTCCCGCCGGCGGGAATGGGCCTCCGCCCCGGCCAGGAATGCCCGGATTTCCTTCAGCTCCTTCCCGAAGAGTCCCATCGGTATCCTCTCAGTTGGCCCTGCCGCCCGCCACGGCCTGCAGCCTGCGCGACTGCGCGCCCGCGGCCAGGTGCCTGGCCAGCCTCTTGCCGAGACTGATGAGGGTCATCGTCGGCGGAAGGCCCAGGGGCTCCGGCATCACGGAGTTGTCGCACACGTACAGGTTGTCGTATTCCGTCTTGAGATTCGAATCAAGAAGGTCGCCGATGCGGACCGTCCCCCCCGGGTGCGCCGCGATATACCAGCTCTTGAAGATGCTCTTGGCCCCGGCCTTCTTGAGGATTTTGCCCGCCAGGTTGTGCCCGACCATCATCCGGTCAATGTCCTGCTTCTGCAGCCTTTTCCTGATGCCGCCGGAATCGGTCAGCCTCCCGCCGAGATCGTCCTTCGCCTTCGTCATGATGCCGAGCACGCGGGAGTGCGAAAACAGCTTGTCCAGGCGCAGCACCTCGCCCACGATCCCCATGTACAGGAGCTTCGGGAAGGTCAGATCGGTCATGACAATGCCTTCCTCGGGCAGATGCATGCCCGTAGCCATGGGGAGTTCCTTCCCGGCCCTGAAGTCTTTGACATATCCCATGGTGCAGACAAAGGGATCGTAGAGGTAATCATAGCCGGCCCGGGCCGCCCCGACCTTTCTCATGAGCAGGGGAGATCCGATGCCGCCGGCGGCGAGGATGACATTATCTGCAAAGGCCTTCATCTTCTTCCCCTTATGGGTATATTCGACGCCGACGGCGCTCCTGCCGTCCATGATGACATTGGTCACCGTTGATTTATCGAGGAGCTTCGCGCCCCTGTTCACGGCGTCTTCGAGAAAAACACGGGCGGTCCATTTCGCGCCATGGGGGCACCCCATCTGGCAGAGCTCGCAGTCGGGGAGGCACCTGTCCTGGTAGATGAACTTGTTCATCTTCCGCCACTTCAGGCCCAGGGACTGGGCGCTCTCCATGATCCGCTTCGCCCGGGGGCCGATCAGCTCGTCCTTGAGGGGAGAGCTGGGGACCTCCCGGTAGGCCTCCGCCGCTTCCCGGGTGATGTCAATCCCGTACTTCTTGAGCAGTTCCACCGGCGGGTCGAAACAGGTCGCGTAGTAATAGAGCGATGTCCCGCCCACGGCCGTGGCGCGGACGCAGGCAAGGCCGCCATAGGTGACCAGCAGGTTCTTTCCGGGCATGCCCAGGTCCCTGATCACCTGGTACTTGGAGCCCTTTACCGGGTCGTTCGTGCCCTCTTCGAGGATGAGGACCCTCCTGTTCCGCGCGGCAAGCTCCTTCGCCACAGTGGCCCCCCCCGGGCCGCTGCCTACGACAACGGCGTCATATGAATTGTTTGCTGAATTATTCATCACCCTCCCCCTTTTCTTTATCCAGTTGGAAATCGGTGTACCCGTTAACCGCCAGATAATTCTTGTAGATCGCGAAACATTGCCTCGCCACCGGCAGTATCTTCAGGAGCCGGTGAACGGGCCCCTTGAGAACGACCCTCTTGCGGAGCAGCGCATTGGGGATGTTCAGGTCCCCGAGCCAGAATTTATGCCCATCGAGGGCCGATACGTAAAATACGGCCGTCGGGGGCTTCGGATTTTCATTGCCGAAGGATACCTGTATCGGCTTCTGCTCCGTATCGATGACGATGAGCAGATCCGGATTCTTCAAGGAAAAATGCACAACCAGATTTGTTTCATTCAGGCTCTTAGCCGGTTTTGACACAACCGGATCATTCTCCTTGAGCCCTTTCTGGACCACGTGCTGGAAAAAACCGCCCAGGACCTGCTGGAGCTCAGCGGATGAATTGAAATTTCTCATAATAATTCTCCTCTTAATGGTTTAACTGCTTTAAATTGCCCTGGCGGCCACTTCCTTGCCAAGCTTGCGCTTCGCGACCACCGCCGCGCCCAGGGCGCCGATGATCTGCGGGTCGATCCTCGCATCCAGTGTATTGATGCTAATGCCGAGCTTTTCGCTCAGCGCCCTGATGACGCCGCTGTTCTTGGCGACCCCGCCCGTGACGGCCAGCTCGGCCTTGAGGCCGACCCGGTTCACCAGCACCGAAACCCTGTTGGTCAGGGAGATGTGGAGGCCCCGGATGATATCGGAAACCGCGACGCCCTCATTGATCAGGTTGATCACCTCCGATTCCGCGAAGACGCTGCACACGTTCGAAATGGACGCCGGGCGCTGCGACTCGCCGTCGATAGCGCCGAGGTCCTCCACGCCGACCTCGAGGACCCGCGCCATGACGTCCAGGAACCTGCCGGTCCCGGCGGCGCACTTGTCGTTCATGGCGAAGTTCTTCAGGCGGCCGTCGTTTTCCAGGGATATGGCCTTGCAGTCCTGGCCCCCGATGTCGATGATGGTCCTCACCTCAGGCATGACGCTGTAGGCGCCGGCCGCGTGACATGATATCTCCGAAACATTTTCGTTCGCGAAAGCCACGTTCGCGCGGCCGTACCCGGTGCCGACGACGTAGGCCACATCCTTCTCATTGATCCCGGCCTTCCTGCATGACTCCCTGAATACCTCGCTGGCCGTCCGCGCCGGGTTGGCGCTGCTGGGCCCTATGACATAGGCCAGTGCCGTGCCGTTTATCATGACCAGGGCCTTTGACGCGGTGGAGCCGATGTCGACTCCGGCCGTAATTATATCACCGTTCATATGCGCTCACCTCCTT
>ERZ795030.4365-NODE-4365-length-14003-cov-4.607901_pt1 | contig 14003 bp, 13 predicted proteins | sample MGYA00375122_ERZ795030 | MGnify/ENA primary metagenome ERZ795030 (study PRJEB30165, sample SAMN05720146) | activated sludge metagenome | isolation source: anaerobic digester from wastewater treatment plant | place: Japan | collected 2015-04-20 ...
TGAATGCCTCGATGGATGCCTATCTTCACCTCTTTAATGCCGTATTGATCCGGGTGAACGTAGACAAAGAAGGAACGAATCAGGGCGAGCGGGATGACGGCGACCACCAACACCAAGGCAATGATCCGTTTGAGGCGCCGCGGAATGGACGGGAAACGAACGCGTGCGCTGCGCGCCCCCACAAATTCCGGAGGACGCGAAGGACTTGGATTTTCGGGCATGGCAGAACCCTCCTGCAAGTCACGCTAACAAAAGGGCCCGCCGCATTCAAATGGACGACATGGAATTGCTCGGGCATGATACACTGACGTCAGGAAAGAGGGAGGCGTTCATGAAGCACGCAGAGTATCTCGTTCCTCCGGGAAGGCGCATCCGGATCGAAGATTTCGATTCCTCGTTTACGGGGAGGTTCCGAAAAAAAGAGGATGCGCAAGCCGTTCTCGATCGCGATATCCGGAGGCTATCGGCTTTGCAGGACGTTCTTTACGCCCAGAACACGTACGCGCTGCTGGTCATTTTTCAGGCGATGGATGCGGCGGGCAAGGACGGCGCGATCAAGCACGTGATGTCCGGGGTCAATCCGCAAGGCGTACAGGTGTTCAGTTTCAAGGCGCCATCGGAGGAGGAACTCGATCACGACTATCTCTGGCGCTGCATGAAAGCCTTGCCCGAGCGCGGGCGCATCGGGATCTTCAATCGGTCGTACTATGAGGAAGTGCTTGTCGCGCGGGTGCACCCGGAAATTCTAGAACGACAACGCATCCCGAAAAACTTGAGAACAAAGGACATTTGGAAGGACCGTTTCGAGGACATCAACAACTTCGAGCGCTATCTGACGCGAAACGGGATCGTCGTGCTGAAGTTTTTCCTCAATGTGTCCAAGGACGAACAGCGTCAGCGTTTCCTAGACCGCATCAACGCGCCGGCGAAAAACTGGAAATTCTCCTCGGCCGACGTTGCCGAGCGCGAATACTGGGACGAGTACATGAATGCCTACGAAGACGTGTTCTCCCATACCAGCACAAAATGGGCACCGTGGCACATTGTCCCCGCAGACCACAAATGGTTCACCCGCGTCGCCGTCGCCGACATCATCGTGTCGAGCCTTGAAGGCCTCAAATTGAAATACCCCAAGGTCTCGGAAGAAGCGCAGAAGGCGCTGCAGGAACAGAAAAGACTATTGGAGAAACAGGCTGGTTCCTAATCCACCGCATGCTCATGGCCGATGGAGACGATTCTGTTCTCGGCGTCGACATGGACGGTTTGGGCTTCATGGCCTGTGGCTTCTTTTTCGTCCATCAGCGCGTAGGTCAGGATGATGATGATATCGCCGGCGATCCCTTGGCGCGCGGCGGGGCCGTTGAGGCAGGCGACGCCGCTGCCGCGCGGACCTTCGATGAGGTAGGTTTCGAAGCGTGCGCCGTTGTTGAGGTTCAGCACCTGGACTTGCTCGAACGGCAGCATCCCAGCGGCTTCCATGAGTTCCACGTCGAGCGTCAGGCTGCCGACGTAATTGAGATTGGCCTCGGTGACCGTGGCGCGGTGAATTTTACTCTTGAGCATTGTCAGCAACATGAATTACGCACCTCATACTTGATGTTGTCAATCAAACGCGTCGTCCCGACGAACGCCGCCACCGCCAGCAGCACGTTGCCCTGCACGGTTTTCTGGGGCGTCATCTCCTCTGCGTCGACAAGTTCTACATAATCTATTCTGTCCACGCCGTCCAAGCGCGCCCGCACGGCATCCACGACGACACACCCGTCGCGTTCCCCGCCTTCCAAGAGCGCGCGGGCATGCCCGAGCGCTTTCGAAATACACAGCGCGCGTCGCCGTTCGTCCGCGCTGAGATAGGCATTCCGCGAACTCATCGCGAGACCGTCCGCCTCGCGCACGATCGGCATCTCGACGATTTCAATGCCCATATCGAGGTCGCGCGCCATCCGCTTAATCACGGCGCACTGTTGCGCGTCCTTCTGCCCGAAATACGCGCGGTGGGGCAGAACGGCATGGAACAGCTTCGTCACCACCGTCGCAACCCCGCGAAAATGCACCGGTCGCGCCGCGCCGCAGAGGCCCTCTGTCAGGCGCTCAACGGTCACATACGTCGCGTAGCCTTCCGGGTACATCTCCCCCACGCCCGGCGCATACGTTACGACGATGCCACAGTCTTTGGCCATCGCGATGTCCGCCTCGAACGCGCGCGGGTACTTGTCGAGGTCTTCGTTCGGGCCGAACTGCGTCGGGTTCACGAAGACACTCAACACGCCGACGTCATTCTGTTCCGAGGCCGCGCGCATCAGGCTGGCATGCCCCGCGTGTAACGCGCCCATCGTGGGAGCAAAGCCAATGGTCTTGCCCGCGCGACGTTGTTCCTCGGCCCATGCGCGCATTGCGGCGGGTGTGCGCAGGATGTGCATCAGTACTGATGCTCCTTGCCGGGGAACGCGCCCGTTTTCACGTCCTTCACGTACTCTTCAAACGCGCGGCGCATCGTTCCCGCGATGTCTGCATAGCGCTTCACAAACTTCGGCGGAGCGCCAAAGCCCAACATGTCGTGCATCACCAGCACCTGCCCATCGCACGCCGCGCCCGCGCCAATGCCAATGGTGGGTATCGACACGGCGGCGGTGATTTCCTCGGCGAGATCCGCAGGAATGCATTCCAACACAATCGAGAAACAGCCCGCCGCTTCGAGCCCCAGCGCCTCGTCCTTGATGCGCACCCGGTCCTGTGGGTCGCGCCCCTGCACCTTGTAGCCGCCGAAGACATTCACCGATTGCGGCGTCAAGCCCAGATGTCCCATGACCGGAATGCCCGCGCGGATAACCGACGCGATGGCGCTGCCGAATTTGTCCGCGGAACCTTCCAGTTTCACGGCCTGTGCGCCGCCTTCCTGGACAAACCGACCGGCATGGCGCAACGCTTCCTCGGGGCTGATTTGATAGGAGAGGAACGGCATGTCGCCGACGACCATCGCCCGTGTCGCCGCACGCGACACCATGCGCGTGTGGTGAACCATCTGGTCCATCGTGATGCCGAGCGTATCCGGCAGACCCATGACGACGTTCGCGCACGAATCGCCGACGAGCAACACATCGACCCCGGCGTCGTCCATGAGTTTCGCGGCGGGATAATCGTAGGCGGTCAGCACGGCGATCTTTTCGCCCGACTGCTTGCGTTGCTTGAGTGTCACCGACGTGACACGGTCCATGATTCGAACCTCCTGGCCCGTGACGTTACCCGTCCCGGTCCCATGTGGGCTCCAAGCGGAGCGGCCCAGTGGTTGCTACAAAAACCGAATATCCGTTTTGACGACGCGCCCGACGGCCTCCGGCGCCCGCGCCAATTCCGCCACCGTCTTGCCGGTCAGTGGGTCGACATCCTCCGGCGCGATCTCCGCCAACGGCTTGAGTACAAACGCCCGCGAGCGAAACTCCGGATGTGGCAGCGTCAACATGTCTGAGGCGACCACCGTGTCCTCGGCCAACACGATGTCGATGTCGATGACTCGCGGTCCCCAGCGATACGTCGCGCCGCGTCCCAGGCGCGTTTCGATTTCCTTCACGGCATCCAGCAGTTCAAGCGGAGTTAGCTCCGTCTCGACCACCACCGTCGCATTCAGGAAATCCGGCTGGTCCACGACGCCCATCGGGGCCGTCGCATACCCTCGCGACACCGCCGCCACCCGCACGCCGTCCCGTTCATTCAAGGCCCGCACCGCCGCCCGAAGGTTCCCGGCCCGGTCGCCCTGATTACTGCCCAGACTCAACAAAATGCGCATCGCAGCGAAAATCTCACTTGCCAAACATTCGCATCTACTGTACCAGACCACCGGAAAGCATGCAAACGTTTGTAGGTTCCATGCGATCAAATTGCTTTCGGGCTTTGCCATCGCCGAGGTCGCTGTGGCTCTCGCGCCCCGCACCGAAGAAGGTAACGCAAAATTGGCGACGTGGCCAAGGCGCCGCCGCCGACATCACGAGACGGGTTCGTCTTCGAAGCGGTACCCTGCTCCCCGCACCGTGACGATGAGGCGGGGGTTGCGGGAATCGTCTTCGATCTTCTTGCGAAGGCGCCCCATGTGCACATCGACGACGCGTTCATCGCCGTAGTGATCGTGCTTCCAGGCGCGGTTGATGAGTTGTTCCCGGTTGTACACCTGTCCGGGGCGTTTTGCCAGGGCGTAAAGGAGATCGTACTCCAGGGGACGAAGCGCGAGCGGCGCATCGTCCTTCCAGACGCGCCGCGCGCCGGGGTCGATGCGCAACCGCCGGAATTTCAGAACGGGCTCGCCGGGCTGTTGCGATTTCGTGCGGCGCAGGATGGCGCGCGCGCGCGCCACCAGTTCCTCGGGATCGAAAGGCTTGGTGAGGTAATCGTCCGCGCCGATGGTCAGCGCCGCAACCTTGACATATCCGATGGAGGTCCGAGTCAGCATGATGACCGGCACGCTGGAACGCTGGCGAACGCGGCGCAACAGCTCCATGCCATCCATTCCGGTGGTGGCGGCGGCGCTCCCGGTGAGCACGATATCGATGATCAGCAGATCAGGGGCGAAAGGCTTCAAACGCTCAAGACAGTTTTCGCCGGTTTGCACCGATTCGACCGCAAAGCCCTCCTTGTGGAGAACTTGGTTCAGTTTGGCGAGTAAGGCGGCGTCATCGTCGACAATGAGGACTTTTGTTCGGTCCATCGCGTATTGCTCCTTATTGAACCGTTTCGTTGCCGAGGGAGAAGTAAAAGACGGCGCCGCGCCCCGGAATTCCCTTGGCCTCGATATGGCCGCCATGACGTTCCACGATTCGGCGAACGATGGCCAGGCCCATGCCATTGCCCTCATAATCCGTCGCCGCGTCGAGCCGCCGAAAAACGGTGAAAAGCAGGCCGACTTCACTGGGCTTGAACCCGATCCCGTTGTCCTTGACGAAATACTGAATGATCCCTTTCTGTTTTCGGAACCCGACGGAGATGCGGGCATGTTTCCGGGGCGCTGTAAATTTGAAGGCATTGGTCAACAGATTGAGCGCCACCTCCCGGAGCAAACCGGGATCGCCTTGGCATGACGGCAATTCGTCGATTTGAACCGCGATGGAACGGTCGGGATATTGGCGCAATAGCATATCGGCGATCTGACGCACGATGGACGTCAGATCCACGGCGGTTTTTTTCATGGGTTGCCGGCCCAGGCGCGACAACCGCAACAAATCGTCGATCATGGCGTCCAACTGCTGCACGCCTTTTCCCATCAGCGTCAAATAGTGATGGGCCTGATCGGGCAGATTGTCGGCGCATTCGCGCCGCAGCAGATTGGCCAACGTCGCCAGGGCGCGCAGCGGAGTGCGCAAGTCGTGCGCGACCGTATAGTTGAAAGAATCCAGTTCCCGCACGACTTCCTGGAGCCGCGCGGCGCGTTCGATCACGCGTTTTTCGAGATCGGCGTTGAGGCGCATGACGGCGTCTTCCGCGGCCTTGCGCTGGGTGATGTCGCGAGCGACCTCGACGACATGCGTGACGACGCCGGCGCTGTCCCGGTAGGGATAGTAGTTGATGTCAAGATACCGCACGCCCAGGCCGGGCAGTTCGAACCGCCCTTCCGCATGCGCCAAATGGCCGGCGAAACAACGCTCGATCGCCCCCGTCAATTTCTCCCGAAAGCTTGCCTGCCCCCAGATTTTTTCGACGGGACGCCCGATCGCCGCCGCGGTTTCCAATTGGAAGGCGTTCGCGAAGGAGGCGTTCACGGCGGTATACGTATAATCGCCGCCAATGAGCGCCAGCAAGTCCCCCGCCGTATCCACGATGAACTCATACCGGCGCCACAATTCATCGAGCGCGACTTGATGGGTCACATCGCGAAACGCCCAGATATGCCCTTCGGGCCGGTTCGCGCATCCGTGAATGATCGACAACGTCAGTTCCGCCCAGTAGGGAATGCCGTCGTTGCGCGCCTGCTGCGTGATGACGCGGCACGAAGTCCCGTTTCGCAACGCCGCGAGAACCTGGGCGCGCACGCTCTCCGGCGTATGGTCTCCAATAAGGTTATCGGCCGTCCACGAGGACACGATTTCCCGCGAATAGCCCGACAGGGAGGTGAAGGCGGGATTGCTGGCTTTGACGGGGTAGCCCGTTGCGCGCGCGTCGGTGACGACAAGGCCCACCGCAGCCGCTTCCAGCACCCGCGTACATAACGTTTCCCCAAAACGTTTCGAAGCGCTGCCCTTTCCCACGCGTCCCTCCCTCCCTGAAAGCGGCCCCGTTCCTATTGTAGCGAAAAGCGCGGCTGGGTCAAGACTTTGCTGTGATGCCATTGATCGGTCAAGTCGGACTGGGCGCCTGTAGAGATTGGATCCCAGATCCGGCTCTGCTGTTCCCAGCGGTTGCATGGAGCGGGGGGCGTGGTGTAGCGTTCTCTTCCGGAATGGCTTTCGCGTCGGCATGCCAGCGATCTCACGAGGGAGGGACGATATGGTGCAGGTAAACGCGCAGTTGAGCACGGGGCTCCCAGCGCTCGATCAAATGCTCAAAGGCGTCATGCTGGGCGACAACATCGTGTGGCAGGTGGATGCGATCGCCTCGTATTCCCCTTTTGTCAAGGCGTATTACGAGACGGCCGTCCAGCGCGGCCGCAACGTCATCTATTTCCGATTCGCGCGTCATGCCCCGCTCGTGCCCGAAGGGGCGGGCGTGGCCATTCGCACGCTCGATCCCCAAGCCGGCTTTGAAACCTTTCTGGGAGGCGTCCACAAGGAAATCGAACGCGCCGGGAAAGGAGCCTTCTACGTCTTCGACTGTCTTTCCGACTTGACGGCCGATTGGTACAGCGATCAGATGCTCGGCAATTTCTTCATGCTCACGTGTCCATATCTGTTCGATATGGAAACGGTGGCCTACTTCGGCTTGATGCGGAATTATCATTCGCCGCATGCCACGATGGCCATTTCCGAAACGACCCAGCTCTTTCTCGACGTGTATCAACACAAGAACAAGCTCTACGTGCATCCCCTCAAAGTGCAACAACGCTATTCTCCCACGATGCACATGCTGCACGCATGGAAAGACGACCAGTTCGTCGCCGTGACGGACAGCGCCACGATCGCCGAAGTCCTCACGTCATGCCCGCGTTCCGCTTTCGAGTCCGTGAGCACCCAGTTGGACGTCTGGCACCGCGCATTCATGAAGGCCGAAGGAGCCGCAGACCCGGCCATGAAGACCTCCGATCAAAACCCGGACGCGGAGGAGATAAAAGCGCGGTTGCTGCGCATGGCGGTTTCGCGCGATCCGCGCGTCCTGGCGCTTGCCGAGAAATATTTCAGCCTGGAGGACCTGCTCAACATCGGGCGCCGAACCATCGGAACGGGCCTCATTGGCGGAAAGGCGGTGGGAATGCTGCTGGCCCGGGCCATTCTGCACCAGACGGACGCGCGATGGGACGAATGGCTCGAGGTGCACGATTCGTTCTATATCGGTTCGGACGTGTTCTACACCTTCCTGGTCAAAAACGGATGCTGGTGGATGCGCGAGACCCAGAAAGATCCCGCCGCTTTCCTCACCGGCGCGGAAAAAGCGCGCCAGCGCATCATGATGGGAACCTTCCCGGAGCATATCGAACAGCAATTCCTCGATATGCTCGATTACTTCGGGCAATCGCCGATCATCGTCCGCTCCAGCAGTTTGCTCGAGGACAATTTCGGCAATGCATTCGCTGGAAAATACGACAGCGTGTTTTGTGTGAATCAAGGGTCGCGGCATAAGCGTCTCGCGGACTTCATCACCGCCGTGAAAACCATCTACGCGAGCACGATGAGCGAAAAGGCGCTGTCATACCGCGCGCGCTTCGGCATTCTCGACAAAGACGAGCAGATGGCCCTGCTCGTCCAACGCGTCTCGGGATCGCTTCAAGGGGGGCTGTTCTTCCCCAACATCGCGGGCGTCGGCTTTTCCTTCAACCCCTACGTTTGGAACGAGTATATCGATCCCAAAGCGGGCCTGTTGCGCCTGGTGTTCGGATTGGGCACGCGCGCGGTCGATCGCTTCGACGACGACTATACGCGCGTGATCGCCCTGAACGACCCGGAACGCAGACCCGAGGCGACTCTCAACGACGTGCGCCGCTTCGCACAGCGCAAGGTGGACGTCCTGGACATCAACGCCAACCAACTCGTTTCCATCGAATTCGAGGACGTGATCAAGCAGGCAAACGATCTGCCCCTCCGCTTGTTCGCCTCGCAGGATCACGCATCCGGCGGACCGCGCGGATCGGCCCCGTGGGTGCTCGCTTTCGAGGAACTGGTTTCCAGCACCACGTTTATCGAGAACATGCGGGAAATGCTGCAACGCATTCAACAGGCCTATGACTACCCCGTGGACATCGAATTCACCGCGAATTTCACCGAAAACGGCGTCTACCGGGTGAACATCGTGCAATGCCGGCCCCTGCAGGTCAAAAGCGACACCGGCGTCGTCGCGCTGCCAGACCCGGCAACGATCGCGCGCGAAAACCTCGTGCTGGAGACGCACGGCCCGATTATCGGGCAGAGCCGCGTGGCGGAAGTGGACCGGATCATTTATGTCGTTCCCTCGGTGTATGGGCATCTGCCTCTGTCGGAGCGGTATTCCGTCGCTAGGCTGATCGGACGTCTCACGCATCTCGACGACGAAGCCAAGCCCGAAACGCTGATGTTGCTGGGACCGGGACGATGGGGAACGACGACCCCCTCCCTCGGCGTCCCCGTCAATTTCGCGGAGATCAACTCGGTCTCGGTGCTGTGCGAGATCGTGGCGATGCGCGATGACCTTGTGCCCGACGTTTCCATGGGCACGCACTTTTTTAGCGAACTGGTCGAAATGGACATGCTGTACCTTGCCGTCTTTCCGAGCCAAGACGACAACATCCTCCAAAAAGACTACTTCGAAGGCGTCCCCAATCGTCTCGAGGAATTACTGCCCGAAGCCGCCGCCTTCGCCAACGTGATCAAAATTTTCGACGTAGGACAGGGAGGCGCAACCCGCTTTCACGTATGCGCCAACACGCTCAAACAGCATGCCTTCTGTTACGTCGAGGCGGCGGGCTGTTGCGGCGCCGGCATGGCCGCGCAATAACCCCCAAGCGCCCGAAAGGCGTTTCGATCGCCCCGCCTCCGGCGGGCGGTCAGGAATGGAAGGAGTAGGCGCATCATGGACGCCATTGTCACGCACGATCTGACCAAGACATACCAAAGTCACGTGGGGCGCGGTTCCGTGACCTCGTTGGATGGCCTGAACCTCGCGGTCCAGCAAAACGAAGTCTTCGGATTTCTAGGCAAAAACGGCGCGGGAAAAACCACGACGATCAAACTATTGTGCAGTTTGTTGCGCCCGACCCGGGGGACGGCGTCCGTCATGGGTTTCGATGCCAGAAGCCGCAAAGCGCGTCAACGCATCGGCTATCTGCCGGAAAACCCCTACTTCTACGAATATCTGAATCCGCGCGAAACCCTCGACTTCTACGGGCAACTGCAGGGATTGGACCGTTCCGAACGCGCGGCGGAATGGTTGAAGCTCTCCGAATGCCTTGATCTGGCCACGATCGCCGATCAGCGAGTCCGCGGGTTTTCAAAGGGAATGCGCCAGCGCCTCGGATTTGCGGTGGCGCTTGTCGGCGATCCGCCGGCGCTTATCCTGGACGAACCAATGAGCGGCCTCGATCCGATGGGAAGGCGGATGATCCGGGAACTCATCCTGCGCCTGCGCGACGAGGGAAAAACCATCTTTTTCAGTTCCCACGTCCTGGGAGACGTGGAGCAAATTTGCGATCGCGTCGGCATCTTGGTGAAAGGAAAGCTTGTCGTCCAAGGCCGGATCGAGGAACTGATCGCCCAACGCTTCCACAAAGTCGAAGTAATTCTCCATGGATTGAACGAAACCGCCGCCGCGGCGCTTGCGGCGGACGCCAAACTGGCGCGCGTGTCAGAGGCGGGCCGGCATTTCGTCTATGACGATCTTGACAGCGCCAACGAAGCGGTGCGCGCGGGACAGGCGGCGGGCGCCAAATTGGTTGAATTCACGCCCGTGCGCGATTCGCTTGAAGATTATTTCATGCGACATCAGGAGATCGAATCATGAGAATATGGGCCGTGGCGCACAACACCTTCCGGGAAGCGGTGCGAGACAGGGTTCTCTACGTGCTGGTCTTTTTCGCCGCCGCCTCCATTTTCGGATCGAAAGCCTTGGGCTGGATCAGCATCGGGCAGGACATCAAGATCATGGTAGACATATCTCTCGCGGCGATCAGCGTGTTCGGCGTCCTCATCGCCATTTTCGTGGGCACGAATCTCGTCCATAAGGAAATCGACAAACGCACCATCTACACGATTCTCTGCCGCCCGATGGCCCGCTACGAATTCGTGCTGGGCAAGTGCCTTGGCCTTGCGGGATTGCTGGCCGTCGTGGTCTTCGTGATGACCGCCATCGCCGCCGTCTACGTCTTCCTCCTCGGCGGAAGGCTCACGAGCTCGTTCTATCTGGCCGCGCTGCTCATCTACTGGAAACTGCTGCTCATCACCGCCTTGGCCGTGCTGCTTTCCGCTCTGACCGCGCCCATCCTCGGGGCGATCATCGTGTTCGCCGCCTACGTTGTCGGCCACGCCACGAACATCTTCATCAACTTGCCGCCCCAATTCGACGGAACCGTCTCGAAACAGGTTCTCCAAGCGCTCTACTACGTTCTCCCCAATCTTTCCCATTTCGATATCGCCTCCGAGGCCGCCAACGGCGTTGCAATCGCTCCATCCTACGTTGTATGGGCGCTTGCCTATGGAACCGTGTACACCGCCATGCTGCTGACCTTGGCGGCGTTGGCGTTCGAGGACAAGGACGTATGAGAGGACGCAAGGCGATCGTGGCGTTGTTGGTCGTCTCGGCCTCCTTGAGTCTCACGGCGCTGTCGCAACGCCGCCTGGATGCGATGCGCACGGCGGCCTTCGATGAGGAACTGCTGTACCTGCCCAACGAACATCTGCTCGACCATTTCACGGCGGGGCTGAGCGGCGTCGTGGCCGACGTGCTCTGGCTCAAGTGCATCCAATACACGTCAACGCATTTCCGGGGAGACTTCAAATTCACGTGGCTCGATCATATGTGCACGATGATTACGCGGCTCGACCCGTATTTCGTGGATGTCTATCGCTACGGGGGCATTTTCCTGGCCGCTCTCAAGGCCGACGATGACGCCAGCATCCGTCTGCTCAAGTCGGGCATTCCCCCCAATCCGGACCGCTGGGAGTTGCCCTACGAGATCGCCATGGTCCACATGGTGAATCGGCGCGATCAGCCCGGCGCCGCCGAGGCCGCCGCCGCCTATCTCAAACTGGCCGTGGCGACAGGAACAGCCCCGGAAAACGTCGCGCATGTCGCGGCGGGATTGCAGCGCAAAAACAAGCTTACGGACATGGAGCGGGCCATGTGGACCGATATGGCCCAGCATCATGCAGACAAGTTCATGCGCGACCTGGCTTCGCGCAAACTGGCGTTGCTGGACATGCGCCTTGCGTGCGAGGAACTGGAACAAGCAGCCGAGGCGTATGCCGCGCGCACGGGGAGTCCGCCGCGATCGCTCCGGGACATTACGGACAACGCAGAGCGGATCGACCCCCTTGGCGGAACGTTTTTCCTGGATTCGACAGGCCGCGTGCAGAACACATCGTTATTGAACGAAAGCGTCGATCGGGCGCTGGGCCAATTGCGCAATGCCGTGCGCTTGTATCGCAAGGACGCTGGCTCCTGGCCCGGAAGCCTCGACGATCTTGTCAGCCGCCAGATCATGACGGCCATTCCGAAACATCCCTACGAAGACAAAAGCTGGCGCTATGACCCGGCAACCGGCGAGATAGTTCCCTGACGTCGGCGCTCTTTCTTTTCGTTCACGCCGGCGCGCCAATCCAAAATGGTCCCGCCGCCGCAAGCCTTCGCGGCGCGCATGGTTTCCTCGGCGCGCGCACAGAGCGTCTCCCATGTTGCGCCATCGCGAGGCGGCTCCAACAGAGCGCCGCAAAACGTGACAGCCCGGCCCGCAAGTTCCTCCGACGTCTTGCGATACTGCTGGAGCAAACGCTCCGCCAGTATTCGTGCGCCCTTCTCGCGCGTCTCCGGCAGGTACAAAAGCAATTGGCCGCCTCCGTAGCGCCCGGCAAGGTCCGTCGTTCGGATAAAGGCGTAGGCCATGTTCGCCAGCGCGCTCAGGAGCAGATCGCCGATGGGAACCCCGTGGGCCTCGTTCAGGCTCGCAAGATGATCCAAATCCAGCAGCGCCAGACACGCAAAGCGTTTATACCGATCGAGCCGGGCCAGGTCTTCCGCCACCTGACGCTGCAGGGAAGTCTTGTTCAACAAGCGTGTCAAGGGATCGATTCGCATCAACTCGTCCTGGGATTTGCGCCGTGCGATAATCGACTGGGCCCGCGTCACGAGAAGAAGCGTGTCGCAAGGCTTGGGCAAACACTCGTCCAACCCCACCCGCAACATGGGGTCCGCCCCTTCCCGATGACGTTTGCTCGACAGGAACAGGACGGGCAGGTCGCGCGTGCCGGGATCGAGAAACAGGCTGCGGCGAAATTCCGCCGCGGACATGTCAGGCAGGGCATCGTCCGAAACGAGCAGTTCCGGTCTCGCGTCCTTGATGAGCGCCAAGGCGGCTTTCCCGGACCCTGCGCTGTGGACCTTGAACCCCGATCGCAATAGATGGTGGCGCAGGACCAACAGCAAATCTTCGCTGGGCTCGATCAACAAGACGCTGTGGGATTCCTCGGAATGGGCCATGGCGCGTCCCCTTTCATGAGGCAGCCTCTGCCTTGCGCGGAAGCGAAAAAATGCGTCCCTTTCTCTCGGCCTTGCCTATTGTGCGCCCTATAGCCGGATGTGTCAAGACAAGCCCGGAACGCTATCCTCACTCCTCCGATGACGCAGCAAGAAATCAACGATATACCTGCTGGCATCGAAGGACCGGCAGGTGTTTCCGATGATCCATTCTGCCAGGTACTGGGGCCCCCCTGGCCACGTGTGACCGCCGCCTTCGACGGTGACGGCGATCACCTCGCTGCCGTTGCAGCGATTGCCGTAGGTCTCCGAATAGACGCGCATGTCCGCGTCAGGCTTCGTGAGATCGACAACGGCAGGAATCGGATCGCAATCATTGTGCGACGCCCACAGCCGGGCGGTTTCCTGCACCGAAACGGCCCTTCCGAACGTCTCTCCCTGGAACGTCACAAACCCGCCGTCATACGGAAGAATGGGGTCGTGGGTCCCGTGAATGAGCACAGCCGGGACGGGCAAAGCAGGCCGCAGCGAACGGCCCCACAAATCGGCCACGGTCGCCATGACCGCCCCTACCGCGGCGATGCGCGCTGCGCAACGGCAGGCATAGTAGAGCGACATCATCCCGCCGTTCGATGCGCCCACGAGGTATACCCGGCTGAGATCGATGGGCAATTGCTCCGCAATTGCGTCGATGAGCGCCGACACAAACCCCACATCGTCGATGTTTTGCGCCATGGCCGGGACATTTTCGAGACGGCGCCCGTCGTTCCAGCTTCGCTGGTAGGCATCCGGATAACACACGACAAACCCGCGCGCATCCGCGAGATCATCGAATCCGGTCAGTTTCATCATATGACGGCCCGAGCCGCCGCTCCCATGCAACGTGATGAACAGCGGCATGTGTCCCCCCTCCGTCACGTTGGACGGCGCATGCAGCAGATACGTGCGATCAAGGCCATCGTGGACAAGACTGGACATGGTGCAGATCGACCTCCTCTTTTGAAAACCAGCATATGTAGAGATACGCAATCCGTCAAGGAGGATGCAACCTCTCACAATCCCGTGAAAGGCGTGGGGTAGCTCGGAAAACCGGAACCGACTCCGATCAGCGGCCGTAACCGCCTTGGCCGTCCGCTTCGTGCCGTTGCATTGCCGGAGACGCCGTTGTAGTGTATCGAAACGCCCCGGCAGGCGGCAGAACGGGCGGGGCG
>ERZ795030.4372-NODE-4372-length-13993-cov-8.254484_pt1 | contig 13993 bp, 14 predicted proteins | sample MGYA00375122_ERZ795030 | MGnify/ENA primary metagenome ERZ795030 (study PRJEB30165, sample SAMN05720146) | activated sludge metagenome | isolation source: anaerobic digester from wastewater treatment plant | place: Japan | collected 2015-04-20 ...
CGCCGCCACAAACTGAGACACCACCGCCGAAGACGGAAACTCCGCCACCACAGACTGAGACGCCGCCACCGCAGACTGAGACACCGCCGCCACAGACTGAGACGCCGCCGCCACAGACTGAGACGCCGCCACCGCAGACTGAGACACCACCGCCGCAGACGGAAACTCCACCGCCAACGCAAACGAATACACCGATTCCGCCGCCGACAGTAACCAAAAAGCCGACAACGGGAAAATGCACTTTCTACGGAGTACTTTACTTCTATGATGGGATCATGGCTCAAGGCGACGACATCGACATTGTCTACATCAAAGCGGGAACGAAAATAACTGTCCTGGCACCAAAACCGAGAGATGGATACACATTCCTGAAAACGGTGAATTATCCCCTAGTGGTAAAGGAAAACCCGGAACTGAATTATATTGAGGTGCACTACACTTCAGAAAAAATTCCACCGGAAACTCCGGAACCAATTTGGGGAGATCAGGTGCCTAAGCCAAATCCAAACAAGTGTCTGTTCTACACCATTCTTTACATGTATGACAATGTCCTAGACCAAAAGACGATTGATGTTGTTTTTGTAAAGAATGCCGGACTGAAGATTGATTCTTATCCTGAATTACTCAAGACCGGATACGGTTTTGAAAAAACTGTCAACTTTGAGTTGATAGTCGACAAAGATGTGGAACAAAACCACATTGAGGTACATTATAAAAAACCATAATGGTTTGGACGTCACAGCGACGAAAATAAACCAAAATGGCAACTGAACGACTGACGGTATAAACCGTTAACCAAGCCGGGGAGGTTGTGACTAAATTTTAGCTATGGCTAAATTTAATCATGACTAACCCGGTTTTTTTGTTTGATAAAAAGGAAAAAATAAGAGTGCTAAAGATGCAAATAAATTTCTGTGAGAATAAAAATCAAATAGAGACCTAAGAGAATTAAACCTTCCTTGCGGGATAAAGTATTTTTGGTGCGGGCAAAATAATAAAACAAAAGTAAGCCGACAATAAGAAATAATAAGCTAACAACATAACTATTGGTCAGATAGACGGGTTGACCATAAGCAAGAGTTAATACTCCCAAAAGAAAGGTGTTAAAAACAGCCGAGCCAACATAGTTGCCAAAGGCAACCTGATAATCTTTCATAAAAAAAGATCTAACCACCAAAGAAAGTTCGGGAATATTGGTGCCGATAGAAATTAACAAAAGGCTGATTAAAAAGGGAGAAACACCAAGCAAATCGGAAAAATAAACCGTCTGCTCAACAACAAATTTACTGGCAACAAAAACAATAGTCATCCCAAAAAGAGTTTTGAGAATTTCTTTGCCAACTTTGATGCCACCTTTTTGTCCTAAACTTTTTATTTTTTCCAAAAGTCCCCGGCGGGATTGGAGACTAATTAAAAGAAAGAAAAAAGCGATCACAGCGACAACACTATCAGTTTTGTCAACCTTGCCATCCATAACCAAAACGGCGGGCAAAATTACTACAATCAACGACGCCAATAAATTGAAACCTCTAAATTCATGATTGATATGAATTGAATTGCCAACAACCGCAAGCAGGGGCGCAATTAACATAAACAAAACAATGGAAGCGCCAATAAGACTGCCGATATAAATTTCCGGATCATGACTCAACAGAGCGTTGACCCCGACAGAAAATTCCCCCATGGAAGTAAACAGACCCAAAATTACAAAGGAAACAAGAAATGATGATAGTTTTAAAAACCGAGAGAGTTTTTCGACTGATTTGATGGCAATGCCGGACCCAATCCAAATACCGGCAAAAGATAAGAGATAAATAATAATATGGGGTAGCATATTTAATTTATTTTAATTTATTTAAAACCGCCATAGACTTGAGTCTGGCGCTGACGGTCTTTTTGGTATGACTTTTTGTCGACAAGGTAAAAAATTTTGTCTCTATCTTTTGGCGGACTGTGAACAACAACTTCTCTGGAGGTGGTTACCCGACCTAGGCCGATGGCAGAAATTAAAGCCAATAAATTATGAACATCCTGGGAAGATTTGGCCCACTGATTATAATACTGATCTTCCTGGGCATCTTTGTAGTCGGCGCCACCGGTTTCCGGTCTAAAAAAACGCGGTAAGAGTTGGTCGGCAAATTGTTCGATGGCTTCTCTTTTTGACTCCAGCCGGTCTTGGTCAAAAGAAGTGTGGTTAAGGAGATCGTGAACGGGAATTTGTTTGCCCCCATACTCACCGGATTTCATGACGGCGGCTTGATAAACGGACTGAACATTTTCGGAGGTAAGTTTAAGGGCCGGTTTGATTTCCGGATTGGGTTTGATTTCAGGAGAGAATGATTCCATGTTTTTTTAAAAAATAAGTTGATGAAATCATTATGACTGGCGGTCTGAGGAAAGTCAATATTATAGGGTTATTGATAATAAATACCCTAAATTAGGGCTTTGGTTTTCAGAAAGATTTTGATGTTTTGGTCTGACGGACTAGAGTCTTTTGCTCTGCAGTCAAGCCGTGATTAAGATCAATTTTGCCTAATTCAGGATCAATGATAAGGGATGATTTGTGAGGTTTTAGCTTAAATAGGCCTTTTTCTGGTTTATGAACTTTATCGGGAAATTTTTGGGTCAACTTCCAAATACAACCATTAACGGTTTTGGGATGAAACTCCCCGGCTTCATTTAGCTTTTTTAACAACTCGGACCAACGTAATCCTTTAGGATTCTTTTTCAAAAGCTCAAGGATTTTTTGATAAATAGAATTAGTGATAGTGGCGGGTTTGGTGTTTTTGTTCAAGAAATTATGTTTATAGTAATTTTAATTTTAAGATGATTTTTAAAATTTTTACCGTTTTAGAATAGTATTAATAATCTGCAAAATATCGTGTTGGTGATTTTTAGATAAAATACCAAACATTTTTAGTATCTCCAAAAACACTTTGATGTTTTTGGGTGAGATTTCAAAATAAGCGACCTCCTTTGTCTGAGCACACCTTCCGATTAGATTATTTTTTGATTTTAATTCTGTAATCGGAAAACAAAAATACAACATTGGTTGGATACCAACTGCGTATTGTTTTTCGGTGATTTTTATTTCGGTAATTAGTTGATATCCACTGAACTTATAAATCAAGAGAGGATATTTAACCTGGGTGTATTCAAAATCAAAACCATTTATATTATTTTTAATTGGATGACTACGGTTAATTTGTAAATTAGAATTATGATCTATTAGACTAGATTTTGGGATTGAGTTTAAATAAGCGGCGATATTATCTAATTCTTCTTTGGTAACAATATTCCATTTATGGAAATACCAAATATATTCTGACAATTCATAGAGGGATTTAGTTTTTTTGTTTGCTCCAATAAATTCAGTTTGTGGCAATGATGATTCAGCAAGCTTCTTGACATCTTTTCTGACAACATCATAACTAAGTTGCCATTCAACGTAATTACTTGGTAAAAAATTATTTCTTTTGACTGCCACGGGTGTTCCATACTCATTTAGAACAGAACGGTTTTTGATGCGTATCTTTCCGCTGACAGCCGTTAATAAAATTGGGATAGATATGGTACGTTTTTCGCTGTTAATTAAAATTTGTGGCATATTTTTTCCCAAATTTACTTTCTAATAATTCTTTAAAATAATTGTCTATTTTTATTTTAGCGTCAGGAATTTTTTTAAATTTAAATTTATTTTTTAATACTGGATTAGTGTGAAGACTTTGAAACACAAAACATTCTTTTATCTTTCTGAATTTTTCATTATCAATGATAATATCGCAGTTTCCGATAAAATAAGGCATTTTATCTGTGTATTGCTTAAATATGTCAATATAACAATAATAGGGCAATTTTTCCATCAATATATAAACAGTATTATAAGTATCATCGTTAATAAAAGTTCTGTTTCGTTTGAGGGCGTTTATGTCCCTTAAAGTCCAGAATTTTGCTACCGGTTTATCACTTTTGTTCAAAAATTTTTTATTTGGATATTTTTGAACATAGTTAACGATAGTATCAAAATCTTTTAGACAAAAAATACCATTGTCTTTTACTTTGAATGGATAATTTTGAATATAGTTATAACCCATTCCTAATCTATTTCTTTTATAAAGAGCGATTAAAATAGGAAAAGCCATGGTGCGAGAAGTGTCAGAAAATTCGTGACTACTTATGATTAAACCATCAATTAATCTATAGTTTTTAGTAAATTTTGCCAATAGAGTAAAATTGGCTTTTTTAATCAGATAAGATAGGGGGTGTAAAACGCAAACATAATCTGCCTTGAGCTTGTTGTAGGAGAGTAAAAATGACATACCTAAATCTCTAGTTTTTATATCAGGATCAATTTGATTTTGGATCGAAGCATTTTTGATAGAGTTGCGGATAATAGAGGTGGTGTCATTGTATGGCGGATTACCTAAAGCAATGATTTTTTCGTCATCTTTGATCATTAAGCTTGAGCGGCTGACATGAAAAAGAGAATTTTGACAAGTAAGATCGACTTTTTTAACGAATTTTTTTGCCTCAGAAATGGCCCTTTGATCAATATCGGCTCCGATCAGCCTTTTGGCAATGTTTTTTTTTGTTAAAAACGAGCCATAACCACAAGAAGAGTCCACTATAGAAAAATCTTTAATATTATTGATATTTTTTTGCAAAATAGAATAAGTTAAATCAACAATAATTTGTGGAGTATAGTATGATCCGAGATTGACAGCGTCTGTATGATTTAGATGTTTTTGGCTTTTGTTCATACTAATGATGATTGGTTTTAATCCTGCATTTTAGAGTCTGATAATCATTTTCCCTAAATTGTTGTGGTGGTACACAAATCTGATTTCACTTTAGATGATTTTAGGGATTTTTTCAAGGGTTTTTTGGTCCAGAAATATTCTATATGTGTCTTAAAAAACAAAAAAAGTTATATTTAGTAGCAAATGCTCCCCCGCTGGAATGTTACTCGGATAGAAAAGTGGGTTAAAGATTATTTAATGCTCCACAAGATGGACAACATTAAAAACTTTTGTCTACAAAAAATTATTTAATTTTAGTTAAAACACCCGTTCTTTGTGAAAATTTGTATTGTGAGGGTGTTTTGCCTGTATCTTCGCTAGAATGATAAAGTTGAGAAAACGTTACTTCGCCAATGCTTTTATCGTATTGACAATTATATGAATCATCACCTTCATCGTCAGGATTATAAATATTCTTTGATGAAATAAGATCTCTTACTATTGCCCCTCCTCCGTTCATTCCTGCTTCGCTACAAGCATAAAAATATTTAGAATCTGAAGTAAAACCTTTTGTTTCAGAAAAGAAATTTAATTTTAATACTTTTCCCTTCGTTAAATCGTATAAAAAAGACGATGCTTCTTCATATCCACTGTAACTATTATAGTAGAGAAAATTATTATCTAATGAAAAAATAAAATCCCCATAACTGGGTTTTAAGGTTTGGCCAGCCATTTGCCAATATTTTGATTCATCAATTACCGTCTCATTGTTATCTTGGTCAATCAAGACAAGTTTTGAAATTGAATTTTTGTCATCTTGGACAGAAACGGCTTTATAAGTAACTTTTGTTTTTACTATATTAGTTGGAGTTACTTCATTTATAATTTTCTCAGTTGGTATTACGGAAGGTGTTATTTTAGAAATAATATTATCTACTGGTCGGGGATTATTGTTGTTTGTATTTGTATAAAAATAAACAAAAACCCCTAATAACAGAATTAGGGTAACAAAAAATAAATATTTATAGATATTATTTGGTTTAGGGGTTATTGGGTTAATTGGTGAAGTTTCAACAGGTCGGTTTATATCGTTGGCAATATTTGTTTGTTCCATAGTTAATAATTGCTTATTTTAAATAAATATTCAATTATCAGGTATTTATACTACCTCTATTTAACCATAACATACAAACATGTATTTCGTATCTTACCGTGTATTTTGATTATTGTTCCCCGCACTGGAAGAAATCAGGACTTATTTAATAGGAGTAAGCATGTGACCGTGAGCAAAAACTTCTCTACCATTATATTCAATTGATTCATAACCAATTGTTAATGGAACTTCTTCACTTTTTTTAAGGATTGTATACTTATAATCCCAACCGTCTGGAAGTTTCAAAGAAACTGGTTCATATAATCTTGTTTTATCTTTAAGTTCATTAACACTTGTTCTTAAACGGGAAATAATATCTTTAGTAGTAATACCAAGTTTTTGTAATTCTTCAGTAGAAATTACGCCACCACCATAAAGTCTGGTAAATTGTTCGTCTCCTTCTTTGACTAATTCTTGACCACCACCGTTATCATCAGCAAACCACTCATCATGATAATGACCACCTTGAGAATTTATATAATCATTTGCTTTTCCTAAAAATTCAGACCTTTGAATTTTTTCTGGCTTTTTTACACCAGCATAACCTTCTGCCAAACCATTTGTAAGTAAATTATTTATTCTTTCTGACATAACCGTATTTTACCAAAAAGTTCTTTAGTCCAGTGGGGGTAGTAAAAAGTTAGAACTGATTTTAGGTTTAAAAAAAGTTCTAGTCCAATAGGCTCCCCCGCTTGGACTCGAACCAAGGACCGATCGCTTAACAGGCGAGCGCTCTACCGACTGAGCTACAGGGGATTGTTAATATATTTTTTTATAAAAAGCCTACCTTGATAACTTTTGAGTTGTTTTTCTCTAATCAAAGCAGACCGTCGGGAAGAATATGTTTCTGAATAAATCAGTTTCCAGCCCGAACCGATCCTTCTAGTATATGAATGACGCTGACAACTAGGATCATTGTGTTCCCTTAACCTATTTGACAAATTAAATGTCTGACCTATATAGATTTTTCCCGTTTGATGATGATAAATAGCGTAAACACAATACATTATTTAATCTTAACAGGCGAGCTACTACCGTCCGCCAGCCGGCGGAGAGCTACAGGGGAATAAAAAATTTAAAGTGCAAATGAAACTGTGTTTGATTATATGATATTTTTGATCTAAAGGCTACCAGAAAATCTGGCAAAACTTGATATAATCAGGAATGAAATTAATTTTAGTCAGACACGGACAATCGGTGGCAAACGCAAACAAGGTGGTTCAAGGCAGAGAAGAAGGAAAATTGACGGAGAGAGGGGTAAACCAGGCAAAAGAGGCGGGAAAATTTTTGAAAGAAAACTATAAAATAGATATGGTGTTTTGCTCGCCTTTGGCAAGATGTGTGGAAACTTTGGAAAATATTTTAGATCAATATCCGATTGAGGGAGAGATGTTGATGTCAAAACTGTTGGAAGAAAGGGATTTTGGAGAATATTCGGGGACACCGGAAAATATGATTGATTGGGAACAAGTCAATATGGATAACAAAACTAATGAAGAAATAGGAATGGAAAGTCTGGAAGATCTCAAAAAACGGGTTAATTTATTTTTGGAGGATTTGAAAATGGAGGAACCACAAAAGACTGTTTTGGTGATAAGCCACAACGAAATTTTGAAAGAAATGGTAACTAAATTGACAAATTCAAAAAGAGAAAAAGAGATTGATAATGCTAAACCGATGGTGTTTGACTACGATACGGAATGCGAATTTTAGCTACTCAAGATAGTCCTGAAGTTTTTTACGGCGGGAAGGGTGGCGTAATTTTCGGAGAGCTTTGGCCTCAATTTGGCGGATGCGTTCGCGGGTAACATTAAAGATTTTACCGACTTCTTCAAGAGTTTTTGGCGTTTCTCCCATAAGACCAAAACGGAGAGAGAGGACCTTGGTTTCCCGTTCGTCAAGGGATCCCAAAACTTCTTTGATAGATTCACGCAGGAGTTCTTTGCTGGTTTCCTCGTAGGGAGACATCTGGGTAGTATCCTCAATAAAATCGCCAAGAAAAGAATCTTCGTCGTCCCCCACTGGAGTAGAAAGTGAAGTAGTATCCTGGGAAATACGGTAAATTTCTTCAACTTTTTCAATAGAAATGCCGACTTCGGCAGCAATTTGTTCGATGGTTGGTTCTTTGCCAAGTCTTTGGGTCAGAGCCCGGGTGGCTTTGTAAACTTTGTTGATAGTTTCGACCATGTGGACCGGAATACGGATAGTTTTGGCCTGGTCGGCAATGGCCCGGGTAATAGCCTGACGAATCCACCAAGTGGCATAAGTAGAAAATTTAAATCCCCGTTTCCAATCAAACTTTTCGACCGCCCGCATTAAACCTTGATTTCCCTCCTGAACCAAATCAAGAAAAGTTAGTCCCCGACCGATATATTTTTTGGCAATAGAGACAACTAAACGCAAGTTGGCATTAATAAGCTGTTCGCGGGCACTGCTAGAACCTTTTTCGATGGCTTGGGCCAGAGAAACTTCTTCTTCAAAAGTAAGCAAATTGATTTTGCCGATTTCCTTAAGATACATACGGACAGAATCAATACTGCCTTTTTGGGTCAAAATGCTAAGAAGATCGGAGGAAGTAGCTTTGTCTTTTTCCTGATTAATAACCTCTTTGGATTCGACTTTGTCAAAAACGTCAACTCCCCTTTCAAAGAGATAATCAAAAAGATTGTCGACTTCTTCGAGGTGTTTTTCCGGTTCGGGAATTTGGGCTAAAATTTCGTCGTTAGTAAGATAATGAAGTTTTTTGGCTTGGGCTAACAAGGCCTGCTTGACCTTGGAAAGATTGAGGGTGGTAGCCATAGCGAGTATTGTATACGAAATTAACCAATAAATCTAGCTTTTTTTGACTTGAACTTGCGATAGTTGGGAGAGCAACTGATTGTATTCAGTTTCGGCGGCGGCAAGTTTGGGGTTGTCGGGGTCGGATTCGTATTGAGCAATTTGAGCGCTGAGAGAATTGAGACGGTCTTTGAGATAAAGATTATCAAGAAGGGCGACAGTTTTTTTGACTTCACGCAGACGGGTGTGCGACTCTAGTGGATTAACAGTAGTGTCTAAATAGATAGATTGAAAAAGCGGGCGAATCTCGGCAGGAATAGTGTCGGCAAAAGTCTGAGGATTAAATTGGGAGGAATTTAGAAGAGTTTGAGCAATAGTGTGAAAACGTTGATCCTGAAATCGGGAGAGTTGAGGAGCAAGTTTGGCAGCCAGTTTAACTGGATTTTTGGCGCCGATAATAAGATTAAGCAATTGTTCTTCAAATTTGACAGTTTTGGAGCTGCTGTCGGGAGAAGGTGATTCGGCGGCAGGAGAGGTTTGGTTGATAACTGGGGTAGCGGCGGTAGTAGAAATATACTTTTTTGACTCTTCAATCACAGCGTCAAGATCAGAACCAATTTCGTTGGCTAATTTTTGAAAATAGTCAGAACGAATAACGGAATTTTTGATTTTGACCAAAAATGGCAGCACTACAGTTAAAATCTCTTTTTTGCCTTTGATGGTGTCGGGATTGTTTAGTTTGAGCTGGGACTGAATAATGAAATCCCAGATGGGCACGGCTTGGGAAATTTGGGATTTAAAAAATTCTAAGTCGCCTCTGACGGCTTCGTCAGGATCTTTGTATTTGTCGCTCAAAATTAGAACTTTGATATCAAACTCCATAGAATCGGCCAGTTCGATACTTTTGCGGGCAGCGTTGGAACCAGCAAAATCGGAGTCGAGGGCTAAAATGAGAGTGTCGGTATAGCGGCGGAGAAGCTGGAGTTGTTCTTCGGTAAAGGCAGTGCCTTTGATGGCCACAATATTGGTGATACCGAACTGAAAAGGAGAAATAAGGTCAAATTCGCCTTCGACGACAAGAACAGAATTTTGGGAACGGATAGAATCTTTGGATAAATTGAGACCAAAAAGATGACGGCTTTTGTGGTAAATTTCAGTTTCCGGAGAGTTAATGTATTTGCCGGAATTTTGATTTTTGCTGGTTGGCAGGAGCCGACCGGAAAAACCCAAAATTCGGCCACGATAATCCGAAAGAGGAAAAACTAAACGACCCTGAAAACGGTCGTAAAGACGGCGGTTGTATTGACTCTGACCAAAGGTGCCAGTGGCGATAAGGTCAGAGGTTTTGTAGCCTTTTTTGATTAAATAATTGATGGCAATTTGGGGATTTTCGGGAGAAAAACCAAGTCCAAATTGGTTGATAGAAACAGAGGAAACTCCCCGATTGGTCAGATAGTCTAGGGCTGATTTACCCAAAGGGTGGGTTGATAACATATAATGATAAAATTTGGCTAAATGGGAGTTAATATCCAAGAGAAGACTTTTTTGTTTGTCTTGAGCGGAGGTAAATTCAGTTTTTTTGAGGATGATGCCGGCTTGGGCGGCGAGTTCGGTTAGAGCTTCACGAAAATCAATTCGTTCGTATTCCTGAAGGAAGGTAAAAATGTCGCCGGATTTGCCGCAGCCAAAACATTTGAAAATCTGAAGTTCTTCGGAAACAGTAAAGGAGGGAGTTTTTTCACCATGAAAAGGACAGCAGGCAATGTGGTTACGACCGCGTTTTTTGAGAGGCACATAACGATTGATAACATCGACAATGTTGAGTTTCTGCTTGATTTGTTCGACCTGATTATCCACTGACTAATTATACCTAACTTGGTTTAAATTTTATTTTTTGGTGATATGAATAGCGTCAATAACCATTTTGGGGATGTCGGCACCGGGGAAAATGGGAGCTTCATAAACAACTTGATGATCGACAACTGACCCTATGATAATAGAATATTGTCGTTTTTCAACAAAAACAGTTTTTGAAGCTTCCCAAGAGTCCAAATTACCAGAACAGTCTCTCTGCTGGATATCGTCATATAATAAGCTGATTTTGACCGAATCAGAGCTAAAATTGATTCTGGCGGGAATGATTTCTTTGGTTTTGTAGGAAATTCCAAGAAATTGCTTATCTCTTTTTTCCTGACGGGAAATAACAGTTTTTTGGTCGATTAATTTTTGAAAAAAAGAAGTTATCCCTAATTCAGTCATAAATCTTTGACTTTCGGATAAAGTTTCCTCTCTATTCCTGACAATAAGCTGATTGCCTTCATTTTTTGGGGGGGTTAAACCAGATAAATCCGGTGAGATGACAACTGGTGGATTTATACTTTCTTTACCCATATGCCTTAATAGGGAATAAATTTTTTAAAAAATGACTAACTTCTCTTGATTATTGTCTGTGCCATTCAATTTTTTCTGGAGGATTAGAAAGCTGAAGACAAGGATTAATAGTATGTATAGTTCTGGCAATTAATTCAGGCAACTGATCTTTTGATTCAATTTTGGTTTCAGCAACTTCTTGGTATTTATTATATCTATCATATTTAGTGCTACCGATAAAAATATCACCGCCCCTTTTTTCAATATATATACTGTTTGGGTGATATAAGTAATTGTCGATTCCTCCACAATCGTTAATTACAGCTTCTTGTGTAGCGTCAAAAAGAAGTCTGACACGAGTAGATTGGTCACTATATTCAATAATAGCTGGGTCAACCTTTTTGGTAAAATATCTCATCCGAACCAAACCGAAAGGAAACTCCTTTCTAGTGTGGGCATTGTGTCTAAAATAGACTACTTCCCCATTGTCTCTAATTTCTTCTAGAATTGAAGTTACGCCCAATTCCCGCATAACCCTTTCACTCTCTTGCCTTTGTCTTTGCTTATCTTCTATTTCTCTGAGTGAACGGTTTTTATCCTGATTTTTTAAATCTTCTAAGATTCTGGAGACAGATCTATTTTGATAAATATTTTCTTTACTCATATACCCTGATTATAGGACAAAACTGTTAAAAAACAAGCTGGAGAGAGTTTAGTGTTGGCGGTGGGTGATAAAGTCGATACCTGATCGGAGTTGGTCTCGAAAGGGCTGGCGGGATAAAAATTTTAGTTCTGTTTCAAAAATTTTGAGGGCTTGCCCGGAAAATTTAGCAGCCAAATCACGGCCGTAGTCAAGGCTGCCGGCTTGTTTCATTTGGTCAATCACCCAAAGGACTTGAGATGGAGTTTTTTGAGAGCGGGGACGGGAAAGAATTTGGATAAGCTTGGTTTTGTTGGCGGAGTCAAGGTGATTAAGTAAGTGAACCAGCATGACTGTCCGTTTGCCTTCGTAAATATCGTTGCCAATTTGATTTTTGAGACCGGAAAAAGTGGAAGTTAGGTCAAGAAGATCGTCGGTGATTTGGAAAGCGCAGCCCAAGGCAATGCCAAAATTATAAAGAGATATGAGTTGTCTTTTAGTGGCGCCAGCTAAAATAGCTCCAAGGCGCATGGGGCCGGCGATAGTGTAATAGCCGGTTTTGCTTTGGGAAATAAGGAGAACGTCTTTTTGAGATAAATCAAAACGGTTGTCCTCAGTCCACTTGATTTCAATGGTCTGACCCAAAATAGTGCGGGTGAGCATAACAAAAAATTCGTGGTGAATTTTCTGGGCAATGTTGGGTGGGAGTTGAGAAAAATTTTGGCTTAAAACCTGCCACATTAAAACATGAAGGGCGTCACCGGCATTGATGGCTAAATGATCGCCGTAAATTTTGGGTAAGGCCGGCTGACCGCGGCGTTGGTCGGATTGGTCTTCGACATCATCATGACCCAAAATCCAGTCTTCGGAAATCTGCATAGCAGCGGCGGTAGTCAGAGATGATTGAAGATCGGCGCCCATAGCTTGAGCAGTAAGAAGCAGCAGAGACGGTCTGAGGTATTTACCTTGTCTTTTGGGATAATCACTAACCATATCAAAATGGAAATCGACAATTGATTGATATTCAGGATCAAGCTGGCAGTAGTCAGGAAATTCTTTGATCTGATCCAAATGCGATTGGATTACCGGCCAAAGAAGGCTTTTGTAGTGATTAAGAGTGTCGATAAAGCTAGGTGACGGCATGGTTGGATTTTAAATTTTTACTGCCAAGATGGACAAAACGACCAAAAGTATAGGGATAGATCATATAAATAATTTCAAAAGTGGCGACAGACAGTTCAAAGGCAGAAGGAATTTGATTGGTAATAAAAAAGGCGCCGGCGCCGAGGATAAAGGCATTTTTTAGGCTGTTTCTCATTTGGTCGGAAAAGACCTTTTTTATAATTTTGGGATCGATGCCGGCTAATTTGGCGTGATTGGCAGCTAGAGAATTGCTTTTATAGCCGGCGTGGATAGTGGTAATAAAGGTACCAACAGCGGTGACAAAGTTCATGGGAGTATTTTGCCGGGTGAGATCGACGATTAGCAAAATACCTTCAAAAGCGGTAGGAATGTGGCGGAGAATAAAAATGGTAATTAAAGCTAAAAAAATGGAAGAACCACCAACAAGAGAAAGCAGCCGGTTGTAACGGATACGGGCATAAAGAATTTTTTGATTTTTTTTGAAAAGAAATCGAAATAAACGCCAAATCAGTCTGATAAGAATTAAAAATAAAATAATCCCGCCGATGATGGTGAAAATGTTATGCCACGGGAGAGCGTAAGTTTGGGTAATCTTAAAAAAGGGAAATTTAAAATCGGTGCCCTGGAGAGGATAATCAGGGTAAGGCACCCATTTGTAAAGAAGATTCATTTTTTGAAGTTTAAGAGGGTCAGTATAAAAATCAATCAAAAAAATTCTACCGGCAGAAAAGAAGGCAATAGCATTAACAAAGAAATTAAAAATATAAAAAACTAAAGAAAAGCTACCGTGTTCGACTTTTTTGGTAAAAATAACTAATTGTTGGCTAGTATCCTGCTTGTCTAATTCTTCTTCAAAATCCTTGAGAGATTGATCGACAATATTGCCGATGATACGCAAAGGGATAAAAAGAATGTTTTGGAGAATACCAATAAGTAAAACTGACAACCAAATTTGATGAGTCAGATAATAAAGCGAGAAAAACAAACTGGCGTAGAGACGAAAACTGCCACCGCGAAAAAACCAAATAAACAAGGCAATAAGAAAAATAAGAAGGATGGTGGTAATCCAAGGCAAACCACCTTTGGTATTGTCGATTTTTCGGACCTGAGACAAGGGAGATTCAGTTTCAGCCATTGGCTAATTATACTATCTAACTTATACTGTATGTA
>ERZ795030.4373-NODE-4373-length-13992-cov-18.977111_pt1 | contig 13992 bp, 10 predicted proteins | sample MGYA00375122_ERZ795030 | MGnify/ENA primary metagenome ERZ795030 (study PRJEB30165, sample SAMN05720146) | activated sludge metagenome | isolation source: anaerobic digester from wastewater treatment plant | place: Japan | collected 2015-04-20 ...
CAACCTGGAATGCAGGTTCTGGTTATGGGGTGGCAAGCCTCACCAAAGGCACAAGACAGCGAGTCCCTACAACCACAACGTCGCAGGTCTTCGTAACACTTTTCACCCTTAGGACAATCCGCGTCTGACTTGCATGACTCAGGTGTTTGACCACAGTCGAGATCGGTTGGGATGCAGACTCCATTTGATGGGTCCCCAACTTCCGCGCAGGTGTATGCTCCTACAGGATAGTCGGCTACAGCACAAATTTTTGTGCTAAGCGGGCACCACGGCGCACAAATCTTGTAGGGCAGCGAAACTGTGACTCCAGCAACCGTGGCACTGTCTACGCAACGTGACATCATTCCGTCGCACTGCTCGTCGTAGTCGCACTGTCCACACGCTGGCAGCAGTGGGCGGCAAACCTTTCCACAGGGGTCACAATACTTCTCTGAACCGCAGTTTTTGTCTTCTCTGCAACCGTTTTCTTCTTCAAAATCAGGCACTAATATGCACTCGAAGTCGCAGTTACAGGCATAGTCGGGCCCCTTGCTGTTAATACAGTCGTCATCGGTCTCACATTCCTTGGTAACAGGGGGGATATCTGGAGTTGGCGTACCTTTGTCAGTATCTTCAGTCGAATCACGACCATTTTGATCCGAGTCCTTACCCCCAGAATCTGGTTGGCCCACTGAAGAGTTTCCACAACCAGCCATCAGCGTAAATGCCGCGGCTACTATAAAAAGCTTGTATACATTCCTCATTCGGCCCTCCATTGAAAAAAAACGGTCGTAAGACCTGCAATCGCGACAGTTTAACGGTTTATCCAACTAACTGCATTGACGGTTCCAGCTCCGCCCACAAAAAATAGCATGTTTTGCCAGACTGCGGGACTATTTTTTACTCCAAAAGGAACTGTCAGCAGCACCAAAGGCTGGCCTGTAACAGAATCAATCGCCCAGATTCCTTGGTCTCCACCAACAAACAGATGGCGCCCTATTCGTGCGGGGGCATAAGCCGAGCTTGTGCTCAGTTTTGCGCTCCACAAAAGCTTGCCTGTATCTGCAGCCAGCGAGATAACCTCGCCATCAGAAGTTCCAAAGAAAATATTGCCATTGGAGTAATCAACCTTGCTTATACCAAAGTATTTGCTGGTCCAGATAACAGACCCGTCGTCAATTGACAGACACGTCGGGCCCGCAGCAAAAGCCCCAGTAAACACGCGGTCATCAACGACAACAGGTGTTGCATCTACATCTACCGCCCCTGACAGATCTGCCCCCAAGTCGCTAACCCACAGCTCTTTGCCGTTGTTCAAATCGACAGCAACCAGATATCCATCAGAAAACCCAGCAATGACTTTGCCTTTGGCAACCACCGGTGACGCCACTCCCTCGGCACTCATTGCGCTAGGTCGATCCCTGTTGTAAGCCCACTTAAAGGTGCCGTCATCTGCTTTAACTGAATAAATCTTATTGGTTGCAACCGCAAATATTACCTGCCCTTCAAAAACCGTCACTTCACCCCGAATAGGTATGTCGGTGCAATATGGAGACGTCCAAACTGAAATGCCAGTTTCAAAGTTCAGGTAATACAGGCATCCGTCTGAGGAGCCAACATAAACCCCAAGTGGACCAACTGCAGGGCGCCCAGTTATTGAGCCACCGGTTTTGTACTCCCATAGGATCCTGCCAGTGTCTATGGCCAAGGCAAAAATCGACCCTGTTTTAACACCACAATACACAATGCCTTTTGAGCCATCAACCGCACATTCACCAGTGTCCGTAGGTGAAAGCGCAAACATCTCGTTGTCGTAGACCTTATGCCCCCAAGACATGGAGAACTGCCCAAGGGTGGCGGTTGGGCTAGGTGCTGACCTCGATGAGGTTGGCTGCTGGGCTACGCTTGCTAAAGGTATTGATAAGAATAGTAGTAAAATAGGGAGGTTATGCTTCATGCCCACTCCGTGATCAGGGCAGGGCACTCAGGCGTGCTTGGACTGTCTTGCGAGCGACCAAGATTGCGGGAGGCAGCTCGTTTTCGTCGCCTTCACTTGCGGCGAGCGCCTTTTCATAAAAGTCACGGGCTTTTGCTACATCGGCACCTTCAGAGGTAGTGTCAGGATTAAACAGGTCGCCAAGGTGCAGCAACCCATTTACCTTGACAAGGCCTCCCTCTGCCTCAGCCATGTGGTTGAAAGCCTGTTCTGCCTCTGCCTTTTTGCCCAAGCGATCTGCAGCCTCGCCATAACCCTCCCATGCTATCAGCTTGGCATAGGGATCCTTGGTACCCTCGGCGAACTCCTTGAACGCCACAAGTGCGGTTTCGAAGTCCCTGGTTCGCAGTGCGGCCGCGCCCATGGTCAGCTTGGCATTTAAAGCCAATTTCGAGCGTTTGTTATCCTTGATGAATTCATCGATAGCGGTTGTCGCCGCCTTCAGTTCTTCATCAGTTGGCTGCTTGACAGTCTCTGCAGTTGGGTCGGGTTGAGCCAACACAGGGGCTGCCGCTTTATGAAAATCCACAAAGCGGTCAATCGAGGCACCTGCTTGGTATCTGGAGATGAAAACACCCAGAAGTATTCCGAAAACTATTACGCCGGCACCAACGCCTATCCAAGCTCCCCATGTTTTCAGAAACTCGAAAGCCTTACCCATGGTTACCTGGAACTCGTCCGGGGCCTTAATCTCTTTTAAAGTTGCGCGCTTTTTACGAGCCATATGAATCCTCTTGATTCTGCCTTAATGGCCTTAAAACCTGTTCTCCGGTAGGGAGTCGAACCCCAATTACAGGAACCAAAATCCCGTGTCCTGCCATTAGACGACCGGAGAGTCCAAAAGACGCCGGGCTTTTTATCACCTTTACATCAAACGTGCAAGTATCAAATCGACATGGGGCGGGAGCAGGGGCAGGGACGGGGGCAGGGGCAGGATCAGGGCTAGGGTCAGGAGCTTTTGACGCAGGTTGGGCAGTCGTTGCCGTTTAGTAGGCCTGCCTTCACGAGCTGTGCATACATGACGCAGCCCAGGCAAAAGCCTGCTACGGCTTCTAGGGTTGCTAGGACCATTACCGTGGCCACCAGGATTTGCCCCACCAAATGCATTCCAAAACCAGTCCAGAAGATGCTGGCAGTGGCAAACATCATAAAGCCTAGACGAGCCGCAAATCGCTTAGGTGTTGATGATACCACCTCGCCTTGTAGCCTTTTTGGGACAATCTGTCTTCCAATTGTTGCCAAAGGACTTAATTTTGGCCCCAAAAAGGCCCTAATTGCGAAGTCCACTGTTAATAACCAAACGATAGGCTCAAAGCCAGTCAATACTGCAAGTGCAGAAAGTACCACAACTTGAGCAGCCACTACACGAACCACGTGCCTAGAAATCCATGCTGGATATTTCATGTCGCCTCCACGACTAACAATCAGGATTAGTTTGATGAAAGTAATCAACAAAGTCAAGTATTGCGGTGAAAGTTTCTTGATGAAGCTGTATTATCAATGTGTTAACGTGGTATGGCTTGTGGGTTATTGTCTTTTGTCAACGCGTTAACGTGGTAAAACCTGTGGTTTATTGTCTTTTGTCAACGCGTTAACGTGGTAAAACCTGTGGTTTATTGCTTTTGTCAACGCGTTAACGTAGTAAACCTCGTGGTTTTATTGTCTTTTGGACTCGGTTGAGCTAGTCAAACAACAGGCCCCAAGATGACACAAACAGCGTTTCGAAGCCGGGGGCTATTGCTGCGCTCGTTTGTGGGATAAAACGCTGGGTTGGGCCTTGTGCAGGCATTTCCGGAGTTCCAGTGGTTGCTACCCCAGTTTGAACGATTAATTGAGGCGTGGACATATGGCCGCCACTCAACAGCGGTTGCCCTGCAAACGTTCCACCTAATGCAGCCTCGGCAACGCTTTGATCGTCAAAGCACATGGGGCGGTTGGCTATAACTGGACCATAAGGAATCGCTCCCTCGGTTCCGCTTCCAATCACCCTGTGCGTTAGCAATGTTTGAGGGTTGACCTCATCAGGTAGAGCCGGCTTGAACTGGTCACATGAACCGCCAGCCTGAGCAAAATCCACGCCCCAGATCTTTCCAAGACCCGGCTCACATGGGCGCGTAGGATCCGGTACAAAGGTGGTAAAGTAGGCAGTTCCACCGTAGATAACAGGTGGTCCCATCATCCTTTCACCCTCCAGCGCCCCTCCAACAAGCTCCAACTGGCTGTCATATCCAAAGAAATGCTTGAAGTTAACAATCGGCCCCACCTGCTTTTTCTGAACGGGATAGTACTTAAAACAGGTCAAATCATTCCATGGAGCACAGGTTCGATCAGTTTCGATAACGCTTGGAAATGGTGCGACCCTTTCTGTCAACGACACAATGAAATTCTTGCGTGTAGTGTTATTCAAGTCATCCACATCCCCGTTTCCATAGATTATGACCAGCTCATTTCGATAGGGCTTGATGGACAAAGCAGGCGCAGAATAAGCAGGGGCTCTAATCGGGCTGGTTACAGGGGGACGTGGGATCTTGCTCATATAAGGGTCATAAAACAGCGTAAGGTTCCAATTTGCAATCCCAGGAGAGCCTATCTCCAAGCGCCACAAACGACCAGCACTATCACCCATAAAGCAGCGGGTCATAAAGGTGCCTGGAAAAGTGGAATAGCACGCAACATCACCCACCATGTCAGCTGTAATCAAGGTCCCCTCAGCGGTACAGGTAGCATCGACATTACCCAGATAACCACCGGTTCTGAACTCTGCCAACTTTTCGCCTGTATCCATGCGAACCACATAGACGCTGCGCCCAGCGCCTATACCAAGCCCATCACCACTGCCGGCTCCAAAAACGGCCACAGCCACTTCTTGCAACTGATTTTGGTTACAGCTCGACATTGACCTTGATGGACACACTGAAACTGTGCCGATTGCAGGCTTACTGTAGGTATATCCAAGCCTGGAAAAATCGTTTTCAAACGCCCCATGGCCGCCAACGTTGCATTCACCGTGTCCTTTAGCACATCGTCCTTTGTGGGAAATCTCCCACAGCACTTCCCAGTTGCCATCGGTTGGATCGGTTACATCCAACGCTGTATATCCACGCCCACCGTCGCGATCTCCAACCACCAGAACTGAATGCCAAGCGTTACCCGACTCAGTCCCCAGGGCAGTTGCGTAGGTTCGATTAAAGACCACGTTTGCCAGTACAGGCGAACCATCCATAACGGTCGAAGCACCAGCTGGCAGCTTCTTAAGGCTAGCCAAAAGGTGGTTTGGAACATAGGACCACTCCTCACGTCCCCAGTAGCTAGGCATCTGGGTGCCAGATTCGCGGTCAACCCTGAAAGCGTGCAACTGGCCATCGTGGGTGGCTGTGTACAACATCACTGGTCTGTTTTTGATGCTGTTTTTGAATGCTGCAAACGATGGGATAGAAACTCCGGCATCCTGAAATTTGCCTTGCAGAACGGGCCCTGAATGGTGGATTGCCCCCGTTTTATGGTTACGCCTACAGGTATCATCAGCGGCACGCACAAACTTTATTAGATTTTGCCTGAACCGCTCCCTTTTTTCGGCTACTGTGCCTGTCAGGAAGCCCGTTTTACACAACCCAGTCGATCCATCAAGGGAAAAATCAGGAAAATTCGTTTGACCGGAAGTTACCCCTAGGTGCTCGGCACTAACACTGGCATTGTCCACAGCAAACGGCGTCAAAAAACCATCAATCCAAGTGTAGATGTTCCTGGAGCTATCCGCTCTTTCATTTAGCATGTCAGATAAGCGCAAAATTCGGGCCAATCTCGGTTCATTTGGCTTGGTGGTATCCAAACCACACTGATAAACCGACTGTTCCAACAATCCTTGGCGCACATTTGGGATGGTCATCAGTCCATCTGGAGTCGTGACGTGGGTGTGGGCAGCGTTAAACTGATACTGGACGTCCTTCAGATTACCAGTTTCCTCGCTGACAACGGTCATCGTTCTGGACTGAGTTGCGACAGCCATGCTTCCCAGAATTTGGTTAAAAGCCTGGGCCAGGTCCATAGAATTGTCGGCTTTAAACAGTGGTGCGGAAATGGCACCGTTGTTTGTCGCTATAGCCTCAACCAATGTATCAACGCCATCTGCTAGTTTAAAACCAATAACATAGACATCAACACCAGCATCACGCAGCTCCTGCGCTGCCGTCACCGAGTCCTTATAGGGACCAGTAGCCTCACCAAGGTTGGCACGCCCATCAGTTATCAGGATCACGGTTTTAGGACGGCAATCCCTGTAAATGTCAGCGGCCAGATCCGGGTCATTCTCGAAGTAGTGCAAAGCGTCGTACAGCATGGGAGATATAGGGCTGCCACCCACTGGAATTGCTGAACGAATTGAAGTCTGAACCTGATCATTCCTTATGGCAATCTGCAAGGGGTCATCGGATGGTGAGGGCTTCACAAACGGGCCGGTTGGCGCGTTTTCGTTGCGAGCTCCATAGTTTGTGCCAACTTCAGGACCATAGCTATAGCCACCGGTTGCATCATTAGCATCACTTGCAACAGTGTCAGAGGTCATCACACCAAACTTGACGTCGGTGCGTGACAAATCGATTAGGCCATCATCAGCCTGCAAAACAGTAAAGGGTACCCTGATGTGTGGCACAGGATAAGGGCAATCTTCCCTGGGGCACGGCGGCACCAAATAGTTGTTTCTATCTTGTTTGAGGCAGTGGTAGCCGACGAAGGAGCCAGTTAGTACCTCTTGTGCAACCACAAAGCGGCTTTTGCCATAGCCTTGGAGTGGGTCACAGGTGGGCACTAGCTGGTCGTCCAAGTCGGAATACTCCATCTGCACGTTTTCAGCGTCATATTCCATACTGCCCGAGGTATCGATTAGCAGCAAAACTACTGGCTTTATAGGTGAGGCTGGTAGGGCATTAGCAAGCGATGAAAAGCCAAGCAAAGCGACAAAAATAGTTAGAGCAGTGATTCTATTGTACATGTTGCACCTCACGGACATATGTTTGGTCCAACAAATAGGTTTGATAACATAGCAACCTGAGCATTCCGATCAATGTTGGTTTGTGGATCCGGGGGCACGCCAGGATCTGGTACATTGGCGTACATGCCATTTGTTAAGGCCACGTATTTATTGAAACAATACATTCCAGATTGATAGCCAGGGGCCCTTGGGGTGGTCAACATGGACAGCATCCTAGAGTTCCAGCCGGCACTTTGCATTGACTGGACCTCTCGTCCAAAGGATCCTGATCCATCCGTCGCCAGATCAAAGAAGTTAGAGTGTACCGCTGACATCGGTACCTGGCCGTTAGTTGCTGACACCAATTGGCTGAAACCAGAGGGCGCGGATGCCGCCAATGCCAAGGTCCCCTCAACTCCGCTTGCGGCAACTGACTTGGCCACAGTGGCTATCCTGGCGGTACCAGCCAGATGCAGCCTGTTGCTGGCTGCCTGAAGGGCGACAAGAGATAGCCCTGAAAGCACCAACACTATCAAAATGGCGACTATCAAGGCCATGCCTCTATGCCGCCTTGGATTGTCGTGCTGATTTTCGATTTTGGCATTTTGGTATTTAACTAACATAGTCAAATTCCTTTACTTAACGTTTCTGACCTGCAGCGACACCAGGGGCACGCGAACAGCCAGCGAAACAGTTCTAGCAGAACCGGCCATAGTAGGGTCGACTTCGTACGATTCAATTGGGTCGTACAGGTTTCGACGCTCTCGATAGGGCCATGATTCATCCTCATGAGAGGTTCTTGTCGTTAACTTTATGGTTACAAAGCGCAGGTCTTGTGGCCTGGCAGCAAGACTCAGATTTAAAAGTTGAGTGCCAGAATCCAGCACATTTTCGATAGTTGGAAACACTTGAATCAGTGGATTTCGGCCAGTCCGATCAACGTCGAACGCAAAATCATAGAACTGCAAGTCAGCCACGTACTCTGCGACCCTGATCGTTGAGTTCGGTAGCACCGTGTTTAGGGCCGGATCGCGTGCGTCTAGCTCCTGGCGCACCAAGTCGATTTTCCCAATCTCACTATCGTCCGGCACCAGCGTGTATCGGACAAATCCAACAACTGAAACTTCAAGTCCGACCCCAAAACCTTGAACGCCGCAGAAATCGGGCGGCGTTGTAATTGGTACAGGATCTCCCAATGTGATGGTCCGGCTGCCGAAGTTCGCGTTATCAATGCGAAAATACATCTCGAATTGATCCGCGTTGGCTATTCGTAACAATCTGTTTTTTACAAAAATCTGATCAAAATCAGCATAGGTTGGGGGGAAGGCCGCCCCATCCTCTGGCCCCTGAAGGACTACTTGTCGCCCTACGACGCTGCGAGTTGTGTACACGGTGGGAGACCAAAACGCCCCCATCAAAGTAATCGAATTCGGGACTATATTTGTGTTGCCGTTGTTGACTCCATGTACCCGGTCCAGCGACACGGCGCGGTACGGTTGAATTGGCTTGGGGCAAACGTTTGGGTCTGCAGCAGTGTTTGGGGTGGCCAAGAAACCAGCCGCTCCAACATCGCGGCGTAGCTGATCCAAACCAAATCTGGCTTGCTCCATCGCCGCCATGATCTGGTCCTGTGCTCGATAAGAGCTGGTAGTAGCGTGGTAAATGTAGTAGATAGCCATGATAAGGATGACCGACAGAACCATCGCTATCATCAGCTCTATTAAAGTCATACCCTTCAACGCAGCGCCGTTTTTCGGCCTACGACTTTGGGAATTTCCACTAGTGCGCCACAAATACATTTTTCATCACCGTTGCTGGAATCGTTATTGAAAATGCATCCGCTGGACGCAAGTCCATTTCCATCTCACACTGATCATAACGGCCGGCCCTGACCCCATCTCTGGGCCAAAGCACACGCACTTCAGCTCGAATTAGCTGATTCGGGATTAACCAAGTCAGCCTGTATCTTGCACAAAACCTAGGATTGCGGTCGGGGCGTATTTCTTGTAGGGCCCCTGGGTCGTAGTTAAGCTGTCGTCCAAGCTGATCGACCATCTGAAATTGGGTCCCAGATGGATAGAACTGGGCGTTTAGCCAGCCTGATGTTCCGCCAATCATGGCAGGGCCTACGTTCGACAAGTACCGGAAGCCAGTTTGTAAAACACCCCCCTCGCCATTGCCTGAATCGTTGTACCATTGGGCCCCTTCCAGGCGAATAGTCTCCAGCACGTGGCGGGCAAGATGAGTTGCCTGGACCATGTTCCAGGAATTGGCGCTGCCCCTGATTACACCTTGTTGGAGGTATAAAATCGCCAAGAACCCAACCACGGTTATGGCCATCACCGCCATAAGCTCAACTAGGGTAAAACCTTTCAGTTTTTGGATCCTGCTTTTCATTCTGACCCCGTTCTGGCCACGCCGTTAAAGGGCACTATTATTACTCTTACCGGTCCTGTCGAGCCTCCCCCTGGACTGAAACGCTGCAACCTGATTCTGGCATCACCGCTAGCCATGTCGCCTCCGCCTGGGATGATAAAAGGCGTGGCGTCACCCCGTACCTGAAAAACTCGGCCATCAGGTTTAAAACACAAAGGCGAAGTTTCGAGATCATTTGGGGTTACCGAAACCAGCCGTACTCCAGGGTGGGCCTGTGAAAGATCCAGCTCTCTGACGACGAGAGGTGGTGAGCCGTCGGATCTTATCTGGGTGAAGCCCTGACATGCAGAGGTTTCACCTTCGATTACCTGGAATGCTCCATCATTGCCTGCGCCTCCGTTGAGGATGGGCTGTAATTGGTAGGCTCGGTTGCGAGTTGCTGCCTGAATTCGTGAAAATTCCACCAAATTCAGGACTGATTGAGTGGCGTTGGATAGGTGCCGTTCTTGACTGGCCCTCATAACGGCTGGCGCTGCTAGTAGGGCTAGTACCCCAACCAAAGCAACTGCAACCATTAACTCAACTAGCGTGAAACCTTTGTTCTTTCCGACTTTGGTCATTAGACGGCACCCGAAAAAATCTAAGGCTTTAGAAGCAATAAGTGTGCCAATGTTATTGGTCTTGGAAGCTGCTAACACCTTGAAATTTTAGATAAAAGTTCCATGTGGTAAGTTATTGATAGATTTAGCTATGCAAATTTTGTTGTGTTATGCAGTTTGTGCGTAGGCATTGCCCCCCAAAGAATCACCATCTTAGGAAAATCGCCGCCTAATCGATGTTTAAGGCTTGGCAGACGAGTTTTGAGGACCCTAGAACATCACCCCAAACCGTCCACGTACAGACATGGACCACTTTGCACTTTTAGCTTCGTGGCACGCGACAGGGTTTCCATCTGCGCCTGGCCCACACCCATAAGTGGCTGTGATATTCATTCCCTTCAATGGAAATAGCGTTCCCCACTCAAACCCGGCGAAAAACACGCCTTTCTTTTCATAAAACAGCTTCACATCAAGTTCGGCCCCAAGATTTGCGTTTTGGCCAGGAGTTGCTGCCGCGTTCAAAGCCCTTGCATACATGATGTCTATGCGACCAGCCAACGCGTCTTTGTCGCCTTCGAACAGGTCATACTGGACAAATGGCTTCAGATAGAAAGAGTTTGTGACTGTACCAATGGCATGTCTGTAAAGCAGCTGGTCAACCTTGTAGTCAGGGTTGAAGAAGAAGGAACGCTGCTTGGTGATGCTTTGGTCAAAAAGGAAGTTCGATTGGTCGCGATAGCCAAAGTAAGGGGCGTCAGTTCCGGTGGCCAAACCAGCGTGCAATCCAGTTGAAACGGGACCCCAAGTGTATTCGCCTTCAAAGGCAAACCCAAAGGACTTGATATCCAGTGGGGCTTCACCATCACGATTCCAACTTTGCTCAACGCTCTTCCATGAGTAGCGTGGAACATGGTTGATTTTTCCAAAAACGCCGACTGCTTCCAGCTCAAAACGCACATGTTCCTTTGCAGAAGGCTTCCACTCCACCTTAAACCACAGGTCTGGGGTTACCATCCAAGCATCACGCCGTTCCAAAACCAGTGTGTCATATTTTCCAAACTGGGCTGGATAAAACGACCCATCAGGGCTGTCGGCAATGTCCATCTTTTGGCTGCGATAGACTAGGTAAACCCCCCAATCAAAAGCAGGCTTGTTTCGCACCACCAGCTTGGTGAAGCGATCCTGGCGTTCAGCATCAGTTCGCGGTTTTTGGAAAATCGCCAAAGCTATGTCAGTGACGTCATCTTTGTTTGTTAAATCATAAGGTTCTCCAAAGGGCTGAACCGCATTAATGGAACTGGGACCATTTGCCACCCAACCGTAGCCTAGCTCAAGATAAATGCCCCAGAGTCTGGTCAACAGATTGACTCGGTCAACATAGGTGCCAAAGTCGGCGTCCAGATCCTGGCCATCATTTTCCAGGATCCCAAGCCCCCAGTGCCTAGCCATGCGTCCGCCTGAAAACTCAAGGAGGAACTTTTTGCTGTCACTTGGGCGAAATGGGGCCCATGTGGCATAAGCCTGCTTTACAGCCACGGCGTCTTTGCCGCCAAAGCGAGTCCCAGATGGTGAAACTTGGCTTCTGGACAGGGCCGCAAATGGCGCATCTGGCCGGTCAGGGTCGTAGTCTGGCGTGCTTCCAAGCATCAGGTTATCGAGAATGTCGAATTCGGCTGTAATCGAAAGAGCAGGCGCAACGTGAAGGGTAGGGGCGTATCGAAAGCGCATGTTTGCACCGCCGATCCACTTTTCGCCTCGTGATGTATTTACGACGTTTTCAGAGATTGGTGGCCTGAAGGCAGACGAATTCACCGTCTTGCCATCAGCATGAACTTGGGTCCCCAGAAAGGCGCGATGGTAACCATCAAGTCTCAAGCGAAAGTAGCCGTGGTGTTCAATCCATGGATATCCCCGTTCTGGAGCTGGGCCAGTCGATGCCCAAGTGACGGCCGTGTCAGCAGCCTTTTTGCCAAGCAAATCATCAAGGCTTGGCAGTTCATCAAGGTCGTCCTCGACTAGGTCTTCGTCACCAGCGGCTTCGGCAGCAGGAGCTTCGTCACCAGCGGGGGCTGAATCAGCACTGACCTCTTCGTCGTTGGCGAAAGCAGGCGAAACAATCAAGGAAACGGCCAAGAAAAAGGGTAAGGCAAGTTGTCTCATCAAAGGGATCCTCGCACGGGCGCGTTAATCTAACCAAGCACGGGCGTTGTGTCAATTGAAACGTCGCAGCCCGCGCCTAGGCTAGGTGGTGGTGGGGGCAAGGTCGGTTTTTGGGTCTAAGCCAGCTGCTTAATTGGAGCTAGGTATAGACACCGTTCTTATAAGGCGAAATCCGATGTTGCTGCCGCGAACCCGGGGGTAGTTGCGGGTGCGACTGGCCGACCGCAAGTAGTCGTAGCCTACTGAAAAGTTGCCGCCACGATAACTTCGCATGTCTGTGCTTGTTGGTGTTCCCAAGGGATCTGTGCAATCTGAGAGACAGTAGCTGTAGTAGTTTTCATCGTACCAGTCTATACCCACTCAGAAACATTGCCGAGCATATCATACAATCCCCAAGCGTTAGCCGCCTTTCCTGCACATGGATTGGTGTTCATTGGAGATTCAGGTTGGCACCAACCTATGGAATTCGGTGGTTCTGCATACCTAGGCCCAGTGGTTCCAGCACGTGCTGCATATTCCCATTCAGCCTCAGTAGGCAAACGATAACCCGTGCAATCAGGACCCTCAAAAGTGACCGTACATTGATATAGGTCTTCTGTTTGTTGGCCAGCACCAAAAGTGCCCGAACAATCACTGATCTCATAGCAAGATTCAAGATGTTCCAATTGTGACAGGGTATTGGCATAATGAACGGCTTCATACCAATTCACCATCTCAACAGGACAGTTGTCTCCACATCCAGGATATCTGGATGGATTGTTGTTGCCAAACAATGCCTTCCATTCTTTTTGAGTCATCTCCGTCTCTCTGATGATGAAAGAACGAGTAATCGTCACTGAATGGACTGGCCCTTCATCATTATCCCGATATTGTTCCGTTTCGGGGGAACCCATGTCGAAAGTGCCGGCCTCAATCAAGCACCAGCCATCAACGCAGGTGCCAACGGACTCGGGTACACATCGGCCAACGCTGTCGCAGGTGGTACCGGCGTCGCAAGTGCCACAAGACTCTCCGCAATCTGGATCTGGACCACAGACGCGATAGGCGCAGTTTTTAGTGCAACATTGGCCTTCCTTGCAAACCTCTTCAGGACCACAAGGGCCACAGTCTTGCGTTCCACAAATCGGGTCTTTGCCGCACTTATGTTCCCCGCAATCTGGTACGCATTCACATTGGCCTTCGCTATTGCAGTTTTCATGGGCCTGACAGGTGCCACAAGACTCCTGACACACCGGGTCGGGACCACAGACCCGGTTACCACACGCTTTTTCACAGCCATCTTGCTGACACTGTCCATCTGCATCACAGCTGTAACCGGTTTCACAGGTGCCACAAGACTCCTGACACACCGGGTCGGGACCACAGACCCGGTTACCACACGCTTTTTCACAGCCATCTTGCTGACACTGTCCATCTGCATCACAGCTGTAACCGGTTTCACAGGTGCCACAAGACTCCTGACACACCGGGTCGAGACCGCAGACTCGATCACCACACTGTTTTTCGCAAGGCGTCTCGGTGTCAGCATCTGAACCTGAGTCGGTGGTATCTGACCCCTCGTCGGTGGCTGGAGAATTATCCGGTAATACGTCGGTTTTGGTCTCCGAGTCGCCACAGCTAAGCATTACACTAACGGCGAAAATCAATGTCAGTGCACCTAAGGATTTGAAGACTTGCATTAATTGCTCCTTTTGGCTCAGTGGCCAATTCCATAGAGAGTGGATAAATGATACCCCAGTTGCGCGTCATGGCAAGAAAAATCAGCAAAAGTTAGAAGATGAGGTTCCTACATGATGTTAAATACCTAGCCGTTTTCAGGCACCAGATTCGCATCAAAGGCCGCCGCGGCTTGCGGGGACAGGGACAGGGGCAGGGACGGGGACAGGGACAGGGGCAGGGACAGGGGCAGGGACAGG
>ERZ795030.4393-NODE-4393-length-13935-cov-10.494452_pt1 | contig 13935 bp, 17 predicted proteins | sample MGYA00375122_ERZ795030 | MGnify/ENA primary metagenome ERZ795030 (study PRJEB30165, sample SAMN05720146) | activated sludge metagenome | isolation source: anaerobic digester from wastewater treatment plant | place: Japan | collected 2015-04-20 ...
GAGCAGTTCAAGGCCACCATGCCCTCGGCGGTGCGCCCCGGGCAGGAGGTCATCGTCACCGCGATTCCGCTGTATCACATCTTCGCGTTGATGGTGAATTTCCTGACCTACTTCTCGGTCGGTGCGGACAGCTGGCTGGTGGCCAATCCGCGCGACATGGATGGTTTCGTCGAGACGCTCAAGAAGTCAAAGCTCACGGTCTTCATAGGCGTCAACACCTTGTACGCAGGCCTGGTCATGCACCCGAAGATCCGCGAGGTCGACTTCTCGCACCTGCACCTGGCCGGCGGCGGCGGCGCGGCCGTCGTGGGGGCCACGTCGGCGAAGTGGAAGGAGATCACCGGCCAGTTCATCCGCGAGGGCTACGGCCTGTCGGAAACCAGCCCGGTGCTGTCGTTCAATCCGGCATCCATCAAGGAGTTCTCCGGCACCACCGGCCTGCCCCTGCCCGGCACCGACATCAAGCTGCTCGACGATGCGGGCGTTGAAGTCGCGCTCGGCCAGTCGGGCGAAGTCTGCGCCAAGGGGCCCCAAGTCATGCGCGGTTACTGGAACCAGCCCGAGGCCAATGCCGCGGCCTTCACGCCCGACGGGTATTTCAAGACGGGTGACGTCGGCGTGTTCGACGACAAGGGGTTCCTGAAGATCGTCGACCGCAAGAAGGACATGGTGCTGGTCTCGGGCTTCAATGTGTACCCGAACGAAGTCGAGGCGGTGGCCACCGCCTGCCCCGGCGTGGCCGAATGCGCCTGCGTCGGCGTGCCCGACGACAAGACCGGCGAGGCCGTCAAACTGTTCGTGGTCAAGGCGCCCGGCGCCACCCTGAGCGCCGATGAAGTGATCGCCCATTGCCGCAAGGAAATGACGGCCTACAAGGTGCCGAAGACGGTGGTGTTCCTGGACGCCCTGCCGAAGTCCACCGTGGGCAAGATCCTGCGGCGCGACCTGCGCAGCGTGTGATTCGGTTGGCGGCCTACCGGGTCGCCACCAGGCCCGGCGGCTGCCAGCTGCCAGCCCCGGCGTGCAGGATGGACGGCGGCGTCTCCTTGGGCCAGTACAGGCGCATCACCAGGTAGATCGGGCCGTCGGGCGCGGGAAGCCAGTTCGCTTCCTTGCCCTTGCCAGGCGAGTCCTTCTGGATGGTGATCGTGAGCGAACCATCCGGATTCTTTTTCATGCCCGACAACATGGGGGAGTTGATGAGGTAACGGTTGATCGGATTGTCGATCAGCAGCTGCGTCTTGCCGTCGTACATCGTCACCGACCAGAAGGCGTTCACCGGCGGCAATTGCCCCACGGGGAAGGTCAGCGTGTAGTCGTGCTTGCTGCCGTCCAGCACAGCGCCACTGACGTCCTCGCGCGTCATCGGGTACATCGCTTCGACGGCGTCGTTGCCATAGATGCCCCCCTTGGCCGCGGCGGCGCGTTTGAGCCAGTCGCCATTGAAGAAGCCACGGTCGCCGAACATGGCGCCGACCTTCCAGCCATTGACGTTCTTCATGCCGTTGGTCATGAACGCGTCGATCTTGCCGTCGCCTTCCTTCATCGCCAGCAACACCGCAGCCTTGTGCTCCAGCGAAAGGTCCTTGAACTCGAAGGTCTTGCCGGGCCCGATGCCGATGCTGGCCATGCGCGCACGGACGCCACGGTCCTCTGCGGTAACCGGCACATACTGCAGCGCCGCATCAAGGTAGGCGAAGAAGTTGTCCTTGATGCCGGCCGTCGTGGCCGGCACAAAAGCAATCTCAGGCGCAGCAGGTGGTGCTGGCTGTTTCAGGAAGCTGGAAAGCGGCTGCGCCTTGTAGCCCGTCTGCACCTTCACCACGTTGGGCATGTCCGCCGCGTTGAACAGCTGGGTCCGGAAGATGGTCAGCCCGAACGGCGTGGTGGACTGGAACACTTTCTTGATGCCGGGCGGCGTTTCGCCCTTCCAGTCCGGCCCCACCACCAGGTAGTTGCCGGCCTCGCTGCCGGTGGCCCGGCTGCCGATGTAGCCATAGTTGTAGGTGTTGCCGTCGACCAGTTGCACCGAGTAGTAGCGCTTCTTGTCCACCGCCGGCACCGAGATCACCATCGGTTCCGCGCGCAGGTCCAGCCAGAGCATCGAGTACGGTGTGTCGCTGTTGGGCGTGACGACGGCGGTGTCCTTGGGCGTGAAGACGCGCGATTCGTTGAAGATGGCGTTGAACGGCCCCTTGTACTGGCCGGAGTTCTTGTCCACCACAAATTCGTTCATCACCGCGTAATTCATCACGATGGGCAGGCCGAAGATGAAGGCCTCTTCGGCGATCGCCTTGACCTCTGCAATACCGGGGCGGCCATCCTTGGCCGGACCTGAGGCCGCCCCTGCGGCGGAGGCGGCCGGCGTTGCGGGCGCCTTCGCGGCCTGGTTGATGGGGTCATCCTTCTTGCCGCAACCGGCCAGCGCAAGTGCTGCGGCAAGCGCAAGGAGGGTCAATGGGTTGAGGTACATAGGAACTGGGTTCTCCATAGAAAGAGCGCGAGCCCGCAGGCACTCGGTTGACTCTTCGTCAAAGGGGGGCCGTCGCGGACCGATTGTAGGTTCGCGCGAGCCCCTCAGGTGGGGCGTGGCGGGTCGGTACCGACCCGAACGGTGGGCCGTCAGGCAACTCATGCCAGGCTCTCAAGGCTTGCGGCGCGTGCGGCGCCGGGCCCACACACGCCAGCGCCAGAACAGCTTGACGCCCAGGTACCCTCCTGCGGCCCCGCCCACTGCAAACAGGCCCATGCCAAGCAGGGTCGGCCAGCCGAATGCGGACAACCATTCGATGGTGCCAACGCCTTGTGGAGCTGCAGCGGCCAAGGGTTCACCCAGAACCAGCGCGCCCAACTGGTAGGCCAGCCAGAGCCAGAAACTGATCGTCAGCGGATTGGTCACCATCGTCATCGCAGCGGCGACCGGGATGTTGGCGCGCCACCAGGTGCAGTGGGCCGCCGCCACGACGACCTGGGCGGCCGGAATGACAAACGCCCAGAACGTGCCCACCGCAACGCCGCGCGCGACAGACTCGTGCTGCAGGCGCCAAAGGCGTGGGTCGACCAGTCTGCCGGCGACGGGCCGCAGCCACCGGTGGGCAACCAGCTCCTCGCGGCCGGGCAGTGACTGGCGAAATCGGTCCGTCCAGCTCGGTAGCGGACGCGTCATGGCGCCGGGCCTTCGATCGTCATCAGGTGCATCAGGTTCGGCCCTTCTGTTTGAGGAGCCCATGGTGCCGCTCGGCAGGCCCTGGCAGAAGCAGGAAACTCCGCCTGAACATTCCCTTTTTTACGAACCAAATTGAATATTAAATCAGTTTAAACACACTTATTTCAAACTAAACTCCACGAGCACCTGTGCAGTGGCGCTCAAGCAAGACACACAGGCCGTGCAAGCCGAAAAGCTTGCGGTATCCCCCTACTCAAGGCTGAATCGACATGGAAACTATTGCTCCCCTGTGGCTGTGGGCCACCTTCGGTGCCATCGTGCTGGTGTCGCTGTTCATCGACTTCGTGGTGCTCAGGAAGCAGGGTTCGCACGACATCGGCGTCAAGGAAGCACTGAACTGGTCGCTGGTCTGGATCGCCCTGAGCTTCCTGTTCAACGGCCTGTTCTGGTGGGCCGTGAAGGACAGCACCGGCTCCACCGAGATGGCGAACACCAAGTCGCTGGAGTTCCTGACCGGCTACCTGATCGAGAAGTCCCTGGCGGTCGACAACATCTTTGTCTTCCTGATGATCTTCACCTACTTCGCGGTGCCCACGGCATTCCAGAAGCGGGTGCTGATGATCGGCATCATCGGCGCGATCGTGCTGCGCACCGTCATGATCCTGGTGGGCGGCTGGCTGCTGGCCGAGTTCCACTGGGTCCTGTATGTGTTCGGTGCCTTCCTCATCCTCACCGGGGTGAAGATGTGGTGGGCGGCCGGCAAGGAGCCCGACCTGGAGGACAACCCCGCCTTGAAACTGTTGCGCAAGCTGTTGCCGGTCAGCAAAAACTACGACGGTGAAAATTTCTGGACCGTGGAAAACGGCAAGAAGATCGCCACGCCGCTGTTCATGGTGATCTGCCTGATTGCACTCACTGACGTGATCTTTGCGGTGGACTCCATCCCCGCCATTTTTGCGATCACCAGCGACCCCTTCATCGTCCTGACCAGCAACGTGTTCGCGATTCTGGGTCTGCGCGCCATGTACTTCCTGCTGGCGGCCGTGGCCAACAAGTTCCACCTGTTGAACTACGGGCTGGCCGTGATCCTGGTGTTCATCGGCACCAAGATGTGCCTGATCGACCTCTACAAGATTCCGGTCGGCGTCTCGCTGGGCGTCGTGGTCGGGATCCTGGCCGTGACCATGCTCCTCAGCGTGCGCACCGCCAACGTCCCGGCCAAGGGACAGAAAGCCTAAAGCGGTGCCTGAAGCAAGCGCTGCACCAGCGGGTGCTTCACCTTGCGCTCGGTCCCGATGGCGAAGAACTCTTCGGTGACGCCTTCGCAGGGGCCCAGGCGCTGCACGGCGTAGTGCGCCAGCAGGTTCTCGTGCACCCATTCGGCCGCCGGGAACAGGCCCATGCCACCGGCACCAAAGGTCTTGAGCAGGGCACTGTCCTCGAACTCGCCCGCCACGCGCGGGCGGATCGCGCGCTGCTCGAACCAGTGGTCCAGACGCACGCGCACAGCCGTATGGGCCGTGGGCAGCAGCACCGGCATGTCGGCCAGGCTTTGCGGGAAGTTCGTGCTCGCGGCCTTCACGAGCTCGGCCGTGCCGTACCAGGCGAAGGCCGACGAGCCCAGGGCGTGGCTGTAGAGCTTGATGTTGGGGTTCGTGGGTGCGGGCCGGTCCGACAGCACCACGTCCAGCCGGTGCAGCGCCAGATCACCGAGCAGATCGTCCAGTTCACCCTCATGGCACAGCAGCCGCAGGTTGGGCTCCGTCAAGGCCGGTTGCAGGAGACGGTGCACCACCAGCTTGGGCAAACCATCGGAGATGCCGACCGCCAGGCGCACCGCCGGTGTGCTCACCGTATCGCGCACGAGCGCCGGCAATTGCTCACCGAGCTGAAAGATCTGGTCGGCCTGCCGCATGGCTGCCAGGCCGGCCTCGGTCAGCACCAGCCCGCGACCCGCGGGCTTGAGCAGGGCATAGCCCAGCGAGCGCTCCAGCTCGCGCACCTGCGCGCTCACGGTCTGCACCGCCATGTCCAGTTTGTCGGCAGCCCGCGATATCCCTCCCTCCTTGGCCACGACCCAGAAGTAATACAGGTGCTTGTAGTTGAACGGGGTGCTCATGTATCGGTTTTTAAGGATTGTCGATAACAAATTATCTGCTTTTTTGGAAGGAGGAGGCCGTCTATCTTCGAGCTTCATTTCACTCACCGGAGAATCTTTCATGCAGATCATCGTCGAATCCCGCGATGCCGACGCCACCCCGATGCGCGAGCTGTCCATCGCGCGCGTGCGCTTTGCCCTGCGCCGGCTGAAGGCCCTGGTGCCGCGCGCGAAGGTGCAGTTTTCCGACGTCAACGGACCGCGCGGCGGCATCGACAAGCGCTGCCAGGTCGAGCTCAAGACCGACAGTGCTGGCACCGTCGTGATTGCGTCGCTGGCGCGCGACTGGCGCACTGCGCTGGACCGTTCCATCGCGCGGGCGACCCGGGTCCTGACGCGCAGCCTTCAGCGCAGCCAGAAGCCTGCCCGCGGCCGCACCGCGAAGCTCGCCCTCGGGGGCTCCCATGAGTGAGGTCATCCCTCCGGACATGGCCGTCGGCGGCCTCATCTTCGCGGCAGCCGTGCTCTACGCTGCGTGGCATGAATACGCACGAAGCAACCGCCGTGATGCCGGATTGCTCGCCGCAACGGGTGCGCTCAGCCTGATGGGCAGTGCGGCCGTGTGGGCCCTGTAAGCCCCGCCGGACCACCCTTCCGTTTCTCCATGCCTGTTGATCCAACCCACACAACATACCTATGAAATGTCCTGCCTGCCCCGACACCACCCTCGTGATGACCGACCGCCAGGGTGTCGAAATCGACTACTGCCCTGCCTGCCGCGGCATCTGGCTGGACCGGGGTGAACTCGACAAGCTGCTGGATCGTGCAGCCACGGCAACGGCCGCTGCGCCGGTGCCGTCGCAAACCCCACAGCACCACCGGCGCCCGGACTTCGAAGACTCGGACTACCGCCAGGCGCAGCACGATCCGCGCCGGCGCAAGAAGTCGTGGCTGAACGACTTTTTCGATTGAGACGAATACCCACCCGATGCAAAGCTTCCTCGACCCCGCCATCCTGTTCTTCGTATTTGGCATTCTGGCCGGGTCGTTGAAGTCGAATCTGGAGATACCGCCGCCCATCTCGCGGTTCCTGTCGCTCTACCTGTTGATGGCCCTGGGCCTGAAGGGCGGTTTTTCCCTGGCCCAATCCGGCCTGACGGCAGACGTGCTCATCAGCCTGGCGGCCGCGCTGGCCATGGCGACGCTGGTGCCCGTGCTGGGCTACCTGACATTGCGCCGCTTCCTCAACCGCTTCGATGCCGCGGCGATTGCCGCCACCTACGGCTCGGTCAGCGCCGTCACCTTCATCACGGCCGTTCAGTACCTGGACAACCATGGCATCAGCTTTGGCGGCCACATGGCCGCCGCCATGGCGCTGATGGAGTCGCCCGCGATCGTGCTGGCGGTGGTGCTGGCCAACCACGCGCGTCGAACAACGACGCTTTCGAATGAGCCGGTATCCGCAGTCAGCAACGCCCCTCTGGGCCGCATCCTGCACGAAGCGCTGACCGATGGCGCGCAGCTCCTGCTGCTGGGCGCAATGCTGATCGGCGTGCTGACCGGCGAGTCGGGCCAGGCCGCGATGAAGCCCTTCTCGGTCGATCTGTTCAAGGGCATGCTGGCCTTCTTCCTGCTGGACATGGGCCTGCTGGCCGCGCGCAACATGGGAAAGCTCAAGGGGCAGTCCGTCTGGTTGCTGGTCTATGCCATCGCCGGGCCATTGGTGCATGCCAGCATTGCGCTGGCGCTGGGCGCGGTGGTGGGCATGTCCGCGGGCAATATGGCCCTGCTGATGGTGCTGGCGGCCAGCGCGTCCTACATCGCCGTGCCGGCGGTCATCCGTCATGCCATCCCCGAGGCCAACCCGTCGCTGTACTTCGGCATGTCGCTGGGACTGACCTTTCCGTTCAACATCCTGATCGGCATCCCGCTCTATGTGCAGGTGGCGCAGCTGTGGCGATGAGTTTCCGTTTTTTGCGAAGTCGCGGTTCTGCAAAGGCTGATTGCGCACGCCGGCTTGCCACTTGACACTGACATGTCGTTTTCAAAGACAACCGACCAAACAACCCGAATGAAGGAAACATTCATGCGCCGATATGCACCCAACAGCCCGCAGGCCGCCGCCCGCATCGTGGCCCTGACCGTCATCGCCGATGGCGATGTTGGCGCCGCCGAGCTGGCCTTGCTCGACGAACTCGCCGTGCACCGGCAGCTGGGGCTGGAGCGCGAAGCCTTGCATGCGGTCGTCGACCAGCTCTGCGCGGACCTGTTGTCGAGCCATCAGCTCGCCTGGTCCGATACCTGCCCGGTGGACGAGTACACCCTGGCCGAGTTGATGGGCGAGATCGATGACCCGGCCCTGCGCAGAAAGGTGCTGGGCCTGTGCGTCCGCCTGGCCGAGGCAGACGATCTCGTCGCCGAGGGGGAATCCGGTGTGCTGATGGCCGCCATGGCGCACTGGGGCTTGAACCATCGGCTGCTGCATGCGTACGACACCGGACGGTCGCGGCAAGCGGCGTGACGGCCGGGGTGCTTCAGCCCGCCAGATCTCCGAGCCACTGCATCGCCGCCTGCAGCTCCGCCGCCCGGATCTCATGCGCGCCGGGGTACTCGTTGTAGGTCAGGGCGACGGGCAGCGTGCTCGCAAGATCGCGGATGGCGCGGGCGCTGGCGATGGGAATCACCCCGTCCTGCAGGCCATGACTGACCCAGAGCTGCTTGCCGTCCAAGGCCTGCGCCGGCGCGGCCAGCGCATCCACCTCGGGCAGCAGGCGGCTGTGCATCACCATCGCGGCCTGCAGCAGCGCCGGCTGCGTGCGCAGCAGGCTCAGCGCCATGATGCCGCCCTGGCTGAAGCCGCCGAGCACCACGCGCTGCGGCGGCACGTCGAGCTGGTGCGCCACCGCCTGCACCGTGCGCACGATGGCCTCGCGGCTGACGGTCTCCTGCGCGGTGTCGATACGGCGCGAGCCATCGGAGGCCACGCTGAACTCGAACCAGGCGTAGCTGTCCGGCCCCAGGACGAAGGGCGCGCGCAGGCTCACCACATGGAACGGCGCCGGCACGAAGTCGGACAGGCCAAACAGGTCGTCCTCGTTGCTGCCGACGCCGTGCATCAGCACCAGCAGCCAGGGCAGCGTCACCCCGGGCGCGGGTGGACGATGCAATAGTGATAGCAGCTTGTGACCATCCGACGCTGGGATCGTGCCATTTTGATTCATATTTCGGCTCATGGAAGGCTTTCCGGGCCTGACAGGGCAAAGGCGTCCATCGCGAGCATGCTGTACATCACCTCGCGGCTGATGTAGTCGGTCTGCAGTGGCACCTCACCACCCCATCCGGCCGCGCCGAGCGCGAAGAAGATCGGCAGGAAGTGGTCTTCGCTCGGGTGCGCGCGCTGTGCATGCGGCGCCAGCTCGCGGTAGTTGAGCAGTGCGACGCGATCCCCGCGCGTCACGGCCGATTCCACCCAGCGGCTGAACTCCAGCACATACGGCGAGGGCTCGCGGCCGCCGCCGAAGAACTCGCCCAGGTTGTGCGTCATGCTGCCCGTGCCCATCACCAGCACGCCCTCGCTGCGCAGCCCGCCCAAAGCCTGCCCCAGCGCAAACACTTCTTTCGGGCCATACCCGACCGGCAGCGCCACTTGCACGACCGGCACATCGGCCTGCGGGTACAGGTGCATCAGCGGCACCCAGGCGCCGTGGTCCAGTGGGCGCTGCGCATCGGCCTGCGCGACGATGCCCGCTTGTTGCAGCTGGCCCAGCACCTGCCGACCCAGCTCGACTGAGCCCGGCGCCGGATATTGCAGCTGGTACAGCTCGGCCGGGAATCCGCCGAAGTCGTGCCAGGTGGCGGGCGCGGGGTTGGTCATGACAGCGGGTGTACGCGCCATCCAGTGCGGCGACATCACGACGATGCCGCGCAGTGCCGACGCCGGCGCATGGGCCTGGGCCCAGGCCCGCAGCGCCGGGCCGGTGGTGCCGGCATCGGTGGCGAACAAAGGCGCGCCGTGGGAAACGAACAGGGTGGGCAGGGTGGCAGCGGTCACGAAAAACTCCTCAGAACAGGTCTGATGAGAACTTTATTGGATTCACCGAAAAAGATAAACAGGCCCTGGAGCGACAATTTGTCAATCCAATCACAACAATCAGCGCGGCGGGTGCCGTCCGGCTGCGGCGAGATCGAACAACTTCACCTGCTGCGCCACATGCGCGAGCAAGCCCTCGCAGGCGTCCTCGATGAGGTCCAGCACCCGCTCGAATCCGGCCGCTCCACCGGCGTAGGGGTCGGGCACAACCGGGCTGCGATACCGTTGGCAGAACTCGGTCAGGCGGCGCACCTTGTGCTGGTGGGCGTCGGGACAGCGCGAGCGAGCCACGGCCTCGTTGTCGTCGTCCATCACCAGCAGGAGATCGGCCTGCAGGAAATCCACGTCGCGCAGCGGGCGCGAGCGCAGGTCCGACAGGTCGTAGCCGCGCCGGGCCGCGTGCTGCTGGCTGCGCGCATCGGGTGGCGCGCCCTCGTGCCAGCCGTGCGTGCCGGCCGAATCGACCCGCACCCGGTCGGCCCAGCCGGCCCGGGCCACCCGGTCGCGAAACACGCCATGCGCCGTCGGGCTGCGGCAGATATTGCCCATGCAGACGAACGTGACGGTGAACACGGGCCGGTCCGCGATGGCGCCCTCGCCCGGTTGCAGGGTGGCCGTGCTCATGCCTCGGCCTGGGCCGCGATCTGGCGCAGCGCCTGCTCGAACACCGCGGCCGGCTGCCCGCCGGAGATCAGGTGCCGGTCGTTGATGATCACCGCTGGCACCGAATGAATGCCGGCGTTCTGATAGAACTGTTCCTGCGCGCGCACGTCGGCGGCGAATGCGTCACTGTCGAGAATGTCACGGGCGCGCGCCCCGTCCAGACCGGCCTCGGCCACGGCGGCCAGCAGCACCTCGGGCGATTCGGGGCTTTCGCCGCGGCCCTGGTAGGCCGCCAGCAGCGCCTTTTTCAGCGCGACCTGCTTCGCCGTGTCTTCCAGGCTGGCCCAGTGCAGCAGACGGTGCGCGTTGAAGGTGTTCCAGATGCGGCCACGCCCGGCCGGGCGGAAGGTGAAGCCCACCTCGGCGCCGCGCTGGCGGATGGTCTCGCGGATCTGCGCCTGCTGCTCGGGCGTGGAGCCGTACTTCTCGGTCAGGTGCTCGGTGATGTCCTGGCCGCCCGGCGGCATCTGCGGGTTCAGCTCGAAGGGCTGGAAATGCAGCTCGGCGCTGACCTCGCCCTTGAGCGTATCGAGCGCCTGCTCCAGCGCGCCCAGGCCCACGGCGCACCAGGGGCAGGAAATGTCGGAGACGAAATCGATCTTGAGGGTGGTGGTCATGGCGGCGCTTTCGAGGAGGATGCCGCGGGCTTCGGGCCGGACCGGCCCGCCGCAGCGGCGGTGTGTTTGAATCAGGGTCGTCATTTTCAACCCAAGCCCAAATCCCTGCCGCCATGGACGCCTTGCGCCAGATTGAAGCCTTCGTCGCCGTGGTGCGCGCGGGCAGCTATGTCAAGGCCGCCGAGCGCCAGGAGACCTCCAAGGCCGTGCTCTCGCGCCAGGTGCTGGAGCTGGAAACCCGCCTGGGCACGCGGCTGCTGAACCGCACCACCCGGCGCCTGTCGCTGACCGAGACCGGCGCGGCCTACTTCGAGCGCTGCGTGCAGATCCTGGACGACCTGCGCGAGGCCGACGCCGCCGCGGGAGCCACCACGGCCACAGCCCGCGGGCGCCTGCGCATCAATGCGCCGCTGACCTTTGGCAACCTGCATCTGGCGCCGCTGTGGGGCGAGTTCCTGAAGCTGCACCCGGCGGTGGAGCTCGACATCACCCTGACCGACCGCGTGGTGGATCTGGTGGAGGAAGGCTTCGACCTGGCGGTGCGCATCGCGCCCACCGGGCGCCTGCCCAGCAGCTCGCTGGTGGCGCGCACCATTGCCGATGACCGCATCGTGCTGTGCGCCTCGCCCGGCTACCTGCGCGGTGCGCCGGCGCTTACGCATCCCGCCGACCTCGCCGCGCACGCGGTGATGGCCTACGCCTGGTGGTCGGGCGGTGACACCTGGCAGTTCAGCGGCGCCGACGGCGCCACGGCCGACGTCACGGTGCGCCCGCGCCTGCGCACCAACAGCGGCGACACCTGCCGTGCCGCCGCGCTGGCCGACCAGGGCGTGATCTACCAGCCCGCGTTCCTGGTGGGGCCGGACCTGCGGGCGGGGCGGCTGGTGGAACTGCTGAGCGACTGGCGCGGCCCGACGCTGGACATCCACGCCGTCTATCCCAGCCGAACGCACCTGTCGGGCAAGGTGCGCGCGATGGTGGATTTCCTGGCGCAGGCTTTCGTGCAGCCGGGCTGGCGCTGACAACGAGGCCGGCACCGTGACCTGCGAGCCTAATCGGCGCTGCCGCCCACCTTGCCGCGCAGGGACTTGATCTCCGAGCGCTGGCTCTTGCCCTGCAGCCGGCGCTGCTTCGAGCCGTAGGTCGGCTTCGTCGCGCGGCGGGTCTTGGGCGGGCGTGCCACGCTGTTCACGATCTCGCTCAGCCGCAGCAGTGCGTCCTGGCGGTTCTGCTCCTGGGTGCGAAAACGCTGCGCCTTGAGGATCAGCACGCCCTCGTCGGTGATGCGCGAGTCGCGCAGGGCCAGCAGCCGCTCCTTCACGTCCTCGGGCAAGGATGACGCCCGGATGTCGAAGCGCAGGTGCACCGCGCTGGACACCTTGTTGACGTTCTGCCCGCCCGCACCCTGGGCCCGGATGGCCGTGATCTCGACCTCGGACTCGGGGATGATGAGAGGGGCAGCGGTGGACATGGCAAGGGCAGATTCTTCGGGCAAGCAACTCCTGAACTCTACACTTTCGATAGCAGAAGATGACCTTTTCACGCTGGGGTGGTACGAATTTTGTTCAAATTCTGCCTCCGAAGGCTGCAGGGCGCCCTGCGCCGCTCCTATACTGATGTCATGAACGAACCAGTCCATACAGGGGCGCCCGCACGCCGCGGTCGCCCGCCAAACAAGGCCGCGCCGGGCGAGACCGGCCGCACCAACGACCCGGCCCGCACCATGGCGGAGATCCTGGAAGTGGCAACCCAGGAGTTCGCCAGCAAGGGCCTCAGCGGCGCGCGCATCGACGAGATCGCCGCCGCCACGCGCACCAGCAAGCGCATGATCTACTACTACTTCGGCAGCAAGGAAGGCCTGTACATCGCGGTGCTGGAAGACGCCTACCGGCGCATGCGCAGCATCGAGTCGCAGCTGCACCTGGAAGACCTGCCGCCCGAAGAGGCGTTGCGCCGCCTGGTGGCGTTCACCTTCGACCACCACGCCGGCAACGAGTTCTTCATCCGCCTCGTGATGACCGAGAACATGGAGCGCGGCGCCTACCTGGCGCAGAGCAAGAGCATCCAGGAGCTCAACGTGCCCGCCATCCAGGCCATCCGCCACCTCTACGAGCGCGGCGTGGCGCAGGGCGTGTTCCGCCCCGGGCTGGACCCGGTGGACATCCACGCCTCGATCTCGGCGCTGACCTTCTTCAACGTCTCCAACCAGCACACCTTCGGCCTGATCTTCAAGGACGGCGCGCTGTCGCCGCAGGCCCTGGCCACGCGCCGCGCCAACGTCATCGACATGATCGTGCGTTTCGTGCGCCGGTAAGTCCCCGCATCACGGCCTCGGGGCCGACCCTAGGGTTTTCACGGATTTCGGTAAAACTAACCAGTTCGTACATTACCGTACCCGTTCCGCTCCTGGAGACCGATTCATGCTGGAAAAGTTGATCGATGGCTACTGCCAGCTCATCAGCTACCTGATTGCCGCGCTGCTGGCACTCATGGTGGTGCTGGTGTTCGGCAACGTCTTCATGCGCTATGCCTTCAACTCGGGCTTCAGCATTTCGGAAGAACTCTCGCGCTGGCTGTTCGTCTGGCTGACCTTCCTGGGCGCGGTGGCCGCCCTGCGCAGCAATGCCCACCTGGGCACCGACATGCTGGTGGGCAAGCTCGGTCCGCTGGGCAAGAAGATCTGCATGGGCCTGTCGCTGCTGCTGATGCTGTACTGCCTGTGGCTGCTGTTCAAGGGCTCGTACGACCAGTCGGTCATCAACTGGGACACGACCAGCGCGGTGATGGAGGTCTCGATGAGCTGGTTCTACGCCTCGGGCATGGTGTTTGCCGTGCTCAGCGCGCCGATCCTGCTGGGCGACCTGTGGCGCCTGCTCAGCGGCCAGATCGACGACGACCACCTGGTGCTGATGCAGGAGTCCGAGGAAGCCCCGCACCCCGCCCATCCGGACCACCGCTGAACCCTGGGCATCCACATGACCATCCTCATCTTCCTGGGTTCGATGATCGGCGCGATGGCGCTGGGCGTGCCCATTGCGTTCTCCCTGCTGCTGTGCGGCGCCGCGCTGATGTGGCACCTCAACATGTTCGACGCGCAGATCCTGGCGCAGAACGTGATCAACGGCGCCGACAGCTTTCCGCTGCTGGCCGTGCCCTTCTTCATGCTGGCCGGCGAGATCATGAACGCCGGCGGCCTGTCCCGGCGCATCGTGAACTTCGCGATGGCCCTGGTCGGCCACGTCAAGGGCGGCCTGGGCTACGTGACCATCGTCGCCGCCGTCATCATGGCCTCGCTGTCGGG
>ERZ795030.4402-NODE-4402-length-13914-cov-4.170503_pt1 | contig 13914 bp, 10 predicted proteins | sample MGYA00375122_ERZ795030 | MGnify/ENA primary metagenome ERZ795030 (study PRJEB30165, sample SAMN05720146) | activated sludge metagenome | isolation source: anaerobic digester from wastewater treatment plant | place: Japan | collected 2015-04-20 ...
TGTCAAAAGCTCCAATAAAGAGCTTCATCCTGAATTGAAAAAAAGCAAATTTTAAGTAAATTATGTTTTAAGTGCAGTTCTTTGTAACTTTGCACTCTCTTTGTATAAGTATAGTGACAGTTTGTCATCAATTTGATTAAACATGCAATTCGATTTATCTCACAAATTATTTGAAATTGTAAAAAACGTATCCGCTCAGCAAAACGTTGAAATATACGTTGTTGGGGGATATGTTCGTGATTTAATTTTGAAGCACGAAAACAAAGACATTGATTTTGTTGTTGTTGGTAATGGGGTTGACGTAGCTGTCGAGGTTGCCAAGGCTATAAGTCCGAACATAGAGGTAACGCAATATAAAAATTACGGCACAGCCATGTTTCGTTATGGCGATATTGATGTGGAATTTGTCGGTGCCCGAAAAGAGTCATATAATCGTAATAGCCGTAATCCAATAGTAGAAAGTGGCACACTTGCCGATGACCAAAACAGACGCGATTTTACAATTAACGCAATGGCTATTAGTATGAATGCTAATAACTTTGGAGAGTTAATTGACCCTTTTGATGGTGTTGGAGATTTGGAAAGAAAAATCATTAGAACACCGCTTGACCCCAATATTACCTTTAATGACGACCCCTTGCGAATGCTTCGTGCAGTAAGGTTTTCGACCCAATTGCGGTTTATGATAGAGGAGAAATCGCTTGAAGCAATTAAAAAAAATGCAGAGAGACTAAACATACTCTCTAAAGAGCGAATTAGCGACGAGTTAAACAAAATTATAATGGCAGACCGTCCCTCTGTGGGGTTCAAAATACTGTCGTTATCGGGGTTGCTAATACATATTTTACCAGAGTTAGAAAAGCTGCGTGGCGTAGAATCCAAAAATGGAAAAAAACATAAGGATAATTTTTATCACACCTTAGAAGTTCTCGATAACATTGCCCGCACGTCCGATAATCTCTGGTTGAGGTGGGCTGCCTTATTGCACGATATTGCCAAACCGAATACAAAAAGATTTGACAATAACCTTGGGTGGACTTTTTATGGACACGAACATGTTGGAGCACAGTTAGTTTCGACAATATTTAAACGCCTGAAGCTACCAACAACACAAAAAATGAAATATGTTCAAAAGATGGTAGCTTTACATATGCGTCCTATTGTTTTAGCGCAGGAAACTGTGACAGATTCAGCTGTTAGGCGATTGCTTTTCGAAGCTGGCGATGATATTGACGACTTGATGTTGCTTTGCGACGCAGATGTTACATCTAAAAATCCCGAAAAAATATCAAAGTATCTCGAAAATTACAGATTAGTAAGGCGCAAGTTAGTTGAGATTGAAGAGAAAGATAAAATAAGAAATTTTCAACCCCCAGTGTCAGGCGAAATGATTATGGAAGCATTTTCTCTTCCTCCATGTAAAACTGTTGGCGATATTAAAGATGCCATTAAAGATGCCATTATCGAAGGCAAAATAGAGAACACTTACGAAGCTGCGTGGGAGTTTGCTATTCAAAAGGCTGCTGAGATTGGACTTAAACCTCAGGAATAGTAAGTGGTTGTTGGAGGGAATAAACTGACTGCTTAAAAAATGTTATTTTACATTTTTTATTGATTCAACTAATCCATCGGGTTTTTCACAGCTAATTATGTAGTTCGTTTTCCGAGTAATTCGAACCATTTCGCTTCTATCTTTCACGTAACTATAAGAGTTATCCATTGTAGAACCAATAAATCCAAATACTCCCATAGTTCCGTAGGTCATTGTTAGACTAGAATTCGGAACACTTTCAACTGAAGTTATTTCATTTAAGTTAACTGTTTTTTGTCCGAAATTTTTCTTAATGATTAACTAATCTGCATTCAGTATGATACATTTTAGTGAGTTTGCATAAAAATAGAGTACAGCCAGTATAATCGCAATAATAGTTGTGAGCGGTGGCAATAATCGTTTATCATTTAGTGTGAATAGCAGCCATACTATTATCAAAATCAAGACGATTACAAATTCAATTGTAATTGTTTTAACTAGTGTGAGCTTTTACTTCTAAAGATTGTCATTGTGTTTTTGTTGAAATAATTTCTTGTGCAATTTCTTTCAAAAGTCCGCTCCAATTGCCTCGCCTTGAAAATCCAATAACTGGAATTTTGTTTTTTTGACCACTAAAAATTTTCTTTTTGTCTGTATCCTTTTTTAAAACAAAATCATCATAAGCAGACTTTCCTATACAAACAATTGTTTTTGGTTGAACTAAATCAATCAGTTCATCTGTAAGTCTTATAAAAAATCTTCTAACGTCCCAATTATTTGGTTTTTTGTTATCGCTCCTCCATTTAAATTCATCTTTTACTGCAATAGTGTTCAGTATTTTATATAAATCGCCAATATTCGTTGTCGCAATCGGATATAAGTTTGAATACATAATCTTTTGACCAAAAGTTTCATACCAAAATGGTAATGAATTATTGTCGTATTTATTTGCTTTATCTGGATATTTCAAATTTGCAATTTCATATAACAAATCTATCATTCTTTGTGGGAATGCATTATTTACCATCTTATCTCTCTGGTACCATTCATACCCTTTAACCCATTTATTGTTTGCCTTTTTACAACGTGCATTCCCAGATTCGTACCAATTCAATTCTTTCAAAGAGGTTTCGTCTTTTCCAATCATTCGCAAAGGTGTTCTTATTGTTTCTGACTTTCCTATATTTAAAATTTTATAAGCACCGTCGCCTGGATTAACTCCTAAAAAAAATATTTCAGGTTTATAAATTATCGGACTTTGAAGCGTAATAATTCCTTTGTAAATCCCCTTAAACTCTTTACTGTTTTTATTTGTTTCTAAAAAATCAACAATCGGCTTAATTTTACTTTCAATTTCAGTGTATTTCCTTTTAAGTATTTCTTTATTCATGGTTATTGTTTTTATCTGCTATAACATTCAATTTACAAAAATTAGCATTGTACTTAAAAATAAACATTAATGATTTAACCCCACAGAATCAAGCACTTTGCCAATCAAGTTTTTAACAGTCTCCTCACTTTTCGCTTCGGCATATATTCTAATTATTGGCTCTGTGTTCGATTTTCGTAGATGTACCCAACCATCTTTAAAGTCAATTTTAACGCCATCAACGGTGTTAATATTCTCATTTCTAAAATTATGGGCTGCAGTTTTTAAAATATTATCAACGTCTGTCTCGGGGTTTAGATCAACTTTCGTCTTCTCCATAAAATATACGGGTAATTCCCTTTTTATTTGACTAACAGTTTTGCCCGATTTTGAAAGGTGCGACAGAAACAGAGCTATTCCCACTAAGGCATCGCGCCCGTAGTGTAGCGGTGGATAAATAATTCCGCCGTTGCCCTCGCCACCGATTACTGCATTGGTTTTCTTCATCATCTCTACCACATTAACTTCTCCAACTGCCGCAGCTGTATATTTTTGTCCATATTTTGCTGTAATGTCGCTCAATGCCCGCGATGATGAGAGATTTGAAACGGTATTGCCCGGTGTATGTTGTAAAACATAATCGGCAATTGCAACCAATGTGTACTCTTCGCCAAACATCACGCCGTGCTCGTCTATAAAAGCCAAGCGATCAACATCAGGGTCAACCACAATGCCCATATCGGCTTTTTTTGCTTTGACAGTTGCTAAAGTTTCGCCTAAATGCTTTTCCAAAGGCTCGGGGTTGTGTGCAAAAATTCCATTTGGCTCGCCATTCAGCACAACACACTCAACGCCAAGCTGTTCTAACAATGGCGGAATAGCAATGGAGCCGACACTGTTTATTGCATCTAAAACAACTTTATATTTTTTTGATTTTATCGACTCAATATCAACAAGTGGCAGCTTTAAAATAGAGTCAATATGATGTTGTGTAAAATCAAAGACCGTGTATTTTCCTAATTTATCGTAAGTTGCATATTCAAAGTCGGAGTTTTCAATTAGTCTCAAAAGATGATTTCCCTCCGCACCACTTATAAATTCGCCTTTTGAGTTCAGAAGTTTCAGTGCGTTCCACTGAGCAGGATTGTGCGATGCCGTAATAATTATGCCTCCCTGCGCTTTGAAGTGTGTTACAGCTATTTCCACGGTGGGAGTGGTTGCGAGTCCCAAGTCAACTATATCAACACCACAAGCCATTAGTGTGTTGGAGACTAACTGTGAAACTATTGGACCAGAGACTCTTGCATCGCGTCCGATGACCACTTTTCTTGTTTGAGTTTGGTGCGGTTCTTGCTCCGATAACCATCGCGAATAAGCTGAACTAAAATTAACTATTTCTATGGGGGTTAGCGCGTTACTCGGTTTTCCGCCTATGGTTCCCCGAATTCCTGAAATTGATACAATTAATGCCATTGTTTTGATTATTTTTGTAGCCGCAATTTACGAAAAATAGTTTGTCTAAACGACATAGAAAAAATATATAACATATGAGGTACCAAAAAGACGACCGTTCGGGTCAAAGAAGAAGATCATCGAATAAGAGAGGTCAAGGCAAAGGCTCTGAGGAGAGAAAAAGAGGTTACAGTAGTAAACAACAGTTTGATTTTGATGATCCTGACTTTTGGGATAATATCGAAAAAGAGTTGGATTTTGAAGAGAGTGGCGATTTCAGTAAACCTGATAGACGAGACTTCGGTTCAGAGAGAAGAAGGGATAAAAAAAGAGACTTTTCTGACCAAAAATCAGATAAGTACGACTCTAAAAGGAAAAGAACAGATGGCGGGTCTGAGAAAAACGTAGCAAAAGATAGACGCTCTGATGAATTTAGACGGGACAACAAAGACAAACGATTTGATAGGCGTGAGAAGCATAATAAATGGGAAAGATATTCGGAAGACCCTGATAATGAACGATATAGCAAGTTTGAAACACACAGAAACAGAGGATACAAGGACAGAAGATTTGAAAGAGAGGATAGGAGAGAGGGTAGTCCCAAATTTACAAGGCGTAGAGATGAGGGTTATGATGAAAAAAGAAAATATGAAAAGAGAGACGGTTACGAAAAGCCACGCAGATACTCTGATAGAGAAAAATCCTCTGATTACAAATCAGATAGAGACAGGCGAAGTGGCAGAGATGACAAAAGAGGTTACTCAAAGCCTGATTTTAATGATGAAAAGCCGTTCCAAGGCAAAGAGAAAGAGATAAGACTAAACAGATTTATTTCCAATGCGGGAGTCTGCTCGAGACGCGATGCCGATGACTTAATCCTAAATGGAGAAATTAAAGTTAATGGTGTAGTTGTAACTGAGCTTGGATTTAAAGTTAACCTTAGTGATAAAGTTGAATACCGCGGTAAAGTGCTTGATCCTCAGAAGAAAGTATATCTGCTACTTAACAAACCAAAAGACACCCTGACAACTTTTGATGACCCTGAAGGGCGCAGAACGGTTTATGATATTATAAAAGGTGCAACTAAAGAGCGAATTTATTCGGTAGGTCGTCTTGACAGGAATACCACTGGATTGCTGCTGTTTACAAATAATGGCGATATGGCAACGGCGTTAACGCATCCCTCAAGTAATATCAAGAAGCTGTACCATGTAGTTCTAAATAAAGATGTTACGCTCGAAGACTTTGAGAAACTCAGAAACGGAATTGAGCTTGAAGATGGATTTATTGTCGCTGACGATATCAGCTACGCTAATGATACGACCAACGAAATAGGTATAGAAATTCACAGCGGTAGAAACAGAATTGTTAGGCGAATGTTCGAGAGCCTCGGCTATGAAGTTGTAAAACTTGATAGAGTAGCTTTCGCAGGTCTTACAAAGAAAAACTTGCCACGCGGTGAGTGGAGAATGTTGACACCCAACGAAGTAACACACCTACTAATGTTGATAGGAAATAAGAAATAGAAACTACCGATTTCAATTAACAATTAGCAATGCACAATGAACAATGATAGGCGCAAGGCAAGGTACAAGGAGCAAGTGTAAGCCTTTCGGCTTTTTGGTGGGCGGTGTCTCATAAGAGCCCAACTGCTGCGTTACTTCGATATTCGGGCTCAGTCAAGTACTTCATGTACGCTCCTTCGCCCTCAATCTCAGTGCCTTGCATTTGGACACTTCTGAGTCACCTTGCCACTTTTTGTTAGACGTTACTTTTGAGACAGCCTCTATACTTGCACCTTTCTCCTTGCACCTTTTACCTTTTATACTATATTTGCGGATTGAAAATAGACATAAAATTATAGTGATATGGATAATATTAAACCAGCAGAGATTGTCAGAGATATTACCTTAATGGGAGCACAGAAAGCCAAACTTCCAATTAAGGACATACTTATTCGTGGATTTTTAGCCGGAGCTTTTTTAAGTTACGCAACTACACTTGCTTTTACAGTTGCAACGCAATCCGGATTGAGCTATGTAGGAGCAATGGTTTTCCCCGTAGGATTTATTATGATTGTCTTGCTTGGTTTAGAACTTGTTACGGGAAATTTTGCAATCGTTCCAATGGCTGTTATGGACAAACAGATAACCATGCGAGGGCTTTGGCACAATTGGTTTTGGGGCTTTACAGCTAACTTATTAGGTGCACTATTTTTTGGAACCTTGTTTGTGCTTTATAGTACCAAATTAGGAACAACTTATAATTTTGAGACCGCAGAAAGACTCATTGCAGTAGCTACTGATAAAACGTTGGCCTACAAACAGCAAGGAGCAGGCGGAATGGTTGTAGTAATAATAAAAGCAATACTTTGTAACTGGATGGTAACCTTGGGCATTGTAATGGGAGCCACTTCAAACTCTACAGTAAGTAAAATTTTTGCAATTTGGATTCCGATATTTACTTTCTTCGCAATTGGGTTAGAGCACAGCGTAGTTAATATGTTTGTTATCCCAACAGCTATGATGGCTAATGCACCTATAACTATGTACGACTGGTGGATATGGAACCAAATACCTGTAACCTTGGGTAATATAGTAGGGGGATTTGTCTTTACAGGTCTCTTTTTACACCTAACCTACAAAAATAGATAGTTAAAGAGTTAAAAGTTATCCGTGTTTCTCAAAAAAAAAGAAATATTGTCAAACTTTGGTATATCCGAAGGATATTTTTTATATATTTGTTAATGAAAAAGTTGCAATTGGCAGTTGAAGCTAACCAGTGTTAACTTTTCAGACAAACCTTATTAATGTTTAACTAAATGAATAACAGTATGTAAATAAGATTGAAATTTAAAATATAAAATATAGCGTTTAGCCGAATTCTCTCATCGAAATCTAGCAAATTTCCAAAACTGAACGAGGGTACCAAGCGAAACGCCACGCTAAGGCGTGGTCGTTGCTTTACTTGTTCAGTGGGTCATGCTAGAACCTCGATGAAAGTAAGCATAAGACCACGTTTTTTTTGTGTATAAACCAATAGCTAAAAAATAAAGAAATAAACTATAATCAATTAATAAGCAATAATTTATAAATATTAAAATTTTTAATTTAAACTAATATGGTTCAGCGAAAGCCAACGGGCTAACCACCCAGCGTGACAACAAAAAATTTATTAATCTAATCAAAAAGTGGAGTCCAGAAACCTCTTAAAAAAAACGGGGCGGAACTGAAAAGCCATACGAGTAGGAAATTTAAAACAAACAAATATGAAAGTTTTAAGATTATTTTTAGCAAGCCTATTGTTATTAGGCGTAACAACATTAAGTGGTTGTAAAAAAGAAGATCCAGAGCCAACAAAAACTACTGGAGCATTAGTTGTGAAAGTTAAATTAGAAGGTTCAACTGGTTATTTACAGGGAGTTTTAGTAGGAATTGCTACGTCAAAAGCAAACCTTGACAATTCAGTTTATCTCAGCGAGAAAGAAACAGATGCAAATGGTTCTGCTAATTTTGGAGAACTTGCCCCTGGTAATTATTATTATGATTGTTACCACGAAATAGGAAGTGATGAGTATTATGGGGAAGGACAAGTGCAAATTGTTGCAAATCAAGATTTAGAATTAACTTTAATCCTAGTTGCTGGAACAAAATAATTAAAAATCAGCATTTTGCTCAAGCAACTACTTATTAATTAAGTAAAGAAACAATAATAGCCCATAAAACATTAAATCGCGTTATGGGCTATTAAAAGAGGAGTCCAGATATCTCTAAATAAACGGGGCGAAAGCGAAAAGCCTTATGAGTAGCACAATAAAATAAATAATAAAAATATGAAAGCATATAAATTTTCAATATTTGCAATATTTATAACAGCATTAATTTCATTTTCAAGCTGTTCATATCGTTTAGTCGATTTTACAATAATAAGTTCAAAAAACCACTCTTTAAATATTGACCTTAGCCAAGGAAAACAGGTTGAAGGTTCTAGTAAAGGTTTTTTGGGACTTGGAGCAACGATTAAAGATGCTATGGATAAAGCATTACAAAGTGCAGGATCAGAGTATGATTTACTTGTAAATGGTGTTGTAAGAGTACAAGATTACTTCTTTGTATCGGGGTATAAAGTAACAGGGACAGCCGTTAGTTCTGCAAAATTAAAAGCAATGTTAGGAGAAAAAGGTTTTGAAGAGTGGTGTAAAGCAAATAATATATTTGACCCCGATCAAGCAGTAGTAATGAAATAATACCGATTGGACAGCTACTATAGTCCAAACTTCACTATCGTTTGTTTGAACTATGTATCTGTAGCATTGGTATAACAAACACCTTCAAGGGCGGAGAATTAAACCTTCGCCCTTTCTTAAATCTTCTTAATATCTATTATATAACTAAATTGCAATGGCTTGATTATTAATACATTTTGGCTTTTAGCTTTTAGCCGTTGGCCGTTGGCTTTGCGCATTATTAGCGGGGCGTGTTTTGGGTGTAGAGACGGAGCATGCTCCGTCTCTACGTTAAAAACGTTACCCGCGCGAACCGCATACTTGGGCTAAAGCCCAAAAATACGTGTGTCAACATAATCCCCGACTTGAAAGTCGGGGCTATTGATACAACAATTGCCCCCTCTAATAGCCAAAGGCTAATAGCTAACAGCCAATAGCTAAGGGGTTCACTTCGGCAAGCTCAGTGCGAGCCGTCTTCCGACTTCTTGAAGCGCAGCGAAATCCCGAAGAGCAAAGCGGTTTCGGGACGACTTCGGTCTTCTGACTTAGTTATCTTTTTTGAGGTTCGATTGCAAATCGTGAAAAACTTAATGGTTAAAATATTAACAATGAACCACTTTCCACTTTTAACTTTCCTACTCTAAATAAGTGTATCCGTATAGTCCCGACCGATAATTCGACAAAAACTCTTTCCCCTCTTCGGTAGTTATTTTGCCAGCCTTTACCGATGATGTAACCCAAGTCTCAACGGTTCTTACCATTTTTTTAGGGTTATATTGCACATACTCAAGCACTTCGGCAACTGTCTCTCCATCAATAACTTGGTCGATTGTATATCCTTTCTTATCCACAGAAATATGCACTGCATTTGTGTCGCCAAACAGATTGTGCAGGTCGCCCAGAATTTCCTGATATGCTCCGACTAAGAAGACACCTATATAATACGACTCTTTTTTGGGAGTGTGTATTGGAAGATAGTATGAATAGTTACGTGTTGAAATAAAGTTTTCAATCTTTCCATCCGAGTCGCAAGTAATATCTTGAATAGTTGCCGAGCGATTGGGCTTTTCGTCATGTTGCTGTAAAGGGATGATAGGGAAAACTTGGTCTATCGCCCAAGAGTCAGGCAGAGATTGAAAAAGCGAGAAGTTACAGAAGAACTTGTCCGAAAGGAACTTAGGAAGTTGTCTCAACTCATCGGGTACGTGCTTCATAACTTGTGTCATCGAGTATATCTCACTTGCGATTGTCCAGAAAAGGCGTTCAACCTGTGCTCTCGTTCTCAAATCTAAAAAACCGAGGCTAAAGCGGTCTAAAGCCTCTTCGCGAATTTGTTGAGCATCGTGCCAGCTCTCGAACATTCGAGGTTGATTTAAGTTGTCCCAAATAGAGTAAAGTTCTCTAACAAGCTCATGGTCAGTCTCTGCAGCCTCCTCGTCGTTATCCCATTTCGGGAGGCTTGTGGCTTCCAAAACCTCAAATACCAAAATAGAGTGGTGTGCTGTCAAAGAGCGTCCCGATTCGGTTATAAGGTTAGGGTGGGGGAGCTCGTTTTTGTCGGCAGCATCGGCAAATGTTGATATAGCGTCATTTACGTACTCCTGTATAGTGTAGTTTACGCTGCTGCCACTGTCCGATGAGCGTGTCCCATCGTAATCAACTCCTAAACCTCCTCCGATATCGACAAATTCAAGGTTAAACCCTAATTTTGAGATTTGTACAAAAAATTGTGCCGCTTCTCTCAATGCTGTTTTTATGCGCCGTATTTTTGTAATTTGGCTACCTAAGTGAAAATGCACTAACTTCAGGCAGTCGCGCATTTTGTATCTTTCTAAAATATCTAAAGCATCTAAAATTTCGCTCGATGTTAACCCAAATTTGCTAACGTCGCCACCGCTATCTTCCCATTTACCGCTACCTGAGCTTGCAAGTTTAATTCTAATTCCCAAGTTTGGCTTAACTTTCAATCGTCTGGCTATTGTTGCGATAAGTTTAAGTTCGTTAAGTTTTTCGACAACCAAAAAAATTCTGCGACCCATTTTTTGTGCTAACAGTGCCAACTCAATATAGTCTTCATCTTTGTAGCCGTTGCAGATAATCAGGGAATCGCTGTCGGTATTAATTGCAATTACAGCGTGCAGTTCTGGTTTTGAGCCAGCCTCCAATCCGATATTAAATTTCTTTCCGTGTGTAACAATTTCTTCCACAACGGGTTGCATTTGATTGACCTTTATCGGATATATAATAAAAGTATCTGCTTTGTAGTTATACTCTTTCTTAGCTTCTTGAAAACAGCTTGCCATTTGCTCAATACGCATATCCAATATATCGGGGAACCTGATGAGCATGGGAGTTGAAAGGTCTCGCAATTGAAGTTCGTCAACTAACTCCTTAAGGTCGACCGGATGGTCACCTTTTCTTGGAGTAACAACAACATTTCCTTTTTCGTTTATCGAAAAATATGGCGAGCCCCAACCTTCAATGTTGTACAACTCCATTGAGTCTTCAATTCTCCATTTTCTCATCTTCTATTCAGTTTTAAATTGGTTAAGTATTAAGATTTTGTTAGTCATGTATTTGTAGCAAAAATAGCTCCATATTTTAAAATAAACTCATTTTAAATAACAATTATTTAGTTTTGCTTGTTAAACCTCTCTAAAATACTTTCGTCCTCAATCTCTTTTGAAAGTGATTCGATAGTGCTATAAGGTACTTCGAAAAGGTCGAGAACAAGCAAACCGTCTAAAGCGTCATTAAATTTTGGATCGATATTGAAACCTATAATTTTTGCGTTAAGTTTTAGATATTTTTTCAGCAAAATAGGCATCTTGTTTTTATCTGGCTCAATATCACTTATATATTTGTCTATCAAAGTCATATCATCTTTTGCTTTTTCAAGAATGATATTCGTGTCGAACTTCATATTTGGTTTAAAACGTGTTCGTGGTGTGATATATTTAGCCATACTTTCATCGTAATAGTACTCTTTTAGAAAGCTGGTAATCAAATCTTTACTAAATTTTGAAAATTGATTACTAATACTTACAGGTCCTATCAAATATCTATATTCGGGGTGTTTCAGTAGGAAGTATAAAATCCCTTTCCATAGCAGGAATAGTGGTAAAGGTTTACGCTGATACTTTTCGACAATAAACGAACGACCCAATTCCAAACTTTGCTCCATTATTGGCAACATCTCTGAGTCGATTTTGAAAAGTGCGCTCAGATAAAAACCATTAATACCGTAAAGCTGCGTTATATCCTTACCTCGACCAACACGGTATGCACCAACGATATTAGAATCTTTTTCGTCCCAAATAAATAGGTGATAGTAATATAAATCATACTCATCAATGTCGATGCTTGAGTTGGTTCCCTCTCCAACTGCTCTGAAAGTAATTTCACGTAAACGTCCAATCTCTTTTAAGACGTTTGGAATAAGGCTACTGGGTGTGCAAAAAATAGTCATATCTCCACTTTGGAAAAGGGTATAATGTTTTCTAACTTGCTCAACTTCAGCCACCTGTACTTCCATAGGAATGGGATCAACAATCTGCTCTGGAGTTTTTGATCTACCTAAGCGTGGGACAAAGAATTTCTTTACATCTATTTTGTTGTCCAATGCGTAAGTTCTTGCACGTAAATATCGTCCGTACTTTTCGTTATCAACAAACTCTTCGGTCTCTTTTGGTAAAATAGGGCTTCCTATTCTTATTTGAATATTGCTGTTTCGCTTTGAAATTAAATCTCCTGCAGAGCCTAATATTGGAGACATTGACCCAATAAGATGAAATAGATTTCCGCTTGAGCCGCTGATATGAATTGGAATAACAGGAAGATTGACGCTTCTGATAAATTTTAAATACTCCTCGCGCCAACGTCTATCTGTAATACCTCTGGTGTCGATACTGTAAGTGCTTACTCCTCCTGCTGGGAATATACACAGAGGATGCCCTTTACTTAGGTGCGAAAGAGCATGCCTTATTTGTCCAATTGAGCTGATAAAAGGATTGGCATTTTTCCCAGTTTTAAATTGGATCAGGTAATCTTTTACAATAGATACTTTGTTAATTAAATCGGTAGCAAAAATTTTTATATCGGGGCGTTTTTTTGCCAATGTGTTTATCAATAGAAGCGCATCGATACCTCCAAAGGGGTGATTGCAAACAACAATAAAACTTCCCGATTCGGGAATATTATCAAGCTCTTTTTCAGTGATTACGATATTTAGCCCTAATTCATTTAAAGTATCTTTAATAAGCTTTTCACTATCGTGGTGCTCAACATTTTCATTAGGGTGGATATCAATTATAAATCGAAATATTCTTTTCAGTAAAGTTCTTGCCATTGTTCTTGATTAAATTAAAGTGTTTAACAATTTGATTAACAAAATTAGCTAATTGTTTCGTTGTCAGCTTGCTCAAGATCGTCTTGTAAATCAGTCTGTTCGAGATTGTTTTGTAAGTCTGTTTTTAAATCAAACAAAGCCTCCATCTGCTCCTCTAAGTTTATAAAATTAAGAACAGTATCTTCACGTTCAGTAATGGTGTTATCGGTACAAATTACAGTCCTTGATTTGAATTTGTTTAAAATAACCGTATCGTGTGTTGCCATGATTACTGTAGTACCTTCGTTCTTCAAATTTGTGAGTAAGTTCATAATATTCTCAGATGTATCAGTATCAAGGTTCCCCGTGGGTTCGTCAGCAAGTATAAGATCAGGATTATTAAGGATAGCTCTTGCTATTACTACGCTTTGTTGCTCGCCTCCAGACAGCTCATGAGGCATTTTGTACCCTTTAAAACTCAGTCCTACGCGTTCAAGAACCTCATTAATACGTTTATCGATAAGCTTCTTTTTTGTCCAGCCAGTTGCTTTTAGCACAAATGAAAGATTATCATATACCGTTCTGTCTGTAAGTAGTTGAAAATCTTGAAAAACGAAACCCATTTTTCTTCTCAAAAATGGAATCTCTTTTCTTTTTATTTTGTCGATTCTATAGCCGCAAACTGTTCCTGTACCTGATTTTAATGGGATTTCGCCATACAAAGCCTTAAGTAATGTCGATTTACCGGAACCTGTTTTGCCGATTATATACAAAAGTTCGCCTTTTTTTACCGTTAAATTGACATTCCGTAAAACCGAGTACTCTTTGTGAGAGATGTCAACACTGTTTAATTCGCAAATTATATCCATTTATTCTCTTTTTTGACAAATATATCAATAAAACAAACCTTTACAAATCATTTTGCCTGTTTATTTTTTTTGGATAACAAGTACTGTTTTTTTAAGCAAATTTAGATAATGTTTGTTATATTTGAGCGTTTTATACAAAGC
>ERZ795030.4409-NODE-4409-length-13905-cov-10.934224_pt1 | contig 13905 bp, 9 predicted proteins | sample MGYA00375122_ERZ795030 | MGnify/ENA primary metagenome ERZ795030 (study PRJEB30165, sample SAMN05720146) | activated sludge metagenome | isolation source: anaerobic digester from wastewater treatment plant | place: Japan | collected 2015-04-20 ...
CATCTTATTATTTGGAAAAACAGATGCTCTGTCCATTTTTCACAACAATGATTTCACTCATTCAACTGATATAGTATTTGGGATTGTAAAAATGAAAAAACACATTGTTTTTTAGAATATGAACAGATGAAATACTTCTATAGGAACATACAAGAAAAAGGATGAAGACTGTCGTCAATTACTTTGTAGAAGAAAACCTATGGAACATATCTAACGCAAAAGCCTTATTACTATCGACAGAGTTACCTCTGGATTTAGCAGAAAGAAATGCATAACATTAGAAGAATTTAATAAAAAAATGAACTTGAATTGGTTTTGGTTATTAAAACGGTTTGGAAGTGAGCGTAGAACTAAATCTGTAAATTGCTAAATTATCCCGTACATTTGTAAAAACGATTTTTTTGAAACTGTGAGAATCATGAAAAATATTTTGTTCGCTGTTGTTTTTGTTTTTTTATTCGTTAATTCGAGTTTAACAGCCGCCAATCCCTATCGAACCAAAATTTTGAAACCCAATATCAAAACTTTACAAATCAGAATTTCGGGTACCGACTTCGGTTTCCCCATTTTGAAATTAAATGGAACAGAAACACTTACTGTGGAGTTTGATGAAATGTCTCACAATGTTCGCTCTTTTGGTTACACGGTTTTGCATTGCAATGCAGACTGGACGGTTTCCAATTTAAACAGCAACGAATATGTCGATGGTTTTACACGTGGTAATATTGACGATTACGCCTTTTCGCAAAATACTACTTTCCAATATATTCATTATCGGTTTACGATACCGAACCAAGACATGCGTTTTAAAATTTCCGGAAACTATGTGGTACTCATTTATGAAGACAATCGTGTGGATGATCCGGTAGCCACAGCCTGTTTTTCCATTGTTGAACCAAAAGTAGAGATAGATGCCCGCGTCAGAGCCAATACCGATATCGAATTGAGTGGACGCTATCAGCAGCTCGACATAGAAGTGAATCTGGCAAATTATGTTGTTCAGGATCCTGCTTCGGAAGTTAAACTTGTTGTTCGACAAAATAACAGGTTCGATAACGAGGTGGCAAACATAACGCCGACTTTTTTCAATGCCGGGAAGTTAAGTTTTGTCAATAACAAAGCATTGATTTTTGAAGGAGGAAACGAATACCGTCATTTTGATATTTCGTCTTTTTATGCAGCAGGAGAGGGGGTGGACAGAATTATTTTTAATCGCAAGTATTATGAAGCTTTTCTTAAGGAAGATTTGATGCAAAAGTCGCGTACCTATATTTCGCAACCTGATGCCAATGGCCGATTTATCATAAATTTTCAGGAAGCTTTTCAGGACGTACAAACGGAAGCCGATTATGTTCAGGTACATTTTTCTTTACTTTCGGAACAACCGTTTTTTGATGGACAGGTATTCATTGGTGGCGATTACAATTATAATTTGCTGGATGATACAGCGCGGATGCAATATGATTTCGATGCTCAACGTTATACCAAAACGTTTTTGCTGAAACAGGGCGGCTACAGTTACCAATACTGGTTTTTGTTAAAAGGTAAAATTTCCGCTTCTGCCGGAAAAATTGAAGGCAGTTTCTGGCAAACTAAAAACGAATATACCATTTATTTTTACCATCGGGCTTGGGGTGAACGTTACGACCGATTGATCGGTTACAGCGTAATCGACTGATTATAATGGTTGGACAAAACATTTTATTTTGTAACGATGGTTTTTTGCAAGCAACACCAGTTTTTTTGGATGATGGAGGTTTTTTGAAGTTTAATTTTATTGACCTACCTTTGCATAAGGGAAATTTCATCAGAATATAATTTATTTTTTAAAGGTCTGATGGAACCCACCTGTCTGAATATTATATTCATTCGTGTTTGTGTATGCAATACATGTGGGATTCATATTTCCGAAAAACGATAAATATAATTGTTTGGAAAGCAATTAATTATTTTTTACTAAGTTAAATATCAGATTTCTACATGAATCAGGAAGACACATTTCCGACAACCGACTCCCTAAAAGATTTTCAACAGAATTTTACCAAAGAACCGGCAATCGAAAACCTGAAAAATGCTTTAAACAATGAAATTTTCAACATTATTTCGGATATTGCCGATGAAGCACATCAGGAATGTTATGTAATTGGCGGTTTCGTGCGCGATTTGCTGCTGCATCGACCATCAAAGGATATTGATATTCTTGTGGTGGGCAATGGTATTGAATTGGCAGAGAAAGTGGTCAATCAACTCAAGCAACTGAACAAGCCTTGCAAATTTGCCATTTTTAAAAATTTTGGTACGGCGCAAATCAAACTGAAGGAAATGGATGTTGAATTTGTTGGCGCCCGCAAGGAATCGTATCGTTCCGATTCGAGAAAACCGATTGTGGAAGATGGAACTTTGCAGGACGACCAGAATCGCCGGGATTTTACCATCAACACCCTTGCCCTGTGCCTGAATAAAAGTCGTTTCGGTGAATTAGTCGATCCATTCAACGGTCTCAGGGATTTGCAAAACAAAGTTATTCGCACCCCTTTGAATCCCGATATTACTTTTTCCGACGATCCGTTGCGAATGATGCGATGTATTCGTTTTGCGACACAACTCAATTTTTTTATTGAAACCAATACTTTTGAAGCCATTGGTCGGAATAAGAAGCGCATTGAAATTATTTCGAAAGAAAGAATTACAGACGAATTGAACAAAATTATTCTTTCTCCCAAACCTTCTATCGGATTTATTTTGCTCGACAAGTCGGGTTTGTTGGATTTGATTTTACCCGAACTTTCGGCCCTCAAAGGTGTAGAAACCAAAGATGGGATTGGGCACAAAGATATTTTTTATCATACCCTCATGGTGTTGGACAATCTCAGTCAGACTTCGGATTCACTTTGGCTGCGATGGGCTGCTTTGCTTCACGATATAGGAAAACCGCGCACCAAGCGCTTTGACAAACGTCAGGGCTGGACTTTTTATAATCATAACATAGTTGGTGAAAAAATGATAGCCGATATTTTCAGAAGAATGAAACTTCCCACCAACGAAAAAATGAAATATGTTCAGAAAATGGTTTCCCTGCACATGCGTCCCATTGTACTCAGTGAAGAAGAGGTTACCGATTCGGCCGTCAGAAGACTGCTTTTTGATGCGGGCGACGACATTGACGACCTAATGCTGCTTTGCGAAGCCGATATTACCTCTAAAAATCCGGAAAAGGTAAAACGTTACAGGGAAAATTTTCAGCTGGTTCGGAAAAAGTTGAAGGAAATAGAAGAAAAAGACAGGATAAGGAATTTTCAACCTCCCATTGATGGAAAAGAAATCATGGAAACTTTTCATCTTCCTCCCTGTGCTTTGGTTGGAGAAATTAAAATGAAAATTAAGGATGCCATTCTGGATGGTATTATTCCCAATGAATATGAAGCTGCACGAAGCTATATGATGCAGATTGCCGCAGAAATGGGATTAACCAATTAAAAACGTTATAAAAATGAAAAGATTTTTTTATTTTATTCCGCTGCTGCTTTTGTCCTGTGCGACAATGGCAAAAAATAATGGAAATCCTCAGAAATTTAAGCATTCCGAAAGAAGTTTTGCTGCTTTCGATACCGAACGTTTGGCTCGGTTGGACACTGTTTTTCAGGATTTGGTAAGGAAAGGCGAAATTCCTCATGCTGTTACTTTTGTGGCACATCGTGGCAATATTGTTCATTTCAAAGCATTTGGCTGGCGCGATAAGGAGAAAAATATTCCATGCCAAAGAGACGATATTTTTCGTATGGCTTCTCAAACCAAAGCTATTACCGCAACAGGTGTGCTGATGTTGATGGAAGAAGGAAAAATTCTTTTGGATGATCCGGTAAAAAAATATATTCCCGAATTTGCCCATCCCCAAGTTCTGGTGTCGTTTAACGAAAAAGATTCCACTTATACTACCAGGCCTGCAAACAAGGATATTACCATTCGTCATTTGTTGACACACACATCAGGAATTTCTTATGGAACAGATTCCAATAACCCTATGATGAAAATTTTTGCTAAAAAGGGAATTCCACCCTTGAACAGCTTGGATCCGGTTACATTGAAAGAAGTGGTGAAAAAACTTGCTTCCTGTCCTTTGGAGCACGATCCCGGAGAAAGATTTACCTATGGAATGAGCGTTGACGTGTTGGGTTATTTGATTGAAGTGGTTTCAAAAATGCCTGTTGACCAATATTTTAAGGAGAAAATTTTTCAGCCGCTTGGAATGAATGATACTTATTTTTATGTTCCTAAGGAAAAACAAAATCGGATGGTTACGCTTTATCAAAAAGTGCAGGGCAAACCTTTGCAGCCCAGTTCAAGTGTGCTTTATCAGACATTTCCATACAGTGGCGCTCAAACTCTGTTTTCGACCGGTGCCGGCTTGTCGGGAACGATTGAAGATTATGCAAAATTTTGTCAAATGATTCTCAACAAGGGAGAATTTAACGGGAAACGCATACTGGGAAGAAAAACGGTCGAATTGATGTGTCGCAATCAGGTTGGAGATTTACGCGGAGAAATTGGCTTTGGTTTGGCATTCGACGATTTTCGTCCTCAATATTTGCATCTTACAATGGCTTCCGAAGGTTCTTTACGCTGGGGTGGCATGTTCGGAACCGATTATCTTATCGATCCGAAAGAAGATTTGATTTTACTTTTTTATATCAATTGGCAAACCGATAACAGTGTCCCCGATGTCAAAGTTTTGTTCCACAATTTGGTCTATCAGGCATTGAAATGATTGCACTATATTTTATAATTTTACAGTAAAATGAAAGCAGTTATTATCCTTTCTTTTTCCGTTGTTTTTATGGCAGCTTGTCATTCTTTTTCAAAAATTGCTTATCCACATACCCAAAAGGAAAATGTAACCGATCGTTATTTTGGTACTGATGTTGCCGATCCATATCGCTGGCTCGAAAATGATACGTCGGCAGCAACTGCAGCTTGGGTAAAAGCTCAGAATGAAGTTACTTTCAAATATCTGGAAAAAATTCCTTTCCGAAATGCGCTGAAAAACCGTCTGACTCAACTGAACGACTATCCGAAATTGGGTACTCCGTTTAAAAAACACGGCAAGTATTATTTTTTCAAAAATAATGGATTACAGCCGCAAAGTATTCTTTATCAGCAGTCAACCTTATATTCGGAACCTGAAATTTTGCTCGATCCCAACACTTTTTCTTCCGATGGTACGGTTGCCTTGTCATCCGTTTCGTTTTCAAACGTTGGCAATTATATGGCTTATTCGGTGTCAAAAAGCGGTTCTGATTGGAATGAAATTTTTGTCTTAAATCTGGATAACCGACAAACTTTATCCGATCACATTCAGTGGACAAAATTCTGGAATGTTGCATGGAAAGACAACGGATTTTACTATATAGCCTACGATGCTCCGCAAAAAGGCAAGGAATTGTCGGCAAAGAACGAATTTCCAAAAGTTTATTATCACCAGATAGGACAACTTCAAAGCAAGGATTTGTTGATTTATCAGGATAAAAATCATCCGTTGCGCGAATTTGGCCCATTTGTAACGGAAGATGAAAAATATCTTTTTTTGATCATTACGGAAACAACCACCGGCAACGCTCTGCTGATGAAGGATTTAACCGATCCTAAAGCGGAATTTGTTTCATTGGTGGATGGTTTTGAAAATGATTATTCGGTCATCGACCACATAAACGGCAAAATTTATATTCTTACCAATTGGAAAGCGCCCAATAAGCGGATTATGGAAGTTGACCCGGCCCATCCTTCGCGCGAAAACTGGCGTGAAATTATTCCCGAACAAAAAACGGTACTCGAATCGGTTGAAATTATCGATGGAAAGTTTTTTTGCCTTTATCTGAAAGATGCTGCTCATCGTCTGTATGCTTACGATTTAAGCGGGAAACTTCTTTACGAAGTAAAATTGCCGGCACATGGCTCGGTTGTAAGCCTGACGGGAAACAAAGACGACAGTGAGGCTTTTTTTGCTTTCAGTTCTTTTACCTATCCACCTACCATTTATCGCTTGGATGCCGGCAAGAATGTTTCCGAAATTTTTCAAAAAGCGCAGGTGAAATTTAAGCCGGAAGATTTTGTTACCGAACAGGTTTTTTATACGGCTAAGGACGGTACAAAAATTCCCATGTTTCTTTCCTATCGCAAGGGAATAAAAAAAGACGGAAAAAATCCTTTGATGCTTTATGGTTATGGAGGTTTCAATATCAGCCTGACGCCTTCTTTCAGTATTTCGCGTATTCCTTTTCTCGAAAATGGAGGTATTTATGCCGTTGCCAACATTCGTGGCGGCGGAGAGTATGGAGAATCATGGCACATGGCAGGAACAAAAATGCAGAAAAAGAACGTTTTCGATGATTTTATTGCCGCGGCGGAATTTTTAATTGCAGAAGGTTATACTTCTTCAAAAAAACTGGCCATTAATGGTGGCTCAAATGGCGGTTTGCTGGTAGGAGCTTGTTTGACGCAACGTCCCGATTTGTTTGCAGTGGCCGTTCCTGAAGTAGGTGTGCTGGATATGCTTCGTTACCATTTGTTTACTATTGGCTGGTCGTGGGCAAGCGATTACGGTACGAGCGAAGAAAGCAGGGAAATGTTTGAATATCTGAAATCCTATTCTCCGTTGCATAATGTGGTAAAAGGCACAAAATATCCTGCAGTTCTGATTATGACAGGTGATCACGATGACCGTGTTGTGCCGGCTCATTCATTCAAATTTGCTGCTACTTTGCAGGAAGCCAATGCCGGTAATAAGCCTGTATTGATTCGCGTGGATAGCAATGCGGGACACGGAGCGGGGAAACCTTTGGGAAAACTAATTGATGCACAAACAGATATGTGGTCGTTTGTAATGTATAATTTGGGAATGAAGCCCAAATGGTGAAAAGGTTTATTAGGTAAGGAAGTAAAAATCAGATTTCAAACCATGTAGGAAAACTTATTTTTTTCTGCGGGTTTTGAAAATGGTCAAAAGAAGTCCTAAACCCATGATGCCGGCCAACAAGTAACCGATAACGCCCAAAATGGAAATATCGGAAATCAGGGGGCCGATTCTTTGTTGCAAAATTAACGAAGAACCTACAATCAGTGCTGCAATAATTAAACTGGCCGATATTCTGTTGCTCGAACTTTTCATTTCATCTTGCAAATTTTCGAGGTTTTGATGTTCCAGTTTGATTTCAAACTGTCCCTCTTTCAACTTTCCAAGCAAATCGGATATATTTTGTGGAAAATGTTCTATTAGTTCAATGCTCTCATCCATCACGTTCATGCTGCGTTTTCTGAAACTTTTTGGAGAATAGAGTTTCAGATAAATTCTTTTCACAAACGGTTCAACAATGGCAAACATATCGAAGTCAGGCTCCAGTTGCTGCCCGATTGATTCGGCAATAGACATGGCTCGCAGCATCATCACCAAATTGGAAGGAAGCGCCATGTCGTGACGAGCCATAATTTCCAGCAACTGCTGGTTCATCCGGTTCAGGCTAATGGTTCTGAACGGTCTGTCGGCATACATTTCGATCAGTTCGGTGAGGTCGTGCCGCAATTGACGCTTGTCGGTTTCTTTAACTACGATTCCAAGTTCCTGTAAGCCCTTGATTACGTGATTGCTGTCTTTTTCGTTGACGGCACGTAAAATTCGGGCAATGGTAATGATGGATTCTTCGTCGAGATGTCCCGTCATACCCACATCCAACATCACGATGGTGGCAGGAGGTTGGATAAAAAGATTTCCCGGATGCGGATCGGCATGGAAAAAACCATCTATCAGAATTTGTTTCAGCAATGCTTTTGCCGCTCTGTCGGCAACTTTTTTGGGCTCGTAGCGGTGTTGGTATTTTTCCTGTGTGATTTCGGTAATTTTCACTCCTTCAATGAATTCCATTGTCAGTAATTTCTCGGTAGTAAATTGCCAATACACTTTTGGAACTTGTATGTAATCCACATTTTTGAAATTTTTCCTGAATTTTTCAAAGTTGTGGGCTTCATTCATGAAATCCAGTTCTTTTCGTATGGTTTTCTTCAGTTCGGCCACAATTGCAGTTGGATGATACAGGGAACTGTTGCGAAGTCTTTTTTCCAGTATTTCAGCAAAGCTTTCGAGGATGGAGAGGTCTGTTTCGATGGTTTTATGAATATCGGGCCGTTGAATTTTCAGGGCTACCGTATCGCCATTTTGCAGAACTGCTTTGTGCACCTGACTTAAAGAAGCGGAAGCAACCGGCGATTGGTCGAAATCCAAAAAAAGTTCTTCAAGGGTATGTTTCAGCTCTTTTTCAATACACTGCCTCACCAGCGGAGTTTCCATAGGTAAAACCTGATCCTGAAGTTTTTCCAATTCCCGGATATATTCCGCAGGAAGAAAATCGGGACGGGTGCTGAGTATTTGCCCAAATTTTATGAAAGTTGGGCCCAATTCTTCAAAAGCCAGACGAAGCCTTTCGGCAGTCGAAAGTTTATGATAACCTTTTCGTCGTTTCCTCAATTTTGAAAGAAAGTTCACTCGAGAAGCTTCAAAAAGATAATCCAGACCAAATTTCACAAAAACGGAAATGATCTGACGGCTTCGTTTGACTTTATCCAAGTTGTTTCTGAAACCGAAATTCCTGTATGGATAGGAATCGTTCATTGGTTTATTTTTCCGATTCTTCCTGTTTTTTGTTGAGCAGTTGCGTCAGCTCTTCTACTTTGTTTTTCAGTTCTTCGAATTCTTTTCGTGAAGGAATATTCATTTTTTTCAGCAATGCATCGACTGCCTTTTCAACCTTTTCCTCCATTTCGGTTTTAGTTTTTTCTGATTGTTCCAGCAAATCTTTGATAAATTTCGGTTTCTCCGTCTCGGTTAATTCTCCGCGTTTTATCAGGTCTTTAGCGAATTCTTCGGCTTTTTCTCGCGTAAGCGAAACCAATCCCAGCCCTGCCAAAAAAGCATTTTTAATTACGTCTGCCATAATAATATCCTCCTGTTTTTAGAATATTGATGATATTTTTGTTTGAAAAAGTTTTAATTGGAAAAAATGTCGGTATCCGACTTCAAACTTAAGATATTAGTTTTGAATTTACAAGATTTGTGCTAAAAATTTTTATCGGTTTTATTCAGCGATTTCGAAGCGTTGTTTGATGAATGAAACAAGGTGGGCCAACGGCAAGAATTTGGGATTCGGAGCAATGTTAGCGGTAAATTATTCGATCTACAATAATTGATTGTTGGTTGGATGAAAAAGAAAACTTACAGATTCCTGTAACCTGCTATGTTTCTTGGAATAGGTGCTGATTTTCCAGGTCGATGGAATTTGCAATTTCATCCATAAAAATTATCAGGAATTGAATTTTGAAAAAAATAAACGTTTAAGTAATTAGCAATACTAAATTCCAAATCCACTGATTAACATTGGTACGGATGGGAAATTCTTGCTTCGAGGATTGTGCATAACGGCTAGCGCATTTGCGATGGCAAGGCTTAAAATCACCAAAGCTTTATGCCTGCACTAAGATGAGAAAAAGGGCAGAAGTTGAATGAAGAAATTTCGCCCTGCTATTGCTAATGCGCTGTTATAGGCAGGTTTTTACCAATGGATTTAAATGAATATTCTTTACATAATTCCGTGACTTTGTCATTTCCAAGTCAAATAGATCCTTTGTAACTTCCACTGAATGAATACTTTTCAGTCCTTCCATTGTTTTTTGTAACAATAATGATATCGCCGCTAATTCTGGCTCTATTTGCATTATCGGTTATAGAGCCCTGATAACTCCCTGATGTTGAGTATTTCTCAACTCTGCCATTTGACTTGACGACTACAACTAAATTTTCGTTTGAATCAGCATCAATAGCATTGTCAGTTATAGTACCCTGATAGCTTCCTGAAGTTGAGTACTTCTCAACTCTGCCTTTGTTTATTTTTAAAATCATATTAGACATTTTCAAAATTTTAGTTTAATTCCTACTTGTAAGGTCTTTCGGTTACACCCCGTTTATTAAAGTGGTTTCTGGTCTCCACTTTTTGTTTTTCAGGCAGGCAACACTGTCAAGAAGTGTCAAACCGAATTGTCGGTGGTTCTCGTGTCTGTCCGCTATGCCGTTTTTTAAACTTGCCCATAACTTCTTATTTATGCCATAAATATACAACATTTGTAAATAAAAACAATAAATTATGAGAATTATTTTATGTTTTTGTTAATATGAATGATAAATCACATATTATCAATACGATAGACTGTTGATTTTTTTATAAAATATTTACATTTACGAATGTTTTGTAAGTAACTAACATAAAACAATATCACCGAATTCTTTCTCACTTGCATAGTGAGTCGTACATTGATATAGTTGTTGTTCGGCTTCAAATATAAGACCTCTTTCAACCATATGATAAGGAATACAATTCAATTTTCTGTAAAAATATGCTCTTGTTTATGAATGATTTTTTCCACGATATAATTGTGCGGGAGCAGGGGGAAAGTATTGCCCTGTCCTGAAATCCCACTCACCGCTGCTTGCTGAGACAAAGTACCTGCTGTTGTTTTATCTTTGTTTCTTTTCTCTTTTCAGAATATTTTTATAGTCTTCTGAGAGATATGCATTATAAAACTCCTCTTTGTTCTTAAAATATTGTCCATTCTTATTCCATTCCTTGTTTAATGCTTTATTGGTGGCAATCACAAAATCTATTACTTGAGGATAATATGTCTTATTTTGACTATCACTTATCACAGATAATATGTTTTTTCTTATTTCATTCACACTTGTATAATCCATATTAGTTGTAAACGTATTTGTGGCAATTCCCAAAAAAACTTTTCCCATTGTAGAAGCAACAGATTCTTTTTTCTCCTTTTGAAAGTCCATTGATTCTATGAACTGAAAATTACTAGTAAGGTAATTAAAAATTTTTTTTCTCTCAACCTCTGATTTTTTTCTCTCAACCTCCGATTGATAATCACCTTTTCCTTTCTTATAAAAAGTATCAAATTCGATCTTGCTTTCAAATAGATTTCCGTTTTTGCTATACTCATTTTCGTATTCTTGTATGATATCATCCGTTATTCGTTCATAACTGTATTTTATCGATGATACACTTTTGTCATAATTGTATTTTCTATCGTTTTTGCCTGTTACTTTTTGATAATCGATTATTAACTTTTTACTTAGATTATAAGGATTTTGTAATAATTTGGTGTTACAATTATTAAAAATAGAATCCAACTTTTGATTATAAGTTGCAAGTTCCAACGAATCCATACGCTCTAGTTCAAGTTTCTTTTTTTGTTCCAGCTCGAGCATCTTTTTGCGAGCAATTTGTGCTAACTGAGACGGATTTTCCCAAGTATATGTTTCATCATATGTTGATAGTGAAAGCAGCGCCAACTGGTCGTTTTGAATAAAAAAATGAGCTTTTAATGCGTTTACATTCTGAATGTTTTGCCAGTTTTTTGCCTTATCAAGAGGAATTGGTATCGGTATATTTCCCCAAAAAGTATTGACAACTAGCACTTCTTTGTCTGAATCATATTGTCCTTTTGAGTTATAAAAAAAACCATTAAGCGAAGTGTTATCATTGTTTAGGACTTCCAACACCTGTACAAATTCATCCAAAGCAGATTCATAAATTTCAGCTTTCTTTATTGTTGTGCTGTCGTTCAATCTTTTTTGCCAGTCTGCCGTTTTTTCAAATGTGCCCTTTTTTTTCCAAGTTTCCAGCTTTTGTTCTACAAATACACTGTATTTGCTGTTTTTTACCTTGTTTAATCTATCCGCTTTCACTTGTTGTGCCCACTTTCCTAATGCATTGATAAATCCTACTGTATTATTCGCTTCACGCACTGTTTTTTCTATATTAGTTTCGGGACGAATAACGGTTGTTTGCTTATTTTGCGAAAAAACGGTATTTGCAAAAGCAAACACGATAAAAGTTAAAAATATTTTTCTCATAAGATATTACGGTTATTTAATTGTTGATTATTGATTCAATAAATCGTTCCCAATCGCCATCCACATCCAATATAAATACATTTTCAGTCCCAAACACCTCTCTACATTCTTTTGCAAATGGCTCGTGCGTTTCTTTTAAGGATAAATACAAGTATTGAAATTTATTTTTTTCGATAAGTTTCCTGTATTTCTTGTATTTTTCTGTGTCTCCTTTGCTAAATATTCCCGAATGTTTTATCTCTACAAGGTATTTCCTATCTTTATAGAAAATTGCTAAATCTGCCGTTCCTCTGCTTTTCGTTTCATCTTAAATTTCGAAGCTTGAAAATTTATACTGCTGCTCGATTTTTGAAATGTTGCTTAATTCTTCCTGCAAACATTTAGCGACAGTTTGTTCAAACACCCAGCCTTTTAGTAATTTGTCAACTTCGAGTGTTTGGCAAAAAGACAAAGAAGTTAAGGCTTGTTTTGCTTTCTCGAAGTTTTTCTCAAACTCTTCTTTAATTTTTTTGTTAAATCATTTTAGTAGAACTTTATACTTGCGTCTATTTCGCAGACCGTTAATTTTATTAATTAATTCCTATTTTTTGAAAATTTCATATTCCCCACAATTGCTTTCATGAATGATTTGTGTTTCATCTTTGCATCTTATTATTTCCTGTATTTGCTTCTCAGGATCAGCGCTATAATAAACATAGTATGTAGTACAGTCATCATATTTAGGATTTCCAGCTAAAATGTAAGTTATTGTTTCTTCAGAAGTAATAACCTTTATTTCTGTTTCTCCAAAAATAATTTTTACGTTTAATGCTTGCCATTCATGACTTGGATCTTCCCCGTAATAATAAAGTTTATAATATTCTGTCTGTTCTCCGTTGAAAAAAATATTTTCTTCTTGCCGTTGTTTGTTATCTTCATTTTTACTTTCGCTCACAGCATACTGAAAAGCATCCGCAAGAGCATCTTCAGCACTGCGGGGATAAAATCTGATAGAAGAACCCTTAGCCAGACCAGAATCATAATCTCCGAAGTCCTTTATTAAAACATTTCCAAAACCACAGTAGTTAAACAAGTATAAAGTACCCGCCAAAGAAACAACGCAAATTCTGACAACCCACTTGTAAACCTTAGGGTTAGACTTAACAAGAATCTTATTGTTCAAAGCATTTGGGTCTGGAACAGAAACACGAACAGGATTGATGATACGTAACAAACCAATAAACAACCCCAACCCACTCAAAACAGCAGAAACAATTAAACTCCAAACAATAGTGAAAGAAATGTCCTGAATATCCCAATTTGGAACATCTGGTCCAAAACTGAAAAACCACAACCAATAACCCACACACAACATAGGCAAAATCCCCAAAAAAAGCAAATTGGAAATACCTCCATTAGACAAAGGAACAGAATGAGTCCAAGAAACTTCCCTCTCTACCCCATTAGAGATCTCCTTTGAAGTGTAGGTAACACCGTCCTTAAAACTATCCGCATAAGCAAAATCCTCACGCTTCCCAGCCTTTGAAGTGCGATATGCCTCCAACTTCTTGAAACACCAGTCGCCAAAACCTCCCAAATGATTGAGAACAGACTCAATAACCTCAAAAACCTCGTCGCTGCAAGAACCTGCAACCATCATCAAAACTAACGGCACACACAGAATAAAAGTGACCAATAAAATAATCCATTCCATAATTTTTTTGTTTAGAGTCCACTCCTTTTGCAGACTAAAAAATATTAAATCTCGTTTTTACGGCTTCTCAAGTGCCTTGCCTATTTAGAATTGGATACAATTTCGGGGTTCTTACAAAGGATTTTTTGATTTGCTATTTTTCTTGTTACCCCCATCTCGGTATCCGTTGTCACTATTAGCTGTCAGTTACTGTCCTTCGCTGTGTCGCCTGCCACGTGCACCCAACTTTTTGGCGGTATGTTTTTGTTGCCGA
>ERZ795030.4411-NODE-4411-length-13897-cov-6.685667_pt1 | contig 13897 bp, 8 predicted proteins | sample MGYA00375122_ERZ795030 | MGnify/ENA primary metagenome ERZ795030 (study PRJEB30165, sample SAMN05720146) | activated sludge metagenome | isolation source: anaerobic digester from wastewater treatment plant | place: Japan | collected 2015-04-20 ...
GGGCACGGGGGTGGAGTCGATGCCGGCACGGCGCGCGTTATGGATCGCCACCCGTGGCGGTGCTCGGGTATTGGGCCGGGATGACGTGGGCATGCTGGCACCAGATATGGCCGCGGATATCGTGTTGTTCAGCCTCGACGATATCGGGCTCGCGGGGGCGATGCACGATCCTTTGGCAGTCCTCGCGTTCACGACCGGGATCCGTCGGGCGCGCTGGGTGATGGTCAATGGTCAGGTCGTGGTGGACGAGGGACGGTTGGTCCACCTTGATGAAAAAGAGCTGCTCGTTCAGGCTAATCGAGCGTCCGGGGCGATGGTTGCCCGCGCGACGGCCAGAACGGGGTTGGATTTTCTTTCTCCCACGCGTTCGGGCGCGGACGGGAAGCGAGCGGAGGGTTCTACGTAATGATTGCTGCGTACCACCAACCAGAAGCGCTTGGCGCTGCGCTGGACTTGATCGCCAACGGAGCGGTTCCGATCGCGGGAGCCACTGGCTTGTACACCGGCCGCGTCAAACGAGATCACCAGCTCGTCGACATCACACGACTCGGTCTGAACCAGATCGAGATCTCTGCCGATGCCGTGCGAATCGGAGCCACGGTCACCCTGGCGGAACTCGTCGCCGCTGCCCAAATCCCCGCCACGGCGGGTGAGGTTTTGCGAAAGGTCGCACGGGGGATCGCCTCCGCTCCTTTGCGCAACATGATCACGGTCGGCGGAGGCATCGCCCACATCGTGTATTGGGCCGATATGCCCGTCGCGCTGCTAGCTCTCGATGCCACGGTCGAGGTGCAGCGCGCCAAAGAAAAACCCGTTCAAATCCCCATCGATTTCTGTTTGCGCGACGGAAAAAAGACCTGGGATGGCGGATTGATCACCTCCGTGCGCGTGCCGCTGGACTCCGACAAGATTTCGTTTGGCTACGAACGCTTTACGAGAACGGCTTCGGATTATGCGTTTGCATCCGCGTGCGTGACGCTACGGAACGTCGGTGGTGTAGCGAAGCGAGTGCGAGTGGTGCTGGGTGCGGTGCAGGGGCGTCCATCGCGCCTGGCATCTGTCGAAGCCCTTGTGGAAGGACAGGCCATTACGCCACAACTACTGGAAACCATTGAGAAAAACGTTCATTCCAGCGTTCAGGTCGCGCCCAACTTCCGCGCGCCAGCGGAGTATCGTCGCGAGCTTGCCGCGGTGTTGGTGGGAAGGGCGCTCGATTCGGCCTGGGCTCAGGCGTCGCGGGAGGAAGGGTGATGAGGATATCGACTCGAATCAACGGTGTGGCTCGACAATTCGACTGCCAGCCTGGCGATACCCTTTTCGATGTATTGCGTCGCATGGGATTGCGAGGGGTCAAGGAAGGCTGTGACCGCGAGGGGACTTGTGGCGCGTGTACGGTGCTGTTGGATGGCAAGGCGGTATTGAGTTGCATCACGCCGGCTCCCAAGGTGGCTGGCCGTGAGGTATTGACGATCGAGGGGTTGGGAGACGTGGCTTCTCCTCATCCGATCCAGGTTGCCTTTGCGGACGCGGGGGCGGTGCAATGCGGGTATTGCTCGCCGGGCATGATCCTATCCACCAAGTCGCTGCTCGACCGGACGTTGGTGCCGACCCAGGAGCAGATCGCCGAGGCGCTTTCGGGCAATCTTTGCCGATGCACGGGGTATGTGAAGATTTTCGACGCCGTTCGCGATGCGGCCGCGGCCTTGCAACAGGAGAAGAAAGACAATGAGCGCTGATCGCACCAGAGACTTGCAGGTTGTCGGCCATTCCGTTCGCAAGGTCGATTCCCTTGGGTTGGCGTGCGGTCAAGAGCTGTACGTTGCCGACTACGCCACGCCGGACACCCTGGTTGGGTACGTGGTGCCCAGCCCTTATGCCCACGCCCGCATCAAGCGCATCGACGCCACCCGTGCGCGCGCGATCGCGGGCGTTCACGCGGTGCTTACCCACGAGGATATCCCTCGTATTGCCCATACGACGGCTGGACAGGGGTATGTGGAGCCTTCGCCTTATGACAACTTCGTGCTCGACAGCAAAGTGCGATTCGTGGGCGATCGGGTGGCCCTGATTGCCGCGGAAACCCTCGAAATTGCTGAAGAAGCTGGGAAAGCCCTGGACATCGAATGGGAGATGCTCGACCCCATTTTCGATCCCGACCATGCGATGGACGAGGGCGCGCCCATCATTCACGATGAGCCGGAAGCCCATATGCCCATTCCGGTTCCTTATGACCCCAAGCGAAACATGGCCGCAGGTGCCAATATGGGAGACGGGGATATCGAACAGGCCCTTCGCACCTCCCCCAAGGTTTATTCCCGGGATTTCAGCACGCAATATGCCCAGCACTGCCCCATCGAGCCGCATGTGACCCAGGGTTACCTCGATGCTCGCAATCGTGTCGTGTTGATCACCTCGACGCAGGTCCCGTTCCACGCGCGACGCATCACCGCTCAGGCTGTCGGCATCCCGGTCAAGCGGGTGCGGGTGATCAAGCCGCGCATTGGCGGCGGATTTGGCGCCAAGCAAGAAGTTTTGCTCGAGCCTTTGGTGGCGAGTCTCGTTCTTGCCACGGGCCGCAAGATTCTGATGCAACTCAGCCGGGCCGAGGAATTCCTTTCTCGAACCCGTCATGCCATCAAGGTGGGTATCGACGGTGGTTTCAACGAGGATGGCACCATCAACGGCCTTCGGATGCGTGTGCAGTCCAACACCGGCGCCTATGGTGCCCACGCGCTTACGGTGATGTGCAATTGCGGCTCCAAAGTCCTGCCCTTGTACCGGATGAAGGCGGTGGCCTTCGACGCCAAAGCGGTATACACCAACCTGCCCGTGGGCGGAGCCTATCGCGGTTATGGTGCCACCCAGGCGGCTTTCGCGATGGAATGCTTCCTCGACGAGGTCGCGGAGGATCTGCACCTCGATCCGATCGAAATTCGCCGTCGAAATCATATTTTACCCGGTGAAGGATCTCCGGTTTTCGCCGCCCTTGGAGAAGGCAAACCCGGTGTCGAGCAAAAAATTGGTTCCTCGGGGCTGGCCGAATGCTTGACCCTTGGGGCCAAGGCGATCGGTTGGGAAGAAAAACGCAGCAAGCCTGGAACGGGAACCTTGCGACGGGGCATTGGCATGTGCGCGTTGATGCAAGGCTCCGCGATCCCGGAAATCGACCTGGGAGCCGTTCATATCAAGATGAACGATGACGGTTCGTTCAACTTGACGTGTGGAGCCACGGACTTGGGAACGGGCTCCGACACGATTTTGGCCCAAATTGCCGCCGAGGTGCTCGGAGTCGATGAAACCGAGGTGCTGGTATATTCCTCCGATACGGATCTGACTCCGTTCGATGTAGGGGCTTATGCCTCGAGCACCACCTACTTGTCGGGAGAGGCGTCGCGTCGCGCGGCCCTGGCGGTAGCCGAGCAAATACGCGAAATTGCTTCAGAAATGATGGAATCCCACCCTGATCCCGCCACCTTGGTGTTGAAAGACAAAGCGGTCGTGGCGCCGGATGGTTCCCGGGTAACGCTCGGTGAGGTAGGATTGCGTTCGCTCTACCAGGCCAATCAGCGTCAGGTAGCCGCCACCGGCTCGGCGATTTCGCATAAATCACCGCCCCCCTTCTCTGCCCATTTCGTGGAGGTGACGGTCGATATCCAGACTGGACAAGTGCGTGTGGTCAAGTATGTAGCCGCGGTGGATTGCGGCACGGCCATCAACCCCAAGCTGGCGGAAGGACAGGTGGAAGGCTCCGTTCTCAACGGGATTTCCTACGCTCTTACGGAAGAGTATCAATTCGACGACAAAGGGCGTATGCGCAATACGGGATTCAACGATTACAAGATCTTCGGAACGCAGGATACGCCGGAAATCCAGACGATTCTCGTCCCCACCTGGGAAGAAACCGGGCCCTATGGTGCCAAGAGCGTATCCGAAATCTGTATCAATGGCGCTCTTCCCGCGATTTCGAATGCCATCTATGATGCCGTAGGCGTACGATTGCGGGAAGGCCCGTTTACGCCGGACCGGGTCCTCGCCGCCATCCGTCAAAAAGCCTGACATTCTTATCCTGTCAATTCCCGCCCACCGACAAGCTTGGTGACGGCGAACGCTGGTTCTGCCCGCAATCAATCACTCATCCATCCCCGTGAAGGGCAAGGGGCAGTCCGCAAGGTCTACGCCCATGACTATGATCCAACTGATCCCAGTGGGATACGGAAGAACGCGCGAAGAGTCGTCGTTTGTCGTCGAACGGAAGTTGTTTTTTAATTTTTTCAGATTTTCAACCACACCCCGCTTCAAACCACGAGCCGATCGAATGGCACTGCTTGGCCTGGCGATTGCTTTGTACGGATGTGGTTCCTGTGCGGCAACGCCGCCCACCCAGCTTTTTCCCATGTCCAAGCGCCCTTATCGAATACCGGGATACTCCGTTTGCCTGTTCGCGACGCTTGTCGGATGCGGTTCTGATCCGTCCGAACAGAGTTCTTCCCCTCCTCCTGTCGTAGACAAGCCTCCGGAAGCGGTGCCTTTGCTCTTGGTGGACCGGGCCCCTTCCCTATTGCCATCGGCTGGACCCGTGGAAGGAGCCTGGGCGGCTTTTGCAGACCTCGATGGCGATGGTCGTCCCGATATCGCGCAACCCACCTCCCAGGGGCTACTCCTATATTGGAATGGTGAATCGAAGTTCGAGAAGGCTTCCGCTTCGGCCTTGCCATCGGAGTTCACGGCCCCCAAAAAGCCGGCGGAAGACGAGGAACCTATTGTATTTCAACAAGTATTGGCAGGGGATTTCGACGCGGATGGGTTGTCTGATTTGCTTATCGTGTCCACGGGAAAAACGCCGTTGCGCCTTCTTACCCACAAGGACGCCCGGTCTTTTCAATCCCAAACGATTGCCGTTCCTGAAGGTTCCATCCTTGGGCATGCGGCGGTGGCCGATATCGATGGGGATGGGGATACGGATGTGATTGTGACGTTAGGGGGCGAGGCATCCGGGTCGACCGGGGCGCCCAACGCTCTTCTGTTGATCAACGATGGGAAAGGGAAGTTCGCGGATCAAAGCCTGGCGAGGCTCGTGGCACCGGGGCTTTCGAGCCGTGGGGTTGCCGTGGGCGATGTGGACGGAGATGGCGCGCCGGACCTCGTTTTTTCGGGCGATACCACGGGACATCGCCTGCTGCTCAACGATGGAAAAGGATATTTTCGCGATGCGCCCCCCGACGCTCTTCCCGCGGGACAGGCTCCAGGGGGAAAAATTCCAGCGATGGGAGACCTGAATGGGGATGGAGCCTTGGACATCCTGATCCCTTCGTCGCAAGCCAATCAGGTCTTGATCAACGATGGCAAGGGGAATTTCACCGATGAAACCGCCTTTGTGCTTGGGTCGCAGCCAGGAAAAGCAAACGTGGCGGTCCTTGTCGACCTCGACCGTGACACGTTGTTGGACGTGGTCTTGGCGGGGCCCTCCGTTCCTCTGCGAATCCTGCGCAACGACGGCACGGGGCGATTGTTCGATTATTCGGCCAACATGGTGCCCCAGGGGCCGGCCGCTTCCGAGGTGGTTTCCCTTGGTGTGGCGGACGTGGATGGGGACAAGGATCCGGACCTATTCGTGAGTCGCCAGGGACTCGCATCGCCCTGGCTGCTGGTCAATTGGCATCCGGAACCGATGGATGACACGGATGGCGATGGTATCCCCGACGAAATCGACAATTGTCCGAAAGAGCCCAATCCCGACCAAGCCAATTCCGACGCGTATGCGTTCAATTGCTCCACGGCCAGGCAATGCAAAACGGCCACCGGATGTGTGCTGAAGGTCTTTGGAGAATCCTCCTATTTGTTGTGCGACGAGCCGAAAACCTGGCAGGCGGCGCGCGCCTTTTGCCGATCCCGGGGTGCGGATCTGGTCGTGATCGACTCCAAGGAAGAAAATGAACTGCTTGCTGCCTCGGGCATTCCTACTGCCTGGATTGGATTGTCCGACCAGCAAACGGAAGGCTCGTTCCTGTGGGTCAATGGGAAATCGTTGACCACGGCCTATTGGAACGACGACGAACCCAATGATTCCGGGGGCGCGGAAGATTGCGTGGGGATGTTTACCAGCGGCGAAACCGCGGGTTTGTGGAATGACTTTTCCTGCGATGCCGAGCATGCATTTATTTGTGAGGAAAAAACCTTCCGCGGGCCACAAGACCCAGGCGATGCCTGCGATGTCTGCCCGAACGTCTACGACCCCAATCAAAAAGACTCGGACGCGGATGGCGTGGGCGATGCCTGCACGACGGAGTCACCGGAATGAGGAGAACGATGCAACGATGGATGCTTGTGGCCGGACTTGTCGTATTGCCGACCGGTGGACTGCTGGCTGCGTGTGGGGATACGGAGCAAGTAGCTGAAATCACAGTGATTTCTGTAGAGCCGGCGGAAGGCTCGGCTCGTGGGGGCGAGCGTTTGATCCTTCGCGGGTCGGGATTCGATGCGAGCGCGCGTGTACGCTTCGGAGAGGCGGCGGCGACCGAGGTACGATTCATTTCCAGCAGCCAACTCGAAGTCGTCACGCCTCTTCACCTGGCCGGGGCCGTGGATATCACGGTGCAGGCCGCGGGAGCCGAGGCAACTTTGCCCAGGGGCTTTGCGTTTCTGCCCCTCGAATTATCCTTTCGGGAAGCTCCTGCCTGGTACTTACCCACGTTCGAAGATACCCCTACCGATGTTCTTGCGCAGGATTTCGATGGCGACGGTCATCCGGATTTGCTCCTTTCCCGCCCGAACCGTCCCGCCCTTTTTCTTCCCAATAGCGGCACGGGGAGTTTCGCTGGTGCTACGGTCGTCCCGCAAACGCCTGATGCGGGCGTGGATGCCGACGCAGGACAGGCCGAAGGCGGAGACGGCGGCGATTTCGAGGGGGGGACGGACGCACAACCCGCGGAAGCGGGAGCGTCGGATGCTGGAGACTCGACCGGTGCCGCTTTGGCAAAGACATGGACGCGCCATACGGCGCGGATGTTGTCCACCGACATTGATGGCGATGGGGACCTCGACGTCATCCTTTGCAATCGGGGGGGCCAGCCTCATGCTTTGGCCAAAAATATAGGGAAAGGCGAGTTTTCGATCGTCGAGGGCGCATTTCCGGAAACATCGGATGAGTGTCGCGACGCCGTGCTTACCGACGTGGATGGGGATGGATTGGAGGATGTCGTTGTGGTGGGGGCGGGGAAAGTTGGCGGGGGAAAGTCGTATTTGAGGGTGTATCGTCGGGTTTCCAGCGGCGATTCCGTTTCTTTTGTAGCTTCCAATAATACAGAAAAAGAGGACAAGCTGGCAGAAACAAGCTGCGCTACGGTCACCGGGACGGCCGAGGTGGAGGTATCGTCGAAACTATCGCGTACGACAGCCGCCCAGGGCAACGTATCGTGTCGAATTGGCTTTGAAACCGCGGCGGATACGGGAAGCCTCGAGGCCTGGTTTGCGTTGCCGAAATTGCCGGTATTGCTCGATGCGATCACGTTCAGCGCCAGGCTCGAAACCGGTTCCCAAGCGCTTCGCGTATTGGTGCGCGATGCGAACGGAGAGGTATTTGCGTGGGATGCGGGGACGGTGGATGCCACGGGCTGGAAGTCGATACGTGCTTCGAAGCTCGGTTCTTGGCAAGCGTGGGAGGGGGGAGATGGCGTGATGGATTTGCCTCTCGATGCGGTGGGGGTATCGCTGTCCTTGTCGTCGGCGGCGACATCGGCGTTGTTTTTGGACGCGTTGGCTCTCGAGGTGCCTGCCATCGGCAAGGTATATATCGATGATTTTGAGCGAAAGGAGTTCACGCATGCGTGGACGGACATGAGAACGCAGATTTCGGTAGGGGATTTGGATGGGGATGGGCTTGGGGATTTGTTGATCGCCAGCGCGGCGCAAGGAGCGCAATCGCCGCTCGTATTGTTGCGCAATGCGTCGGTAGCGGGGGAGATTGCGTTTCGACCGGTTCTTTCCGGGGCGCTCGAGGCGCTTACCGAACCGGTGGCAGCGACAGCGCTACTGGATGTGGATGAGGATGGGGATCTGGATATCGTGGTCGGGGTGGTGGCGGGTCAGGATCGGTACTTTTCCAATGATGGGAAAGGCTATCTATTCGACGATACCTTGGCGATGATGCCGGTGGATCGGGTGGATGCGGTGAGCATGACCGTGGTCGATTTGGATCTCGATGGGCGTCAGGATCTGTTGATTGCCAATGATCGAGCGGTCGACCGTGTGTACCTGGGGCGGGGCGCATCGGGATTTCGGGATGCGACGCCCTGCATACCGCTTTTGGTAGGGAGGACGCGGCGAATGGTTCCGTTGGATGTGGATGGGGATGGGGATATGGATCTTTTCGTTCTTGGGCTTGGAAGCGACCCATCGCGGCTGCTTGTGTCGGTGAAGGAGGCTCGATGAAGGTAAGCAGAGGCAAACGGTTTTGGGGGGGAGTCGGCCTTGCAGCCGTTGGCCTCGTCGTGGCGGCAACCTCGATGGCTCCCGGCAGCCTGGCATTTTCAAAAAATAATAAAGAAACTCAACATGTTACATCATCAGTGGTGCAAGCCCAAGGCCCCGAAGTCGTGCTGCAGGTGCCCTGGGGGCCGGAAAAAGAAGCTCTGGGCCGGGTGGATGGCGACGAAAGTGCTTCTGTGGGACCGATGAGTTTCGCGATAGGGCAAGATGGGAGCGTATGGTTTTTGGACCAGAGCAAGTTCCGTCTGGCGCGTTTTGGAAAAAACGGCTTTGAGCGGGAGGTTGGGATAGGCAGCGAGACGTTTCAGGACGTGGAGATCGCCTCTGACGGCTCTTTCGTTTTGCTGGACCGCTTGGTGGAGCGAGCGGTGGTGGTGATGGCACCGTCGGGAAATATTGTGGAGCGTATTCCGGTCCAGGGCGAGGGGATTGAGGATGCGGGATTGGTGACGGCGATGTGGCTGGATGCTTCGGGGGTATGGCTCGAGCATCTTCATACGCATAGGGTTCGTGTTTTGGATGAGAATTTGCGTCCTTGTGAGCGGCAGGTTCTGCGGGGACGAGAGGTAGCCGAGGGGCGGGATGTGCTGGGTGCGCGAGACGATAGGGGAAACGTGAGTCTTTGGATTGAGGATCGGATGGGGGGTAATGGCAGGCAGGTGGTGGTATCGGCTCCTGAGGAGATTGGTCGGATCATCTGGCTCCAATCCGATCCATACGGCAATATTTACGCGGCTTTTCATCTGCTCGCCTTCGATCCCGACGATCCGGCGCGTGGTGTGGTCGATCGGAATTACGGCCTTCGGTACGATAAGAACCTACAGGAAACGGGAAAATGGTTATCGCCGTGGACCATTCGGCAATGGGAGCAGTACCGGGAGGTGCGGGTGCAATCGGACGGCACCGTATGGCAGATGGGATTTGAGGATGGGGGGGTTGTGGTAGCGCGCTGGAGGTGGGAGGCATGAAAAAGGGGCGAGTCGTGCTAGGCGGGGCGAGCGCGCTCGTTTTGCTTGCGGTTTCGGCCGTGGCGGCTCCGCCGTTGATGAGTCGCGACGATATCATCTGTCGTGCGAAGTCCGGGGTTGGTTTTTCCTATTATTGGGGGGGAGCGTGCTGGTGCGCGTCGGGCTGTTCCCCCAATTTCTCTTGTCCCGCGGGAAGCTGCTCCGGCAATTGCCCCAACTGCACCCATTACGGCCAATACGGGGCGGATTGTTCCGGGTATGTGACCAAAATCTGGCAAATCCCCAACCCCATCTCGGTTTCCACCTGCGGTCACGGCCCGTATGTCGCTTCGATGTACACCAAGACGTCCTCTTATTGGACAGTCATCTCGCGCAATTCGCTGCAGCCGGGCGATTCGATGGCGAGCAGTGCGCATGTGCTGCTTTACGAGCAAGGCGATCCCTGGGGCTCGCTCGTTGCCTATGAAGCGCGCGGCTGTTCCTCCGGAATCGTGCGCAACTGGCGTACATGTTCCGGCGATTACGTGGCGGCTCGTCGAATCAATCTTGGAACTCCTTGTGCCTGCACGCCGGGAGCCAAGGAGAATCGCGGCTGTGGTCAATGCGGGACACAATCCCGGACGTGTGGTTCGAATTGCCAATGGGAAGGCTGGGGTGCTTGTACGGGCCAGGGCCCCTGCGCGGCGGGAACGTCGGAAAAGCGGAATTGCTGTGATTGCGGGACACAATCCCGGTCATGCACTTCATCCTGTCAATGGGCGGAGTGGTCTGCCTGTGACGGGCCGGACCCGGAGGGGGGAACCTTATCGTGCGATACCGGGGAGCCAGGGCCGTGTGCGGAAGGGCGTATTCGCTGCGTGCAGGGCTGTAAAACGTGTCGTCGGGTGGTGGACCCCACGCCGGAACTTTGCGATGAAGTCGATAATGACTGCAATGGGCAGGTCGACGACGGTCATCCGACGGAATTGGGGGATCCGCCTCCTGCTTTTGCCGCCACGCTCGTGGATCATTCGATTCCCGTGGTGATGCATCATGGCGAGCAGGCCACGGTTTGGGCCGCATTTCGCAATGACGGGTCCAAGCGTTGGAATAAAAACGAGATTTGGCTTGGAGCCACCACCGTGGACGCCGAGGCTGCGCTTTATGACCCGGAATCGTGGGCCGCGTATGATATCGCGGCTTTGCTCGATACGGATGTCGAACCTGGGCAGGTGGGGGTGCTGACCTGGTCCATCCGGGCGCCTGAAAAAGGGCAATCCAGCCAACAGACGTTTCGTCTGATGGATCCATCGGGCAGTTGGTTGCGCTGTCCTTCGCCGGAGTTGCAGGTCACGGTTCGGCTATCGGCATTTGGCCGGCGCGCCGAAGACGGTGGGCTGGCCGACACGCAACAAGGAGGAGAAAACGCTGATCCTTCGAGTGGCTGTGCCTGTCATCACGTTCGCGCTCCCGCGTCATGGTCTTGGGCGGGATGGTTGCTCTTTGCGCTCTACCTGGGGGCATGGGCATCACGGTTTTCGGACAGGAGTTCTTGGCGGCCGGAAGACAGAAGGTAAGAGTGGTCCGAGACAGGTCGGTTTGGCGTGGGAGTGGGGGGTGCCATGGGGCTCTGGGAGAGGGACGGAAAGACTATATTATTAATAAAATCAATCAGTTACATTCTTTATGGAACAATGGGGCCACTTTTTCCGCAGCAAACGCGGAAAGGGGCGTCGGCCGATTCGTTCAAAAAAAAAGTGGAATTCACGAAAAGGAATTCGCATGATCGAGTGATGAGGCTCTTGGCCCTTTGTGCGGGGTCCGCTAGCCTTTCCATGGCATGGGGTTTTCCCATGCTCTGACATCGAACCAAGCAAGGGATCGGCCATGCGCTGGGTACGAACTGCAATCACGGGTTTCTGCTTATCATCGTTGATTGGCGTGCTGGGATGCGGAGGCCGTTCCGGCATCTTGGGGGAAACGGATTGTCTCGATGAGGGGACGTGTGAATGCCGATACTCTGAGGATTGTCCAGCGGGTCAGCAATGCGTCAACGGTTTTTGCAGACTGCCGCAGGATGGTGGCGCGTTGCTCGAGTTTGGGGAGCCTTGTCAACTGGACATTGAATGTGCTTCGGGATTTTGTATTCCCACGGCAGCGGGGGATGGCAAGGTATGTACGCGGATGTGTACGGGGACGTGTCCGGCCGAGTGGTCATGCAAGGTTCGGGTGGGTTCCCCCACGGTGAGTTTATGTACGCAGCAGGTCGATCGTCTATGTGCTGCTTGTTCGGTGGATGGCCATTGCAATCCGGCGTTTGGCGATTATTGCCTTGCCTTGGGGGGGATGGAAAGCTGTGGTCGGGACTGCAATTACGAATCGTGTCCGGAGGGATATTCTTGCACGACGGTGAGCATTCCGGCGGGATTTGCCAAACAATGTGTACCGAATGCGGGGACGTGCGTCTGCTCCGCGGCCACCGAAGGATTGGCCAAACCCTGCGAAAACTCTAATCTTTTTGGAACTTGCGCGGGGCAAAGCGTCTGTCACGACGGGCAATGGTCTGTCTGTTCTGCCAAGGAGCCATCCCTCGAGGTATGCAACGGGATTGATGATGACTGCAATGGGCTGGTCGACACCGAGGATCCGGGGATTGACACATCGGCGCTTCCGTCTTCGCCGCCTTATCCTGCCTGTCAGAAGGGGGCGGGAGGGGTATGTGCGGGGACCTGGGCCTGTCAAAAGGACAACGGGCAGTACGACTGGGTATGCATGGCGACGGAACCCATGGAGGAGCAATGCGACGGAATCGACAATGACTGCAACGGGATTGTCGACGATCCGTTTTTGGATAGTGAGGGGCGATATGTTTCGGTCGAACATTGCGGCAAGTGTGGAGTGGATTGCCGGACTGTGGTGACGAATGCGGCGACGGGGCCTGGGGGAGAGGTTTCGCCTGATTCGGTAGCGTGTATCCTGCTCGACGGGGCGCCTGTGTGCGTGCCGAAGGAGTGTGCGCCTGGGTATTACCCTTATCCTTCGTCGCAACCGCTGCAATGTCGTCCGCTGGCTTCGCCCCAGTGTCGTCCATGCACGACGGTGGGCGATTGCAGTGTACCGGAGGATACGTGTCGTCGGTTGGGCAAGGATGCGAATAAGTCATGTCTTCAGTCCTGTGGTGTTCACTCCTTGTATCCTGGGTGTACGGGTCAGATTGGGGAGCAGGGGTGTTGTCCGGATCAATCGTTGTGTCAACTGGTGGAAGGGGAAGCGATTTGCGTTCCGGTGGGGGGCAGTTGTGAATGCGATGCGGATCATGAGGGGATGAAGCGTTCGTGCGTGGTGGAGGGGGAAAAGGGCGCGAAATGTGAGGGATTGGAAACGTGTCGCATCACGAAAAACAACATTCCTCAATGGTCTAGCTGTGAGACGGTAGGGGTAACGGACGAGGTTTGCGACGGCAAAGACAACAATTGCGATGGGCGAATCGACGAAGCATTCATCAACAAGAAGGGGACGGGGACGTACGATGTGGATGAGCATTGCGGGGCGTGTCATGTGGACTGCACGGCGAAGTGGAGTCCGACGATCCAGCATGCGGTGGGGGGGTGTGTGGGGTCCGCGACAACGCCGCCGGTTTGTGCGATCGTGTCTTGCACGAAAGACACGATTGGCGGTGGGGGAGCGTGTCACGTGGCTTCCGATTGTCCCACGGGATGGTCGTGTGAGCCGCCGTATTATCAATGTATGAAAGCTTGTAGCAAGGGTTCGGATTGCGCGGCGGGGTCGGTATGTCAGGCCGGATGGTGTACGGTGCCGTGTTCGTCGAGCGCGCAATGCGTGGAGAAGTTCGGATGGCCGAGTACGTGTACGGGTGGGGTATGCAAAACGGATTATCAATTCAACGATACGGACAAGGTGGAGAGCAATGGGTGTGAATGTCCCGCGAGTGCGTTGTTGAACGAGGACGAGCCGGACATACATCCCACCTATCCGGATGCGGGGATGCCGAATGTGGATCGGAATTGCGATGGGGTGGATGGGGAATTGAAGTCCGCGCTTTTCGTGTGGCAGGGCACCGATCAGAGTTTGGGGACACGGGCTCATCCGTATCGGACGATCCGGGAGGCGATGAACGCCTTCAACGCGAGCAAGCACAAGCATATTTTGGTGGCATCGGGGCAATACGAGGAAGCGGTGACGCTCAAGGAGGGGGTGGGGTTATTTGGTGGGTATTCGCCCGATTTTTCGCGACGGGACATTGTGGGTTATCCTACGTTGCTGTTGGGACCGGAGCCGGTATCGACGGTACCGAATCCGCCGCCGGCGACGATCAATGGGACGAATCTCAAAGGCAAGCGCACGGTGGTGGCGGGGTTCGCGATTTATGCGGCCGATGCGGCGGAGCAAGCGGCGGCGGGGGAAGCGGGACGAAGCAGTTATGCGATCCACTTGTACAATTGCTC
>ERZ795030.4419-NODE-4419-length-13885-cov-5.365437_pt1 | contig 13885 bp, 13 predicted proteins | sample MGYA00375122_ERZ795030 | MGnify/ENA primary metagenome ERZ795030 (study PRJEB30165, sample SAMN05720146) | activated sludge metagenome | isolation source: anaerobic digester from wastewater treatment plant | place: Japan | collected 2015-04-20 ...
CGGGTACAGCGCCTCGAAGTGCTCACGGGTGATTTCCAGCGTCTTGTTCACGCCTTCCTTGATCGCCACCGAAGGCACGACGACGACGAACTTGGTGAATCCGTAGCGCCGGCTCAGTTCGAACACCGTGCGCAGATACACGTAGGTCTTGCCGGTGCCGGTCTCCATTTCCACGGTGAAGTCGGCGGACAGCTTGCCCGACGGCGGCAGACCGTTGCGGACCTGAATCGAACCAAGGTTATCGGCGATCTCGTCGTCGAGCAGGGTCAGCCGGTTGCCGATACCGCCCTGGTCGGTTTCCTGCACACCTTCCAGCGTCATCTGCTGCGGCACCGTGCCGGGGAACAACTCGCCGCTCTCCACCTCGGGCACCAGCGGGCGAGTCGACAGTGCCCGCATCGTCACCGTGAACTCGGAGCGGCAGACCTCCTGCCCGCGGAACAAATCGCAGACCGCCTCTATGGCCGCTGCCTGATACGGAAGATCAGATTCAAAATGCAGCTTCATGCGAGATTTGGCTGGATCGGATCAATCCATCCCTTGTTGACCAAAACATCAACCGCCAGCCCGATTTGGCGACGGGTGAATTGCCGTTTTCGATCATTCCAGGCGTAGGTCCGGGCAACAACCTCATCAACGCTAGCCACGGGGTAACCGTGCTTGGCAATCCAATGTACGGTAGCGAGCAGTTCAAGGCCAAACGGTGTCTCGAAGCCTTCAACCAAGCTTCCGACACGATCAAACCGGGAGCGCGTGTCCGAATTCGCCTCAAGAAACGCGTTGGCGTCCTCAACCGCGCCGGGCACGAGGGTCAGCGGCTTATCCGGGGCATCGCCGCCATCGGCATAACCAGCAACCAAGTGGCCCTCTATTGCCTTCAGAACATGCCGAAGATTCTCCGCATAGGGGCCATAAGGTGCCTGTACGTACTTCAGGCGCAAGGGCTCGCCAGCCTCTTGCATGAAGTACATCAGCTTATGTACTTCCAGCAGGGTAATCACCGGATCGAGCAGTCCGCGTACATACCGGTCCATCAACTCCACCAGCGCAGCACGACCGGCCGTCATGGTGGGCGCATTGCGGCTGTGGTGCATGGTGTCCGACTCAGGTGCGCCCTTCGGCTCGTAGATGCGCACACGCACATCTGGCAACCCTGTCAAAGCGGATTCAATGCGCGGACGCACCTCTGACCATTCCAGCCTCCCCAAGCCGCTTCCCAGCGGAGGAACGGCGATTGACTGGATGCCGCGCTCCTTGATAACCGCCACCAAGGCGGACAGCCCGGTTTCGATATCCTCGATGCGACTCTTGCCGCGCCAGTGGCGTTTCGTCGGAAAGTTGACGATGAAGCGCGGCAGGGTGAGTCGGCCCGTATCGAAAACGAACATCCGGCCCGGTTGCACTTCCTCACGCTTGCAAGCCGCCTCATACGCCTTGAAGTTCTCCGGCCAAGCATTTTTGAATTGCCGGGCAATGCCGCGCCCCATCACGCCAACACAGTTCACCGTATTGACGATGGCTTCGGATTCATCTTTCAGGATGTCGCCGCTAGCGAGTTCAATCATCGCTGACTCCTCTTTCAGTAATACCAATCCGGCCGAATATCGACCGTCGGTCTATGTCCATTTGCAGGCAAAGCGTTCACTACATTCCCATACACGGCTCTCGATGACACGCCAATGCGCTCCACCAAGTGCCATGGGAAACTATTTTCCAACAAGAATTCTGCTTGCTTTGCTTCTTTGCACTGTTGCCAATTATTGGCTTGTACCGCATCCCAGTTAATTTCGGTGAGCCTTGCAAGATCGGCACGGTCTTCAAAGTAGTACGAACCAGCATTCGACAATGAGAAAGCCCACCGCCGGGCATGCGCGTTGGCCCATGTCGCTGTGGCATGCAAGTCGGCCTCCAGGTGGATGATGTCGCCTTGGCCGCCGCGATACCTAAGCTCCGGGTTCTGTCGATAAATTAAAAAGAGCATCACTGATCGCGGACAAAAATAGAACGGTACGCATGCGCCCACGTGCAAGCCCGGATGACTGGCGAGCGTCAGTTCGTTCAGTCGCCGCTGCTTGATGTTGTTCATGCCAATGACAGTGCCGGGCAACGCTTGCTGCTGGATGGCCGCATCGGACAGCAAGCCCCCGCTAGCCACGACGGAAGGCAGCCTATCCACATGACAGATGTGATAAATCTTGGGCTGCGCAGGCATGGGCATAATTACAGGCTCCGCACCTGGCCGATACCGTGCTGTTGCAGAATCGCGGCGAGGTTGCTCTTGGCGACGTCGTTCTCGAAAGCGCTATCGCGGAACACTGCCGTCGTGTCGCCGGCCGGTGCTTGTTCCTTGCACCAAGCAGCCATACCCAGCGCCAGTGCCTCCGCTTCGGTTACGGCGATACGCGGCTCAAGACACGCCATCAGCACGCCGCCCCCGATGCTGTACACGGCTTTACCGGCAATCGGCCGCGCTTCAATCGGCACGCAGAGATCGAGACCGAGTTTCAAAAGCAGTTCGTAGAGAACGTCGGTATCGGAACGGCCGGGTTGAATGTGCTCGATGTTGGCTAGCAGGCTACCTTCCAGATCGTCGCGATTGGGGCTCCATGCACGGATGTTGGAGGTATCGAGTTTGAAGACGCGGAAGCCTGTGTCGCCAGCAAACAAAGGGTTCTCCGAACGAATTTTGTTGCCTGCACGACGAAGCCGTTCCTTGGTGAGTTCGACAATATTCTTTTGCTTGCCAAGTGCCGTGCAAAAATCAGCGGAAGTCTTCTGGTCTTTGTTTTCGGTGTCCAAGCGTTCAGGAAGTTGAACCAAGATATATCGCCGGTGCCCAGCATCAATCGCGTTTTGCGCCATGACCGCATGGCCGGTTGTGCCTGATCCGGCGAAGAAATCAAGAACAATTGCTTCCTTATCCTTGTGGTCGTTGATCGTCAGCGCGATCCATCGGCGGACAAGCTCCATAGGCTTTGGGAAAGAGAAAACGTTATCACTTTCAAAAATCTCAGCTATTTCCTTTGTGCCCTCTTGGTTGTAGGGTCCGATCAAGATTGAGAGGGGTTTCATTTCGCGCATTTCCCCACTCTCGTCTTTCAGATATTGCTTAACTCTGACGCTGATCTTCCCGCTGGATTCATTCACAACAACTTCGTCATTTGCTATAGCTTGCTCTACCCTATCTCTTGACCAAATCCATTGCTTTTCTGGCCAAATCTCCCGGCCGGATATTTCAATCGGATATCGCAAGTTTGGGCGTGGATCTTTGCTGCTTGTTGCTAAAGGCTGAGTGACGAAACTGCCACGTGAGCCAAATTTAGAATCACGGCCTTTATAGCCAGCTATTTCTTCTTCGCCCAATGGAGCTGTTATGTTGCTGATTTCACCATTTGAATAACATAACACATACTCGTGGACACTTGAAAATCCCTTTGTCAAAGCGCCTGCGTTGTATTTGTTCTTCCATACAAGCTGTGCAATCAGGCGGTCCTCACCGAACACCTCATCGAGTACCTTACGCAGATTCACGACTTCGGAATCGTCAATCGACACGAATAGCAACCCATCATGCCGAAGTAAATTTCTAGCCAACTTCAATCTTGGGTAGATCATGTTCAGCCAATCGGTATGGAATCGCCCGCTGGCCTCAGTGTTGCTGGTGACCTTTGCGCCGCCCTCTCGCTGCCCTGTGATTTCCTGATAATTCTTGATGTTGTCCTGAAAGTTGTCCGGGTAAACGAAGTCCTTGCCGGTGTTATACGGTGGGTCGATGTAGATCAGCTTGACCTTGCCGGCGTAGCTTTTTTGCAGCAGCTTGAGCACTTCAAGGTTGTCGCCCTCGATCATCAGGTTTTGCGTTGTGTCCCAATCGACGCTTTCATCCGGGCAGGGGCGTAGCGTGCCGGTGCTGGGCGTCAAGGCGATCTGGCGGGCGCGGCGCTTACCGTGCCAGTTGAGGCCGTACTTTTCGTCCGTATCGCTGGGCGTCGTGTCGCCCACCAGCTGCTTGAGGACATCCACGTTGATCGCGGTTTCCGGCTTGCCGTCGACGATGCGTTCGCTCAGCAACTCGGGAAACAGCGCCTTGAGCGTGGCGATGTTCTCGGCCTTGAGGTCACGGCTTTGACTTTCTGGCGATCTCAGTTCAATTTTTTCGATGTGCATGATGTTTCTCAGGTTCCCGAATTCGTGTTGTTTTCTCTTTCGCCGGAGGAGCCCAATGTCGTAGTGACAGTTGATTGCGCTGCCGGGACATTCAACAAATGGGGGGGCATGTCGGTAGCGTATTCACTTTGCAGTTGGGCCACGCGGCGCATCGCTTGCTGGCTACCAGACAGGACTGCGAGCATCGCGGCAGTCATCACCATCAAACCGTTGCTATTTCGTAGCGCGCCAATTACCAGAGGTACAGGAAAACCTTGAGCATGGCGGTGCAGGGCATGAATACCTCCGTGAACGAATGAGTTCAACGCCGCTGCGTTATTGTCTTTAAAGGCCAATAAACCTTGCATAGCAGACACAGGAGCTTTACCGTCCAACACTTTTAGCATGTCAGCAACCATAGGCAACTTCCCTGCCGCAGCCTCTGCCTCGGGCGACAAAGTTGCGCTCAGCTTTGCCACCGACAACTCAGACGCGGCGTACAGGAGCCAAACAGATCGAACCAACGCCTCGTGTTGTAATCGCAGGAGACTAAAAGCAGACGTTGGCAGATCATCGGAGATCAGCACGCGCAATGCTCTGCCGTGCTCCAGCGCCACGCTGGAGGCCGCCACACTTGCGCAGATACGATCGGAGTTATCGTAAGGCCGGTAATCGGGCGCATCTACCGCCTCCATCAGTGCGTTATCCAGCGCCTCTGAACGGTCTAGCGCAATAGACAGCGCCCTTACGCTGTCTATTGTCGTTGAGGCGCTCTCAGGGCATCCCATTGTCAAACCAGCAACCAAGCGAACTTGTCGGCAATCAATTTTTTTCGGGCTTCAATGAATTCTTCGTATCGATCCATCTCCCAAAGCGCCGGATCAGCCGGAATCAAATGCAGCATGAAGTAGTCGGCTGACTTGCTTGCGAACCAATCCTCCGGAGATGTATCCCCCTTGCCGCCGGCTCCGTTTTCTGCACGGGTGAGGAGCATGCAGTTAGCAAGTTGATTTCTTGCATAGTCACGGTACTTCATGACTGGCCTCCCACTCTCAGCACTGGTCTCTTTTATTGCCTTTAGTCGACTCTGAGGAAAAACGTGATCTACCTGCGGAAGATTGTTGTCGTAAGCTGGGACATGGCTAAATGCCGGATACCAGAGGTTGAGTATCAGGTGTAACGTTTTCGACCCATAGCCCATGTCGAAGAAACGATCACGTGTAATTTCCAGGCTACGGCTCTGCGAACGAATAACGCTATACCCTTCTTCTGCGTCAAAGCGGCCCAACTGCTTGAAGCTCTTGACCAGCGCATCAATGATGCGATCTGACTGACCACTGAAGGCGCCAGCCAATAGCGTGCGAACGAGGAAGGTTTCCACATTGCTTGCTGTGTTCCACGCCATCGGGAAATGATGTCGCACATAAATCAGCGGTATCAGGGCAAGATAAGACGGTAAGGCCTTGTCGCACTGAATGTAAGTTTTACTGCGAACGAAGTCGGTAACTGCACGAATTGAATTAGACAAAGCGTCCCAGTTGCCTTCAATTGCTTCACGGACCCCTGGTTTGCGGAACTTGGAAACCTCGTACTGCGCTCCTTGATCAAGCAGCACCAGACAAGTCTTCAGCACGAAATCTCGGTCGAACGCAAATCCATGCCGGTTAAGGTCGTCCAGCAGCTCCTCCATGCGGTTGTCCGCCACATCCCAAGTGGCGTTCAACAATGAAAACAGCAGATCCGACTTTTCAAGTTTTGTACCACCCGAGTTGGCGCGGATGAACACTTCAACAACGTCGTCTTCGGTGTAAAGGTCCGGGTTGTCGATGCTGTCGAGTTCTTGATAGGTAATCGACTCGTCCATCTTAAATGTACGGTCAACCAAATCGAGATTGTTCTCGATCTTGTCCTCCTCGTCGGCCGAAAAGCTATGCCCAGCCTTGGCTTCCAGATCCTTTACCAACTCGCGCTTACGGCGAGTGGTGAAGATCAGGTCCTTGAACTTGACCCACGGAAATCCTGTGGTGGCTGTATCGCGAAATTCGAAGCGGTACTTTATATCGTCTGGCATGGCGGCGGTGCCGCTGAGGACATCAAAGTGTAATTCCTTCCCTGCAAAGCTACCGCAGAGTCCGATATACAAGCTTTGGAGCCGCTGTTGTCCGTCAAGTACAAGACATTTCCTTTTGGTGTCCTCTGGAACATAAAACGTACTCAACTTGAGGGAGCTGGACCAGTTGTCGATGAATTTTCGGCGTCGGATTCCGCTAGTGGTTTTCCAGATTAAAAGCGTACTGATCGGGTACTCCCGCAAGATTGAATCGAACAGTCGACAAATCTGCTCTTCCCCCCATACGAATGGGCGCTGGATATTCGGAAGCCAGTACCCACCGTCTTCATCTGGGTTGTTTAGGTAGCCAACGATTTTTCGAATAGTCTGTTTTTGATTTTTCATAGTTCCCTTAAACGCATGTCACAACCAACTGTCTCACTGCGAGCAGAGCCTTAATCTCCATATTTATGGCCACTTGGCGGGCCATTTGTTTTTCTTTCCCGGCGGCAAGTCGCAGGCGCACCACGTCGGCGTCGATCTCGCGGCAGCGGTGCAAGGCGGCGCGCCGTGCGCTGGCCTGTTCGGCATTTTCACTTTTCGCGAAACGCCCGGTAACTGCCGCCGCCTGCAAGGCAGTCAGCGTATCGAGCCAACCTTGGTACAGCGCGTGCAAATCGGCACGAGGTTGGCTGCGCAGGGAAAGCGCTTGTAGAAAGTCGCTCAGGCCACTAGCGTCGCCGTTTATCTGTTCAGATAGCCGCGCCATGCTCGGCTCGCCATCCAGTACCGTCTTGTCGGCTTCCTTCTGTGCCCACCGGATATGCGCTAGCGAAAGTATCAAGCCGTTGCTGTCCGCGAGGATTAACAGCACCGGATAAGGAATCGCTCGGTGGATCAATTCGGCAAGGCGGCTGACTTTACCTGCTTCACGGAGATCGACCAAAAGCACAGCCAATTCCAGATAGGCGCGTTGTTCGTCGCGGTACTCGGGCACGCCAATGCTGGCAGGCTTGAGCGCAGCAACCCAAGTGATTTCTTCGATGCCGTCCTGTATCAGCTTGCGGTCGGCCGTCGTCGGCGCACCGTTTTCGACCAGCAGTTTTTTGGGCACACGTTGATTGACCAAGGCCGCCGCCGGTAGATCGAACGCGGCGATTAAGTCGGCGCTGGCGAGACGGCGCGTGTTGCTATCGGTCGCGCCGTCAATCACGCAACTGGTCCCGTGCCGGTTTCGCCATCTTTGCCGGGCAGTACGACGAGATAGGCGACGACTTCAAAATCATTGGACCCGGCGAACTCACCTTTCATGGCGTGCGTGCCGCCCGGTGAAAACAGGCTGGCGACGGCGCGCTCTTCACTCTTGCCGACAACGGAGCTGACGGCCGCAGCCAGGAGGCGCTGCGCATGTCGCATGTCCTCGCCTTGCTTGGTGGCCTTGTCGTGGCGGGCGCAAGCAGACGCATCCGGCAGTTCGCGCCCAAGGCTAAGGCGTTTCAGGCGGTCGAGAATCCGCTTGCCTTGGGTGTAGGGCAGCAGCACCGCGCCGTCGTCGCCCACGTGCACCAGATAGTGCGGCGCCAGCGGGTACGTTGGGTCGATGGGCTTCTCGGCAGCCGTACCTTCGGCGCGCAGGCAGAACACGACGCCAGGAGGAATATCGGCGTCGATGGCTGTCGTGACCGCGCAGGCACCCAGCGGCATGCCTTCCAGCTTGCCGGGGTGTGCCTTGAGGAATTGCGCGAGGTCGATACGGAAGTCGGTCAGCGTCAGGTCGGTAATGGCGACGCCGGTCGACAGGTCTTCAAGGTCAATCACGGCGTCTTGCAGCTTGAGCAACTGCTTGCGGCGGTATTCCAGATCGTTCATCGGGTTGCCGGATTGCTGCTCGATGAGGTTTTCTTCGCCGGTCGCGGAAATATCCAGCAGCACCATGCGGCCGCTGACGCGCTGCTCCAGATTGATGTATTCCTCCAGCTCCATGTTGGGCCAGAAGTTGACCAGTTGAATCTGGCTGTTCGGCGAGCCGATGCGGTCGATTCGCCCGAAGCGCTGGATGATGCGCACCGGATTCCAGTGAATGTCGTAGTTGATGAGCCAGTCGCAGTCTTGCAGGTTCTGGCCTTCGCTGATGCAGTCGGTAGCAATCAGCAGGTCGATTTCGCCCTCGTCAGCAAGTTCGGCCGGCCGCTCTTTCGAGCGCGGCGAAAACGCGGTGAGGATGCTGCTTAGGTCTTTGCGCAAATGCGGCAGGGTCAATTGATTGCGCCCGGAACCGGTGACCAGCGCCGATTCGATGCCGAGATCGGATTTGGCCCACCCGGCGAGCTGGTCGTAGAGATACATCGCCGTATCGGCAAAGGCTGTGAAGACGATGACTTTGCGGTTGCCGGGGTTGCTTGGATTCCGGCACTTCTGAGCGATGATCTCGCGCAGCTTGCAGAGCTTGTCGTCGCGGGCCGCAGTGACTTGCTGGGCAGCAGCGTGCAGCGTGGCGAGCCGGTTGCGGTCTTCGATCAGGTCTTGTTTCCAGCGAATCAGATCAACGTCGCCGAGCAGCACCTTGACCTTGCGGCCGACCAGCAGGGCTTCAAATGCCGGGTCTTCGATATCCACGTCGGCAATGTCGAGTTCTTCAAACTCCTGCTCGTGCGCTTCGATGCGCACCAAGGTGGCTTCCACGTCCTTGAGCTGACGATGCACGGTCAGGGCAAACGAGGATACGGCGCTCTCCATGCGTTTGAGAACATTGACGCGCAGCAGGTGAATCAGGCTTTCCTCGCGGTCGACTTGGCGGAAGAAGCTTTCACCACCGCGAATCTGCGTGCTGTATTTGTCGTCGTAGGCCTTTTGCTTGTGCGGCAGCACGTAGCGCAGGGGCGCATAGGCGGCGAGGTTGAGGCGACGAATCTCAAGATTGATCTCGCGGATCGAGCGGAACTCGCCGGCACGGTCGACGTCGGCCTTGATGTTGATCGGCGCCAGGCGGTCGGGGAAGCGCCCGGTTTCGGCGGTGCCGTAATACTTCTCGATATGGCGACGCGAGCGCGCAATGGTCAGGTGATCGAGCAGGGCGAAGTAATCGAAGCCCAGCATTTCAACCAGCAAGGACGGCGTCTTCTCGTCCTCGGGCAGATCGAGCCAGCGGTTGAAGGCCTTCTGCGCGCGTCGGGTGGTGCTGTCGACACTGGCGATGCCATGCTCGGAGAGCGCCGTATCGTTACCCTCGGTGACAAAGGCAATCTGGTTGCGCAGGTCGGCCAGCCGGTTATTCACTGGGGTGGCCGAAAGCATCAGGACGCGCGTCTTCACGCCTTCACGGATGATCTTGCGCATCAGACGGTCGTAGCGCGTTTCGTTGCCCTGACGCGGCGACTTCTTGTTGCGGAAGTTGTGCGACTCGTCGATCACCACCAGGTCGTAATTGCCCCAGTTGACGTGTCCCAGGTTGATATCCCCGGAATGGCCGCCATCGCGTGACAGGTCGGTGTGATTGAGAACGTCGTAGTTCAGGCGATCCGACGCCAGAATGTTGCGGCGGTCGTTGCCCTTGTAGAGCGTCCAGTTGTCGCGCAGCCGCTTGGGGCACAGCACGAGAACGCGGTCGTTGCGCAGCTCGTGATACTTGATGATTGCCAGCGCCTCGAAGGTTTTACCAAGGCCGACGCTATCGGCGATGATGCAGCCGCCGAAGCGTTCCAACTTGTCGAGCGCGCCGACAACCCCGTCGCGCTGGAATTTGTAAAGCTTTTTCCAGACCACCGTGTTGCGGATGCCGGTTGCGGATTTGACGATGCGGTCTTCGTCCATGCCGTCGCCGACGGCGGTGAACAGGTGATGCAGCATCAGTGCGTAGACACTGAGGGGGTCACGATGGGCGGACAGCGCCTTGATGCGTTCAACCAGCAGGGCCTTGGTTTCGGGTTGTTCCATCAGGCTGGCCCATTGGGCATCGAACCACTGGCTGAGCATCTGCGCTTCGGCCGGGGTCTCGGACGCTTGAATCAGGCTCAGGGGGTTGCCCGGCGTCAGGCCCAGGCCGTCGGTGCTGAACGAGAACGACCCGAGTACGGCCTGTTGCGCGGTGCCGTTGATATCCCGCAGGACCAGCGTGCCTTGCGGAATACCGCCCGTTGCTTGCCGCACGTTGCCTTTTTGCTCCAGCCACGCCGCCAGCCTGCGCGCCAGCCACGGCCCTTGCAGTTTGTTGCGGGCGGCGCGGTCCTTGGCGCTGCCGAGCAGGCCAAGTTCATCGTGATCTTCCGCCTGACCGGCGGGCAGTACCACGCGGGCGTTGGCCAACCTGGCGGCGTCGCCCAGCACTTCGGCAAAGGCAAAGAGGGAAAGCGTCGGTGAAACCATGTCCAGTCCGTTGTCGGCCTTGAGCCAGGGACGAACCAAATCCAGCACGCGGTCGGTTCCGGCATTGCTGACGAACTTCATTGACGAAAGACTTTCCCTTGTTGAATGACCTCGGGCCATGCCTGGCCTTGGTTATTCGGGTGGATTGGCCCAAACAACGGGGCATCATCTATGGCACATGCGCGACACACTGGAGTGGTCTCAGTCCGACGAGTGCGCAACCACCATAGTACGCTGGCAGTGGTCTTTCTGTCAGCTACCGACAACCGCGACACGCTCCTTGCGGTGGACGTCCGAACCTCAGCTCATCTGATATTATTGTGAGTGTCACAAAATATCAGGGGAAGTGATGTCCGACAAGTCTGTGACAGTCACGAAACGAGGTCGGCCACCCATAGGCGAGCAAGCGTTGAGTGCTGCGGAGCGCAAGCGCGCCCAGCGTATGCGTGACAGCCGCGCGGCGATAGACGCCATCGGCGATGAACAAAACGCGCCACTACGGGCGCTGCTGGCAGTTCTGGGGCGAGTCGAAGCGTCGGAACCAGCCCGGCTTTCTGCACAGCGCGCTTGGGCAGAAATCGGCCGGCGGTACGGTTTCGTGACTGTCACAGAACAACGGAGCACTGAAAAAACACCGTCGAGGTACAGAGAATGAGCGAAACGACGAAAGCCGAAAACCTGCGCCCCGGCTGGAAGCCAGGCCAGTCCGGCAACCCGAAAGGCCGCCCAAGGGGAAGCCGCAACCGCGTCACTTTGGTTGCCTTGGCCGCGATGGAGGAAGGCGCCGACGCCATCGCCCGCAAGGTGGTGGACATGGCGAAGGAAGGTGACATAAGCGCCGCACGGCTGGTGATCGAGCGCTTGGTTCCAGTGGCCAAGGAGCGCCCGATCTTCCTCGCCTTGCCGGATACCGGATCGGCCGAGGGCGTCGCTCAGGCTCAGGCTGCCATCCTGCAAGCGGTGGCGGCCGGCGACCTTCTGCCCGGCGAGGCCGCGACTCTGGCCGGCATCGTCGAAGCGCAACGCAAGGCGGTGGAGACGCAGGAGCTTGAACAGCGCATCAGTGCTCTGGAGGAAAGGAAGTGAGCGGACCACTCGGACGCCGGCTGAGCAAGCTGGAAGAAATCAGGGACCGCAACGGCGTGGGGAATGAAGTCGACAGGCTGTTCGAGAAATGGGGAACCACCTCCGCCGCCGTGCTGGCCGATTTCGGTAGCCTGATCGCATTCCGAGACTGGCTGGTCGCGCGGCGAATTGCTGCGACTGGACATCAGGCCGGAGTGCCAATAGTCACGCCCTATCGACAACGGCAATTCGATTGCGCTGTATCCGCAAAATGGGAAGCCTTCTTTGACCAGGTAGAGGCGGATCAGATCGCCGCGACTGCTTCGTGATTCTCCTGCCTTACGAGGTTGAAATGAGCACGCTTGAACGTCGTATGGCCAAACTGGAGGCGTCACGTCCGGACGTGAACCAGATCGACATCATCTTCCGCCGCGTCATCGGCACCGATGGTGATGAGGTTGTCCGCGCGCAGTTCGGCGACACGGTTCTTGATCGCCGCGAAGACGAAACCGAAGACGCCTTCATGGAACGGTCGAAGGTCGAAGCTCTGGCCGGCACTGTCCGCCGCCCTTGCCGCATGATTCTGTTGGGCGAAGGCGGGAGACGATGAGCATGGTGCTGGAACGTCGTCTGAAGAAGCTGGAAGACGTGCTGCTGCCGAAGCCCAGGCCACCGGTCTGCATGCTGAGTGAGCCGGCGAGCGATGCCCCGGCCGCGGCATGGGCGGAATACCGGCGACAGGTTGATCAAGCGAAAGCTCGCGGAGATTTTCTCATCCTGCTGGTGGCGATGAAGCCGGCCGAAAGTCCGAGATGCGAGAAGGGGGTGACCTACTGCGACACGGAACTGGACGCGCTGGCGCTCAAGACGTCGATGCTTCCCTCCAAGCTCGGCAACAAGAGCCTGCTGGACGATGTGATGAAAAACTTGTCTGGTAACGTGATCAGGCCGGTGGCGAACCCGGAAGCGGTGGAGGAGGACGGCTAGCCGGGCATCGACATGGGTGAAAGCCGGCGCCGTCGCAGGGTGACAAACGTCTGGCTGTGGTGGCGGGAATGCGGCGTGTTGCAAGAAAGACACACAGCCTGTCGGGAGCGTTACAGCGTAACGGCGACGATGGTGACCACCAAGTCGAAAGCCGGCAACGCTACCGGGTTTTTTCTGGTCGTTCCCCAGTCGTTCCCAGAAGGCCCGAAAGCAAAAAGCCCAACCTTGTGAGTTGGGCTAACTGTTTGTTTTATTGGTGGAGACAGGCGGGATCGAACCGCCGACCTTCTGATTGCGAACCAGACGCTCTCCCAGCTGAGCTATGCCCCCAAAACCCCACGCATTTTATGCGCCGCCACTGGCAGCGTCAATCCCGAACATCCGGAATGTCCTGTCGGGTGGCGACACCAGGGTTAATCTATTTCTTGGCTTTGCCGGGTGCCGGCACGACTGAAATCGCCACAGCCTCAGCAAAAACGCCCTCGACCTGATCCCCCTTCTTGATCAGCTTGAGTTGTTCCGGATCCTTGATCTTCAAGCGAACGGTCTTTACCGCGCCCCGCAGGGTGACCGTCTGGTTCTTGCGGTCGACCTGTTGAACGTCGGCGACGAAGGTCACTTCCTTCACCTCGTAGCCGGCTGGCTTTTCGCCCGCTGCAGCAGAGCCCTTCTCGGAACTGTCGATACGCTCGCGAAGCGCACCACCGCCCTTCTTGAGGGTCATCACCAGCCCCTGGGTGTAGCTGGCCACGACATTGTCACCGACCTTGATCTGGTCGAAATTCTTGACTTCGTCGCCGGCGACGACCTTCATCGTTTCGCCCTTGGCATTTTTGAGGACCACACTGCGCGACGCCTTGTCGATCGAGTCGACGACCAGGGTCACTTTGGCTTCAACCACCCCGGCAAACTTGCCCGGAGCCACTGCGGTCATGCCTTCGGCGACCGCGGGTTGTTGTGCAGAAACGGCAAACGGGAAAAGGGCGAGCGCTGCGGTTGCAAGTGCGGCACGAATACGCATGAAAGACTCCAATGTCTGAAAGTGGCGAAAGCGAGGGGACTGATTATACTGCAGCGGGAGGTGCTAGGGGCTGGCCGAGTCCGGTTGCCGAGCGCATGGCCAGGACTATTCGTCCTTGCCGGCAACCCTTGCCTTGAATGTTGCGCCGGCGGCGAACTTCGGAACAACGGTCTGCGGGATCAGGATCTTCGCGCCGGTCTTCGGATTCTTGCCTTCACGCGACGCGCGCTCGCTGGCCTTGAAGGAGCCGAAAC
>ERZ795030.4426-NODE-4426-length-13858-cov-12.416576_pt1 | contig 13858 bp, 20 predicted proteins | sample MGYA00375122_ERZ795030 | MGnify/ENA primary metagenome ERZ795030 (study PRJEB30165, sample SAMN05720146) | activated sludge metagenome | isolation source: anaerobic digester from wastewater treatment plant | place: Japan | collected 2015-04-20 ...
TTTATTCCTCTTTTATACTGCTAATTCCAAAAGAATTATTACCAATAAGTTCATTTTCTTTTACCACAGTAAATACTTTCGTAATATCATTGTATTCTAGTGCTTCACCATTATTGGTACTATTGGTAATAATAATAAATTGTAAATTAAGCTGTTGTGATAATTTCTGTATAATATCCCATGCTTCCATTTGTAATAATGCTGGTTGTATATTCTTTATCGGTTCATCTAATACTAATACATTATCTGTTTTCCCTATAGACCATATAGCAACTCGAAGAGCCAATGATGCTATATCCACTACCCCACCACCAGCAGCTTTCATTATATCAATTTCATATCCATTATTTTTGAATATAAGATTGCAAGAAGTTTTGCCATATTTGACTTCAAAGTCGATAGAAAATCGATATTCGTGCGGAAAAATGGAATCTAAAGCTAATTGTACAATATCTTCTATATGATACTTTAATTGTTCCTGTGTCTTTTTTGCCACATTCTGTATGAATGCTTGTGCTTTTTCCAGATTAGCAAGATATTCAGTTTTATCTTTTACAACAGATTCTTGTTTTTGTAATTGATATTGTAATAAGTTTAGTTTGCCTTTAGCTTGCTGTATCTTGTCTTTATAACTCATATTGAATCCCAATCAACAGAAGATTCAAGTTTCTCTATAAGTTCATCAAGTCTTTTGTTAAGTTCATCGAGTTTATTTTCTAAAGCATTCATTCTTTCTTCTATCTGTTCATCTGTTTCTATATTAAAATCCTGCTTTAACTGTTGCTGTATTCTATCCAAAGCACCCTCAGCTTTCATAGCATTTTCCTGTTCTTTTGCTATTTTATTCTTTATTTGTTCAAATTCACTTGCAGTCATTTTATTTTCCTCCATCCTAATTCATAAGATATTGTATGATTTCAATTACTTTATCGTCAAGTTGCTTTCTATTTAATTCTATTTCCTGTTCAATATTATCTTCAAATGATAAACTAAAATCATCATGAACTCTTAATTTTTCTACAAATGCTTGTATCTTTTCTTCACGTTCTTCTTCATTTCTTATGTATTCATCAGTAATTAAATTGTATTCTTCTTGCAATTCTATTTTTTCAATATTTTGTGTTTCTGTATCTACAAAGTATATACATGGAGTAGTTAATTCATTATTTTTCTGGATGTCAATATGTCCTGGATTTATAACAAATCTATCATCCTTACTATATACAAATGAAATATGACAATCACCTGTAATAATATATCTGTAGTCCAGATACATAGTAAGCAATTCTTCTGCCGATAATGCTTCTGTGTTAGGTGGTATTTTATTTATATCAGGAAATGTAAGTTGATGAATAATAAGCACTTCTTTGCTTTTTTCATGAATATTTTCACCAAAATTAGCATAAGAAACATCGGTATCTTCAAAAGTACGGAATTTATCCGATATTGAAGCCATATTGAATAATATTCCAATAGAAGATTTATTCAAATATTTCATAGAATGATAAAGTAAATCATGATTTCCAGCTATAGCATAAACTCCATTATTTACTTTCTTGCAGAAATCAATAAACATATTTATTATTTCTTCAGATACAATAGGTTTATTGAATAAGTCTCCTGCTATAAATATTGGACAATCATTTTCGTTTGCATATTCTGCAATAATGTTTAATCTTGATTCTTGAAATCCTAACCAGTCTTCATCCTGTCTACATCGTGGCTTATCTTGCCGTAAATGCAAATCAGCACAAGCTATAAATCTCATTCTTTTATCCTGCTACCACATAATGGGCAAACATTAGGCAATAGATTTTTATATTGATCAATTGCTTTCTTTGATTCCTCAATTATATTTTTATTACTTATAATACTATTCAATATACTATCCAATAATTGCTTTTCTTTTGTAATCTTTTTTATTTCACTGTTCAGTTCTTCTATTTCATCTACAATAGAAGCCTGCAATAATATCTTCTTCGATACTTTTAATTTCATAAGTAATTTATTTTTATCAGAATATAATTGTCTTAATTTATTGTATTCATTACTTACTGTATCTATAGTATATTTCAGGTTATCTATTTCATCAATAATGTCTTTTGCAACTTTTATCTTTTCCCATTTTTCTATAATATTTTTCTGCTTATTATATGCTATCAATAAATTATTTAATGTAATATAATCAATTTTAACAGCATTGTATTCTTGTAAAGTAACTTCATATTCATTTTCTAGCTTTTCTGCTTCTTCAATCCATTGTAATGCTTCTATTTGGGTAGTTAATGTCTTTATTGTCTCTTTTGCTTGTGTTATTTCAGAATTTGTCTGCCTTCGTAGTTGTTCAGCTTTTGCTTGTACTTTATCTATAGTATCAAGATGCACTACTTTGTTAAATATTCTTGCTACTTCTGCTGATGATTCATCGAGTAAAAATGGTCTGTCAAACTGATATTGTATATTAGTATTTGATAGATTTAGTTTTTCTGTTATTTCATCAGGAACATTCTGTCCAATAGCTTCAAGTTTTTTTATCCCTTCCTTACTCTTTATTTTATAACCATTAAAATCCTTACTTTTTTCTCTGCTTATAATGGATGAATCTACTATAATTTCTACTGAAGTCTTTTCTTTTGGTAATCCTTTTGTATCTCTATTCCAAAACGATACCATAGAATTACCAGCAGGTTTATTATCTTTTATCCAATATAATCCTCGTATAATAGAACTTTTTCCATGATTCGATTGACCAGTTATAATGTTTATATATGGACTAAAAACAAATTCAGAATGCTTGTGAGATTCAAAATTTGTAAGTTCTATTGATTTAATCATCATCTGCCTCTATATCATCTATAATCATATCATCATTATCAGCAATTTGCAAGACATTATTTTTTTCAGAAAAATCTTTATAATCTTTTTCTATGTCTTCTTCTATTTTCTTACTGCCTATTTTCTTCACTCTGTTTGCATCTTCAACACTAGGTGCTGCTGTAATAGTATAAATAGCTTTGCTGTTGACATCAAGAGAATGGTCATCCTTCCAGTCATTAGGTAATCTATTTTTTAACCAGAATATTTGTGCTATAACATTAGGTGGAACATGTTTTTCCCTTATTATTACATCTTCTTTAGGGACTTTATCTTCAAACCCATCTTCTATAAGTTTTGCATCACTTGCTGTAATAGTATGAGTTTTTCTTGTTATTTCTTTTACTGTATATCCAGCAGCATTTTTATATAATGCACTCACTATTTTCAAATCTACAGGCTGCTTGCCTTTTTCTATAGCATTTCTTACTTCAGGAAAATTTTTAGCCCAATATCTATATATTCCTGGAGTTATCCCTAACTTCTTTATTATTTCATTAGCATTAACACCATTCTGTAATAGACTTTCTATCAATAATGGATGTAAATCCTTATTATAACAAGCTTCTGCTTTTATCCGAATATCTTTTTTATCCTTATCCATATTATAACTCCTATCATTGCTTTGTCTCTTTTAATAGACTTCTTATCCGTTTCATATTATTAGATACATCAAAATGAACAACTCGTTTAAGACTCCCTTTTGATTTACAGACAGGGCAATCTTCATTTTCATGATTTATATAAGTATCTTTATCAGTTAAAAGCATATTCTTTTTACAAACAGTACATACATATTTGCTATTATTTTCTTTCATAAATTTTTCTGCTTCTTCTAATGGATTTTCTGATTCTACAAAAGATAAGCCTTCATCTGATTCTAATACGAAGCAATGCTGCTTAGCTAAATATAAATCAGCTATTCTATTTATTCTTTTCATACCAATTTTTGGAAATCCTAAACCTTGCTGTTTTATTACTTTTTCTATAGGAATAAATGGAATTTCTGTAACAGCACCAAAATCAGTTGAATATACTGTTTCACCTAGTAATCTCCAAGCACTAATAAAATTCTTTTTATAATAAATATGCATTCTTTCAGCCTTCAATCCATTTGATGTAATAATTATATCATTTTCATTAAGTGCTGGAAGAGGATGCTCTATTGGATACCACATATTTCCCCATTCTTCTTCTGTATATTGGTCTTTCCTAGGGTCTATACCAGTATCTTTAAGATATTCTTTTTTTACTTTCCAATTTGTAAAACGCTCTTTATCAAAAGTAAAAGCAAAATCAATACCACAAGTAAAAATAGGATCATACCCTAATAAATGAGCTACAAATAATTCTAATGGAGGAGAGCAAGCAAATATAGAAAAATTTGTTACAATCAGTCTTTTTAGTGGCTGATCTCTTGTTGCTAATTCAGGATGTATTCGTTCTGTATACATAATAGGTTGTATTGTACTGTAAAAAGCCATAGGATCACCAGAATTTTCAAGATATAGTAACATTTTATTAGGCCAATGTTCTACTAAATCAGGATAAACTCCAGGATGTAATACTAATTTTGTTTTAGTCTTAGACCAATCTATATCACTTATATCAGACCATGGACAAATTGGGTCTAAATCTATAATATATGTAGGTTCTACTCCAAATCTAATAAGTGATTCAGCATGACTTGTCGTACAAAAAGTTCCACCTTTCCAGTCTTTCAAATAAGGTAATGATTTATCTAATGAAGCACCAGAACCAAAAATAATAGCAGGAATTTTATTTACTTTAGGTTCTTCTGATATATCATATGCTCTTCCCTCATGAACAGCAGAAATTATATATTTGTGATTGTATGCAGATGATATGATTTCATGTTTTAATTGAGATTTATTAGTAGCTTCATTGTACATATTACTATAAGTAATTGTTTCATCTTCTTTTATAGCCATATATTTATTCCTTATTGTTGATTTACATTCCCAAAATGTTTCGATATTTTATTAAGAAATTTGTCTTCATTATTTTCTATCTCAGTATTTTGCCATGAATCTTTATAATCTTCATATACTTTTGCACCTTGCCCTTTAAGAATATAGTGTTCCATAATTATTTCTCCTAATTCAAACTCTTCTTGTGTATCTACATCAGCATACTGCCATAATTCTGTATGATACACATATGTTTCTATAGATGGCCATACTTCAGGATTTACTAATACTGAATCTAAATCAGAAGGCAATGATTCATAATAATTTATAAACCATTCTGGTGTTGTAACACACCATCCACCAGACATAGTTCCATAATGATATTTATTATCAGCTAGTATCAATCGTACCATACTATTACTGGTAACTTTATAAATGTATGTTTCCCTCTGTTTTATAAATGGAGACAGTGTATCAGCTCCTATCTTATAAAACATATCAATAGCTTTATCCAAATCATCAGGTTTATTTAATGGGTCTGTAGCCATCAAATAAATAAATGTGTCTAATTCAGGATGCTCTTCTTTTATCTTTTTTACAGCATGATAAATAGGTCTATTAGCACTTGCAGCATCAGCATCTTCCCAATATGGTCGTCGTATAACTTTAGCACCATATTTTAATGCTATTTGTTCCATTTCATCATCATCAGTAGTAACATAAACTTCATCTATATTCTTTGAACATTTTGCTTGTATAATAACCCAAGCCATCAAAGGATGCCCACAAAACATCTTTACATTCTTTCTAGGTAATCTTTTACTTCCACCACGCACTGGAATAATTGCTGCTGTTTTTACTTCATTCATTCTTTGCTCCTTATTTTTATTTTGAATTTGCCTTTAGGACAATATTTATAATTGCCACACGTATCACATAACATCAAATCACCATCACTATCTATAGCAAAAGTACCAATTTTATTAGGATATAATCCTATTGTCCAATCCTCATGTATAAGGTCAATCCACTGTGGAATTTTCATAGTTTCACTATCTAAAACATCAAAACCATCTAATATATTCATAAATTTGCAATCCTTATATAATTTTTATAACAATTATAAATTTCATCATAACTAATACAATTTCTTATTAGATTAGCACATTCTAATTCTATTCTGTTTTCATCATTAGCTATAGCATTCAGTCTTCCTAATATTGATTTAGCTGCTCTCATAGTACCATTTCCTTTAGGCCACGAACATGCTGTAGCTACTATAATATTGATATCTTCTTCCCTTTCATTATTTTCATATGCCCATACTATAGCCGCAATCTTTTCAAATTCTTCCAAAGGAATTTCGCCCTTTATGAAAGAATTTAACTTAAAAATATAATCCTGCATTCTTGGAGAAGCCAATTCAAACACAGTTTTATTATCCTTTACCTTTATTTCTGTTAAAATTCTATAAATAAGTATTCGTAAAGTTTTATTATTATTGTATCCCATCCTACCTATATTCAGAAGCATCCAATCAGCTCTTGGACATAAATCCCATACATCTTTTAATTTCTCACAGTATGAAACCCATTCCATCCCTTGCTTACAAACTACATTATCTTTTGCAATGAACTGAAATAAATCCATAACTTCTTTATTCATATAATGCCTTCTTTGTCAAGTAATACATTCAATTTTAACTCATTTTTTGTATTAAAGCAAGAAGGCACATCATAAATATACATTTTTGCTATTAAATAATCCTCAAATTTACATTTATCAGCATATTCTTTATTCCAATCTTCGTATAAACGTTTCTTGTATATATCTAACAAATCATATATAGATAATTCCATATATTACTCCTTTACTGCTCCTTGTAAACCTTCTATAAAATATCTATTACCTATAAGAAACAATACTACTAAAGGAAATAGAAGAATAACACCAGCAGCAAAACTCATACCTATTGGATTAACAAGCAATCCAATATCACCAGTTCTATTCATAGATTGCCTAATCAATCCAACAATCAAAGTCTGTTTTTCAACATCACTTAACACTAACATTTGCCATACATAATCCTGTAACACAGACACACCAGCAAATAATCCTAATACTGATATTATAGGTTTGCTTACTGGAATAATTATCATTTTTAATATCTGCCATTCATTTGCTCCATCAATCCTTGCAGATTCTATAATAGATTTAGGTATTGATTCAAAATAATTTCTAGAAAGATACATACCCATAGGCGATAAAACTACAGGAAGTGTAGTAGCAGTTAAAGTACCTGATAATTTCAAATCTTTCATAATAACAAACCATGGAATCAATAATGATATTCTTGGTATCATCATTTGTATAAGAAGAATATTCCATAATAAATTTTTATACTTAAAATTATAAACACTAAAAGCATATCCAGAAGTGGTTGATAAAAATATTGATAAAAATACTGAAACAACCGTCACAATAATAGTATTCTTTAGCCATATAAAAGCATTATCCTTGAGCAAAATATTGTAATTGTCTAATATTATGTGTTTAGGGAACAAATTTGGAGGCATTATAAAAATACCATGTATATCCTGAAATGATCCTATTAACATAAAATAAATAGGAATAAATAGTAATATGAAAATCATTACTAATATTACCTTATTTATTACTTTCATTACTTATCCGCCTTTGTAAATATGATAGTATAAAAGTAATAATCATGAGTATTACAGCCTGAGCAGAAGCCAATCCCCATTTAGAATTTTTGAATCCTGTAACATAAATATTGTAAGTAATTGTAGCAGCATATTGTTGTGGAACCAAAGCATAAATATATTCAAATACTTGTAAACTTGCTATCATAGATAATAAATATACTAATGCTATAGTAGATTTTATTAACGGCAATACAATCTTCATCTTTATCTGAAAATTTGAAGCACCATCCATTCTAGCTGCTTCATAGATACTTTTATCTATACTTGTTAACGATGCTAATAATATTATAACATACCCACCGAAAGTAGTAGTAACAACAATAATGCATATAATAGTAATAGAAATATAGCCATCACCGAACCAATAAATCGGTGCTATATTAAATAATGATAATACCCAATTCATTAAACCATTTATAGCAAATACCCATCTCCATACTTGTGCTAATATAATACCTCCTCCCAAAACGGGTATATAAATAAGTATTTTAGAAATATCCTGCCATTTTTTTGATAAATCAGCTATTAAGAAAGTTATAGATACTGATACAATAACATTTAATAAAGGTAAAATTGTAATATATAATAACGAATTTTTAATGGATTGAATGAATGCTTCATTATTAAATAAATCAACATAATTCTGTAACCCAACAAATCTTGTTACAATGAAATTTGTTTGGTAACAACTCATTTCTACAACTTTTATTATTGGCCATAATGTAAATAATAAAAAGAATACAAGTGTTGGTGCCAGTAGTAAATATTTCATTGTTTTTATTATCCTAAATTGCTGGGAGGGGGATTTGAACCCCCATAATCCTTAATATGATAATTAAGCATCTGATTAACTTCATCAGAGGTGTTCGCCATTACACTATCCCAGCAAATAAAATAAAGCCTCTTTCCAATATAGAAAGAGGCTGTTCTATTATTTTACAGAGCTAAGAGCATCCTGAAATTTCTTTATTGCTGTTTCTGGTGTAATCTTTAGCATAAGAACTTGTTGCAATATTGGATATTGTAAAGCCCTTCTTTCAGTGAATCGTCTATCACTCAATCCAAAATCAAATATACCATTTTCCTGAACAATTTTAGCTACTTGCTGCAAATGTATATCATTGCTCAGTTTTACATCCTTTCTGTCTACTACATAGCCCATCTCTGCAAAGATATTTCCAGTAACAGGATTATTCAAATATTCAGCTAATCTTGCAGCTATAGCATCTTCTGGTTTTCCTGTTTTATGTACTATAATAGCATAATAATTGGCATATGTTCCTACTTTTGTTACTCCTTTTGCTCTTGGGAATGGCACAAATTTATATTCAAATGGTTTATCTATAAACCCTTGCTTTATAACACTATCAAAGAATAGTTTACAAAGATGCGGAAAGTATGCTGTAGCTGCTATATCACCACGAGCCCATCGTTCAACATAATCATCATCATTCAGTGTTGCACAATTAGGAGGAACATATCCGTTCTTTACAAGAGTCTGATAAAATTCATAGACTTTAGCCCCACCATTGTCTGCTACAACAGCTTTATCATAATTCTTATTGTTGTACCAATTTGCTCCAAAAGAAGCAAACCAATTGTTGATATAATAATCTCCAGACTGATTTGCAGCAAACATTCCAGTAGCCCATTTCTTACCATTGTATTTCTGTTTTACCAATTCTGCCATCTTAAGGAAATCATCAATAGTCCAATTATCAGGAACTGTATAGCCAATTTCTTTCATCATATCAAGATTTACAGCCATACCTTGAGCAGAACCAGTCATAGGTAGTGCTAATAATTTCCCATTTACTCTAAACATTTCCAGAGATGAAGGATAATATTTATCCAAATCCCTAATGTAATTATCTAATGGCAATGCATACTCTGGAACCATGTACTTACTTGCACGAACCATAGAATCAACATAAACATTTGGTGGAGTACCAGCAGCCAATAATGCATCCATAGTCAATGTAGAACCATCAGAAAGGTCTAATGTAAGCCATTTTACTTTTACATTAGGATAATCCTTTTTCAATAAAGATTCTACATAAGCATGATATGATGGTATTCCTGTACTTTCATCAAATTTTGTTTCAGGTTCTGTAAGTACAGTAATTGTCTGTGAAAATGCTGATACTGTAAACAGCAAACACAAGGCAACAATGAAAACTCTTTTCATTCTTCTACTCCTTTAATTGACTGAAATTGTGAATACCAATGTATCCACATAGTTGTTACCTGCCTCATACAGTTCATCAGTAACATCTTGATTTTCCACTTTTACTGTAATTGATAACACTGAACCTCCTTTCTTAGTTTTCTTTGTAAAAGTTAAACTTCCACCACCAGTTGGAACAGACACAAAATCAGAAAAACTATTTGTTGCTGCATCAATGCAATCTATTTTTATTTTGTATGGTATTTGAAGTGTATCTTGTACTAAATATGAATTATTCAATGAAGTAACCGTAATTTTCCATGATTTAATATTTGACACAGCAGTTATTGTATCAGTTCCAACAGCCTCACTACCATCTCCAGTAATAGTAAGCTGAATAGTATTTGACTGTGGAGTAAGATTAAGATGCTGATTCACAGTACCAGTAATGATAATATTCTCTGTAGTATTTGAAAATACTATAAATGGACATAAAACAAATAATAAAACACAGACTAACTTTTTCATATAAACTCCTTATAATCTACTTATTTTTGTTAAATAAATTTACAACATCAGTAAGTGCTTTAGAAAAAGAACCTAAACAATATGCAAGATAACTTCCTAATATTTTTGATACTTCTTTACCATCAGCATTATTACAAAGTTCAGGAACATCCTTAAATATTACTTCTGTTAAATCCTCTTCTAATTTATTTGTTGCTTCTTCATCATTATTAAAATTTACATTGTTCTTATTTGTTTTCATTAGAACCTCCTTTTTTTGTTAATTCTGACATATCTAATATTCTAAATTCAGTCTCTTTATTTTCTATAATTTGTTTCATAATTCTATGCTCTCTCAATTCATCTAGCATAAAACAAATAATTATCACACCATCAGTAAATAAGTTAATAGCTATAAACATATAGCACAAATAATTAAATTTGTCAATACTCGATTTACTTAAATAAGCAAAGAAACAAGCCACAATCAATAACAAAATACTCAAAAATTTTTTACACATTTATTTCTCCCTTATATAATTTTTCAAAGCTATCCCACGACATTACTACAATAACATCAGAAATGCTTTTCGTTCTTATTACTACCATCCAATCAGTACCCTCCTTTTGATTGCTTTTAGCTTGCTGTATAAAATCTCTTAAATTTATGGATTCTGTACTTTTACATTCTATTGAGAATGGAAACTTCTGCAATGCTTCATCTCTAAGAATAACATCAACACCAGACTGACCCATTTCCCTACTATGTATTTTGCAATTATCATCTTTATTATCAAATGGAATATTAGTAAGTTTTGCTATTCTTGTACAAACCCATTTTTGTAATTCTCTTCCTTTACCTTTTGCACTCTGTACAGTAATACGTTTATCAGCATCATCAAGTTTTTTATTTAATGCTTTAGACTTTCTATCATCTTTGAGTAATGATTTAATGTAATCTCTATCAGAATCAGATAAACAAACCCATTTATTCGCCAAAATCAAATTCCTTTTGATTGAAATCATTAAAATCATTAAAATTGAAATTATTGTCCTTATTTTGTGCCAAATATCTCATTCCCATTACTGAAAAGTATAGAAAAATTGTAGTAACAATACTCATGTTTTTATCTTCTTTTATAATTTCTGATAGAGTTTTTTCATAAGTATTTGAAATTGCATCAAATTCTGAAAAACCATGCAGTAAATAGTCATTATAAGTATCATAAAATTTTTTAATATCTTTTTTAGATACAAAGAAATCATTAACAATCATACTTGGTATTTCATTTTTCGTAAGGTCTTCACAGATGCTTCTATATTCTCCCATTTTTCTTTCACTCTCCTTCTTAATTCATCCTCAAGATTGTTTTCTTCAATATAATGAATTAACTCTTCCCTACTCATTTCTACACCAAATGTATTATTAAACTTATCCTTTATATCTTTATCGGTATTTATCCAATCTAATATTTCAGACTTTTTTAATTTTGAACTTACTTCTGTTTCGTATCTTTTTACTAAATCATTATCTAATAAAAACTGTTTTAGATTTTCAAGATTCAATTCTTTACCAGATTGCCATATCGCAGAAGCATTTTTTACCAATTCACCTGTATCAGTTCTAAAATCATATAGATAATCAATATTTGTGGCAATATCATCTATTCCATAATAGAAATCTATAATAAATATTCCTTCTCTGAATGGTCGTGGAGTCTTGCTCTTTGTAGTTTTTGCTTTCACTACAACACCAACAACTCTGTCTTTTCTTTTTATTTTCTTTACAGCAGCAAGCCATAATACTGTATGGCAATAGAAATCCATTGCCTTACCACCAGAACGTACAAATTTATTAAAACTAATTGGGCTAAGATTTTCCCTTACTTGAGAAACAATAATAAGTAAACAATTAGTTTTTTCCAATAAATCAGCTAATTGTGGGAAAAATTCTTGTGATAGATATTTTGCTTTACCCAATCTGTAAGAACCAGTATCATCCTCTTTACCTTTCAATGCTTTATTATAATGAGTATTAGCTATAGTATTTGCCTCTTTACTGGTTAAACCATCCAATGAATCTATCACATAAATACCAAATTCATCTTTCTTCAATCCTTCTGCAAATTTTCTTACATTGACATAAGCATCTTCTACTGTATCTGATTTTACCCGTTCTTCAACATTCATCGGCATAATTTCAAAGCCATACAGACTTTTTGTATCAAAGGTAAAACCAGACTCACAGTCATCATAAACCCATTTGAATTTATCCCCATATTTGTAATGACAAGCTGCTACTACTTCACATACAACGAAGCTCTTGCCAGAACCTGTGTCGCCAACAATATTGATAACATTGCCAAATGAAAATCCTTCCCCTGTACCACCACCAACTATCAAATCCAATAAGGTACTACCAGTGGGTGCAAATTCTGTATCTTTTTTTACTACAGAATTTGCACTCATTATTGTTTCTTTTATTTCTTCAGTCCTTTTTGACACATTTTACTCCATTATTTTTTATTAGCGAGTTTGTGTTGCTTATATGTTTCATAGCAATCACCATATAATTCGCACTCATCACATTCATCCAATTTACCTAAATCTTTACCTAATGTGCCTCCAACAGGACATTTAATAGTAGATGATTCTTTTTTGACTTCTACTTTTTCATGAATTGGTATTTCTTCTTCATCATCCGATTCATCTTTTTCTATTTCAATAATTTCTTCTTCAGGGTCATCATCATTATCTTCATAGAATATTTTTTTGATTTCATCATACGAATACAAAATAAGATATTCGTCAAAGCTATAAACATGCTTCAACAAATCAGGATTTAATGGCTCTTCTCGTGGAAGGAATTTGAATGATTTATATTTGAAGTATTCATTCCTATTGAAACTTTCTTTTGTAGCTCTAAACTGTATCAATCTTCCTTTTCTGATATCAGTAAAATCTACAATATCACCTAATTCAGCATTAAGTGCTCCAATTTCTTCCATCAATTCTTCATGGAATAAAGCATAACTTGCTATAAATACTTGTACTCCTTTATCCATGTCATTATTGTCTACAATATTATAGTAAGCCTTACGACGTGAATAAAGTTTCTTTGCTTCTTCTATTCTACCTTCGTTTCTATAAAGCATTGCCTGTTCACAAATAGGACAAGCCTTACCAAATGTTCTGTTAGGACATATAATACTTACTTTGTTAGGCCCAACATATTCATGTATATCCAATATCATTACAAAATCAGGGTCTCCAACTTCAAATTTCCCTAATTTAACAAGAGGATGATTCTTAGTTTTAATAATGTAAGGAAGTATGTGAATACTATTAGTTCCTTCTACTGGCTTCCAAAAACTTACATTAGAATCCTTAAAATTAAGTGCTGGTACAGTAGTAGCAGACTTCCTATTCTCATACCTTTCTCTAATAATGTCCTTCATGGACTTTACACTAGCCATTTAATTCCCTCCTATAATCTTTGTATTTTTCCGTTGTCTTATCCATTCTCTTTAGTAAATCCATCACATCATCCCCTTCATGGACAAAACATTCAAGTTCAATGTCCATGGTTTCATAGTTTCCTAGATTAAATTTCCTTCTAAAAGAAACCCTACTGTAATCAGGTTCACTCATTT